>ERZ827104.2433-NODE-2433-length-14386-cov-3.120159_pt1 | contig 14386 bp, 14 predicted proteins | sample MGYA00519781_ERZ827104 | MGnify/ENA primary metagenome ERZ827104 (study PRJEB31778, sample SAMEA3449257) | human gut metagenome | biome: human gut; feature: human-associated habitat; material: faeces | place: United Kingdom | collected 2010/2012 ... | reverse complement strand
AACTGGTGATGGATGACGCCTCCGACGTGGAGAAGATGGCAGACGGTCTGGACTTTGTGTTCTGTGCCGTGGATATGAAGAAGGACGAGATCCGGGCCCTGGAGGAACGCTATGCCAAGGCCGAATGCCCGGTGATCTCCAATAACTCCGCCCATCGCTTCACCCCCGATGTCCCGATGATTATCCCGGAGATCAACGCCGACCACATGAAGGTTATTGATGCACAGCGCCGCCGTCTGGGAACCAAGCGCGGCTTTATCGCAGTCAAGTCCAACTGCTCGCTTCAGAGCTATGTCCCCGCCCTGGAACCCCTGCGGGACTTCGGCGTCCGTGAAGTACTGGCCTGCACCTACCAGGCGATCTCCGGCGCCGGCAAGACCTTTGAAACCTGGCCCGAAATGGTGGACAATGTGATCCCCTTCATCAGCGGTGAAGAGGAGAAGAGCGAAAAGGAACCCATGAAGATTTGGGGTACTGTGGAGGGCGATGAGATCAAGCTGGCTTCTTCCCCGTCCATCACAACCCAGTGCATCCGTGTCCCGGTTACCGATGGACATCTGGCAGCTGTCTTTGTACGCTTTGACCACAAGCCTTCCAAGGAGGAGATTCTCCGCCGCTGGAAGGAGTTTGCCGGAGAGCCTCAGCGTCTGAACCTTCCCTCTGCCCCCAAGCAGTTCCTGACCTATTTTGAGGAGGACAACATGCCCCAGACCCGGCTCAACCGGGATCAGGAGCATGGCATGGGCGTATCCATCGGACGTCTCCGGGAGGACAGCCAGTATGACTACAAGTTTGTCTGCCTGTCCCACAATACCATCCGCGGTGCTGCCGGAGGTGCGGTGCTGATGGCAGAGCTCCTGGCTGAAAACGGCTACCTGTAAGAACAGTCCTTCCCTTTCTGATACAATAAAGAAACCCTCCTGCCCGAATCAAAATCGGACAGGAGGGTTTTTCTGTGCGGAAATCGGAAAAGACCATCCGGACGGCTGTCCGGAGGATCTGTTCTCTGTCTGAGGAGCAGCTTCAGGCTTTCAGAAGTGCCGCCCGTTTTCTGGGCAGCCGGTATACGGCAGAGCTGTTCCCCTGGATTCCTGATTATGCCAGGGTGATCTTCTTGAAGGTCTTCTTACCACGGCGGACCATCACGCCATTCTTGACCTCTTCTTGGGTCAGAACAGCAGCCAGGTCAGTCACCTTCTCCTCACCAACGGTCACACCGCCCTGCTGGATCGCACGGCGGGCTTCCGACTTGGAGGGGCAGAGTCCTGCCAGAGTGAGGACATCGATCACCGGAATAGTCCCCTCTGCGCTGAAATGAGCAGCTTCCAGAGCAAAGGACGGTACATTGGTGCTGTCAGCACCGGGGGTAAAGAGAGCCTTGGCAGCTTCCAGAGCCTTGTCGGCCTCTTCCTTGCCGTGAACCATCTCAGTGAGTTCGTAGGCCAGCAGTTCCTTCTTTTCGTTGATGCGGCTGGGGTCCCAATGCTCGATCTCTTCGATTTCCTCCAGCGAACGGAAGGTGAGCAGCCGGATGCACTTCATGACATCCTGGTCGTCAATGTTGCGCCAGTACTGGAAGAACTCAAACGGAGTGGTCTTGTTGGGATCAAGCCACACTGCGCCGCTGGCAGTCTTGCCCATCTTCTTGCCCTCGCTGTTGAGCAGCAGGGTGATGGTCATGGCGTAGGCATCATCGCCGGTCTTTTTGCGAATCAGCTCGGTACCTGCCAGCATGTTGCTCCACTGGTCGTTGCCGCCGAACTGCATATTGCAGCCCAGAGTGGTGTGCAGGTGCAGGAAGTCATAGGCCTGCATGATCATGTAGTTGAACTCCAAGAAGCTCAGGCCCTTTTCCATTCTCTGCTTGTAGCACTCGGCCCGGAGCATATTATTCACCGAGAAGTGTACGCCCACTTCCCGGAGCAGCTGCACATAGTTGAGATCCATGAGCCAGTCGGCATTGTTGACCATGACAGCCTTGTCCTCGCCGAACTCAATAAACCGCTCCATCTGCTTCTTGAAGCAGTCGCAGTTGTGCTGGATGGTTTCGGGGGTCATCATGGTGCGCATATCGGTACGGCCGGAGGGGTCACCTACCATGCCGGTACCACCGCCGATCAGCACGATGGGACGGTTGCCTGCCAGCTGCAGACGCTTCATCAGGCAGAGCGCCATGAAATGTCCCACATGCAGCGAATCCGCTGTGGGGTCAAAGCCGATATAGAACCGGGCGCCGCCGTTGTTGATCAGTTCCCGGATTTCGGGCTCATCAGTCACCTGTGCGATCAGGCCGCGGGCCTGCAGTTCTTCATAAATTCCCATTTGTTTATCCTCCTTTTTCCATACAAAAAAGCGCCCTCTATCCGCATCATGCGGATAGAGGGCGCATCAATAGCGCGGTACCACCTCTGTTCGCTGCATTATGCAGCCTCAGCGGACACAGTTTCTGTGTCCAGGGCTGTTAACGCAGCCAACGCGGCTCATCCTACTTTTGGTTCAGACTGCAGCTCAGGGATGTACTCACCAGCCGACCTCCGCCTTTTTCCACCAACCAAAGGCTCTCTGCAGTCCAGTCCTGCCGGTTACCTGTTCCCGTCACAGCTATTAGTTGCATTATAGTATATCCCATCGGGATTGTCAACGGGATTTTTCCAGCAGCTCCGCAGCGGCGCTGAGGGTTGCCGGTGTGATCACATCGCCGCCCATGATCCGGGCCAGCTCCTGGGTGCGCTCTTCCTCGCTCAGCGATTCCACACTGGTGAAGGTCTTGCCGTCCCGCACCTTCTTGCTGATGAGCAGATGGTGGTCGGCATAGGCTGCCACCTGGGCCAGATGGGTCACACAGATCACCTGCCGTCCGGCGGATACCTCATGGAGCTTCCGCCCGATCTTCTGGGCAGCCCGACCGCTGACACCGGTGTCGATCTCATCAAAGATCATGGTGTCCACATTGTCCCGGTCGGACAGCACATTCTTCATCGCCAGCATGATCCGGGACAGCTCACCGCCGGAAGCGATCTTTGCCAGCGGCTTGGGCTCTTCGCCCACGTTGGTGCTGACCTGCAACTCAAAGTCGTCCATTCCCAAGGAGGACAGCGCCTTTTCCCGGAACACCGGAAGGAACCGCACTGCCGACATATCCAGGAACTGCAGCTCCTCCTGAATCTTGGCTGTAAACTCCTCCGCGGCCTTTTTCCGGTCTGCGGAAAGCTGCCGTGCCAGGTCATAGCACCGGGCAAACTGCCGGCTGCGCTCCTGCTCCAGCTGGGCCAGCTTCTCCTCTGAGAAGGTGATGTCGTCCAGCTCGGCCTTGGCCTTTTCCAGGAAGGCCAGGATCGCAGGAATATCCGCACCATACTTGCGCTTGAGCATATTGATGGTATCCAGACGGTTTTCGATATACTCCGCCCGGGCAGGATCGTAATCCATATTGTCCAGGGCGTCCTGTACGCTGGAAGCACAGTCCTCCAGCTCATATTTGTAACCGCTCACCGCAGTGGCTGTGGGCGCAAAGTCCTCCATGTACCGTCCGGCTTCCTCCAGCTGGGCAGCCAGTTCTTCCATCTGCTCCACAATGCCGGGGGTTTCGCCGTTGTCATCGCCGCTCAGCAGAGCCAGTGCCGCTGCCAGAGCCTGGGTGATCCGCTCGGAATTGCGCAGAATCCGGCGCTGGGACAGCAGCTCCTCCTCCTCCCCGGAGGTCAGGGCTGCTTCGGTGATCTCATTGATCTGATAGGTGAGCAGGTCGGTTTTGTGCGCCTTTTCCGCTTCATCGGCTGAGAGTGCCCCGATCCGGTCATTGATCTCCCGGAGCCGGGCAAACTCAGTCTGGTACTCGCTCAGAGCCTGTCCCAGACCCCCATACAGATCAATATAGCCCAGATGCTTTTCTGCCGAAAGCAGCTGCTGGCTGTCATGCTGTCCGTGGACATTGATGAGCATGCCGGAGATGTTTTTGAGCATGGATACCGTAGCAGGCTGTCCGTTGATCTTGCACTGGGTCTTGCCGTCCTGATGGAGGGTGCGCATGATGAGCAGACTGTCGCCCGATTCGATCTCATATCCCAGATCTGCCAGTGTATTCAGAACCCTGGGCGGGACATCGTCAAAGACAGCTGTGATCGAAGCCGAATTTTCCCCGGTCCGAATAATATCCCGGGAGGTACGCTCTCCCAGCACCGCGTTGATGGCATTGATCAGAATGGTTTTGCCTGCGCCGGTCTCGCCGGTAAAGACATTGAACCCCTGGGCAAAGTTGATATCCGCTTCCTTGATAACTGCAATATTCTTGATGTAAAGCTGGGAAAGCATTCGGATCGCCCCTTTACTTCCGGCTGATTTTGTGAAGCTGATCCACAAACTCTGCCGCCTGTTCTTCATTGCGCATCAGTACAAAGATGGTGTCATCACCGGAGAGGGTGCCAACAACCCCTTTCCAGTGCAGCTGATCCATGGATACACATACGGCATTTGCCATACCAGTCCGGCATTTGATCACCACGATATTGTTGGCATAGTCGATGTGCAGCAGCGACTGGGTAAAAATACTGCGGAACCCTTCCATATCGCCGGTCTGACGATCCTGGGTGGGTTTGGCATATATGTAGCGTCCGTCTGGGCTCTGTACCTTTACCAGACGCAGTTCCTTGATGTCCCGGGATACAGTGGCCTGGGTTACACGGAACCCTGCATCGGACAGCATTGCCATCAGTTCCTCTTGAGTGGTCACAGCATTATCCGAGATCAGTTCCAGGATTTTTCGATGTCGTTCGGTCTTCATGCGATCACGCCTTTCTCTCTATTTCAGCGGGTTCAGTTCCCGTGAGTTTCTTTCCAAGAGTCTGATAAAAACTGCTCGCGCTGAGCTGGATAAAACGGGATTTCCGGGCGGCAGCGGAAATTTCAAGCCGGGTACCATCCACCATGGGACAGATGGTTGTGCCATCCACTGCAACACCGGCATCCGGGGGTGTGTTCCGGGTGACCAGCCGCACTTCCAATGGGGCATCCGGCCCCAGCACTACACTGCGGTCCGCCAGCGAATGGGGACAGATGGGTGTGACGATCAGACAGTCCATACCCGGATCGACGATGGCTCCGCCAGCCGACATGGAATAGGCGGTGGAACCGGTGGGTGTGGCAAAAATCAGGCCATCAGCCCGGTAGGAAGCAAATGCGGCTCCGCCCCGGAACACCTCGATGTCGATCATACTGGCGACCAACTGCCGGGCAATGACCACATCATTGAGCGCATAGCTCTGACAGGTGCTGCCATCCGGCTGACGGACTGTGACGGAAAGCACTGTCCGGGGCTGTATGCCGAACTGTCCGGCAGCCAGCTTCTGCAGGCTGTCCCCGAACGGCGGCTCAATCTGGGTGAGATACCCCAGCCGTCCTGAGTTGATGCCGATCACCGGGCGGTCAAATTCCAGTGCGTCCAGTGCGGTGTGGATCATGGTGCCGTCGCCGCCAATGCTGATAGCGGCATCACAGCTTTGCATGGCTTCCCGTTCGTCCAGAACCTGACAGCCGGAACAGTTCAGCACCGCATTCAGCTCAGGTGTGAGCAGCACTTCGGCTCCACAGTGCAGCAGCTCTGCGGCTGCCTCAGCCGCGCAGTCTGCCGCATTGGCCTTATCCAGATTCACAACCAGATAAAAGCGCATGGCTGTCCCTCCCAATCAATCAGTCATCCAGATCCTCGTGCGAGGAGCCTACAATGGCGGAGAGATCCTCCTCAGACACGGTGGACGGTTCGCTGTCCTTGCACAGATACATCAGGTATTCGATGTTTCCCTTGGCGCCCTTGATGGGGGAAAAATCCAGTCCCCGCACCGAGAAGCCCAGTTCCAGGGCGAACCGGTAGATCTTCTGCAGCACTTCCAGATGCACAGCCGGGTCCTTGATGATGCCGTTTTTCCCGACCTTTTCCCGTCCGGCTTCAAACTGCGGCTTGACCAGGCAGGCACAGCTGCCGCCTTCCCGCAGGAAACGGTACACCACCGGCAGGATCAGGGTCAGCGAGATAAAGGATACATCCACCGAGATGAAGTCAATGGGCTCGGGGATCTGTTCATCGGTGAGGTACCGGATATTGGTGCGCTCCATATTGATGACCCGGGGGTCATTGCGCAGGGACCAGGCCAGTTCGCCATAGCCCACATCCACCGCATAGACCTTTTCCGCCCCGTTTTGCAGCATGCAGTCTGTAAATCCACCGGTAGAAGCGCCGAAGTCACAGCAGGTCTTGCCCTTCAGTTCCAGGCCGAAGGAGGCCATTGCCTTTTCCAGCTTAAGCCCTCCCCGACTGACATACCGCAGGGTATTGCCCCGGACCTCAATCCGGTCGTCCTCCTTGACCGTGATTCCGGCTTTATCCGCCTTCTGGTCGTTGACATAGACGATGCCTGCCATAATCATGGCTTTGGCCCGTTCACGGCTCTGTGCCTGTCCTTGTTCCACAAGCACTACATCCAGTCTTTTTTTCAATGCAAACTCTCTCCCAATACAGTCTTGATGATCGAATCATGGTCGGCATGGAACAACTGATAGCCATGCTCCACACCGCACTGCGGAATAAAACGGTTTTCTATGGCAAACAGCCGGAACTGTCCCTGGTATCCCTGCTCCATCAGATGCAGGGCACAGAGCTCCCCGATGGACCCGCTGCGGATTCCCTCCTCATAGAAGAAGATCCGCTGGTAGCGCTCCATCTGTTCCAGTGCTGCTTCAGGAATGGGATAGATGCGGTTGAGCACCAGCACATCCACCGCTCTCCCCTGCTCCTCCAGCGACTTCCGGGCAAGGAACAGCTCTTCCGCAAGCCGTCCATAGGTCACCAGCAAGGTATCGCCGCTCTGGCTCTCCAGGAACCAGCTGTCGGTGTTCTCTCCAAGGACAGACGCCGTCAGTGCCGGCTGGGCGCCCTTGGGATAGCGCACCGCACAGATGCCGGTGCCATTGTCCACTGCCTCAGCCAGATCGGCTTCCAGCTGCCGGTAGGTCACCGGGGAATAGATCACAGTCCCGGGCACCATCCGCAGCATGGACACATCAAAAAGCCCCTGATGAGTCTCGCCATCGGCGCCTACGATTCCCGCCCGGTCGATTGCCAGGACGATATGCTTCAGTTCAATGGCGGCGTCATGGATCAGCTGGTCACAGGTGCGCTGCAGGAAGGTGGAATAGACCGCGAACACCGGGACGGTTCCCTGGGTGCTCATGCCGCAGGCAAAGCTCACAGCGTGTTCCTCGGCGATTCCCACATCGTAGAACCGTCCGGCAGCCGCATACCGGCGCTCAAATTCCTCCAGACCGGTGCCATCGGTCATGGCGGCAGTAATCACGGCGATCTGTGGGCGGGTCTGGGCCAGCTCACAGATGCTCCTGCCGAAGGCCCCGGAAAATCCGGGATCAGAGGGCTTGAGCGGCAGCCCGCTTTTCAGGTCAAAGGGGCTGACTCCATGGTATTTGCTGGGGTTTTCCATAGCGGGACGGTAGCCCATGCCCTTGGTGGTGTGCACATGGACCACACAGGGGCGGGCATATTCCCTGGCCCGTTCAAACACATCCCGGAGGCTTTCCAGGTCATGCCCGTCCACCGGACCGAAGTAACGCAGTCCGAAGTCCTCAAACAGATTGGAGTGGTACATCATCTGCCGGAGGGTCTTTTTGGAATTGGCCAGGGCATTCCGGATGGGTTTTCCCACCACCGGCACGCCGCCCAGAAAACTCTTGGCATTGTCCTTGAAGCGGAAATACTGCCGGGACGAACGCATTTTCGCCAGATAGTTGGCAACATTCCCCACATTCCGGGAAATGGACATATCATTGTCATTGAGAACAATGATGATTTTTTCTCCGCTGCGTCCGGCGTTGTTCATGCCCTCATAGGCAACACCGCTGCCAAAGGAGCCATCACCGATCACAGCGATGGCAAAGCCCTCTTCCCCATGCAGGCGCATGGCCTCTGCCATACCCAGTGCCGCCGAAATGGACACACCGGAATGACCGCCCAGATAGGCATCATACGGGCTTTCCTTCTGCTTGGGGAATCCGGACAGGCCGTTTTCCTGACGCAGGGTATCAAACCGGGTATTGCGCCCGGTGATGATCTTATGTGTATAGGCCTGATGGCCCACATCCCAGACGATCTTATCCTGGGGACAGTCAAATACACTGTGCAGTGCCAGGGTCAGTTCCACAGTGCCCAGGCTGGAAGCCAGATGACCGCCAGTCCGTGATACGGTGGACAGAATCCTCTGGCGGATCTCTCCAGCCAGGTATTGCTGTTCTGCCAGGCTGAGTTTTTTCAGATCTGCCGGAGATTTTATCGATTCAAGATACATGGATCTCCTCCATTCCCATACGGATCAGAATACCGGCACTATCATTGCAATCAGAATGCCAAGCAAAGCTCCGCCCAGAACCTCCAGCGGAGTATGGCCCAGAAATTCATTGAGTTCCTTCTGTTCCCGGTCCTCGTCTTCATCCAGTTCCTTTTCCGGATGACTGCCCAGCAGCGCAAAAAGGCTGTTGGGATTGCTCAGATCCAGCACCATACGGTTGAGCACCTTGGCCTGTTCACCGGCTGCCCGGCGGACACCCATGGCGTCATACATCACCACGCAGGCAAATGCCAGCGCAAGGGCGAATTCCGGCGAGGAATAGCCCACCTTCTTGGCAATGGCAATGGTGATGGAGCAGACAAAAGCCGAATGCGCACTGGGCATACCGCCAGCGCCGACCATCCGCTCTGCCTGCAGAATTCCGTTCTGCAGATAGAACAGCAGGGTTTTGATAAGCTGAGCGGAAAACCATGAAATCACCGCAACATCTATAAAGTAATTGCTCACAAGCAATTTGAGAAGTTCCATACGATCAGATCCAATCCTATTTTTTACGGCTGCAGAGCTCCACGGTCATCTCATAGAGCGGGTCGTCTTCCGCTACATTCAGCTGTTTCAGGGCATCCAGAGCAGTGCGGGTGAGTTTTTCCGCCAGACTCTGTGCCCGCTCTGTACCCAGAACTGTGGCAAAGGTTGCCTTCTGCTGCTCAGCGTCACTGCCTACCGGCTTGCCCAGTTCCTCGGGGCTGCCGATGACATCCAGAATATCGTCCCGGATCTGAAAAGCTAGACCGATGGCATCAGCGTAAATATCCGCCTGAGCCATAGAGGCCTCATCCGCCCCTACCGACAGACATCCCAGGCGCACAGCGCATTTGATCAGGGCGCCGGTTTTCATCATGCACATGCCGGTGAGCTGTTCCACTGTCTGGGCAGTGCCCTCGATGTCCACCGTCTGACCGCCGACCATCCCTCTCGAGCCTGCCGCGGCTGCCAGTTCCCGGACTGCCTGCAGAACCTGAGCCGGTTCCAGTGAAGTGTTCCGGGCAAGGGTCTCAAAAGCCAGGGACTGGAGCGCATCACCTGCCAGCAGGGCAACGGCCTCGCCGAATGCCACATGACAGGAGGGCTTTCCCCGGCGGAGGTCATCGTCGTCCATGCAGGGCAGGTCATCATGGATCAGCGAATAGGCGTGCATCATTTCAATGGCTGCGGCAAATTCCATGGCATCGTTGGCTGCTCCACCCAGAATGCGGTTGAAGTTGAGCACCAGCAGTGCCCGGATGCGCTTGCCGCCGCCCAGGACAGAATAGCGCATGGCTTCCAGCACATGGTCGTTATTACAGCGCTGTGTGCTGACATACCGGTCCAGTGCCTTCTCCACCATTTCAATATACATCGTCTGAAGTGAATTATTCATCGTCATCTTCCCCCAGTACTTCCTGCGGGAACAGGGTTTCAATCTTGAGCTTGGCCTCGTCCAGCTGCTGACTGCTGGTGCGGATCAGTTCCGCCCCTTCCGCATAGAGTTTCAGCGCTTCATCCAGGCTGCATCCGGCTGAGAGCTGGTCGGTGATCTCCTCCAGCCGCCGGATTGCCTCCTCAAATTTCAGTTTCTTTTTCATTGACTGCTACCACCTTGGAAATGACCGTTCCGTCCGGCAGAACTGTTTTCAGTTCCATGCCGGGTGCTGCCTCCTTGACCGAGCGCAGCAGCTGACGGTCTGTATATGTGATGCTGTACCCACGTCCCAGTGTTTTCAGTGGGCTGAGTTCCTCCATCAGAACGGATAAATATGCAAGCTGACGGCGGCGGGGTTCCAGTTCATCTTCCGAGAGCTTTTGTAATAAGTGTATCAAATCTTCCAGCCGCTGTCTATTCATATCCCAGAATTTTAACGGAGATTTTATGACTTCCCGGCTTTTTGCCCGCTCGAGCTGTCCGGCACAGCTGTCCAGCATTCTGTATGCATGATCTCTCAGCCAGGCAGAATACTGTTCCAGCTGCCGCCGCAGCTGCATGGTGTCCGGGACAGCCAGTTCCGCTGCCGCTGACGGCGTGGGTGCCCGGAGATCCGCAGCAAAATCGCATAGGGTGAAGTCCACCTCATGCCCCACCGCGGAGATGACCGGAATGGGACAGGCGAACACCGCCCGGACCACCCGTTCATCGTTGAAGGACATCAGGTCCTCCATCGAGCCGCCGCCCCGGCAGAGGATTACCGTATCGAACCGGTCTGCCAGTTTGCGTACAGCCGCAAAGGCAGCGAGCAGTTCAGGCACCGAATCCTTGCCCTGGACTGCCGCCGGGAACACAGTCAGCTCCACCGATGGACAGCGCCGGGTAATGACATGGATCACATCCTGGAGCGCCGCTCCCCCTGCCGAAGTGATGACAGCGATCCGCTCCGGATTGGACGGAATCAGCTGCTTGTACTGGCTGTCGAACAGGCCCTCGGCCTCCAGACGGCGCTTGAGCTGTTCATAGGCCACCTGCAGCGCGCCGATGCCCGAGGGCTGGATATCGGTGGCGTTGATCTGGTAGGTGCCGTCCCGCTCATAGAGGGTCACAAAGCCCCGCACCAGAACCATCATGCCATTTTCCGGCTCAAACTGAAGCCGCATGGCATTGCTCCGGAACATAACACCCCGTACAGCAGCGGCATCGTCCTTCAGCGCGAAATAGATATGACCGGAGCTGTAATGCCGTACCACATTGGAGAGTTCCCCCTGCACATATACTTCCCGCAGCCGGGGATTCTCCTCCAGGGTGGAGCGGACAAACCGGTTGAGCTGCGATACAGTGAGCACCGCAGCCCGGCCCCGGATCACAGGGCACCGCCTTTCAGAGCGGTGAGCACAGCGATTCCGGCTGCATTGTCCGAGGAAAACGCCGGCTCCGCAAAGAACCCGCCGTACCGCCGCCGGATCTCCCCGGCAATATAGCGGTTGGACATAACGCCGCCGGCGTAGATCAGCGGCAGGTCGCCGAATTTCTCCCGGGCGTTCCGGGTGATCTGATCCACCACAGCGAGGATATAGTCCAGTGTATAGTGTGCCACATCTGCAGGCGTTTCACCCGCCCGGAGCATCTGAGCGGCCTTATTTTCCAGACCGGAAACCGAGGGATTCCCGTCCTTGAAGCTGGGGCGCACCCGGAAAGTGCGGCTGCTCTGGGCAGCCAGGCGCTCCAGTTCCGGTCCGCAGGGGAACTGCATGCCCATCATCACACCGATGCGGTCGATGGCTTGTCCGGTGTTGAGATCATCGGTATGGGCGAACAGCTGCACCCGGATCTCGCCGTGTTCCGCCAGGCAGTGCACGCATTCAGTGGTGCCGCCGGAGAAGTGGAAGGCGATGAATTCGCCCTTTTTCAGCAGATCCAGCCGTCCGCAGGAATAGAGTGCCGCTGCGATGTGTCCCTCCTGATGGGAGAACCGGTAAAGCGGCAGTCCGCTGGCAGCGGCCAGGGTCCGGGCTGTGCCTTCCCCTACCAGGAAACAGGGCATGTAGGAGCCCTCCTGACGCCGGGGAAACGCAGAAACACCTACTGCCGAAAGGTGGTAGGTGTTCTGGGAAAACAGTTGTTCAGTTAATTCAGGCAGCTGACGGGTATGCTGAAAAACCGCGTCACTCTGGCGCAGGCCACGCTCTCCCGGCCGTACAGTCAGGAGTTTCTTCACCTGGGTTACCGCACGGGTGTCCGTGTCATAGACGGCAGCCGAGGTGGTATAGTTGCTGGTATCAATCCCAAAGTAATATGCCATGCGTTACTGTTCATCTCCGGTTCTGTTGGCCTTGGCAAATGCACCGAGCACACCGTTGATATAGGCGGCGTCCTCCTGCATGGAATATTTCTTTGCCAGTTCCACTGCTTCATTGATGGTAGCGGCCACCGGAATATCCCGGAAGTAGAGCATTTCTCCGATTGCCAGCCGCAGTACGGTCAGCGAAACCTTGGGCAGGCGGTTTACCTTCCATTTTTCCGAATAGCGGTCGATCTCCGCATCGATCTCCGCCAGATGGTCATTGACGCAGTTGGTAAGAGCCATGGCAAATTCATCCTCTTCAATAGCCCGGGCCTCTTCCGCGTCTGCGATGATCTCCTCCATGCTCTCATCCCGGAATGCCCGTTCAAAAATCAGGTGGAAAGCCAAATCTCTTGCCGCACTTCTTGTCATCTTTCAAAGTCCTCCGTCAAACTGTAATGATCCTCAGGGTGTTTTCGCATAAAAGATGCCCTCCTATCAAAAATGACCGGAGGGCAGGAATCAGTTGGTCAATCAGCGGTATTCGCACCCTTTTCCCCATGAAACCGGATATCTGCCACTGTAACATTCACCTTGGAAACATTGATCGAGGTCATGCTCTGCACTGCTTCCTTGACTGCCACCTGGATATTGCGGCATACAGCGGGAATATTGGCACCTTCCAGCAGGACAACATTGATGTCGATCACAGCGATGTCATCATGCAGCGAGATGAATACCGGTACCGGCACAGCCGACTGCTTCTTGGTGATCCAGTTCTTGATATTGGTAGTAAACGGCGCAATACCAGCTACGCCTTCAATTTCCTTGGTTGCATTTGCGGCGATCGTAGCCAGGACATCTTTGGAAATTCGCAGACTGCCGATCGGCTCCTTGATCTCATGGTTCATATAATTCGCCCTCCTGTATCTCAGTTCTGTGGGAATCCCCACAGAACGGTCTTGTGGATAGATTCTATATCACATTTGTGCGTACAAGTTCCGAATTTACCATTTTGTGCGCACAACTTCTGAAGTTATTATACCATATTTTTCGTGTTTCTCAACCTATAATACAAAAATAAATGGGTCATACTTGTTGCCGGAACATGAATTTTTATAAAAAAACAGACGGAAAATGCCCTTCTCCGTCTGTATCCTGGATTCAGTTGTTGATCTCCACAATGGAGATGTTCTCCACCGGTACCGAAGTTTCCCGGATGGCAATATCCCGCATCTGCATCACTTCATCATCGGTGAGGCCGTCCGTCTTGACTACGATGTCCACCCGGTCGGTATCATAGTAGACCATGCATTCATCAAAGCCCTTTGCCTGGATCAGGTTTTCCATCTTGCCCTCGATCTCAATGGACTGGGCCAGCTCCGCTGCCTTCATCGCCAGTTCCGCTTTCTGATCGGCTTCCAGCTCGGCATCTGCCAGCATCTCACTGAGTGCTTCCGCTGCCTCGTCCCGGGACTTGGTGCGGGAGAGCTTTGCCTCGGCAAAATAGGCGTCCTCTTCCTCACTGCTGACAAACTGCGCGTCCCCATAGTTCTTTCCGGTTTCCGCCACGGCAGTATCAATATTGGTGTCCATCTTGGTGTATTCCCAGTTCAGATACACAGCACAGCCCAGACCCATGACCAGAGCTGCCAGAACGATCTGCCGCTTACCAACCACCATATTCATCTTTACCTTGGGCAGTGTGGGCTTTTTGATTTTCATACGAGTATTCCTCCTCAGTTTGAAATTTTCTCAACGCAGATTCGTGATGCAGGAATGCCAAGCACAGTTTTGACAGCCTCGGTCACCCGCTGTTCTACAACCGGGTTTTCCGCGCCTTCACACAGGATCATGACGCCGCGCACCTGCGGCTCGATCTGTTTTTCCACCAGTGGTTCCTCGCCGGAGCCTCTGTCCATCAGGATATGCGTCTGTTCCCGGCTGATATTCCCGCTTTCGGTGGTCCGTCCGGACTCGCTGGAACTGCTGGTGTCCTCCGTTTCCCGGAGATCCTGGGCGTAGACCGCTTCCCGTGTGCTGTCCATGGTGACCATCACACAGCTGCGTCCTGCCCCATCGATCCGGGAGACCATTTCACTCAGCCGCTGTTCCAGGGTTCGGGTATCGGCAGACAGCAGCGTGCCGGCATCGCTCACCGATTCCGCTGGTTCTGCCTGTTCGTCCCATATATATGACGCCGCAATGAGAATTATCCCTGTGACTGCACAAATCAGAATCAGGTTCATACGGTTTTCGGTCAGGCGCCGGAAGCCGTCCCGCAGGCGC
>ERZ827104.2427-NODE-2427-length-14409-cov-2.810575_pt1 | contig 14409 bp, 15 predicted proteins | sample MGYA00519781_ERZ827104 | MGnify/ENA primary metagenome ERZ827104 (study PRJEB31778, sample SAMEA3449257) | human gut metagenome | biome: human gut; feature: human-associated habitat; material: faeces | place: United Kingdom | collected 2010/2012 ... | reverse complement strand
CATATTATATCATCTATTTTATCATTTAAACATAATGTTTATATTACAATATATTCTTTAATACAATATTGGATTTATGTCACATAATATAGTTTTATATTACAAATACAGTTATATACTGTGATTTCAACATAATTATACTTTTTAATTTCAACAGTATTACTTTTTCTATATAGTTACCTATAATAATTTCAATTCAACTACTGCATTCATTTTATTATCTGTTTCAAATATGACAAGGCAGTTATAATTATTATCTGTAAGACATTTTATTTTTATGTTATCATTCTGCATGATTTCTTTTTTATATTCAATTCTTATATAGTTAAAATCTACATTTTTATAAATATCTTCTGGAACAGCTTCTAATGCTGCTTCCAAATAGCTGACATTATGTAAATGTCCATTAATATCAATATCTCTTCTCTGTATTAAATATGGCTTTTCTGTAACCATAATGTTATCTGGCAGATTATCCAAATCAGGAAGCTCTATCTTCTTTATCTCCTCATCGAATACATTTTTTTCTGTTTCAGTACCATATATATCGTTCATTTTGTTGTCTAAAATAATAGGTCTGCGTCTTACCAAATCCATATATAGCCATCTTGAAGTACCTATTGCACATAACTCACCATTCTGGTCGTATAATTCAAAATCCCTAAATGCACATAGTCTATCAGACTTTCTAGACCATGTGCTTGCATCTATATATTCATTGTAAGCTGGTCTTTTAAGGATTTTTATCTTCCAATCCAGCAATACCCACGCCTTTTTATTAATAGCAGATGCCGATACCCCCAATCCAACCTTATCTGAATGAGAACCAGCAATATCCTCCATAATCGTAACGATTCTTTTGTTGTCTATCTTATTCTCTCTTCCAATATCCTCTAACTCTACTTTATATCTTTCTTTATATATCATTATCTATATTCCTCAATATATTCATTATATGTTAACTATGTGTATGTTTAAATAAAAGCATATCAGCTGATTAGTATTAGTTAATTTATATTAATATTTTAGTGATTATCACTTGTTACACCTGTAAATACAAGCTTTAACTATTAGAATTTTTTAGTATTTATTCTAATTATCAACGCCTAATCTATATGTATTAATGCTCATATTATACATTTAATAATACTTTATTGTTTTACAGTACGGCCGTCTGATGTGTGCTTTATCTAATAATTATTATTGTTCATCAGCCAATATCTGTTAGTGTTCTTATATTATAAATGTTATGAGTTGAAATATCCATAAAAAATGAATTAAATGTGTGTGGTAGTTACATAATTGCAAATATAATCTGCAACTATATATGATTATTTAATAATCTAAAAGCAATATAAATGTTTCACGTGGAACTTAAAACATTTGTTTGTAATATCGTTACTAATTACTATAATTGTATAGATTATATAAGTTTCATTAGTTATAATATTTTAGATTTAATTATATTGTTTTAGATTTATTATAATTAAATATATTATTGATATTATGTATTATTAATCACTTTTCAATAATAGTACTCAAATAAAGTGAACTCAGTTCACTTTATTATATTCCTTATAATATATGTCTTATCAATATGTATAATACCACTTTATGAATTAATTCAATTATATTTAATAATATATTTGCTGTAATTTTTTTATTTATAATTATATATAGATATTAAAGCATTATCCAATAATCATATATAACAAGTAAACTAGATTATTAATATTGATAAACAAATTCAAATTGATAACTTAATATTATGTATGTGCATAATGCTTTGTTTATATAGAATTATAATTGAATATCAAATATATAATTTGGACATAGAATCCCACCATATAATTCATATAGATAATTTTATTTATTGAACTCAGTTCACTTTTAGCTGTGTATAATATTATAAATACTCATTTATATCATTATAATTTTGAACTCAGTTCATAATTTTTTATAAATCATTTTATTATTTTTGTATTCTTTCTATTTTATTTATGCGTAAATACTCACTTAATCCATCAATTATATTATGCATATCTATATATGCTTTCTATATCAGAGTTTTATTATATAGAATATAAAAATCATTAAAATTTTTTATAACACTATCATTACAATCTATTATTACAATCATTACAATTTGATATCAATGTAAATCATAAAGGAAATGACTATATATTAATTATAATAATGAATTTATTATTAATTTCATATCTTTTGGTAAAATTGAATTAAGAAATAATTATATAAGAAATAATCTAAGCATATATAATAGATTACTACAAAATAATATATATCAAAAATATTAAGTAATTTATTCTGATTTATTATATAAATATACCTTATTATATTTTAAATTTATTTATCAATATTTAGAAACCTATTTACTTATTACATAAGATTATTGGATAATATTTTAATATCTATATATAAATGTGAATAAACAAATAACAGTAAAAATATTTTAAAATATTTTTCTACATTTATAAAAATTGAACTGAGTTCACAAAAAAACTTAACATAAATATCATAAAATAATATAACTTTTATATTGATAAAACGTAATTTTGTTGTATAATAAAATTAGATTTTAATGAAAGAAGGACAATAATGAGCGAAGTAATAAGTTTAATTAACGAAAAGGGGGGTGTAGGAAAATCATCCTCAGCCATAACAATTGCTCAGATTTTATCTATTTCTGGCTATTCTATATTATTAATAGACTTAGACCCACAGATGAATACAAGTAAAATGTTTGGCAAAAGTGACAAAGGTATGGATATTGACTATGAACAGCTGTTTTGTAGTAAGTTTGATGATAAAGCTACTGTTATGAATTACATTTCTACAACAGACTATGAAAATATATCTATACTTTGTGCATCAAGAGAATTAAATAATCTTATATATAAAATATACGATGAGAGTAAAGAATCTAATGTAGAATTATGTTTTAAACATAATCTTAGTCTATTAAAAGATGATTTTGACTATATTATAATAGACAACTCACCTTTTAAATCATACCTTACGACATGTGCTATGTGTGCCAGCAATAAAATCATCACACCTATATGTGTTGATAACTTTTCATATGATGGTTTAATGTCACTTTTTGATACAATTGAAGATCTCAATGCCAAATATGCACTTTCTATTGAGTTTGCAGGTATGTTTATGACCAGAGTGGCAGGAAGAACAACCTTATATAAACAAATGTTTGAAAGTTATGAGAATATGTTTGGTGACAAATTCCTTCCTGTGTCAATAAGAAATTGCATTGCCGTCAATGAATCTAATACATTGTTTGAACCATTACTCACATATGATAAGAGAAGCACCGCAGCTCAAGATTACATAGAATTAGTTAATTATCTTGGACTTATGGATAATAAACATTACAGAGAATTAGCAAAATATCTTAAAGGAGAGAAGAAATAATGGCTAAGAAATCATTTACTGCTGGTGGTACTAAGACAGGTATCCTTAATTCTGACGGTGGAGAAAAACTTAAAGAAATTCAGGCAAAGACACAATACAATTTTAAATATATTCCTAAAGATAAAATTGTATCTAACCCTAAAAATGAAATGTATGCGCAGGATGGCATTAATGCACTCAAAGAAAGTATACTTGTTAACGGTCTAAGACACAATTTATCTGTATTATATGATTCTGACAAAGATATATATCGTCTTATCTCTGGTGAAAGAAGATATCACGCCATATCAGAAATGGATGAAAAGGATTACCAGACACTTTTTCCTGCTGGAATTCCCTGCAAAGTTGAAAAGTCTGATATTACTGAAATTGACGAAGAAATTATGCTTATCTCAGCCAACCACGATGTAAGAGAATCTTCAATGGAAGTTAAAAGATGGGAAGTAAGCCGTTTAAAAGAACTTTATGAAGCTAAAAAGTTAAACGGCGAAATAAAAAATATCAATGCAGAGATTGCCAAACAGCTTAATATATCAGAAAGACAAGCCCGCAAATATACAACAGCAGAAAAGCTTATTCCTGAATTAAGTGAATTACTCAATAACAATGGCATAGATCTTAACCAGGCTGATAAATTTGGTAAGCTTGATGAGGATGCACAGAAGAGTATATTAAATATTCTTCAAAAAAATGGCAACATTGAAAATGCAGAATTTCAATCTATCAAGAAGATATCTGAAGAACGTGCTAAAGAAGCTGCCAAATATAAGCAGGAATTAGAAGAAGTAACCAGAGAGCTTAACAAAAAGAATGAAACTTTAGAAATTCTTGAAAATAAAATAAATGAAATTTCTACAAATACTGATAAATCCAATTCCAAAATAGATATTGAAGAGGAACTCCGATATATGACTGAGGCTAAGAACAAAGCTGAAAAGGAAAAGGCACGTCTTGAAAGTAATATGGAAAAGATGAAGCAGCAGCAACGTGAGAAAGAACAACGCAAGACAACAATTTCAGATAACGAATTAAAAAGAATATCTTCAATTGCTAAAACAGAACAGGCACTTGCATTATTTGAATCAAACTTTGATATCATTAAGAATAACAAGTCTATTATAAAAAATGATACTGATTTAAAAATAAGAGTAGAAATTTTAAATCAAAGATTAACTGATTTTATTAATTCACTAACCAATAATTAATATATTATGTCCCCAATTCTAATAATATTAACATAGGAGTTGGGGATATATTATTATTAATCATAATCATATAAATATCTATCTATCTATCTATCTATCTATTTATCTATCTATATCCATATTAATATATATAACAATACATATATTTAACATATATTGATAAATTAAATTAACATAGACACGGTATTTATAAGGCTTTCAACAATTTTTTATAGTTCATTAGTTACTAATTCAAAGTCGGATATTTTTTTTTGAAGAATAATTTTTTTATAAACAAGTCTATTAATTATTATTCTGGTCTATTATTTTCATGAAATGTCTTTTTAATAATTATTATAGTCGAAAAGGATAAAAAAATGGTTGAAAAGTTTCCATATGTTAATAAATCTTCAATATAAATGTTATCAAAATTTGTTAAATTAGTATTTTAATTATATATTAAATAAATTATAAAAGGAATCATTCATAAAAATTGAAAAAAAGAAAATAAAAAAAATGAGCAGCCTGCTTTTTTTATTAAAATTAATTAAGAATATCACATATATTGATATAAAAATCAAATACAAGACACGAAAATAAGACTGCTTTTTAAGCAGCCTTTTTTAATTTACTAACATTAGCACGAATTATCGTTGATACAAGACCAGGAATATTTTTTATAGATCGTTCATACACTATATATTGTCTATAGATATCTGCTAACGCATACATCAATAAATCGAAAGAGTAGTGAACGGCTATATTTGCTAAATCCTCCAAATCAAGTTTACTGATTTTAATCAATTTATAATTTGATATATTAGTGTCTATATTAATAAATTCTCTAAAACGTACAGGTGGAATATCACCTGAGTTAATGTTAGGAATTACTGTATTAAAATCATTAATAAATGACTTTAACCGGTCAATATTTTCTTCTAATAGAATTTGTTTTTGCTTCTTAGCAATATATCTTGAAGAAATTTCAAATCTTATGATATTATCATTAATAGTGACATTAAAAATATCAGCATCTGAATTAGACATATGTTGTTTTATAATGCAAGGCTTGCAATACTTAGGAAGCATATGTCTTATTTCAGATATTGATTTGTGATCCACGCTTGCCTGACCCTTAAGATTAGAACTATCAAGGTTGATAAGCTCACGCAAGTAAATTCTTAATGTTACAATTGAATTAATATCAAAAAGTTTAGTAATTAATTCCTTAGAAAGCACTAAAAATCCCCTGCCGTTTTTGTTAGCAGGAAGGTAATAATTCTCATAATCATTGATAAGCAATGAAATAATAGATGATGAAGTTTTGGAATATGATATATAAGTATAAGATGATAATATGTCAAGATTATTCCAAATCGTCTTTATGTTGCATTTAAGAATAGATGCCAATTCTTTGATATTAATTTCTTTTATAATCCCAAAACGATCCGGATGATAAAAATGTAATAACATAAATAGCTTAAGTGCATTTGATTTTAACATAGGTCTATAGCCATAACGATTTTTTTCATTATGATATATCTTTTTAGTTACGTTCTTAGTTGTGAGAATTCTATGTGGACAATTGTTACAATTATCAATAGCCATTTTGTAGATATCATTATCGCTGGAGAAGGATTCGATAATTGCTTTATATTTACAAGTAGAGCAGTTATCATTTGAGTAATCGGTAACTTCAACAGAAGAATCAATAATTGTTGTGTAATTTTGCTGAATACCAAGAGCCTGAATTAATACAGCTTTGCCTATATTTGTAAAATTATCCAAAATTCCCACCTCCTTTTTATGGATAATTTAACAATATTATCAAATAAAATCAAATTCTTGTTTTTACTCAAAATTTATCCACATAAGTGTATTTTTTAACTTGTTTTACTCTAAAATTGTCTACTTATCCACAAAATCAAAGTGTTTTACTCTAAAATTATCTACTTAATTTAATAAAATTTTTTTTGTAGAAGTCAAAATAAATATTTTGTGGATTTTACTACTTTTTTATCTACATATAGTTAACAGCTATCCACATAGGGTAGTGGTATTTTAAGGAAAATCAGTATTTAAGCCCAAAATGTAGACATTGTGGATAAAATTAAAAAAAAAAAATGTAGAAAAAGTATTTATATACAATATATAAATATATAAATAGAATAGAAAATTGGAGAAAAATCAATAAAAAAATGATATTTTACTCCAAAAATATCTACTTTTTAAAAATTTACTCTAAAAATATCTACATTGAAAAATAAAAACTAAGTTTTTTACTCTAAAAATATCTACATAAATTTAACATATTATTTAAAAAATGCTACTGGAAACAGTAAAATTGTAATAAAAAAATAACAAATGCCTATTTTAAGGGATATATAAAAGATTTATCTGATAAAAATAAAAAAAACACGACAAAACTTAAAGAAATACAGATAATTAAGTAAATAAAAAAAGTACAATAAAATTTTCTTAGTTATCAATTAATTATCTACACTTTAATTATGATGATAAAAATGTAGACATTTATAGTTTCTGATTTGATTAAAATAGAGTGGCAGGCAAGTAATTATTCTATCTATCCACTACACCATCTGGCATACGGTTTCAGACAAAGGCAGTTCTTTGCATTGCACATATTTTCAAAAGGAACTAGGAGAATGTATGCTATAAAATTTACGGAGCTTCTTATGTGAGCCTTACAGTGTACAAAAGGAACTTCATAGGGCTTACATAAGAGCGCTCTGTAAGGCTCACATAAAAAAGCCGTATGTAAAAACATACGGCAAATAATTATAATAAAAAATCCCTATTTCGTCTATTAATGAGCATTGTCTATCATCTTAGTTTTATCAAAATTCAAATCCTGAATTTCAGCTTCCGATAATGGAAGGAAGTTAATAATAAATACACCATTTTTTAATTCAAAGCTATCGATTACAATATTGTTATCTACAAATTCCTGTAAAGATTCCTGAATTAATTGTAAGTTCTTCTTTTTATTTTTTAATTTAAATCGAACAATCTTCTGGAAGTAAGTATAACTATATTCACTCATCAATGTTTCCTGATTAGCAATCTGTTCACATTTCATTGCATAGCATATAATTCTTGAAAGGTTATTATCAAGAACATCATAAGAAGCAGAAGTTATAGAGATTAACTTTTTCTTTATAATAGCGTTACTTAGTACCTCACCAAATTGAGCTATGGCATAAGGTCTTTCAGCATCTTCTTTGATGACAATATTATCAAATAAGTTGAAATAGATTTTACTGCCAGCTTCCTCATAATAGAAATTGTACTCTACAAGCTTTCTACAAGAATTAGAAATTTTCTTGAGCACATTTTTACCAACGTGATAATCGACAATTTCTTTACCAAGAGTATTAAGATCGACTACTACAGATTTCTCTTTAGAGAATTCCTGCATATTAATATTAGATATAAAAGCATTAACTAATTTCAGGTCATTAGAATCCATAGCCTTTGGTGGAGTAAGTTTGCCGCTGTTGACAGTCACTTCCAAAAGTTCACGGCCTTCTTCATCTCTGATAATTTCTTTTAGCAGATTATCAGATGCTGTTTCCATCATTAATGTAAAAGATGAAGGACTGAAGAGTGGTTTGTCAACTAAGTCAACAGGGAATAATCGAAGGTATGAGTCAATATTACCAGCAAGTTCACTTTCTATGTATTTCCAAGCACTAATAATCAAATCATTCTTTAAAGAATTATATATTGAGTTATAAGTAAAAGATGAGATACCTGGGAAATCAATTAAAAGAGTATTGGAATCATTTTTCCATTCTGTTGCAGCTCTTTTCTTATCTTCGATAATTTCCTGTAAATCTTTATCTCCAAACATTTTAGTATAATCTTCAACAGGAAGAGTCTTTGCCATAGCAACAACAGTAGCTAAAGGGTGTTTGGCATCGTCAATGCTGATTGTATCAATATCATTAATGTATGATTTGTACCAACGTGATCTTTTTTGTAAACGTGATTTCTTTACCTTATTAATTATAGGTACTAAATCTTCACGGCTAGTCTTTCCATCAAGATATTCCATAAGAGTTTCATCAATTAACTCAGCTACATTTTCAGCAGAGAAGTTTAACAAATTTCTTTTCTTATTGAAATAATCAATAATAACTGGATCAATGTGATTAGCTAATTCTTCAATAAATCGGCGAGAGTATTGTTCCATAATATATCTCCTTATATAACAACAAATATAATTTTCATTTTATTCTATATATTAATTGGCAGATAGTGGAAGAGTAGAATATGGATAGATGATTATAATATAGTCTGTCCAGTGTGTTATTGCTCTTTATGTAAATAGCATAATCTTCGATTAATTATATCTAACAATTTATATAGTAATTGTACTCACAATTATAAAAAATATAAACACAAAAATCAAATAGTAGGTTCACACCAGGAAGCTTTTCTTAATTACTTTGGTTGTTGTTGTGTTTATTTTGAAGTAGTGTGGTGGTGTGAGTTTTGGTTAACATATAGACATATGTCGTCATATATTGTATTATATATTATGTAAAAAATCAATAGCACACAGATAAGATTATTTTGTTGTGTTGAAAAGATATAAGAGGTATTTATGTTATGATTTCTGATACATTTAAGAATACTATTTGGATATATTACGAAACTAATTTAAAAGCTCGTACACGAAAAGAATATTGGAATGTTGTAAAGAATTTTGATAAAATAGTTGGCCACGACCCATTAGAGTTAAGTCATACTGATGCTGTGACTTATTATGAACATATATTAAATAAGATAAGCAAAAATCAATTAAAATACTCTACCGGTGTAATGAGATTATCCGTAATAAGATCTGTATGTAATTTTATTGAATTTAATATGAGTAATCACGGAAAGGAATATACTAATTATTTCAAGGAAATTTCTATTCCAGAAGAAGATAAGTTATTAACAGACAATGATATACCAACACTTAATGAAATAAACAATATTATGGAAACAATACAACAAAATAATGATGAGAAAGCATTTTTAATATTATCCCTTGCCGTCAAATGTGCATTGACTAACACTGAAATATGCAGCCTTAATAAAGAATATATTGCAATTAATTCCAATGACGAAATGTATATTAATTATCCTCCAAAAGGCAATAATCGTATATCAAGAATAATTAAAGTTCCGGATGATGTTGCTGTATTATTAGACAGATATATATGTAATAATAATATAATAGAAGGTGCAATATTTATTAATAAAAGAAAAACACGAATTAAATTAAGGGACACAGAAAGACTTCTTGAAAAATATTGTAAACTTAATATAGAAAAAGGTATGTTAAATAACAAATTCACAATGCAGACCCTTCGTCACGCCGCAATATGTTATATGTTATCGGGTGGAGCTTCAAAAGATCTAGTTGCAAGCTACGCTGGAATAACAACCAAATGGATTACAAGATATGATAAAATAATTAACTCTGATACATACAAACAGGCTGTTGACTATAGTATCATAAGTATCAACGCATAAATATACTAATGAATTGAATTAAACATCAAGCCATTAGTATTATTATATAATATATATTATAATTGATAGTACTAGGAAAAAGATAGTACTTTTCAATTATCTGCTATGTGTTATAATAACAATCGAAAGAGCTTGATATGAGCTCAATACAATTCCCCAATATCCCGCTGGATGATAATTAGTTATTAATTATTGTTTGGTGGGATCCCCTTTTTTATAGGTAATTCTGGCAGATACTTCCTATATTTTAATGGAAGCATATTTATCTGACATTTATAATTGACACGTTCTTTTATTGCTATAGTATTATAAAACCTTATCCATAAATTCTGAATATCATTTTCATTATCTGAAAAATCATCAAGCTGTTTTAATAATTCATTATTATAATTTCAGATTTTTTATTATCTCCACTTTTGCAAGTCACACTATAATTAACTTCACTATCAATTATATTAAATTCTTTAAATTTATCCTTTAATTCTGCATTTAAAGTTAATATAAATTTACCTTTTAGTTCTCTACATATCTCTAAAAGTTCATCATAATTAAATTTAACTCCGTAACTGTAATCTGTGTCATAAGGAGGGTCAAAGAAAAACAAAGTATCTTTAGTGTCATACCTTTTTACTATTTCTTTATAATCTCCATTTTCAATTATAGAGTTTTTAAGTCTTTGGTGTGCCTCTATAAGTGCCTTTTCTGTATTTTTGCTAAACAGACTACTTTTTGCTTTAGGACTTGGATTTCCCGCAAAAGGACTGTTACATTCACCCTTTTGATTAAATCTAAATAATCCACCAAAACTACATTTTAATATATATATGAACCTATATGCTCTCTCTAAAGGCTCTAAAGCATTCCATGTGCTATTCCTATACTCCATAAATAATTCTCTTGATATTAAAGAATTGTCTATTTTGGTAATTAGATTATCTTTGTCACTTTGTAAAACTCTATAAAAGTTTATAACATTACTATCATAATCGTTTATAACTTCAACTTTGCTTGGTTCTTTTTCGAAATATACACTTCCTCCACCAAAGAACGGTTCTACATACGTTATATGTTGTGGGAATAATGATACAATTTCCTTCTTTAATTGTTTTTTACTTCCTACCCATTTAATTGGACTATTCATAAATACTCTCCTTTACTTTAAATTCTTCAATAATATTGTCGACTAATTCTTCAATTTGGCTATATTCCATTTCTTCAAAATCATCTATTGTCATTGTTCCTAACCCAAATGCCTCTTTAACTCTAGTCAAGTTGTAGAAATAAGTTCCATCTTGCCAATCTTCGCTAAATCCAAAGAATTCCTCCAATACCTTTAATAATCTATCTCTGTCCATAATGATTTTCTCCTCATTCTTCTTAATAACATTGATAATTAATTTAGTTCATCATACAAATCTTCATCTACCCATCAAAAATGTCTCCCCATTCTAATTCAACCCATAGTTTATTTCCATCTATTTCTTGAATCTCTACTGTTCTTTTTGTTTCTTTATTTATTAATTTCTTTCCTACATTGAAATCTATTGCTAACATTTATTCACACCCTTTCCTTGATATCTTTTAACTCTTCCTCAATAAACTTTAATCTTGCTTGAATATTTTCTTTGCGTTTATTCTCATAATAAATATCATTCCATTTAAGTGCTTCTTCTTCACTTTCTATACCTTGTTGTAATAATTCTTCATCAATACCTAATTGTCTAGGATAATCCCAACTTTTAAAACAATAGCATATTCCAGTCTTATCTTTGTATTGTTCCGATACTGCACTAATTTCACCTTTATATAACTTAATCATCTCTTGGTTATATCCTATATTATATTCAACCTTTGCTAGTGTCTTGTTATATTCATGTTTTTTTAATATTGTTTTCTTTAGTATATTGGGAATAGTAATCATTGCTAAATATAATACACACCATACTGCTATTAAAAATACTGTTAATATAGATATTACAATTAAAAAATCTATCTTAATTCACCTCGTCTTTAATTGAATGGCGAACTACTTCTTGTTCCAAAATGCACAAACTATTTTTGCATATATGTCGCAATATCTTTTGTCCTTCATTTGGTTGCCTTGTAATTGTATATCTTGAACATCTTTTATGTTCAACCCAGCCATCTCTAACTCATTTTCTAATGAGCCTAATATTCCATATTCATCTTCCCAATCTTGAACATGGTCTAAATCATGGTTATCCATACTTAAAGTTCCATTTTCGATTTTAAACATCTTAAATTCCTCCTATCATTCGCAATTTAATCAAAACACGTATCAATCATAATGAAAGGGATAGTCTGTTGATACGCCTTAGAGGTGCTATCCTACCTCAGATACTATAAAATTTAACTTTTATTTAATATATTTTATAATTTTCTTATGCCATCCATTCTTATCTGAAACCCTAATGCTTTTTCTAGTTCTTTAACAAAGTCATATTCTTCTTTAGATTCATCTGTTTTTGTGAAAGTATGGGAAAAATCATAATCAGGTATATTTTTATTATCATTTTTAACCTTTATTTCATCTTGTAGTGCTTTCTTTTTCTTCAACAACTCATTAGCACGTTGTACAAATGTATTCTCATCTGCTAATAATGCTATTAGTTCCCTATCACATGTATTGAGTAAATCCTCCATAGTGTTATAATTTATAATACCATTCTCACTAAATCCCTCTAAAGCCTTGGATAATATATCTATGCCTGAGGTTTTAGATGGCTTTGACTCTTCTTTACATGGTTTAACATTTGGCATAGGTATTTCTTTAAATTTAGGCTTATCTAGGTCTACTTTATCATTATATGTAATTTTAGGTGGCAATTCACCATCTTTTAATCTTTTCACCCAAGGCTGAATTCTTTCTTGCTCATTCCATGTTCTGCAATCAGTTTTAAGCTTATCATCATTGTCACCAATTCTATAGCCAATATCATGATAATGCGGATTCTGATGCCATTCAGGACAATCCTCTGAATAAATATTTCCCCATTTTTTAATTAACCCACGCATTTCCTCTTTGAATTTAGGATTTAGCTCTTTATGTTGACAAACACGTTGATGTATGCAACTTACGCAATCTTTGATCATTTTTAAACATCTCTCCTTTTCTTATAAATATATGATATTAGTTCTAATACTATCATTGTTATCCACGATGTTATTGAAGCTATAACACTAGTGATATAATGTATACTATTTAAATTAACTATATGTATAATCAAATGCAATATTCCTATAGTTATCACTGGTATGGATAATATAAGTAATATTAATAACACTACCAAACCTATTAATTCTAAAATATCTTTCAATTTATCTACCTCAATTATAATTTAATATATTTATTTCACCTGTTATATATGTATGAAAATTCAAATCCTCATAATCAAGTAAGCAACACTCTTTGTTATTTATAAATTCATCATGAGGTATAGACTTTCTGTTTAGGTTGTTTCTCCAATATCTCATTACATGGTTAGGAACTAGCCACACCTCTTTTAATGTACTGAAATGTATAAGATAGTAAGATAAACCACCTAAACCGCTGAATAATTCTTGATATATTATTTGATGCTCTTTAATATTACTAAAAGGAAAACTGGTTTTATTTTGAGTTTCTTTTGCCTCAATACTTATTGCTTTTCCTTGTATGACACCTAAAAAGTCACATGTTCTAGTTTTTGCTACTGGGAAAGCTGATACTATTCTAGTACCGTTTCTTATGATCTTAAAATCCGTAGGTATCTTTTCTATGAGTGCTATTCCTTGTTGTCTTAGCCACTCACATTTGTTTTGTATTCTGGCTTCAAATTTTAATCCTCTGTTAGCTGTTGATTTAGCCAACTAATCACCTCCTTTATAGTGTATAATATCTAGCAGTAAACTCTAGTTCTTTAAATCCATAATGTGTAGTCAATATTCCTATTAACTCACATTTATTCCATACATTTTCTATTTTGTTCTCTATACTGCTACAGAGTTCATCAAACTCATCGTCCGTATATTCAGTATTATTATATAATATATAAAATTCTTCTTCATTGTAAATTTCGTAAAAATACATTTATTTACCTCCTATAATTATAATATCACACTACCAATTTATTGTAAATACTTATTTAATATATTTTGTAATAATTTTTATATACTATATATAGTGCATATAACGCATTTAAACCACAACATGTAGTGTTATAAATCA
>ERZ827104.2425-NODE-2425-length-14424-cov-6.899715_pt1 | contig 14424 bp, 11 predicted proteins | sample MGYA00519781_ERZ827104 | MGnify/ENA primary metagenome ERZ827104 (study PRJEB31778, sample SAMEA3449257) | human gut metagenome | biome: human gut; feature: human-associated habitat; material: faeces | place: United Kingdom | collected 2010/2012 ... | reverse complement strand
CGGCATCCCCAACACGGCCAAGCTGCCCATCGACCCCGCCATCGCGGCGGCGTGCGACGCGGGTCGGATCGAGGACGTGCAGGGCGACTGGCTCAGCGGCCTTGCCGACGCCATCGAGGGCAAGTAATTTCCGGCAAGAACATGAAAAACCGCTCTGCGAAATGCAGAGCGGTTTTTGCACCAAAATTTTACCATTTGTTGATGACCTTCTCGGCGAAGCCGGGGAGGTCTTTCACGTCCAGCACCGTGCCGTCGTCGAGTACGGCGCGGCCGTTGAAGACGCCGAACACCTGGTGCTGGTCGGATTTGATGAGCCCCACGTCCGAGCAGCTCGCGCGGTCGAGCACGGGGGTGTAGTCCATCTCGAAGCGGCCGTCATCGCTCGTGAACGTCCAGGGGCGCATGTAGTCGGGGGTGGCCTTGCCGCCGTCGCCGGGGATGTGGAAGGTGACCTGGCTGAGCTTGTGCGCCTTGCCTTTGTAGAAAAGCATGTTCTCGCTCGCGGCGCTCGTGTTGCCGAAGCCGTAGCCGATGTTGAAGCCGAACGGTTCTCCGTCCACGAGACCGGAAGCGCTGCCCCAGTACCACGTGTTTTTGTACGTCCACACGCCGCGCCCCCAGTCGAGCACGGCGAAGCTGTCGGCCGGGTCGAAGGTGTATGTGCGGTTGTGGTAGCCGTAGGTCACGGTGCCCTCGGCGCGCATGCAGTTGATCTTCTGGTTGTAATAGAAGTGCTTGTCCCTGTCAAACGGCGTGGCGATGACCATGGACTCGGCCGGGATGTCCGTGAGCGTCACCTTCGCGTACAGCGAGCCCTCGGGGCCAAAGTTTTTCATCTGCGCGATGAGCACGCGGCGGTTGCCCTCGTTTTTGAACAGGATGCTGTAATTCCGGCCGGCGCTGTGCACATCGCCCCGCTCGCTGCTCTCGGGCAGGCAGACGCGGCCGTTGGTGAAGGCTTTCATCGGGCTTTTCGTGATCTCCCACCCCTCGTCGAGGTTGAGCAGGGAAATGGAGTCGAGCCCCATGTAGCTGTTGTCCGCGATGGTCAGAGCGAGGGCAAAGTGCCCGTTGTTGATGCAGTAGTAGTCCCACTCCTTGATGCGCAGCTTGTTGGCCTTGATGTCGCTGCGGCGGTAGATGGGCAGCAGGGTCTTCGCGTAGCCGGGCTCGGTCAGGTTGCCGCCCGCGTCGAGCAGGGGGCGGCGCTCGGTGATCTCGTGCTGATTCATGCTTCGCGCTCCTTTTTGATCTGCCGGATGTCCCGTCCCACGAACGGGAGCGTCTGGTATTCGCCCTCGATGCGTGACAGGATCTGCGGCGTGTATTTTTTCTGCAGCTCCTCGTTGGAGCAGTTTGTGCTGATGATGGTGGCCTTTTTGCGCGTCAGGCGCGTGTTGATGAGCGTGTAGAGCGCGCTCGTGGAGTAGGCCGTGATCATCTCGGTGCCGAGATCGTCAAGGATCATCAGGTCGCAGCCGAGATACTGCTCCACGCGCTGCGCGGCGGCCTCGCCGTCGGCGCTGCTGCGCTGGAACTTCGCGCACTCGAACGCATCGAGCGCCGTGGCGGCCGTCTCGTAGGCGACGGCGTAGCCCGCGCCCGCGACGACGCGCGCGATGCACGCCGACAGATAGGTCTTGCCCAGCCCCGTGCCGCCCTGCAGCAGCAGGTTCATCGTGCCGGGGCGGAACGTCTGCGCAAACGTGCGGCAGACCTGAAACACGCGCTCCATCTTCGGCCGCGCGTTCTCGTCGTAGAGCGTGAGGTCAAAGTGCTCGAACGACTCGTCGCCGTGCTGCAGCAGGCGGCTGAGGTCGCGCGTGAGCTCGGCGTTGTAGCGCCGCAGCAGACACTGGCACGGCCGCCCCTGCACATAGCCCGTGTCATGGCAGACGGGGCAGGTATAAAGGTCGTCGGTATAATCCGCCGGCAGGTGATACGCCGTCAGCAGCTCGGCGCGCTGTGCCTGCGTGTCGAGGTTCGCGCGCTCGAGCGCGCGCAGCTCGTCCGTCGGGTCGCTGCCGTGGCGCATCGTCAGGCCGACGAGGGCGATCATCTGCTGCTGCAGCGTCTGGTCGAGCGTGCGCAGCCCGGGCACGCGGCGGTAGGCGTCGTCCACGCGGCGCCGGTGCTCGCGCTCGTTTTCCGCGCGCTGCTGCGCGATCTGCTCGCGGGCGCGCGCCAGATAGATCCCGTTGCGGGCCATGCCGATCCCTCCTTAGGTGTTGGTCTGCTCCAGCTTGCGGAGCATTTGTTCGACGCGGTCGAGATCGTCGCGCTCGGCCGCCGGGGCGGCGGTGCTTGCGCGGCGCTTGCCCGCTGCGCGCGGGTCGCCGGCCTCGATCTCCTCGGGCGTGTGCAGCCCTTTTTCGTGCCAGCTCATGAGGATGCGGTTGAGGTACGCCCACTTGCGCGCCCCGGTCGCCACGACCGTGCGGTCGTATGCCTCGGCGATCGCGTCCGTGCCGAAGCCCATGTCCAGCCAGCTCGTGATGTAGCCGCGCTCGGTGCGGCTCGGCGCGCGGTCATGGATCTGCAGCACCTCCAGCACCTGCTGCACCAGCTCCCGCCGCGCCTGCCTGCGCTGCAGGTATTCCTCCACCTGCGCCGTCGTGTGGATCTCCTGATTGGCCCAAGCGTAGGCCTCCTTTTCGATCCGGCGCATCGTCGGCGTGCCGGCGTGGCCGCGCTCGGCGCGGTATTCCTGAAACACGTAGTGGATCAGCTCCATGAGCACGTCGGCCGGCAGCCCCAGATAGTCGCGCAGTCCGAGGAGCATGTTCATTTCGGGCGTGGTGAGCTTGCGGCCGTAGAGCTGCTCTGCCTCGCGGCGCACGGTCTGCATCGGCGCGTCGCTGAGCATGCGGCTGGCTATGTCCTCGGCCGTGTACTGCGGCAGCTCGGCCGCGGGCACGAGCTTCGGCTCGGCCGTGCCCGGCTTGTCTGCCGGAGTGGCTTCCTTGCCGCGCTTTGCCGAGTCGGGCGCCGCCTTCCCGGCGGCGGAGACGAGCCCGAGCGCACACAGGCGCTCGAGCGTCTGGCGCAGTTCGCGCTCGGTCAGGCCGACGCGCTCGGCGGGAAACGGCTTTCCCCCGGCGCGCAGCAGCGCCAGATATACCAGGGCACAGCGCCCGTCTTTTTCCCGCAGCAGCTTGTCCACTTCCTCGACCGGCAGCGACAGGCACACCGGCCGCGACAGCGTAAATTCGGCTTGATCCATGCGATTACCCCTCGGGTCACCAGAAATTCATCGTTTGGTCATGATGGATTCACATTATAGCATGAAAATTGACTTGTAGCAAGTACACTTGCTGTGCTATAATACATCTGTATGACTATAACTGGGAGTGGGTCTATGCTGGAATTGCTGGCACCCGCGGGCAACCTCGACGCCGTCATCGCGGCGGTGCAAAACGGGGCGGACGCGGTGTATATGGGCTTCGGCGACGGGTTCAACGCGCGCCGGAGCGCCGATAATTTCACACGGGAGTCGTTTGCCAAGGCCGTGCGCTACTGCCACATTCGCGGCTGCAAGGTCTACGTCACGCTCAACACCCTCGTGGGCGACCGCGAGATGGACGCCGCCGCCGCGCTCGCGCAGCAGGCATCGGACGCCGGGGCGGACGCCATCCTCGTGCAGGATCTGGGGCTCGCGCGCGTGCTGCGCGCCGCCCTGCCGGACATTCCGCTGCACGCCAGCACGCAGATGAGCATCCACAACCTCGCCGGGGTCGAGGCCGCGGCCGAGATGGGCATCACCCGCGCCGTGCTCGCGCGCGAGCTCTCGCTCGAGCAGATCCGCTTCATCTCGCAGCACGCGAGCATCGAGACGGAGGTGTTCGTGCACGGGGCGCTGTGCTTCTGCTATTCCGGCCAGTGCTATATGAGCGCGCTCATCGGCCGCCGCAGCGGCAACCGCGGCGCGTGCGCGCAGCCGTGCCGCATGCAGTACAGCATGGGCGGCCGCATGGACGAGTACCCGCTGAGCCTGCGCGATAACTGCCTGGCCGACTATCTGCAGCAGCTCGCCGACGCGGGCGTCGCCTGCGTGAAGATCGAGGGGCGCATGAAGCGGCCGGAGTACGTCGCCGTGGTCACGGACGTGTATGCCCGCTGCATCCATGAGCACCGCGTGCCCACGCAGGAGGAAAACGACCGTCTCGCGCTGGCGTTCTCGCGCCAGGGCTTCACGCAGGGCTACCTGCTCGGCAAGAAGGGACCCGACATGCTCGGCACCCGCGCGGCCGAGCCCGACCGTGAGGCCGAGAAGCTGTTTGCCGCCGCGCGCAAGGCGTATGCCGACGGCGAGCGCCGCCGCGTGCCCGTGAAGTTTTATGCCAAAGTACAGACCGGTGAGCCGGTCATGGCTGCCGTCATGGACGCCGAGGGGCACCGCGCCGTGCTCACCGGCCCCGTGCCGGAGCCCGCGCAGCGCGCACCGCTGACCGCGCAGAGCCTTGCCGATCAGTTTGCCAAAACGGGCGGTACGCCCTATTATTCCACCGGCACCGAGAGCCGCATCGATCCGGATCTCTATCTGCCGGCCGCCGCCGTCAACGACCTGCGCCGCCGGCTCATCACCGGCCTGAAGGAAGAGCGCGCGGCGCTGCCCGAGCGGCGGAGCCTGCCGCTGCCCCCGCGGCCGGACGGCAAGCGCTATTTTGCCGACCCCGTGCTCATCGTGCAGGTGCATCAGGCCGAACAGCTCACGGAAGACCTGGCCGCGTTGCGCCCGGCGTATGTGTACGTGCCGGTTGAGATCCTCGACAGCGATTTCCCGCGCCTCGCCCCGTTTCTGGAGCAGGGCGTGCAGATCGCGGCGGTGCTGCCGCGCGTCATCACGGACGATCAGGCGGAGGACATCCACGCCATGCTGGGGCGCGCCGCCGAAAACGGTGTGCAGGAAGCGCTCGTCGGCAACATGGGACACATCTTCTTTGCCCGCCGCGCCGGCATGCGCGTGCGCGGTGACTTCGGGCTGAATGTCTTTAACTCCTTCACGGAGGAAGTTTTGCAGCAGGCCGGCCTCGTGAGCGTGACGGCGTCGTTCGAGCTGCGCGTGGCGCAGATCCGCGACCTCGCCAAGAGCATCGACACGGAGATGATCGTCTATGGCCGCCTGCCGTGCATGATCACCGAGCAGTGCATCATCCGCAACAGCGCGGGGCGCTGCAACTGCAGCGTGCCCAACAATCTGGCCGACCGGCGCGGGGCATTGTTCCCGGTGCTGCCGGCATTCGGCCACCGCAACCAGATCTTCAACGCGCACAAGCTCTACCTTGCCGACAAGCATGAAGACTACGAGACGGCGGGGCTCTGGGGCGTGCGCCTCATGTTCACGACCGAGACGCCGCATGAGTGCGTCGCGGTCACGCAGAGCTATCTGGGCCTGACGGATTACCGCCCGAACGGGCTGACCCGCGGGCTGTACTATCGGGGCGTGGAATGACCCGCCCGGGAGGAACGACCATGAACTGGATTCTTGCCTCCGGCTCCCCGCGCCGGCGGGAACTGCTGGAGATGCTCGGCGTGCCGGATCTGACGATCCGGCCGGCCGCCGGCCCCGAGCGGGCGACGCCGGGCGCCGGCCCCGAGCAGACCGTGCGCGAGCTGTCGCTGCACAAGGCACAGGAGGTCGCGCAGACCTGCGCGCCGGAGGATATCATCATCGCGGCGGACACGATCGTCTATCTCGACGGGGACATCCTCGGCAAGCCGAAGGACACGGCCGATGCCGCGCGCATGCTCACCGCCCTGTCCGGGCGCGAGCACACCGTCTACACCGGCGTCGCCGTTTTGCGCGGTGGCGAAACGCGCCAGGCGGCCGAGCACACGGCCGTGCGCTTTCGCGCGCTCACGCCCGATGAGATCGCACGCTATATCGCCACCGGCGAGCCGATGGACAAGGCCGGCGCCTATGGCATTCAGGGGCGCGGCGCGCTGTTCGTCGAACATCTCGACGGCGATTATTTCAACGTAATGGGTCTGCCGCTGTGCAGACTGGGACAACTGCTGAACGAACTGGGAGTCGAGCTGCTTTGAACTGGAAAACGTATCTGAAAAAGAAAGGCGCGCGCGTCGGCGCGATCGTGGTCGCGGTCGTGCTCGTGCTCGCGCTGATCGCCGGGGCGCTCGGCGGCAAGGCGGGATTTCTGACGAATCTCGACGGCATCGTGCGCGCGCCGCTGCAAAAGGCCGCGACCGTCACGGCGCAGTGGCTCGAGAGCATCTACGGCTACATTTATAAATATGACCAGCTCAAGGCCGAGAACGAGGAGCTCCGCACGCAGCTTGCTGAGGCGCAGGCGCAGGCGCGCGAAGGGCAGGAGGCGCTGGCGGAAAACGAGCGCTACCGCGATCTGCTGGGCTTCACGCAGCGGCATACGGACTTCACGCTCGAGTCGGCCAACGTCGTGTCCTACGGCGCGTCGAACTGGTCGAGCACGCTCACGCTCAGCAAGGGCAGCGACAGCGGCATCGAGGTCGGCGACTGCGTCATGAACGAGTCCGGCGCGCTCGTCGGTCAGGTCATCGAGACCGGCAGCACATGGGCGACCGTGCGCACGGTCATCGACGTGGATATGAGCGTCGGCGGCTATGTCAGTGGCAGCGGCGCGACGGCCATGGTCCTCGGCGACTTCACGCTCATGCAGGACGGCTGCGTGCGCTTCGGCTATCTGGCCGAGGGCATGAGCATCTTCACCGGCGACACCGTGCTCACGTCCGGCAAGGGCGGCGCGTTCCCGGCGGGGCTCGTCGTCGGCACGATCACGGACGTGCGCACCGAGGCCGGCGGCCAGCAGACCTACGGTGTCATCACGCCCGCGTGCGACCTCGGTGAGCTGCTGCAGGTGTTCGTCATCAAAGACTTTGACGTGGTGAGCTGACATGTGGGCGGATCTCATCAACAAGGAAAAAGTGTACCGCGTGCTCTGGTGCGCGCTGTATCTGGCCGTGACGCTCCTGCTGCAAAACACGGTCTTTGCGCACGTTGCGCTCTTTGGCGTGCACGCCATGTTCGTGCCGGCGGTCGTCGTGGCGGTCGGCGTGTTCGAGGGCGGCACGTGGGGCGCGGTGTTCGGCCTCGTTGCGGGCTATTTCTGCGCCATGGGCTACCCCGGCACCGGCATGCTCTTTGCTGTGCTGTTCGCGGTCATCGGCTTCGGCGCCGGCATGCTCGCGGAGTACCTCATCAATAGCAGCCTGCTGCCGTTTCTCGTGACGTGTCTGGCGGCGTTTCTGCTCACGGCTTTCTGCCAGATGTTCCGGCTGTGGATTTTCCACGGCGCATCGTTCTGGCGGCTGCTGGCCGTGGCGCTGGGGCAGAGCGTGTTTTCGCTGCCACTCGCCGTACCGTATTATTATATCAGCCGTGCGTTTCACCGCCGGCGTGCTCTGCGCTGAACCGTTCAGCGCGCCCGGACCCCCGAAAGGATCTTCGCTATGGAAAAACCCATCAAACCCGGCCGCGTCGCCGCGCTTGCGGGCCTGCTCGTGCTGCTCGTGATCGTGTTCGTCGTTGCGCTCTATAAGCTGCAGATCGTCGACGGCAAGGCGTACTATGAGGAAAACCGCAACAGCGTCGCCAGCTCCCAGACCGTGGAGGCCGCGCGCGGCAGCATCCTCGACCGTTACGGCCGCGTGCTCGTGTCGAATACAAGCTGCAACAACCTCATCTTCAACCCGGACGACCTCTTTGAGCAGGACGACCCGAACGGCATCCTCCTGCAGATGGCGCGCACCGTCACCGCCTGCGGCGACACGTATGTCGACGAGCTGCCGGTCACGTCCGCGCCCCCGTTTGAATACACCTACATGAACGACACGCAGCGCACGCAGCTCAAGGGCTTTCTCAAATATGCCGGCCTCGATGAAGAGGCCACGGCCGTGGAGCTCATGAGCTACTGCCGCGAAAAGTTTGAGATCAACAACAACTATTCCGCGACCGACATGCGCATCATCGCCGGCCTGCGCTATTCGATCAAGACGCGCTATATCGACAAGCTCTATCTGCCGGATTATGTCTTCGTTCAGGACGCGAGCATGGAGCTCATCTCGTCCCTGAAGGAGAACAACGTCCCCGGTTTCGAGGTCTCGGTGTCCTATACGCGCCAGTACCACACGAACCTCGCCGCACACCTGCTCGGCTACACGGGCAAGATGAACGCCGACGAGTATACGACCTACAAAACGCAGGGCTACCCCATGAACGCGACCGTCGGCAAGGACGGCGCGGAGCTCGCCTTCGAGAAATATCTCCACGGCACGGACGGCACGGCGATCGTGACGAAAAACGCCGCCGGCACCATCACCGGCACGACCTACACCAAGGAGCCGGAGCCGGGCGACCAGGTCAGCCTCACGATCGACCTCGACCTGCAGTCGGCGGCCGAGCAGTCGCTGACCAAGGGCATTGAGAACATGAAGTCGAAGTCCACGGCCACCAGTGACGCCGTCGGCGGCGGCGCGCTCGTCGCGGTCGACGTGGCCACCGGCCAGCCGCTGGCGATCGCCAACTATCCGACGTTTGATCTGCAGACGCTCTTTCAGAGCCAGGAAAACTACGATGCCGTTTCTGAAGCGGACAACCAGCCGCTGTTCAACCGCGCGCTGCTCGGTCAGTATTCGCCGGGCTCGACGTTCAAGCCCTGCACGGCCATCGCCGGCCTGACCGAGGGCGTCATCACTACCGGTACGCGCATCCAGTGTACCGGCACGTTCCGCAAGTATGAGGATACCGGCTACGCGCCGAAGTGCTGGATCGCCTCCTCCGGCGTCACGCACGGCAACGACAATGTGACCGAGGCCATCCGCGACTCGTGCAACATCTTCTTCTACACCGTCGGCGACAGCCTGCCGATCGACACGCTCGCGCGCTATGCCGCGGCCTTCGGTCTCGGCGAACACACCGGCATCGAGCTGCCGGAGAGCACCGGCCAGATGGCCACGGAGGCCGTGAAGAAAAAGCTCGAGAACACGAACTGGTACGTCGGCGACTCGCTGCAGGCGGCCATCGGCCAGTCGTACAGCCTGTTCACGCCGCTGCAGCTCGCCGAATACTGCGCCACGATCGCCAACGGCGGCACGCGCCACAGCGCGTCCATCCTCAAGACCGTGCGCAGCTACGCCGGCAGCGAGCTCATTTACGAAAACCAGGCCGAGGTGCTCAGCACCGTCGAGACCAGTGACTATAACTGGGCGGCGGTGCAAAAGGGCATGTACCTCGTCGCCAATGACCGCGCCGGCAGCGCCTATGAGACGTTCGGCGACTACGGCGTCAAGGTCGCGGCCAAGACAGGTACCGCCCAGCTCGGCGACAACCAGGTCAACAACGCCATTTTTATCTGCTACGCGCCGTATGAAAATCCCAAGGTCGCCGTGGCGGTCGTCGTGGAGCACGGCAGTGCCGGTGCGTCCATCGCCTCCATCGCGCGCGATTTTCTCGACGCTTATTTCACCGTCAAGACCGTCAGCACTGCCCCCGAGAGCGAGCTCTCGCTGCTGCAGTGACGGCGCATTGACCAGACAGAGAGGAGTATCCACATGAACATTGCACTGATCGCTGACGACGGCAAGAAAGAACTCATGGTCCAGTTCTGCATCGCGTACTGCGGCATTCTGGCCAAGCACGACCTGAGCTCAACGTTTACGACCGGGCGGCTCATCTCCGAGGCCACCGGCCTGAAGATCCGCACCTACCTGCACTCGGCGCAGGGCTGCCAGCAGCTCGATGCCCGCATCGCCTACAACGAGATCGACCTCGTGCTGTTTTTCTGCGACGCCGAGAGCGGCAATTTTGACGAGGTCAACCGCATGGCGCGCCTGTGCGACCAGCGGCAGATCCCGTTTGCCAGCAACGTGGCCACGGCCGAAGTGCTCGTCCTGGGCCTGAGCCGCGGCGACCTCGACTGGCGCGATATCGTCAACCCGAAAAAGAAATAACCGTAAGCCCGAAAGGAATCATCAACATCATGGACAAGATCAAACCCCGCACCCTGTCCGGCTTCATGGAGCTGCTGCCGGACAAGCAGGTGCAGATGGACAAAATGCGCGCCGTTCTGGCCGAGACCTACGCCCGTTACGGCTTTACCCCGCTCGACACGCCCGCCATCGAGGCGGCCGAGGTGCTGCTGGCCAAGGGCGGCGGCGAGACGGAAAAGCAGATCTACCGCTTCACGAAGGGCGACAGCGATCTTGCGCTGCGCTTTGACCTCACGGTGCCGCTGGCGAAGTACGTCGCGGCCAATTACGGCCAGCTCACTTTCCCGTTCCGCCGCTATCAGATCGGCAAGGTCTGGCGCGGCGAGCGCGCGCAGCGCGGCCGCTTCCGCGAGTTTTATCAGGCGGATATCGACATCATCGGCGACGGTGCGCTCGATATCCTCAACGAGGCCGAGATCCCGGCCATCATCTACGACACGTTCACGCGCCTGGGGCTGCACCGCTTCCGCATCCGCGTCAATAACCGCAAGGTGCTCAACGGCTTTTTCGCCATCCTCGGGCTGAGTGAGCAAGCGGGCGACGTGCTGCGCACCATCGACAAGCTCGATAAGATCGGCGCGGACAAGGTGCGCGCGCTGCTCACGGACACCTGCGGCGTCTCGGACGCGCAGGCGGACGAGATCCTGCGCTTCATCGCCTGCCCGGGCACGAGCGCGGACAAGCTCGCCTTCCTGGAGCAGTACCGCGGCCGGAACGAGACGTTCGACACCGGCCTCGACGAGCTGCGCACCGTCGTGGACTATCTGCCGGCGTTCGGCGTCCCGGAGGAGAACTTCGAGCTCGACCTCACGATCGCGCGCGGCCTCGATTATTACACCGGCACGGTGTACGAGACCGTTCTGCTCGACCATCCTGAGGTGGGCAGCATCTGCTCCGGCGGCCGCTACGACGATCTGGCGGGCTATTACACGAACAAGTCCCTGCCCGGTGTCGGCATCTCCATCGGCCTGACGCGCCTGTTTTACATCTTGCAGGAGCAGAACATGATCTCCGACACGGTGCTCACCGCGCCGGCCGACGTGCTCATCCTGCCGATGACGGACGACCTGTCCGCGGCCGTGGCGCTCGCGTCCCGGCTGCGCGCCGGCGGTCTGCGCGTGCAGCTTTACAGCGAGAAGAAAAAATTCAAGGCCAAGATCGGCTATGCCGACAAGCTCGGCATCCCGTTTGTGATCTTCCTCGGCGAGGACGAGATCGCGCAGCACGTCTGTGCGCTCAAGAACATGGCCACCGGCGTGCAGGAGGCCATGACGGGAGAGGCCGCGCTCGAGACCATCCGCGCGGAGATCACCCGCCGCAGCGCCGGCGCAATCCTGCGCGAGCAGTGACCCGGTAAACCCACCGCCGCCGCACCGCGGAGGCGATATTCGATAGAAAGAAAGGGAATCAGGAGTATGTTTCAGTCCCGCACACACACTTGCAACGAGCTACGGCTCGAAAACGTCGGCGAGCAGGTCCGCATCGTCGGCTGGATGGAAAATGTCCGCGAGGTCGGGCAGAATTTCGCCTTCGTCGTCGTCCGCGATTTTTACGGCACGACCCAGGTCGTCATCGAGAACGAGGACATGATGAAGCTCGTCAAGCCGCTCAACAAGGAGTCCACCATCGCCGTGGAGGGCACCGTGCGCGAGCGCGCGAGCAAAAACCCCAAGCTGCCCACCGGCGACATTGAGGTCGTGCCCACGAAGATCGAGGTGCTTGGCCGCTGCCGCTACAATGAGCTGCCGTTCGAGATCAACCGCAGCCGCGACGCCGACGAGGCGCTGCGCCTGAAGTACCGCTATCTCGACCTGCGCAACCCCGCCGTGAAGAAAAACATCATTCTCCGCTGCCAGGTGGTGGCCGCGCTGCGCGCCGCCATGACCGAGCACGGCTTTCTCGAGATCACGACGCCGATCCTCACGGCCTCCAGCCCCGAGGGCGCGCGCGACTATCTCGTGCCCGCGCGCAAGCACCCCGGCAAGTTCTATGCCCTGCCGCAGGCGCCGCAGCAGTTCAAGCAGCTTCTTATGACGGCGGGCTTTGACCGCTATTTCCAGATTGCCCCGTGCTTCCGCGACGAGGACGCCCGCGGCGACCGCAGCCCCGGCGAGTTCTATCAGCTCGACATGGAGATGGCCTTCGCCACGCAGGACGATGTCTTCGCCGTGCTCGAGGACGTGCTCCCGCCGATCTTCGCCAAGTACGGCAAGTATAACGTCGCGTCCGCCGCGCCCTTCCGCCGCATCTCCTATCATGACGCGATGGAGACCTACGGCTCCGACAAGCCCGACCTGCGCATTGACCTCACCGTGCAGGACATGACGGCGCTCGTCGCCGGCAGCGACTTTGCGCCCTTTGCCGCGGGCAACACGGTCAAGGCCGTCGTCGTGCCCGACTGCGCCATGGCGCGCAAGGCCGTCGATAAGCTCTGTGCCGACGTCGAGGTGCAGGCCGGCAGCAAGCCCTATTGGTTCAAGGTCGACGAGCAGGGCAATTTCGCCGGTGGCATCGCCAAATTCCTCACGGATCGCACCGCCGAGATCACGGCGGCGCTCGGCCTGAAGCCGGGCTGCTTCGTCGGCGTGACGGCCGGCAAAAAGACCGCCGCGCAGAAGACGGCGGGCGTCCTGCGCACGAAACTCGGCACGGCCGTGCCGGGGCACATGGACAAGGAACGCTACGAATTTTGCTGGATCGTTGACTTCCCGATGTACGAGATCGGCGAGGAGTCCGGCGAGCTGGAGTTCTGCCACAACCCGTTCTCGATGCCCAACGGCGGTCTCGAGATCCTCGAAAAGGCCGAGCGCGGCGAGGTTGACCCGCTCGATATCTATGCCTATCAGTATGACCTCGTGTGCAACGGCGTCGAGCTCAGCTCCGGCGCGGTGCGCAACCACGACCCCGAGATCATGGTCAAGGCGTTCGAGCTCGTGCGCCTCGGCGAGGACGATGTCAAGGCCAAGTTCCCGGCCATGTACAATGCCTTCTGCTACGGCGCGCCCCCGCACGCCGGCATCGCCCCGGGTGTCGACCGCATGGTCATGCTCCTCGCGGGCGAGGACTGCATCCGCGAGATCATCCCGTTCCCGATGAACAAGAACGCGCAGGACGTCATGATGGGCGCGCCCGGCACCGTCGAGCCGCACCAGCTCGAGGAGCTGCACATCGCCGTCGTCGGCGATCCGGAGCCCGATACCGAAGCGTAACTCCCAAAAACAATGCGACGGCGCCCCGGCCGAACGCCGGGGCACCGTCCGTGAAAGAAGGCGAGCGGCTTGCTGTCCAAAATCCAGTCCCTCGGCTGCCGGGGCGTGACCGGCTACGCGGTCAGCGTGGAGTGCCACGTGTCCAACGGTCTGCCGGGGTTTGATATCGTCGGCCTGCCGGATGCGGCCGTCAAGGAGGCGCGCGAGCGCGTGCGCAGCGCCATTAAGACCAACGGCATGAAGTTCCCGGTCAGCCGCCTGACGGTGAACCTCGCCCCGGCGGACACGCGCAAGGCCGGCACGCTCTATGACCTGCCGGTGCTGCTGGGCATCCTGTGCGCCACGGGGGAGATCCGCCAGCCGCCGGCGTCGGCGGCGTTTTTCGGCGAGGTCAGCCTCGCGGGGGACATCCGCCCCGTCACCGGCGCGCTCACGATGGCGCTCGCGGCCGAGCAGATCGGGCTGAAGGAGCTCTACGTCCCGGCGGGCAACGCGGCCGAGGCCGCCTTTGCCGACCGCGTGACCGTCTACCCGGTCGAAAACGTCGCCCAGCTCGTGCACCATCTGCGCGGGGACAGGCGCATCGCGCCCATGGCACCGCCGCAGCTCGCGGCCGAGCCGGTGTTCCCGGTCGATTTTGCCGAGGTCAAGGCGCAGGAGAACGTCAAGCGCGCGCTCGAGGTGGCCGCCGCCGGCGGGCACAACATCCTGCTCATCGGCCCGCCGGGCGCGGGCAAGTCCATGCTCGCCAAGCGCCTGCCAACCATTCTGCCCGCGATGAACCGCACCGAGATGATCGAGACCACGCAGATCTATTCTGCCCTCGGTCTCACGACGCCCGACGACCCCGTCGTGCGCATCCGGCCGTTTCGCGCGCCGCACCACACGGTGTCGAACGTCGCCATGTCGGGCGGCGGCAGCGCGCTCCAGCCCGGCGAGATGAGCTTGGCTGACTTTTCATCACGAGTGTGCCGACTGGTCAGAGCTGCCGGAGTTTTCGCCCGCCGTGCTCGAGACGATGCGCCAGCCGCTTGAGGACGGCAGCATCACCATCTCGCGCGCGACCGGCTCCGTGACATACCCGAGTCGATTCATGCTCGTGTGCGCCATGAACCCGTGCAAGTGCGGCTGGTACGGGCACCCCTCCGGCCGCTGCCGCTGCTCGCCGCGCGATGTGCGCCGCTACCATGCGCGCGTGTCCGGCCCGCTGCTCGACCGCATCGACATCATC
>ERZ827104.2421-NODE-2421-length-14441-cov-15.058946_pt1 | contig 14441 bp, 26 predicted proteins | sample MGYA00519781_ERZ827104 | MGnify/ENA primary metagenome ERZ827104 (study PRJEB31778, sample SAMEA3449257) | human gut metagenome | biome: human gut; feature: human-associated habitat; material: faeces | place: United Kingdom | collected 2010/2012 ... | reverse complement strand
GTACATAAAATTGTGTAATCATCATAATTAGCTTTCGCTTCATGATTATTATTCGCTATATGTTCGCCACGTTTAATACCTTGTAACTTTAATGCGAGATACTGTGGAAATTTCATATTATCATCGTATTCAAGAATCTCTTTCTTTACATACTCACATAGTTCAATCCACTGCTCGTTATCTTTCTTTTTTATATTTCTCATTTACCAAATCATCCTTTCTTAAAAACTCCAACAGGCAATTAACCTGTCGGAGCATAATTTTAATTAGGCTAACTGCAACTTGGCAAAATCAATTAACTCTGTAAGAGTATCTGGTGACTGCATTTCAAGATTCTTTAATGAAACATCCTTATCCTTCATCTGCTTGTTTACTTTGAGCAAAGCATCTTTATTATCCTTGAGTGCCTTTAATACATCTTTAAATTCAGCAGCTAACTCTTCTGCTTTCTCAGCTTTGTCAACCATAGAATCTGTAGAAGTCTTTAAGTCATTCTTGTATGATGTCTCATTTGTCTCAAGATCGTGCATTAACTCAAAATAATCCTTCCAAATATCATAAGATGGATTCTCAATAATCTGTCCAACCCTAGTTACATTTGTTCTATCCTTCTTAACCTTTGCAAAGTAACGAACATCCTCACCATTCTCTTCCCTATAAAACTCAAGGATTGTATCATAATCAAATTTAACTGACTTATGCATATCAGGCTTAATGCCAACTAACTTACGGTTATCGCCTGTTCCTTCATACACTTCTGTTGCCTGAGCAACTGACACAACATGCTTGCCCTTTGCAGAAAGATCAATCTTAGCCTGCTGAAGCTTCATGTTAATAATCTTAATACGTCCCCACTGTCTCTGAGAAACTACTGTATCATCAACATCTCCACCCTTTCTACGAGCTTTCTTCTCTTCAACTTCTGTAGCTCCAACCTGCATTGTTGCATAGAACTTAGTCTCCGAGTCGATGTCAAGTGTCTGAATCTCATCCGAATCTACTGCTTCGTCAATATCATCCTCTAAATCATCAAGATCTGATGTGTCGTCTACTAAAATAAGATTGTTGTAAGTCTTACCATTTGCTAATGTAATATCCTTGCCCTCATAGTGAGCAATACCTGTCTCTGAGTCGATACATGCAACCTTTGGGAATGTAAGAGCAAACCATGACTTACCAGAACCCTCATAACCATATGCTAAAAACTTTCCACCAATCTTTGCTTCTCTTGCTTTTCTAAATGCCAATTTTTTGTCCTCCTAAAATATATATATTCTTTTGATGAAATGCTCACCCTGTATTAAACAGGGTAAGCGTATTTTTTAGTTCATGCCTTCAAGCATTGCAAGAAGGTCATCATCTTCTGACGAAGTTTCCTCACTCTCTGAATCTGTATCATTATCTGAACTTGGTTCTGCACCAGCATCAAGTAATGCCTGCTCGTAGAAATAAAGGTCGTCCTCATCATATTTACCATCTTCAAATGCTACAGTAGGCTTTCTATCGTCACCAGTTCCCACATATGTAATGTCAGGCTTTACAACAATCATTCTTCTCTCACGACTGCCATTACCCACTGCAATTTTCTTCTCTGCCTCCTCTTCTGAATACAGCCCCATTTCAATAAGTTCTTTAATATCATCAGGAATATCATCTTCTGTAATATTCACAGTAGATCCACCCTCTACTAAATTACCTGTAACTGTAATCTCAGTAATTTTACCCTTCTTAGGCTTGAAAAATCTCTGAAGCATCTTAGCTGTAATCTCTGGATTCTCATTGATAGCGACTTCAAATGTCTTAGGGTATGTAACATTCTTCTTAACTTCAATCTTCTCTCCGTCAATTTTAGGTTTTCCAACATAATCAACAACATATGCTGCCAGTTCCATAGTACCCTTATCATCATTTTTCTTTCCGATGCTCTTTGAATCAACGAGAATTGTCTGTGAGAATGTAGCCTTGAAATCTGCCTCATTGTCAATTTTTGAAAGTACAATAGATGTAATCTCTTTCTTTGTAGAAACATTACCTTCATACTCACTGTAACCGATTGTACCCTTTACATTTACAATCATTCCGTCCTCAAGATGCTCATTTAGATACTCTACTGCATCATAAGCTGTGAGGAACTTCTTATATACAGTCTTATCCTTTACATCTTTCTCAACACCAACTGTTAAGAATGAAGAATCTGAAATGCTATCATACAGAGACTCATCAAGACGATCCTCCCACGCAATCTCTACTGACTTGCTCTTTCCTGCATCGTCTTTCTCATCCTTACTGTAAGCACGAATTACATTATCCTTATCAGGGAAGAAACCACTTCTCATCTCTGCATATACTGTATTGCCGTTTCCACAATCAACACCTACATACATACTGTTATCTGTCCAACCAGAATCATAACTATTGTCAAGATTGAATGTCTTGTCTGTTACTTTTACACGACCAATAAGATTGAATGCTGCCTTACCTTTTTTTAACGCTTTTCTTTCCTTTGTCTTTGCCAAATTACTTGTCCTCCTTAAAATTAAAAAATTATGTAAATATTGTTAATAAAACAATCTATCTAAACGCCCAAAATGGACGGAACACAGAAGTTAATTTATGTAAACATCTATGTATAATCAGTGATTTTTGAGTATAAAAACCCAAGGGCATGCTGTTCTTCCACCCATACAAATGCTTTCCACATTTATTTATTCTTTTTTGTCACGGATTTTATATATTATTCGTGACATTTTGTTTTTGGAATTTTTGAACTGAATTGTTCAATGAAAATACTTACTGAATTGACTGTTTATGTAATCTCCTACAAAGGTTATCGTATGAATTACTAATTGAATTTCCCATAGTAAGCAATCTTGAAATATAACATCTGATGGTTTTGCAAATCTAAATCCATCTCCATATTTTGAAGCATGTTCCATTGTTCCGTCTCTACAATGAATAACAATAGTAATGATTGCTCCAATTATATGAATACTCATTAAAACTACTAACATGTTCACCTCCTCAAAATCCACATGAAACAGTGATTTATTTCAAACTCGAATAAACCATCTGTAATTCTTCGATGATAATCTTCTCAGGAAATGTAATACATGTAACAATATCAAATGTCTGACATAAAATCATAATAATTCCTCCAACAATTACACATCCTGCCAAGATTCCAAGTCCAACAGTAGCCATATCATAATCCGAACGCCAGTCTTCCTTGTACTTTCCCCAACAGTATTTTGCCTTTCCAATCACATATTTTCCAATGAACAGTAGACAAATACCAATTAACATCCACACAACACTTGTTGCAATTTCATATGTAACATACTTACCACATAGTTGCTGTAAATATGGAAGTACATTTGCCGAAGTCCAATCAATTGCAAGACCAAACTTTTCTGCAAGAGCATCTAAAATTTTAATTACTTCTTCTGACATAAATAAATTTTTCCTTTCACTTACTTATTCTCTGTTTTACTCTTATTATCCAACTCTTTTAATGTTTCCGTTATTTTCAAAACTTCTTCGTTAATATATTCATTCAACTCCTTTTGATATTGCTCAATACTTTTCTTATATTTTTTTAATATCAACGAAATCACTAGATTAACCTCATCTTCTGATAATATATTCTCCGTATTTGAGCATTTTGAATGAATAAATAATTTTGCCGATGAATCAGTATCATTGTTGTAAGATTTAATGTTATCAATAACAATTTTTGCATTACTGCTTATTGAATCAATACTACTAATAAAACAACGGCAAGCGTTATATATTCGATTATCCATATCCACCTCTTACTTATTCTCTGTTCGATTTTCATTTTTATTGGAAATTGTGATTCGAATGAATCATAGATAAGTTAGATTTACTTGCTAAATAAATATTCATCACATTTAAAGCCGTTTTTATTTAACCAATCGGATACTAAATGACGATGACAAAAATCTGTAGGCTTTTCATAGCAAATCAAAGCAATATCATTTTCTCCAACATTATACCCATAGCAAATTCTTGAAAAATCTAAGACAACATCAATAGCGTTTAATTTATTTAATACCTGCTCATTAAAACATTTTATGTAATAGTCGTTATCATGATTTTCTTTCCACTTCATAAAGAAATCATATTTTGGTGCAAGCTTCTTATATTGCAGTCCCGTATACCAACTAGGTGCTTTTGCACAAATTGAAATTGGAACTATGTTATCTGATAACGATTTAAGTTTTGCAAAATAACTCGTATATATCATATTCTCACCTCTTACTTTTATTTTCTTATTTTTGGAAATTGTTAGCTGAATCGCTAAGACTAATTATTCAAGATTTTTCATCTTGCAAATAACATTATTATTCCTGATTGTTTCTGCTAATTTATTCAAACCAAGCTGAGTATCTATATGATATGTATCAACAAATCTTGGCTGACTCTTATCATCATGAATTACATCTTTATACGTTTTAATAAATTCTTCCAACCCAACTTCATCACGATATTGATTCATTTCTTTCTCATAAATCGGATTATAAGATTGAGTAATTGGAGGTTCATTCCCACAATGACCACCTGCTCTAATATTTAGCTCTTTGTATTTCTCATGTATTTTGTTTGCTATATCCAATGGCATATCTCCATTGCAAACCCAATATGTCCAAGCCCTATAAAATACAAAGCCGTTTAAGATACCAATATATCTTGTTTTTACTTCTGTATTCATATAATACGGTAATCTAAATACTGGAATATTTGCTAACCGAAGTTCTTCTTTTACTTTGTCATCAATTTTTCCATCATATTCATGTGTTGCAAAATTATCCATTTTCTCACCTCCAACTATATATTCTCTTATTTATATAAAGTTTTATCTATCTCCTAACTTCCATATTTTTATAAATAACCTTACGAACATATCCGCTATTGCTAAAAGAATCACAAATAACATGCCTGGAATAGATAATAAAAATACAACACTTGAAAGAAATTTACCTAAAATATTTCTATCTTTAAATAAATCAATAACGAAATTCTTTATAGAATTGAGAATATATATATTTTCAATATCCGCTTTGCAGCATATATAGAATCCTACAAATAAAATACTCAATATTACAAATATGTTTAACAAAGCAATTACTATATCAGTACACATTTTATTTCTCCTTGTCTTCAATTTGGTCAAGAAATGTCAGTTTCCTTCGGTCTTGACTTTCATACTATATATAGTATTTATAACGTTTTACAATCACTATATATAGTATATCATTTACTCTTCACCAACAAATACTAATCTATCAATATATTCTCTACCTTTGCCCTTGAAAATAGGGATATCTGTATCAATAACCCATTTTGTTCTATATTCAATAGCTCTGACTTCACCATTATATCCAGTTGATTTATTTTCAATTTCCTTTTTTACACAGCAGCTTCCTCTCTTTTGGTATATCGGAAAATCATTCCAATTAATACCTTTTTGAATCATAAGCATATCCTGAATATCATTACGTGACTTTTTATGTAATTCTTTGTGAGAGAAATTAGCCTGTCCTACCATTTGAATTGAATTACGTGAAGCATCATCTTGTCGCCAATAAAAGTTATTTGTTACCTCTTCTTTTGGAATATTAAAGCAACGAGCATCAAACATTGCACCCTTGTCAACTGCATTTAGTAATGTCTGAATATATCCCCATGTACCATCCTCATAATTTGAAATACCATCCCATTTACTAAATCTATATTCGTCAACATACTTTTCAAAAAATTTATTAAATGCCATCGTAGCCATACTTGCTGCAATACTACATAACTTATCAACTCTATAATCAAAGAAACAATCTGTATTTAACTTATCATAATCAACAAGAAGTAATGTGATTTCATCGCTCTGTTGATAAGATAATTTGCAATTCTGAATATTTTCGCATAAATATTTAGCAGTATTTTGCATTGATTTTATAAAAACTTCATCAAACGGTCTTTTAAAGCCTTTTGTGAAGCTATGTCCAGCTCTCATGTCTAGCCTCAAAATCACTGGCATTCTTCGCTGAAGATAATATCTATTCCTTTTTTCATAGCCTTTCATTCTTTCTGCGAGATCACTTCTATCCATATTATTTCTCCTTTATAATTACCATCTACTTGTATATCTACTATCTATAAATAATTCTTCTTTTGGTCTTGGATTTTTTAAATCTGAGCTGCTTAAATTAAGTCGATTACCATAATATCCACTCCACGAACCACAACCCCATACATTTACCTTTCCGTCAAAAAAGATATGAGTAATTCGATATGCAGGTTTATCACAGCATTGCCAATAACTGATTTTGAAGCAGTTATCCTTATTTACATTTTCTAAATGTTTTGGTACTTTGTACCAAATCTTACACTCGTCATTGATTTGCTTCAACGTAAATCCTTCATCAAGCATATCATTGGCTTTCTCAATTCTTTTGTGTCTTCTTTCACAAGCCAAAGCATCTTCAGGTATGTCAAATAATTCTCCACATTCAGAACATTTATATTTAATTACTTTCTCCAAGATTTCACCTCCTCGTATGAAATCGAAATTTTATGCTATATCTAATTCATACTTATCTATTAACATTTTAATAAACACCTCTAAATTTTCCTTTGATAAATCTACACCACTCCCGCTTGTTATTTGAAAATTATCGTCCTCATTTCTGACATAAAGAGTATGTGATCTATTAGGATTTTTGCTGTCTGTATAACATATTCCTACTCCATTACCAAATGTCTCACAAAAATCTTCATAATGTCTCGTCCATTTTTCTATATCAAACGAAGATTTATCTTCAAATTGCTTTGAAATAGAACATAAATTTTTCTTATCATCTAATGAGAGTTTTATTTCGTCATTGTTACATATTGTTGCTTCACCAAATACATTTATGGTATTAACCGCAATGACATTTAAAATTGAAGTTATCAGCATAGACATTCCATGTAAACGATTAATTAAAGCATCTTTATTTAATTCATCTTTCCATAATGCAGGTATAATATATTTATTGCTATATGGCTTATAAACAATTCTATCTATGTATTCTGTAGAAATATTTATATTTCCACTTCCATCAAAATCAACTTCAACAGGTATATCTTCTGAACCGAATAGAGTTTGTTTTAATTTATTATTAATCAAGTCTAAAACATTCTTCCAAAATTTATATTCCGTATCGGATTTAACAGTATGTCTATTTTTCTTTGCTCTAAGTTTTCGTTCAAAAGATAAAATCTCATCATCATTTTTTAATAATAAAATTTGTTTAGTTATCGTTTCTGCCATTTGATCTTCTGAAACGAAATCTCCAATATAATCTTCTATGTATGTATTATCATCGTATTCTTGCCAGTCAGACTCTTTATACGGAACAAATGAACTAATTTCCCATTCTGATTTGGAATCATTGTAGTATTTGTCAGTATGATATAATGATATATAATGTGCTTCTAGGAATTCTGCATCTGTTCTCGATTGTACTTTGATGTATTCAATTTTAAATTTTCCATTTTTACACCACTCATCATTTTTACTATGCTCATATAATCTTTGTTTTAATGTCCTATTGTTACTCCATACAATTCCTACATATTTAATAATGTTGTCTGTTAAATCTGTATATCTATAAATACATGCCATCGTTTTACTACTCAGAGTCTTGCAAGTTTCAACCGGTTACTCTAATACTCCTTTCGTATTTTGTTTACAGTTATATATTCTCTACTTTTCAGAAGATTTCTTTAAACCTACTAACGCATTATCCAGATCCTTAACTGTCTGAATGGCTTCATTCATACTATTCATACTAGCAACAGCACTTGAAAAAGCTTTAATACTTTCAAACTCCATCTCTGAAATAACCTCTAAAACATCGACTAATTTCATATTACTAATTCCAGATACCTTCGCTGCATTTTCAATTGTTTCTTCTTTATTGACAAGTAAATCAATAAATTGTCTTACCTTATTATTCTCCATCGTTTCAATCTTCTTTATATGTTCTTTTATTTTTTGTTTCCCTACATGACTTGGATAGTCAGAGTACGAAAGTGCTTGATTTATCCACCATAATGTCTGTTCGTCTACATCATCATATTTCTTCATTTTTTCTACTAAATTTCCTATATATCACACCTCATTTTTACAAAATAAATAACTCCATCAAAAAACAATATTTATTATGTTTATCTCCAACTGATACTGTAATATGATTCATTATATTGGTTGCCAGTTTCAACTTTATAACCAAGTTTCTCTAATTTTTTTCGTGTTTCAGGTTTTAAACAACCATCTTCACTGATTGAAAATTTGCCATCTGCAATCGCATCTCTAATCAATTTTGATAACTCTGCTAATTGCTGTGTCGTGCAACTATCAATTGCATTGTTTGTCATCTTATTTGCTTCTGATGCAGACGGAATAACATTCTTTGGTGACTGAACTTTTGGCATAGAAATGATTGGAGTAACTGCATCTTTACAACAATCTATATCTCTACAGTCTATACACAATTTATAACTTCTACTATTTACTGGATATTTACAACTCATTTAATTATTCTCCTTATAGAAACCATAGTCACCAAGTTTTTCATTCACAACTTTGTCAAATTCTTTTGACATTACCTCTAAAAATCTCTGCTTACATTTCATTACATTGTCGCAACCAATTGTACATTGCAAGTCTGATATTGAAATTTGATATGCATCACCTATATATTTAATGTCCATTTTTCACCTCCAAAGGAAATCGCAGTTACTGCGATTTTTTATTCTTCAAATAATCTTCTCTCAATATTTCATATGATTTCTTATCATAATATTCTCCGTCATAGCACTTAAATTCCTTATGCCAAGTTCCAACAATTCTTCCATTATACTTTTTAACCATTTTGTCATATGACTTTTCAATTGGATTTCCAACTACAACACAAAATGTAAGCTTGCGAAATTTAAACTTATCGAAGATATCCTGTAATGCACGACCAAGATCCATTCCAAATGTCACCTTATTATCTGAAAAATTGTAAATGCACAATCCATTACAACTATTATCTAAACGAGATACATTATATTTTATATAGCCAATTACATTTCCGTCTTTATCAACAGATACAAACTGATGCTTATTCCATGTATTATTTTCAATTTTTTCTTCTTCGCAATATATATTTGCATGTACAAATTTATACTTATCTGTAAACCATGTATCTACAAGCTTTTTCTGCAACTCTTCTTTATGTTTAATTGCTAAATCTAACACTTTTTCACCTCCCAAAGGGAAATTAATAAATTTTGTGCTTATTCTTGATTAATATTCAAATAATAAGTTTTTCCTTTAATTTTGATATATCTTCCTTTTTTATTAAAATAACAAATCTTATTACAAGTTAGTTCATGATAATAATTGTCCTTATATTTAATTTCTACTGTTAATCCATTATCACAAACTATTTCTTTATCGTCTGTCAAATTATATGGTACTTGTCGTATATATGGTTTAACGCAATCATTACAGTACATAAGTGTTCGTAAATCAGTGTATACAATATCTTGTATACCCATACTCTTACCGCATTTTTCACAAAATAGTTCAGCACATCTATATGGCATATAGTCGGTTTCTCCCCACTTTCGCCCACTATTATTCAGTTTATTTTCTACTTCTTTCCATAATCGCCCCAATACTTCACCTCCACATGAAACCGATAATTCGTACTTGTTTATTCTCTGTTCTTAGAATCCCATTTAACAAAATCTTCTAAATCATATTCGCCAGATTCTTCTTCCTTAATCTCAGGAACAAATACGTTATAGTTACCTTCATTACGATCATGCTCAGTAATTTGTTTCAACATTTCGTACATATTTGTAATTCCTAACTGATATGCTCTCTTCTCGCCTTCAGTCATTCCGTCACAAATTTCATCATTCTTGTTTTCTAATAGATCCTTATATTTTTCTAAGCTTTCTACGATTAATAAAAATTCTTCGTTCATTTATATATTCTCCTATTCATTAATTTTTCTGTTCAAAATGATAGTAATTTTTCAAAGGTTTTAAAACACTTTGCACAATTCTCTACAGTCATATATTTATTCTCCTCTCAACTTCTCTAAAATTAAAACAAATTAATATCTTCTATATTTTTAGCCCATTCATACGCAACATATAATTGTCCATTAAAAATTCCATAAACAGGATGATTCCTATGTTCAAAATAATCTAAACAATAAAGCATCTCATTTTTTAAATCGTTTAAATCCTGTCCAACATCAACCTTACAAATTGTTGTATGTTCTCTCATTAATATCTCCTTAAATTCTCTGTTCAATTTCGCAAGAACCGATAATTCATCCTTAATCATGGATATCAAGCACTGTAATAAATCCATCCATATTATCTGTTATAGCCTGTTTATATTTTTCATCGAATTTTTCATCTTTGATGATATCTTTACCATTCCATGAATTTCTTGCAATAGCTGAACCGTCAGGAAGAATACATATATAACATCCAAGCTTGTTAATATTTAAAACATCACTTTGTTTTGCTCCATCAACAAGAATATATCCATCACCAAAACCCATATTCATAAACCAATCTTCCTCATGGTACATCCATTCAGGTGTAATATTCTCTTTTAATATAGATAAAAGACTTGACCAAAACAATCTACCGTTTCTATCTTGTCTGTCATAATAACCCCAATTATAATATTCACTATTTGCAGATCCTTCTTCATCTACTTTTAGTTTTAATTCAGCCTTGTACCTGCCACCGATTCGATAATAATCCCATGTAAAAACTGGATAATCAATCTGTTTGTCTTCTTCATCATCTGAGTCATATACAAGTTCTGAATTATATGGCTTCATAATTGTTGCAATTTTATTCTCACTTGGTAATTCTTTTGTGAGTAAATGAACACAATAATGCATTTAATTTTACCTCCTACTCTTATATTCTCTGTAAAAATTTCCAAAAGAACGAATCTTTCTTTTTCATGTTATCTGTATGAACATTCCATTACAGTCATGTTTTTTAATAAAATCTGTAAAGAATGTCGTTCCTGTATATTCATCTGCAATTTCACATTGTTGCTCATTTAAAATACATACACTGTTATAAATATCCAAATATTTGCCACCAATATACTGTTCGTAATATCCAATTGTATTAATAACGAATGGTACATCATTGGAAAATAATAATTTCTCACAAGCTACAAATTTTCCACTATCCTGTTCTTTCATATCTGGTGCATATAAATTAAAACAATAACCCATTTTAAATGCTACCTCACAAATATTTATTCTCTATTTAATCTCTCACTGCATCATAAATCTTTCCAACTTCATATTGATAATCTTCTATTTTAGTCCTTCTGTAATAATCACAATAACAGTGACCATCAGTATCTATTACATATTCAATACCTTTTGTCTTGATTGAGGTGTCTAAAACACCATGTAAGAAAAATACTCTCATCTTATCTTTTCTGCGAAGTCTACACCAATGAGAATCCGTTGTGTTTTCATAATCTATAACATCAAATTTATCAGTCTCACTCATCGACTCTGTTAAATAGGAATCAAACACATCAGCATCATTCCAGAAAACATCACATCTAAATCTTACTGCAATAAACCCTACATCTTTCGCCCAATCAATAAAGAAGTCTCTCCACTTTACAAAGTTTGGAATTTTCTTAAATATAACTGCACACACTGATACTGTAATTCCAATATCGTTGAGCTGCTGAATCATATCCTTATAGTCAATCCCATTGAAACAAAATCCAAGTATTTCTTCTCTTCTTATTGGTCGCCAATCGTGAATTGAAATATTTACATAATCAACAACATCTTTCATATATGGGATTACTTCTTTTAGATGAGTACCATTTGTTGCCATAGTTACTCTAAGAACCTTTGATTTAATATTGAACTCTTTTAGTTTGATAAATACTTTTGATAAATATTCAGTATCTAAAGTTGGTTCACCACCAGTTATATCAACTGATATAGGATTTTTATCACCTATTCTTGTTATAATATTATCAAGTGATTCGATGAAATTATCTAAAAACTGTTGCTTATCACACAACATATCTTTATCTTTATTGTAACAAAACGGACATTTCGCATTACAACCACCTGGAATCACAAGTTTAACTGTTATCACCTTGTTATAATCTTTTCGTTCTATATATTTCACTTCATCACCTCACAGATATTTATTCTCTGTTATTCCTCTGAATATTTACTCCAATTAATTTCTACATACTGTTCATAACAAGGATAATATGTAGTAGTTCCTGTCTGAGCTTCGCACCAACCATCTAACAGAGTTTGCAAACCACCAATATCACACTGTTCATATGCGTCTTCATGTAAATCACTACAAGCATTTTCAATGACATCGGATGCATCAATGAAAATTTTCTCAACAGAAGTTACCCACAATCTCACAGGTCTTTCATTATCATCTTCTTCATGATTACATGCATAATCGTCAAAGAAATCGTCAACTGTATCGTAATACTCGTCAAATTCCTCACAGTAAAGCATTGTGTCTACATCTTTTTCATCAACTGGAACTGCTTTAGATACTTTCTCATTCCACTTCTTTATTCTCTCCTCTTCATCAATTTTCTTTTGTCCTTCACAGTCGCAATGTAAATAAGTCTGATTTTTATAAGGTTGTCCACAATAAGGACACAATCGCTGCACTCCATTAAAACAACTCTGGCAAAATGAAAGTGATTGATGCTTGTATGGAAAATGATATTTTCTGCCAACTTCGGATGTGTCACCTTTAATTCCATAAACATTGTCTTCTATTCTCATTCCAAGACCATTGCAGACAGGACAAATTCTTTCATGTTCTGTTAGATCCTTAATAAGAATTTTGGGGAACGATTTTTGAATCGCTTTATAAAGATTTACTTCTTCTCTGTGTGTTAAATTATCCATATCTTTATCTCCTACTCTTTTGCAATTCCAATGCCATTCACTTTAAAGCTAGTTACCTTACCATCCTTAATTTCAACACTTTCTTCTGTGCCACCATGCCAGACAAGACCAACGCCTGTAATATACATGCCATCTTCATCTTCAATCAATTCAGCTTCTTGTGCTACTCCAATAGGGAAGAACTCACCATCATTGTTTGGCATTTCAATCGGAATATTCTTTACATTTTTATAGGCATTTCTAATTGCTTTTTTGGAATATATAACACCATTCAAATCAGGTTTATCAACTGGAATTGGAATTTTAAATGTTACTTCTATATTCTCAGTTCTCATGCGATTATTCTCCTATTCGTAATCTTCTGGATGCTCTTTATAGTCATCTACTACACTTTTCATATACCTATAATAATCTCTTACAGAATCACTACTATCAGAAAATCCACTTGTCACTTCGTATCCATTATCGAACACTGCAAAGGTTAAGAAACCTAAGCTATCTAGTCCTACTTCTATGTCACAGCCTTTATATTTACCTTTCATGATATTATCCTCCTATTTGCATTTGAAAACCTTTCTTTCGTGTTTTCTAAAAACAAATCCTTATCAATGCTCCATCCACCACAATTACTTAATATTTCTTTCCTAGCATTTCTAAACTCATTCAAATGGTTTCTGAAATAATTAACCGCATCGTTTTCGCATTGGAATTCATCATTATATTCCCAAAAGAAATGTCTTTGATTCGTTACAAAAAATGAATCTGTATCTAAACAATATGCTATAACCCATGTTGCGTATTTATCTGAAAAATTTTCATTACCTTTTAATTCTTGATACATATTCACACTTCCAATCTTCTCGGCTACTTTTGATTCACATATTCCACAGATACAGCCATTTTTCTCATTGTATTTTTCAAGTTCACTAATGAGATTACTGCAACACCAATTTGATTCATTAAGATGAAACTCAATCATGTTGTCATCCCAATCCGAAGGGAAATCCATTGGTAGATTTATTGTCCACTGTATAGTTTTTATTTTCCTGTCTGCCATATAGTTATTCTCCCATTTCTATTTTCTGACCGATAAACCTCTTAAGCTGTTCATTTACATCATTAGGATAAGTTTTCACAACATAATCAGTGTAAACATTAATTTTTGTAATAATCTTATTCTCGTCATATTCAATACTTCCAAGTGTTCCACCTGGAATTCTTATAGGCAAACAACCATCCTCATAATCACAAAGCACATAATGTTTCCAGTGTCCATTAGGATCAAGTCCAGCAAGCTTGTCCAATTCTGTTGTGATTCCACAATAATATTCATTCATTTTTGAATATCTTGAATTTGAATATTTGTTAATCAGCTTCATGATACAGTTCTCCTATTTCTCTTCTGTTCTTTATATAAAG
>ERZ827104.2419-NODE-2419-length-14459-cov-6.006457_pt1 | contig 14459 bp, 9 predicted proteins | sample MGYA00519781_ERZ827104 | MGnify/ENA primary metagenome ERZ827104 (study PRJEB31778, sample SAMEA3449257) | human gut metagenome | biome: human gut; feature: human-associated habitat; material: faeces | place: United Kingdom | collected 2010/2012 ... | reverse complement strand
AGACAGAGGCTATGACACTTGGTACAAGAATCGTAGTTCTTAAGGATGGTATTATTCAGCAGGTAGATACACCTCAGAACCTTTACAATACACCTAACAACATCTTCGTTGCTGGATTCATCGGATCACCTCAGATGAACCTTATCGATGCAGAAGTTAAGGCTAATGGTTCACAGGTTGACCTTGTACTTTCTGATACAGTTACAATTACTCTTCCAGCTGAGAAGAGCAAGAAGCTTATCGATGGCAACTATGTTGGTAAGACAGTTGTAGTTGGTATCCGTCCAGAAGATGTTAAGGATGATGCAGAATTCATCGCTAAGAATGCTGATTCTAAGTTCACAGCTACAGTTAAGGTATACGAATTACTTGGTGCAGAAGTTAACCTTCACTATGAAATCGGTGATGTAACATGTACAGCAAAGGTTAATCCTCGTACAACAGCAAGACCAGGTGATGAAGTAACATTTGCTATGGATGTTGAAAGACTTCATGTATTTGATAAGGAAACAGAAATCGTTATCACACACTAATTATTAAATGAATCTTAATTATGAAAGGGAAATGCAATAAATTTGCATTTCCCCTTTTTTTTTTTGCCGTTTTGCTTTACAATAAGATAGAATATGTACGAATAAAAGGTAAGTGGTAGACAGAAAGGGATAACAATGATATCTAATAGAATTTTACAGACAACTGTAGAGGGACTTAAGGCTATTTCACGAGTGGATTTGTGCATTGTGGATGCAGATAAGAATGTTGCAGCCAAGACTTTTGATAATGTTTCAGAATGCCTTGCGGATGCGATTAGTTTTATTGATTCGCCAGCAGAGAGTCAGGCAGTTAATGGTTTTCAGTTTTTTAAGGTTGAAGACGAAGGCAACCTTGAATATATAATCATGGCAAGAGGAACAAGTGATGATGTATATATGGTTGGAAAGCTTGCTGCATTCCAGATACAGAATCTGCTTGTAGCATATAAGGAGAGATTCGATAAAGATAACTTTATTAAGAATCTTCTTCTTGATAATCTTCTTCGCGTTGATATGTATACAAGAGCAGAGAAGCTTCATATTGAAACTGATGTTAAGAGAGTCGTATATATTATTGAGACTAAGCACGAGAAGGATACTAATGCTTTAGAGACAGTAAGAACACTTTTTGCTAATAAGACAAGAGATTTCATTACAGCAGTTGACGAGAAGAGTATAATTCTTGTTAAGGAAGTTAAAGGCAATGAGTCATATGATGAACTTGACAAGACAGCTGATGTTATAATTGATATGTTAAGCACTGAGGCGATGAGTGCGGCACATGTTGCTTATGGTACAATTGTTAATGATATAAGAGAGGTTTCAAGATCTTACAAGGAAGCTAAGATGGCACTTGATGTGGGAAAGATTTTCTACAGCAATAAGAATGTTGTTGCTTACAACAGATTAGGAATAGGCCGTCTTATATATCAGCTTCCTATACCATTATGTCAGATGTTCATTAAGGAGATATTTGAAGGAAAGGCTCCTGATGATTTTGATGATGAGACTTTGTCAACAATTAATAAGTTCTTTGAGAACAGCCTTAATGTTTCAGAAACATCAAGACAGCTTTACATTCATAGAAATACACTTGTTTACAGACTTGATAAAATACAGAAGATAACCGGGCTTGACCTCAGAGTGTTTGATGATGCAATAACATTTAAGATTGCTCTTATGGTAGTTAAGTACATGAAGTATATGGAAAGTAAAGATACATTTTAGTGATTTTTGGAGGAAATGATACATGATAATCATGGAAGATGTTACGAAGACATATTCCACTGGCGTTGCTGCGCTTAATGGAATTAATCTTCACATCCAGAAAGGTGAATTCGTATTTATAGTAGGTAAGAGTGGTTCAGGTAAGTCGACTCTTATCAAACTATTACTTAAGGAATTAGATCCTACATCAGGTAAGATATATGTTAATAAGAAATATCTCAATAAGATAACAAGAAAGAAGCTTCCGTATCTTAGAAGAGATATTGGTGTAGTATTCCAGGATTTCCGTCTGTTACCAGACAGAAATGTATATGAGAATATCGCATTTGCACAGAAGGTAGTAGAAGCTCCTAACAGAAAGATTAAGTCAAGAGTACTTGCGATGCTTTCCATGGTAGGACTTCTTGACAAATATAAGGCTTTTCCTAATGAGTTATCAGGTGGTGAGCAGCAGAGAATTGCAATTGCAAGAGCGCTGGTTAACAAGCCGGCTATATTGTTGTGCGACGAGCCAACAGGTAACCTTGATCCTGCCAATTCTAATGAAATCATGAAGATTCTTAATCAGGTTAATAAGCAGGGAACAACAGTACTTGTAGTTACCCATAATATGGAGATAGTTCAGCAGATGAAGAAGAGAACTATTACTATGAGTGAAGGAAAGATTATCAGCGATCAGGAAAAGGGTGGTTATTTCTATGAAGATTAGGTCATTAGCATATCATATTAAAGATGGATTTAAGAATATCCATCGTAATAAGATGTTCTCACTGGCATCAATAGCAACAATTACAGCATGTATATTCCTTTTTGGAGTATTCTATTCTATAGTGGTTAATTTTCAGTATATGATTAAGAAGGCTGAGACAGAGGTCTGTGTAACAGTTTTCTTTGACGAAAATCTCAGTGAGACGGATATTAAGAAGCTTGGAGATGAAATCAGCAAAAGAGAAGAAGTATCAAGAGTTCAGTATGTATCAGCTGATGATGCATGGGAAAGCTTCAAGGGTGAGTATTTCGCCGCATATCCTGAACTTGCAGAAGGCTTCAAGGATGATAATCCTTTAGCTAATTCTTCTTCTTATGAAGTATATCTTAAGGATGCAAGTAATCAGGGTACACTGGTTAAGTACCTTGAGAATAAGGATGGAATAAGACAGGTTAACCGTTCAGAGGTTACAGCAAGCGGACTTGCCAGTGCAGCAAGACTTGTAAGTTATGTTGCAGTTGCAGTAATTGTTGTTCTTCTTGCGGTATCTATATTCCTTATTACTAATACAATTGTAATTGGTATTACAGTACGAAAAGATGAGATATCAATCATGAAATATATAGGAGCTACGGATGCATTTGTTAATGCACCATTCTTCGTAGAAGGTATCGTTATAGGACTTATAGGTGCTATTATTCCGGTAGCAATATTGAGGTATATTTATGGTGGAGTTGTTAATTTTGTTCTTGGAAAATTCTCTGTTTTACAGAATATATTAGCATTTATGCCAGCATCAGAAGTATTTGAGGTACTTATTCCGGTAGCAGTTATTCTTGGAATTGGTATTGGTCTTATAGGAAGTTTCTTCGCTGTAAGAAAGCATGCCGATGTATAGTTTCGGATAGTTTTTGGGGGCTTTTGCAAACGGATGCAGAAGTCCCTGTTTGTTTTTAGAAAACATTTTAATTATGGTAAAGGAGTGGCTGTATGGAGAAAGCACTGTTTTGTAACAATTTAATAAAGAAAATAACAGCGGCACTCATGATTGTAATGCTGCTTATACCGTATTGTTTTGCACAGGTTACATTTGGAGATAATAAGTCGGATCTGAAGAATGCCCAGAACCAGCAGAATGATATACAGAATAAAAAGAAAGAAACAGAAGACAAGATTGCTCAGCTTAAGGCGCAGAGTTCAGACCTTACATCTCTTATTCAGGGACTGGATGCCCAGATGGGAGAATTGTCAGCGTCATTAGATGATATTAATACCCAGATTGCAACATTAGAGGCTGAGATTGAGGAGACACAGGCACAGCTTGAGCAGGCTGAGGCTGATAAGGAAAGCCAGTATGAGGCTATGAAGCTTCGAATCCAGTTTATGTATGAGCATAATGATTATACATATGTTGAGGTGCTTTTATCATCACAGAGTATGGCGGATATGCTTAATAAATTTGAGTATATTAATAAGATATCAGAGTATGACAGAAAGATGCTTGAGGAATATCAGTCAACGATTAATCTTATATCATCTTCTAAAGTAAAGCTTGAAGAAGATAAAGAGACTCTGACTGCCAGTCAGGAGGCACTTCAGGCACAGGTTGATGCACTTGAGGTTGTCCAGAATGAGAAGACTGCCCAGCTTAATGCTTTGAGTAAGAATACGGCTGATCAGGTGGCTTATAAGAAACAGCTCGAAGCTGACGAGAAGAAGCTCGATGCAGAGATTGCTTCTATAACAGCCAAGATTAAGGCAGAGGAAGCAAGCGGAGTTACTCCGTCTAACAGATATGATGGCGGAACTTTCAAATGGCCAACAACAAGTACAAGAATAACTTCTCCATACGGAGATACATCTGACAGAACTTCACCGCATAAAGGTGTGGATATTGGAGCGGTCAGGGCAGGAGTTTCAGGTGATCCTGTATATGCAGCTTATGACGGTAAAGTTGTTATTGCACACAGGCAGAGTGAGTATTACTCAACAGCGGGTAATTATGTGATGATTTATCATGGTAATGGACTGTATACGAGATACCTGCATCTTGATAGTTTAAATGTATCAGTAGGAGCCCAGGTGACGAAAGGACAGAAGCTTGGTGTTATGGGTAATACGGGTAATTCATTTGGCGCGCATCTGCATTTTGATGTAATGCTCAATGGTTCATATGTTAATCCTATGCCATATTTTAATAAATAATTCAACTTAACAGGAGGACTCAATGGAATATGATAATAACAGACCTTTTTCTTCGGAAGGGGCCGCACAGGAACGAAAGAGAAAACATGCTTTAGGCAAAGGCGTTATTATTGGTGTTGTGGCAACACTGCTGGTTGTGATACTGGCGTTGTCATGCGTATTCATGGGACTTATAAGAAGTGGTAATCTTCATATTGGAATTGACGGACGTATATATGTCCAGGATGTTGGAACAAGTGATAATGAAGGAATCGGAACTAAGGTTGAAGGTAAGCTGAATGCTCTTGATTCGCTGCTTGGAGATGGATTCTACTTTGATGATGTAGATGATGAAAAGGCTGCAGACAACATTTTTAAGGCATATCTTGCTGCATATGGTGATAAATATACTGTTTATTATACGCCTGAAGAATATAAGTCAATGATGGAGTCAACATCAGGTTCTTTCTATGGAATTGGTGCGGTATGCCAGAAGGCTGATGATGGTTCAATACTTATATCTGAGGCATATGAGGATGCACCGGCATATAAGGCTGGTATCAGAAATGGAGATAAGGTAACAGAGGTTAATGGTGAGGATATTAAAGGAATGGACCTTTCTGTAGCAGTTGCCCTTATTAAGGGCGAGAAGGGTACAGATGTTAACCTTACTGTTATGAGAAATGGCGAGAAGCTGAGTTTCACAGTTACAAGAGACAAGATTGATATTAAGACTGTTTCATCAGAGGTGCTTGAGAATAATATAGGTTATATTTATATTTCACAGTTTGATGATGTTACAACAGAGCAGTTTAAATCGGCTGTTTATGACCTTCAGAAGCAGGGAATTACAGGACTTGTAATTGATATAAGAAATAATCCTGGTGGAGTTCTTAAGACTGTGGCTGATATGCTAGATTATATTCTTCCGAACGGACTTATCGTGTATACAGAGACTAAGTCTGGTAAGAGACAGGAATATTCAGGTTCTGATAATCATGAGCTTAATATTCCGATGGCAGTTTTAGTAAATGGCAATAGTGCAAGTGCATCTGAGATATTTGCCGGTGCAATGCAGGATTATGATAAGGCACAGATAATCGGAACACAGACATTTGGTAAGGGCATTGTGCAGACAATCCGTCCGCTTACTGATGGAAGTGCGGTTAAGTATACAATTGCCAAATATTTTACTCCTAAGGGACAGGATATTCACGGCAAGGGAGTGACACCTGACAGTATTGTGGAGCTTCCGGATGATGCGACTGAAGATGTGCAGTTGAAGGCAGCAGTAGAGTATCTCAATGGAAAAATGAGTGTCAGCGCGGCAGAATAACGAATATAGAGGTATGGAATAAAGTACAGGGCAAATCGAATGTTTGTTCTGTACTTTTTGGCTGTTATATTGTATAATGAGAAAAATGCTGGAAAACAAGGAGGGCAAAATCCCTCTCCTCACCAAGGGGTTCGGATTTTGCTTCGCAAAATAGGGAGGGCTTTATGGACAGATTTGTATTACATTCGGATTTTAAGCCGATGGGCGACCAGCCGCAGGCTATTGAAGCACTTACAAAGGGCTTTGAGGAAGGCAATCAGTTTGAGACTCTAGTTGGTGTAACTGGTTCTGGTAAAACATTTACAATGGCGAACATTATACAGAATGTTCAGAAACCTACACTTATTATAAGCCATAATAAGACACTGGCAGCGCAGTTGTATGGGGAGATGAAGGAGTTCTTTCCAGAGAATGCGGTTGAGTACTTTGTCTCCTATTATGATTATTACCAGCCAGAGGCCTATGTACCTCAGAGTGACACTTATATTGCGAAGGATTCATCTATTAATGATGAAATTGATAAATTAAGACATTCGGCAACAGCGGCACTTTCTGAAAGAAATGATGTTATTATCGTTGCTTCGGTTTCATGTATATATGGATTAGGTGCGCCGGTTGATTATAAGAACATGGTTATTTCGCTTCGTCCGGGAATGGAGAAGGACAGGGATGATTGCATAAGAAAGCTTATTGATATCCAGTATGTAAGGAACGACCAGGATTTTAAGCGAGGAACCTTCAGAGTAAGAGGCGATGTTGTTGAAGTGTATCCATCATCATCATCAGGTGATGCCATAAGAGTTGAATTCTTTGGTGATGAAGTGGACAGAATAAGTGAGATAGATTCCCTTACAGGCGAAGTTAAAGGCGTTCTTGAACATATTGCGATATTCCCTAACTCACATTATGTTGTTGAGAAGGAGAAGATGGACGCTGCGATTGAGAATATCAAGGCAGAGCTTGCCGAGAGAGTGAAGTATTTCAAGAGTGAGGATAAGCTTCTAGAGGCACAGAGAATTGAAGAGAGGACGAATTTTGATATAGAAATGATGCAGGAGACAGGCTTTTGTTCAGGAATAGAGAATTATTCAAGACATCTGGCAGGACTTCCGGCAGGGTGTCCTCCGTATACGCTGATGGATTATTTTCCAGATGATTTTCTTATTATTGTGGATGAGTCGCATATCACTATTCCGCAGATTCGAGGCATGTATGCCGGTGACCAGTCAAGAAAGACTACGCTTGTAGATTATGGCTTCAGACTGCCATCTGCGAAGGACAACAGACCGCTTAATTTCAGCGAGTTTGAGAGCAAGATTTCACAGATGCTTTTTGTATCAGCAACACCAAGCACATACGAGGCAGAGCATGAGCTTATGAGAACAGAGCAGGTTATCAGACCTACCGGACTTCTTGACCCGGAGATAACTGTTAAGCCGATTGAAGGACAGATTGATGACCTTATATCTGAGATTAACAAGGAAACTGCCAAGAAGAACAAAGTGCTTGTTACTACACTTACCAAGAGAATGGCGGAGGACCTTACTGATTATCTTAAAGAGGCAGGAATCAGGGTTAAGTATCTTCATGCAGATATTGATACGCTTGAGCGTCAGAAGATTATAAGAGATATGCGTCTTGATGGATTTGATGTTCTTGTTGGAATCAACCTGTTGCGAGAAGGTCTGGATATTCCTGAAATCAGCCTTGTTGCAATACTTGATGCTGATAAGGAAGGCTTCTTAAGAACAGAGACATCGCTTATACAGACGATTGGTCGAGCTGCAAGAAATGCAGAGGGACATGTTATCATGTATGCAGACAAGATTACTGAATCTATGGAAAAGGCTATTTCAGAGACAGAACGAAGAAGAAAGATTCAGCAGGAGTATAATGATGAGCATGGAATTACTCCACAGACAATCAAGAAGGCAGTAAGAGATCTGATAAGTATAAGCAAGGCAGCGGAACCGGGTGATGCTTCCGGAAAGCTTAAGGTTGATTATGAATCTATGAGCATCAAAGAGCTTGAGAAGGTTAAGACGCAGGTTGAGAAGAACATGCGTAAGGCAGCAGCAGAGCTTAACTTTGAGGAGGCTGCACAGCTTCGTGACAAGATGATTGAGATTAATAAATATATTTATGAAGGAAAAAAACATGGCTGATAGTAAGTTAAAGAAAGAGATTGAAAGAGGCAGTTACAAGAACTGTATAAGGATAAAGGGTGCAAGAGAGCATAATCTTAAAGGAATAGATGTTGATATTCCAAGAGACAAGCTTGTTGTGCTTACAGGACTTTCAGGTTCGGGAAAGTCGAGCCTTGCATTTGATACAATATATGCAGAAGGTCAGAGAAGGTATATGGAATCGCTGTCTTCATATGCAAGACAGTTCCTGGGGCAGATGGAAAAGCCTGATGTTGACAGTATTGAAGGACTTTCACCGGCTATTTCTATAGACCAGAAGTCAACTAACAGGAATCCACGTTCTACAGTAGGAACTGTTACAGAGATATATGATTATTTCCGACTTCTCTATGCAAGAATTGGTATTCCACATTGTCCAAAATGTGGAAGAGAAATCAACAAACAGACAGTTGACCAGATGGTTGATGTTATTATGGCGCTTCCTGAAAGAACTAAGATTCAGATTCTTGCACCTGTTGTCCGTGGACGGAAGGGTGAGCATGTAAAGCTGTTTGAGCAGGCAAAGAAGAGCGGATTTGTGCGTGTTATTGCTGATGGAAGCATGTACGAGCTGACAGACGATATTAAGCTTGATAAGAATAAGAAGCATAATATTGAGATTGTTGTAGACAGACTTTCTGTAAGAGACGGAATCCAGAAACGACTTACAGATTCTATTGAGACAGCTCTTAAGCTTGCCGAAGGTCTTATGACAGTAGATGTTATTGATGGTGAGACGCTTAATTTCAGTCAGAGCTTTTCTTGCCCAGACTGTGGTATAAGTATTGATGAGGTTGAGCCAAGAAGCTTTTCGTTCAACAATCCATTTGGCGCATGCCCGGATTGTTTCGGACTTGGTTATACAATGAAGTTTGATGCAGAGCTGCTTATACCGGATGAGAGTCTCAGCATTGATGAAGGCGCTATTGTCGGAATGGGATGGCAGTCATCTAAGGACGAGGGCAGCTTTAGCAGGGCGGTTCTTGATGCACTTGCAGAGGAATATGGATTTTCATTAAAGACACCATTCAAGGATTATCCTGATAATATTAAGGATATTATTATCAATGGTACTAAGGGACATTCTGTAAAGGTTAAATATAAAGGCCAGCGCGGTGAGGGCGTATATGATGTCGCATTTGAAGGTCTTATCAAGAATATGGAAAGACGATACAGAGAAACATATTCTGATAATACTAAGCAGCAGTATGAGGAATTTATGAGAATAAGACCTTGTTCGGCCTGCCACGGACAGAGACTTAAGCCGTCTTCACTTGCTGTTACTATTGCAGATAAGAACATATATGAGATTACTAACATGTCTATTATAAAGCTTCAGGAATTCCTTGAGAATATGAAGCTTTCAGAGAGACAGCTGTTTATTGGTGCAGAGATTCTTAAGGAAATCAAGGCGAGAATTAAGTTCCTTGTAGATGTAGGTCTTGATTATCTGGCACTTTCACGTGCTACAGGAACTCTGTCAGGCGGTGAAGCGCAGAGAATCAGGCTTGCTACACAGATTGGTTCAGGTCTTGTAGGAGTTGCTTATATTCTTGATGAGCCAAGTATCGGACTTCACCAGAGGGATAATGACAAGCTGCTTGGAACTCTGACACATTTGCGCGATCTTGGTAACTCAGTTATTGTCGTTGAACATGATGAGGATACTATGTTTGCAGCCGATTATATTGTGGATATCGGACCAGGCGCAGGAAGAAATGGTGGAGAAGTTGTCGCAACAGGAACTGCTGCGGACATTATGGCGTGCAAGGACTCACTTACAGGTGCATATCTGTCAGGAAGAATCAAGATACCTGTACCGGCAGAGCGTAGAAAGCCTGCTGGCTGGATTAAGGTTAGAGGCGCAAGGGAGAATAATCTTAAGAATATTGATGTAGATATTCCGATTGGAGTTGTCACATGCGTAACAGGTGTGTCAGGCTCAGGCAAGAGTTCACTTGTTAATGAGATTCTTTACAAGCACCTTGCAAAGTCGCTTAACAGGGCGAGATGTATTGCAGGCGACCATGATGGAATTGACGGAATAGAGCAGCTTGATAAGGTCATTAATATTGACCAGTCACCAATTGGACGAACACCAAGGTCTAATCCGGCAACCTATACAGGTGTATTTGACATGATAAGAGACCTGTTTGCAACGACTAAGGACGCGAAGGAGCGAGGATATACGAAGGGCAGATTCAGCTTTAATGTTAAAGGTGGAAGATGTGAGGCATGTTCAGGCGACGGTATTATCAAGATAGAGATGCATTTCCTGCCGGATGTGTATGTTCCTTGTGAAGTCTGCGAGGGTAAGCGTTACAACAGAGAAACTCTTGAAGTAAAATACAAGGATAAGAACATATATGATGTTCTTGACATGACTATTGAGGATGCAGTTGATTTCTTTGAAAATGTGCCAAGTATAAGAAGAAAGATTGAGACTCTCAACGAGGTTGGCTTGTCTTACGTCAAGCTTGGACAGCCATCAACTGAGCTTTCAGGTGGTGAGGCACAGAGAATCAAGCTTGCAACAGAGCTTTCAAGAAGAAGCACAGGAAAGACTATATATATTCTTGATGAGCCTACAACCGGACTGCATTTTGCCGATGTCCACAAGCTTGTCAATATCCTTCACAGGCTTGCAGAGGGTGGCAACACTGTAGTTGTTATTGAACATAATCTTGATGTTATTAAGACAGCAGATTATATTATAGATATGGGACCAGAGGGGGGCGACCGCGGCGGAACTGTTATTGCCAAGGGAACGCCTGAGGAGATTGTTAAGGTTAAGAAGTCTTATACCGGACAGTATGTTAAGAAGTATCTGGAAGAGAAGTAAGATTAAGAAGTGAATGAACGTATATCTGGCAAGTGTATGCAAGGGATGTCGGTTTGATATTTTGGGGAGTAGAATGGAGGCAGTTATGATAAAAGGGATTATCTTTGATATGGACGGAGTTATGATTGATACGGAAAATCAGTCTAATCTTGGCTGGCTGTGGGCAGCTTCCCAGAAAAATGTAGAGATGCCATTATGGCTTATCGACAGTTTTAAAGGTGCACCGGCAAAGCTTAGTCAGAGCTTTTTTGATGATTATTATCATGGAGAGCAGGATTACTGGGAAATGCGGACAATGCGCACAGACCATGTTTACAAAATCAGGGAGACAGAGGAAGTTCCGGTTAAGCCGGGGCTTCATATGCTGCTTGATTATATTAAGGATAACGGTCTCAAATGTGCTGTTGCAACTTCAACACAGAAATCAAGTGCTGAAAAGAGCCTTCACAGAATAGGAGCATGGGATTATCTTTCTGGTGTTGTATATGGAGATGAGGTTGAGCATGGAAAGCCTGAGCCGGACATATTCTTAAGGGCAGCAGGCTTTATCGGATGTGAACCGTCAGAATGTGTAGTCATTGAGGACAGTATTAATGGCATTAAAGCAGGATATGCAGCAGGCATGAAGGTGATTCATATACCTGATACTATTGAGATTAACGATGACATCCGAGGACTGACTTCAGTTGTGTGCCATTCTTTATCTGATGTGCCTGATATTATAGACACATGGAATGAGGGAAAGGTTGCTGATGTTGAAGGTTATTATGAAAATGCCAAGATAAACCGTGTGTATGTTGACAGGGTGCATGTTAAGAAAGCATTTGCAGAATACACAGCAGCTTATAATGCAGATGACCCTAAGATTAAATTAAAAATTGACCACACTTACAGAGTTGCAGCTTTGTGCGAAAGAATTGCAAAGGCAGCTGGAATGTGTGCCTATGATGTTGAGCTGGCATGGTTATCCGGAATGCTTCATGATGTTGGAAGATTTGAACAGATAAAGCGTTATAACACATTTTCAGATGCGGACTCTGTTGACCATGCAAAATTCGGTGCAGACCTGTTGTTCAAAGATGGTCTTATCAGTACTTTTCTTAATGGAATGGTTAAATGTACAGGCTACAAGCCAGGAGCATTAGAGGATCGATATAGTTCTGATGGAGTATTTCTGTATGACAGATTGAATAAATCGGACATGGAAATGCTTGAACTTGCAATAAGGTGTCACAATATGTACAGAATTCCGCAGGGACTTAATAGCCGCGAGCAGGCATTCTGCAATGTGCTTCGTGACGCTGATAAGGTTGATATATTTAAGGTTAATATTGATACTCCGCTTGAAGAAATATATAACACTACGACTGAAGAACTCATGAAGAGTGATATTACAGATGAAGTGTTAGAAGCGTTTGATGAGGAACACTGTATACTCAAAGCAATAAGACGCACACCGGCTGATACTGTTATTGGTCATGTATCACTTGCCTATGAGCTTGTGTATGATGAGAGCGTGCGGATTACTGTGGAACAGGGCTATCTTGAGAAGCTTATGCATTTTCATTCTGATAATGAGGAGACCAACAGAAAGATGGCGATGGTCAGAGAGAAGATGGATTCTTATGTGAAGAAGAGAATTGGGGAGAAAGATGCATAGATAAGGATTGTCTGGAGGAGAATTAGCAAGATAGGAATTGGGGAGAATTAAGGCTTGTCATAAGTGGCAAGTTTAACTATAATGTATATATAAATACACAAGATTGGAGATTGATCATGGATCAGGAGAAAGTTATTGTCATTGACTTCGGTGGTCAGTACAACCAGCTGGTTGCGCGCCGTGTCCGTGAATGTAATGTATATTGTGAGATCTATTCTTACAAGACAGACATGGCGCAGATTAAGGCCATGAATCCTAAGGGAATTATCCTTACAGGTGGTCCTAACAGCTGTTATGAAGATGGCGCGCCAACATGTACTAAAGAACTTTTCGAACTTGGTGTACCTGTACTTGGTCTTTGCTATGGCGCACAGCTTATGCAGCATGTGCTTGGCGGCAAGGTTGAGAAGGCACCAGTAAGAGAGTATGGAAAGACAGAAACATTTGTAGATAAGAGCAGTGCTTTATTCTCAGATGTTTCAGAGAAAACTATTGTGTGGATGAGCCATTTTGACTACATCTCACAGGTTGCACCAGGATTCAAGATTGTTGCCCACACAGCAGACTGCCCGGTTGCAGCAGCAGAGTGTACAGAGAAGAATCTTTATGCAATTCAGTTCCACCCAGAGGTTCTTCATACTCAGGAAGGAACCAAGATGCTTCACAACTTTGTTCGTGGAGTATGCGGTTGTGCCGGAACATGGAAGATGGATGCATTTGTTGAGAATACAATTAAGGAAATCCGCGAGAAGGTTGGCAGTGGCAAGGTTTTACTTGCTCTTTCAGGTGGTGTTGATTCATCTGTTGCAGCCGGACTTCTTTCAAGAGCTATTGGAAAGCAGCTTACATGCGTATTCGTAGATCACGGTCTTCTCCGTAAAGATGAAGGCGATGAAGTTGAGAGCGTATTTGGACCAAAAGGACAGTTCGACCTTAACTTTATAAGAGTTAATGCACAGGAGAGATATTACTCTAAGCTTGCAGGCGTTACAGAGCCAGAAGCTAAGAGAAAGATTATTGGGGAAGAGTTTATCCGTGTATTTGAGGAAGAAGCCAAGAAGATTGGTGCAGTTGACTTCCTTGCACAGGGAACTATATATCCAGACGTTGTAGAAAGCGGACTTGGTGGCGAATCAGCCGTAATCAAGTCTCACCACAATGTAGGAGGACTTCCTGATTTCGTTGACTTCAAGGAAATCATTGAGCCACTACGCAACCTTTTCAAAGATGAGGTTCGTAAGGCTGGTCTTGAGCTTGGAATACCAGAACATCTTGTATTCCGTCAGCCATTCCCAGGTCCGGGACTTGGAATCAGAATTATCGGCGAGGTAACAGCTGATAAGGTTCGAATCGTTCAGGACGCTGACTTTATCTACCGTTCGGAGGTTGACAAGGCCGTAGCTGAGTACAAGAAAGCTAACGGCAAGGCTCCAGCATGGATGCCAAACCAGTATTTCGCAGCTCTCACTAACATGCGTTCCGTTGGTGTTATGGGTGACGAAAGAACTTACGATTATGCGGTTGCACTTCGTGCAGTCAACACAATTGATTTCATGACAGCAGAGAGCGCAGAGATTCCATTTGAGGTTCTCCAGACAGTCATGAGCAGAATTATAAATGAGGTGCGTGGGGTCAACAGAGTATTCTATGATCTGACTAGTAAACCACCTGGAACGATTGAGTTTGAATAAGAGCCACAAGTCTTGGAACCCGCTAAACAAGCGGATTCCGAGACTTTTTCTTTTGCTCTGCTACTAATTTGCTACTAATAGCAACTACTCT
>ERZ827104.2391-NODE-2391-length-14578-cov-3.924396_pt1 | contig 14578 bp, 10 predicted proteins | sample MGYA00519781_ERZ827104 | MGnify/ENA primary metagenome ERZ827104 (study PRJEB31778, sample SAMEA3449257) | human gut metagenome | biome: human gut; feature: human-associated habitat; material: faeces | place: United Kingdom | collected 2010/2012 ... | reverse complement strand
GAGATTTGTCCCAAGAGGCATAATAATATTGGGCCAATACGTCCATAAAACCGAAAGTCATGTGAGTTCCATAGATAGAAGCGTCTGTCATGGCCGTATAAATACCATACACGGCACTTTCGTACCCTTCCGGAGTAGAAAACAGCTTGTCGGCATTGACCTGAGCTTGCGGGGTTACGTCCAACCAATTGTTACAACTGCTGGCAACGGTACAGACAAACAGGGTCACCGCTATTAATATCTTATTTTTCATAATTCTTCTTTCTTATATATTAACAAATCATATCAGAACTGTACCTGTAATCCAAAATTAAACGTCCGGGCAAAGGGATAATCCAACCCTCTCTCCCGCTTCACCGTAGAAATCCGGAACAGATCCTCCATCTGGAAAGTTAGTTTCATCCGTTCCATATACATCTTTTTAATCCATTTTTGAGGGAAAGAATAGGATAGAGACAACGACTTGAATTGCAATACATTTTCATCTTGTACAAACCGTGAAGTAACCTCCGTCCGGTCTCTGGAAGCAATGTCCTTAAAAAAGGTATGATCACCCGGTTTCTGCCATCTGCCTTTCAATACCCTTTCATCCACATTCCGGCTCAAATCAGCATCTTCTACCCGATCCACCAAAGTCTGGTTGTAGACCTGTCCGCCCAACTGATAGAGGAAGCTGACATTCAGGTTAAACCCTTTCCAGTCGGCATTCGCACCAAAAGAACCGGATACTTTCGGCTCGGTATCTCCACATACGACTTTGTTGGCCGCACTCCAATCGTATGTCAGATTGCCATTCAAGTCATAGAACAGTTCCTTACCGTTCATCGGATTGATACCCAACGACCTAACCGCATAAATAGCCGTCGTTGACTGCCCCTCTTTGAACTGCACCAACGGTTTGGCCGTTTCCAAGTCCTCACCCCACCCCTGCTCGTAATTATCCTGTTCGTCATCCACTTTCTTGTTGTAGGATTCCAAAGAATTGGAGATTTTTTTGATTATATTCTTGTTGTGTGCAATGGATCCGAATACGTTGACCACCACATCGTTTTTCCTTAACAGGTATGCTCTGGCGGAAATTTCAAACCCCTTGTTTTCCAATTCGCCTAAATTATCCCGATAGCTTTGAAACCCGGAGGAAAGCGGTAAGGTAATGCTGCTCACTAAATCTTTGGTCCGCTTGAGATAGTAGCTGGCGTTCACCGTAATCAAATCGTTCAGGAAACCGGTTTCTAAGTTGATATCGAGGGTTTTGGTCTTTTCCCACTGCAAATTGGCATTTCCCAATGTACTCATAATGGCTCCCAAACCTCCGGCATACCATTGTCCTTTATAGTAATTGTATACATCCTGAGCCTCATAGGGTTCGAAAGAGGCCTTGCCCAAGCTACCGATATTGGCGGAAACCTTAAAGCGGCTCATCACGCCCTTGCAGCTTTCCCAAAACGATTCGTTGTGGATATTCCAGCCGATACCCAAAGAACCGAAAGGTGCATATCTTTTATCGTTTCCGAATTTAGAAGAACCGTCCAGACGACCGGAGAAATCCAGCATATAGATGTTGTTGTAAGAGTAATTCACATTGAGGAAAGCACCGGCCAAACGCGACACCCCCTCCTCTCCGGACGGTACCTGATCTTTATAAGCGTTACCGAAAGAGATATAGTCCATATTCCCGGCCGGAAAACCAATGACGCTGTAAGATTCATTCTCATAACGGGATTCCTGCATATTGGCTCCTACCACCGCATTGACAAAATGATATCCGAACGCCTGGTTGTAGCTGAATACGGCATTCATCTCCAGATCGGAACTCTTCTGCCACATACTGTAAGCCTCTCCTTTTTTCAGAACTCCGTCTCCCTCTTGATAATCGTAAGTATTGTATTGGGCAGACCGCGGATCGGTAAATTGTTCCTGCTTGTCAGTGCGTTCGGAATAGGCAACCTTGGCTTTTAAGCGGAAATGATCATTGATAAACCAATCGAAATCAAAGTTATCCGTCCATGAGGTATAAGCCGTTTCATCCTTATGGTTCAGGGTCGCTTCATAAAGCGGATTCAGATAACGAGCCGTAGTCGCTACATGAGTGTCATAAGACTCTATCAATTTTCCCTCGTCATCATGCACTCTTTCATAAGGATTGGCTGCCGCATAATCGCGGAACGAACCATAGGGAGATTCTTTGGACTTGACTTTGTCCACGGTCAGTTTGTTCCGGAACAAAAGTTTATTATTCAAATTATAGGATAAAAGGAAACCCACCCCGAAACGATCACGGGAAGATTTTTTCATGACTCCCGGATTGGCCTGATAATTCAAATCGATACCATAGCGGATGCTTTTGTCTCCTCCCTCTACATACAGGGAGTGTTTATGGCCGACAGCCACTTCCAGCGGCTGGGACAACCAATAGGTATCCACCCCGCTTTTGACCCGTTTCAGACGATCGGCATAATCCATTCTCAACTTCTGTTGAGTATCCATATATTCGGATTCATAAAGTCCACCGGCCACCTCCGCTTCCAGCTTTTCCCTGGCATTCAACAGATGATAATCCGATAAATCAGGTGCACTGATAGCCACGTTCAGATTATAAGAAACCCTCAATTGGCCTTCCTGCGGAGCCTTGGTTGTCACGACCACCACTCCGTTGGCAGCTCTTGATCCGTAGATCGCTGTGGCAGAAGCGTCTTTCAAAATCGTCACACTCTCGATACGGTCCATATTCAAGTCGAAGATTTTCTCCACATCCACCTCATATCCGTCCAGAATAAAGGTTGGCAGGTTCGGATCATTTTTCAAATTGGCTTCCGACAGTCCTTCAGCACCAAATCCGGAATTTCCCCGAATCCGGAAATTCGGCATGGAGTTCGGATTAGACCCCATATCCACATTGTCTTTCAAACGGAAAGAGGGATCAAACACCTGTAAAGCACTGAGCAGGTTATTGGAAGAGACTTTTGCCAATTCATCCTTACTCACCACTACGGCATTTCCGGTAAAACTGTCCTTATTTTTAGTAAAATATCCATTTACCACCACTTCTTCCATTTCAGCCACATCTTCCTCCATCACAATATTCAGTACAGGCTGTTTCGTATATTTTACCTCCTGTTTTTTCATTCCGGTAAATGAGAACACCAGAACCATATTTTCCATCTCAGGCAACTGCATTTTAAACTTACCGTCTACATCGGTCGCCACCCCGATGGTAGTACCTTTAATAAAAACGGAAACACCCGGCAGCGGATTGCCTTCCTTGTCTTTAACGGTTCCCTGCAAATCGAGGGCAGTCTGAGGGAGAGCGCTACGGCGGTTGATGACGATGATCTGGTCCAGCAGTTCATAGCGCAAATCCGTCCCCTTCAAGCATTCATCCAAGACCTTGGAGATTTTTGCATCGGTCATCTCGATGGATACCGGTTTCAAGCCATTCAACTGTTCGTTATTATAAACGAAAGTATAACCGCACTGAGCTTCTATAAGTTGAAAGATCTCATGCAAAGCCGTCTCTTTCACCCGGATACTTACCGTGCCGGTTTGTGCGTAAGACATAGCCGATACCTGCATCATACCGGCCCAACAAAGAAATAAAATCAACTTCATTTTTCTCAAAAATTTTCCGGGAATACCCTCTTCCGGATACCACCTTTTTCGATTTTTTTTCATAAATTTGTTTTTAACAGATTAAACACCTTGTTGTTTAATTTAGCCACCGGAAAGGACCAGTTTCCGGTGGCTAGTCTTTTATTAAAATTATAATATTTGCTTTCCTCACGAAATATAGGGACGTTTATTCAGATACGATTACCGTTCGCCCAACCACACTAAAATGTACCAGGTGAGTACGTTCCAAAAATTTCAACACTTCATTAATCGTAGCATGCCGGGGAATATTGCCCGTAAAATGCAAATCTTTTACTGCCGCATTCTGGTAGAAAATTTCAAAATCATACCAACGAGACAAGATCGACATGACCTCTTCCAATCGTTTTTCACGAAATACAAATCTTCCATCCTTCCAGGCAATCTGCTCGTAGACATCCGATTTCACTATTTTCACCCCTCCCTGATCGACATTAGCTTCAAAACCGGGAGAAAGCGAATAAGCCTTACCGGCGACATTCAATTTTACCGCGCCCTCGACCAAAGTAGTCTTAACCGCCTCATCATAAGCATGTATATTAAATGAAGTACCTAAAACCACGACCTCCACCCGATCTACCTCTACCCGGAAAGGTTTAGCTTTATTTTTAGCCACTTCGAAATACGCTTCACCGGCCAACTTCACCCTTCTTTCATCGCCTACAAAAGTGTTCGGGAATTCGAGTTTCGAATCGGAATTCAACCACACTTTCGTACCATCCGGTAAAATCAGTTGATATTCTCCTCCCCTCGGCACCACGATCCAACTTTTTTCCACCGCTACTGCTTTATCGGCCAACGAATCACCGGGCAATATCATAACTCCATCTTTTTCCTCTTTTAAAACCATCCCCTCGATTCGTTTCTCCTGCTTGTTCCCGGTATTTCCCAAGGCAATCCGTTCACCGCTTTTCAACTCGATATAAGCTTGTTTATATCCCGGACAAATGGTATCCATAGAAATAGCGGCCAATGTCGATTCCTGAGGCTGTGACACCTGAGCCCTGAAATACAACCATACCCCCAGGCATAATCCGAAGAAAACAGCTGCATAACGCGCCACCCGAATATACCACAAACGACGGGAAGAGCCGATACCCGTCTTCCGGCAAATCACTTTCCAATCGGTTTCCTTTTCTTGCCGTTGCCGATATTCCAACTTTGCAAACAATATTTTTTTATCCCTGATTCGCTGAAAAGTTTCCCGATGTTTCGGCGATTCATCCAACCATACCCGCAATTCTTCCTCTTCGGCAACACTAAGGTTGTCTTCCAAATAATTTTTGATCAGGAAAATTTTACGCTCTATTTCATCGTAATTATTCATAACGTCACAGACTTTTAGCTCTTTTAACTATAATACAATTAAAAAGGCCAAGAGAATGACAAGGAAAGTAAAAAAAGAGAAAAAAATTATCACAGTCCCAACAAGACTGTGATAATGAAAAGATTATCTAATTTATTTTTTAATGTTTTTCGGGCCCTGGCTTTATGGGTTTTCACCGTATTCACAGAAATCTGCATGATTTCAGCAATTTCGAAATTATTTTTTCCCTCCATATGGAAATATACCACTTTCCTTTGTTCCTCGGGTAATTTTTCAATTTCTTGTGCAACAATACGATGTACTTCTTCTTCAATCACTGTATCTTCGAACCCCCCTTCTTCTTCCATTTGCAGATACTCCTGAATATATTTTTCCTCGACCCGTTTACTTTTCAAGTAGTTGAAACAGCGGTTACGAACCACTTGATAAAGAAACATTTTCAGGTGTAGTTCAGATTCTATAATCATCCGGCTGTTCCACAAAACAATAAAAGCTTCCTGAACGATATCACGCATTCTTGTCTCTTCTTTTATAATCCGCACCACCCAAAGACATAATGCATGATAATATTTCTCGTAGTATTGCCGAAAAATACGTTCATCTCCCTGTTTAAATAATGTGAACCGATCTTCTTTCTCCTCTACCATAAAATAAAACATCTTACGGCCTACGAAGATAGAACAATATTTTCAACAAACACGCTCTGTTTTTCAAATTTCCTTTTGCCTACTCGATCTTCAAATCCTGTAAAACCAATCGTTCTTCGTATTGAGGTTCGGTAAACACGATACGCAAAGCCTTGATCGGAACCGTACAGATCACTTCACTGTTCCCTTCGGCATCGAACCAGCCGGAACGTATAAAACGCTCTCCATCCGTAGATATTTCGACAATAGCATGGGTAATGATATAATGGCTGGTCTGGTAAGCTCCACTCTTAATCGTTATTTTACGGCAATCCAAAGGTTTTTCGAATTCGAACAAAACGGTATCCCCGTCTTTTACCCGCCGATTACTTCTGAAAAAAGTTTTTTCGTTTCCATCCGCCAGCAACTGGGCCGGACATTTCGGATGAGCATCGATAGTCGTCGTCACCTTCATCTCCGGATGCAAGTACTTTTCGATACCGACAGCAATACTTCCCCAATGCGGCGTAAAAAATGTCTTAAACCGATAGTTTTCAGGTTGTTCTGTCTTTATCTCACCGGTATACAACGGAGAGAAACAGGTCGGTTCGTTACCATCGGCCGTGTAACGAATCACTGCCCCTGGGTAAGGAGCCGCTGCGGTCAATACCCCGTTCTGATGAGTAACTTCCGGGAAAGGTACCCGAAAACGAATGCCTTTCTGATACAAGCGCATATAATGACTCCTATCCAGACGTCCCTTGAAATCGGTCCATTCTCTTTGCTCCTGGGGTGTCCATCCGATTTCTGCCGTAACGCACAAACGCGGGAACATCTGATATTCACAATGCCAGGCCGGACGATCCATCATTTCCGACCAGATCGCCCCTTCCACTCCCAGCACATTTTTTCTTTCAGCCGGTTTCAGGCTATCGGGAATCAAGGGATTAAAAGCATATGCTTTCTCTGTAGGCACCATCCCTGCCCAATAATGTCCGCGTTCCAGCGGGGTCTGTCCCATATCGAAATAACAGTATTCCCCAGGCATCATCACTACCGGTAATCCTTTCCGGGCAGCAGCGATACCATGGTCCAGTCCGATCCACGAGAAGACTACCGTACCCGACGGCAGTTCTCCTCCGTCCATAATCTCACTCCAGCCTCCCATTTTCTTCCCTGCAGCTTCGACTAATTCCGCTACCCGGTGGATAAAATAATTCTGTACCTCGGCAGGTTTCTCAAAATGCTTCTCTTTCATCAATCCGGTACACCGGCGACAGTTTTCCCAATACTCCATCTCTACTTCATCCCCTCCGATATGGATATATGGACAAGGAAACAAGCCTGCTACTTCTTTCAGGATATCCCCCAGGATTTCGTATCCCCGTTCATTGGCAGCACACCAGGAATTCTGCGACAATTCGTGCTTCCCGGGATCTATATAATCACAAAGAATTTCAGGATAAGCAGCAGCTACCGCCCGGCTGTGTCCCGGCACTTCGATTTCCGGCATAATCATCACCTGCCGTTTAGCAGCATAACCGACCACTTCCCGGATCTGTTCCTGCGTATAGAAACCGCCATAACGGTAGTATCCCGAACAAAAAGTAGGTTTTAACTTTTCGTTCGGTCCCCTCCATGCACCGGTACGGGTCAGCTCCGGATATTTTTTGATCTCTATCCGCCATCCCTCATCATCCGTCAAATGCCAGTGAAAGACGTTCATCTTGTGCATAGCCAGCCAATCGATACAGTTTTTAATAAAATCTACCGAATAAACCTGACGGCATACATCCAGTGAAAATCCACGCCATCCGAACCGGGGATAATCTTCAATTTGCACTCCGGGAACGGTCCAGCTTACCGGTTGTACTTCAGTCTGAAAGATTTCGACAGGAAGCAATTGCAACAACGTCTGGATGCCATAGAATATTCCTTTCTCCGAAGCCCCTTGTATACGCACCCCCCACTCGGTAACTTCCAACCGATAGGCTTCTTCAGATAATTTCTTCAAGCTCTTATCGAGGCTTAAACGAATAGCCGGCTTGCTTTTTTCCGCTTTATTACTCACTGCTAAACGATACCCCATAGCCGGTTGAAGATAATCTGCCAACAACTCCCCACAAGTTTTCAAATCGTCATTCACCACAATGGAACAGGCGGAAGTGATATCGAACCGGCCATCGGTTTCTACTAATTTCACCGGCTTAGGTACGATATCGATGGCAGCCTCTACATGCCGCAAACTAACACAACCTAAAAACACGACTAACAGAAAAAGATTTCTTATCATAACATTCGAATTAAAGGTGATCATATATTGGATTCTGTTCTCTACATTCAGCATGCAGAAGATAAAAATAAAATATTAATTCTTGCTTATCTTTCAACAGTTCTCTCAATTCCCGCATGCCTTGCTTCAATAAAGTCTTTACTGTATTTACCGACACCCCCAATTCCTCGGCCGCCTCTTTATACATCTTCTCCTGCAACATAACCACCGTAACCACGAGACGGGTTTTATCGGGTAATTTTTCCAAGGCTCCCCGGATCAGTTCCACCGCGGAATCGTCCAAACGTTCGGCCTCTTCCAAAGCGATCTGATAATGAAGAAGATCCAGGCTTTTTACAGGTAATCTCTTCTTCTCGAGCCAGTTGATACAGGCATTTTTCACTACGGTAAACAAAAAAGTACCCAATGCCTCGGGAACGATACCGGCAAAGGTCTGTTTCGACCATAATTTTACCATTTGTTCCTGTACCAAATCTTCTGCACTCTGCAAATCATGCAAATACGATTCGGCAAATACCACTAAGGGTCTGTAATACCTTTCGAACAAGGCATCCATACCGAGCGGTTCTTTTTCCCGAAGTGTTTGCAATATCTTTGAATCTGACAACATGCCGGACATAAATGATGGACAAATATATATAATTTTAACTACAATTTATAATTTTAAAACTAGTGTAAAGTCCGATCCTGGTATAATTTATAGCAAAGCCATTGTTTCCGCTTTATTTTCCCAATAATATAAACTTAGTACAGATTTTGAAGATTAATTTTTACTTTTGCCGTAAACAAAACAGAAATATAAATGAAAACGATAATTTGTATGACGACACTTATCTTATCGATAACTTCGTGTAGCGAAAAGCAGGCCGGCAATCCTTTGCTGGAGCATTTCACTACCCCTCATCAAACCCCTCCTTTCGACCGCATCGAAACCCGGCATTACGAACCGGCTTTCGACCAGGCCATCGAGGAAGCCAAGCAAGAAATTAAAACGATTTCAACTTCGGCAGAAGCTCCGGACTTTGAAAATACCATTGTGGCGCTCGATCAGGCCGGAGAAAAACTGAGCACGATTTCTTCGATTTTTTTCAATCTAAACTCCGCCTGCACCAACGAAGAGATGCAACAGATCGCCCAACGGGTTTCGCCGAAACTCACTGAATACGGAAACAGTGTATACATGAATCCGGAACTTTTTGCACGGGTGAAAAAAGTATACGAATCCCGGGACCGGCAAAGTCTGACACCGGAACAATCTACTCTTCTGGAAGATACGTGGAAATCCTTTATTAAAGGAGGAGCCAACCTGGAAAGTGCAGCCCAGAAAAGATTTCAGGAAATAGCCATGGAGTTATCCCAACTGGGATTAAAATTCGACGAAAATACCCTGGCCGAAACCAACGGATTCACCCTCCACATTACCGACGAAAAAGATCTGTCAGGTCTTCCTGAAGGAGCGGTCGAAATGGCTGCGATGACGGCAAAAGAAAAAGAATTGGAAGGCTGGCTGTTCACTTTGCATGCCCCCAGTTACATTCCTTTTATGAAATATGCCGACAACCGGGAATTGCGGGAAAAAATGTACCGGGCTTATGCTTCAAGGGGAAACCGGGATAACCAATACGACAACAAAGAGGTGATCCGGAAGATGGTTACTCTCCGCCTGGAAAAAGCACAACTATTGGGCTATCCGACCTATGCCGAATACGTACTCACCGACCGGATGGCCCAAAACACGGAGACGGTGAATACCTTCCTCGGTCAGCTGCTGGCAGCTTCCCATCCTCATGCCCTGGCCGAAAAACAGGAAGTAGAAGAATTTGCCCGGCGTCAGGGATTTAAAGGCGAATTACAACGCTGGGATTGGGCCTATTATTCCAATAAATTAAAACAGGAAAAATACGCGCTCGACGACGAAATGCTAAAACCCTATTTTAAACTGGAAAATGTACAGCAGGGGGTATTCGGATTAGCCAACAAATTGTATGGCCTTACTTTTAAAGAAGTGGACAATATCGCCAAATACCATGAAGATGTAAAAACCTTCGAAGTATACGACCGGGACGGCCGTTTTCTTGCCGTTCTCTATACGGACTTTTTCCCACGCGAAAGCAAAGGCGGTGGTGCCTGGATGACCGAATTCAGAGGCCAGCATAAAAAAGACGGGCAGGACGTACGGCCGCTGGTTTCTCTGGTGATGAACTTTACCAAACCGACAGCCAGCAAACCTTCCCTACTGACCTTCGACGAAGTGACCACTTTCCTGCACGAGTTCGGACACTCCCTTCACGGGATGTTATCCCAATGTACCTATAATTCGACCGGAGGGACCAATGTCTACCGGGATTTTGTCGAGTTACCTTCTCAGATTATGGAAAATTGGGCACTTGAAAAAGAGTGGCTGGATACCTGGGCCGTACATTACCAGACCGGAGAGAAAATTCCCCAGGAATATATCACTAAGATCCACGAAGCAGCCAACTTCCAGAGTGGTTACCAAAACGACCGCCAATTGAGTTTCGGCCTGGTCGACATGGCCTGGCATTCGGTCACCTCTCCTGTCAACGGTTCTATCCAGGCATTCGAAAATCAGGCAATGGCTCCGACCGAATCCTTTCTGCCCGTAGACAGCAGCTGTTTTTCTACCGGTTTCGGCCATATCTTCGGAGGAGGTTATGCTGCCGGCTACTACAGCTATAAATGGGCGGAAGTGTTGGATGCAGATGCTTTCTCGGTTTTCAAACAACAAGGTATTTACGACCAGGCTACCGCCGAATCTTTCCGGAAAAATATCCTGGAAAAAGGCGGTTCCGAACACCCGATGATACTTTATAAACGCTTCCGGGGCCAGGAACCGACCATCGACGCATTGCTGGAACGAAGCGGACTGAAAAGTAAATCAGAATAGGACCTTCCACTCTAAAATCAAGTACAAACTTGCTAACAGCAATATAGATATCCGACAAAATAAATAAGTGAAACCAGTCTATCTGATTTCACTTATTTTCTAAAAGGGAATTCAGGTATTCGGGAGTTATTTCAGAAATAGTTACTTTTTTGCCTTGTTCTTTCAACCGTTGAATTTGCAGATTCGTCTTCTGCAAATTCTCCGATAAAGATCTGAAAACCCTTTCAGAAACCTGAATCTCCTGCGCATTTGTCAAATCACACACGTAGGCATCGTCCACCACTTTCACATGACTATAAAAACGATACAAAGCCACAAACATCTGAGCCGAATCTTCGGCAGTTACCGAAGCTTGAGTTTGAGTCCCCGGAAGAAATTTCGACATATCGACGTCTAAAAACTTGTTTGTTTTGACGTATTGTTGGCGTAAATTGATCGAACTAGTCCTTTGCTTCTTATCCTGCTCATGCGAACACGATACAAACAAAACAAAACCAAGTAGATATCCTAAATAATTTCCCGACATTTTATAAAAATAGATTAAAACGTATCAATCAATTCTATTAGAGACAAAAAAGTCAATACGGTGCCCATGTCGCGACAAAACCTACATTTATATTACCCTCTCGTTCATAATATGAGGCATCAAATTTAAAAACCCACAGAAAAGGCAATTCATGCTCGGGAACGTCAACATAAAATGGAGTTCCCATCGTATGCTGATAAGGAGGTAAAACAATATACTCTTCACCCTTTTGCAATTGTAAACATTCATAGAATGCAATAACTGGAATAGAACTATTATTCCCTATCGACACACTAATATAATTATTTCCCCAAAAAGTAAAAGTTTTACTCCCTGACGGGACACCCATAATAGTGGTTCCGAACGAAGTCTCAACTCTTGCTGTACTCGTGGTAAAAGAACTTAAAATTAAAGAAATAGCAATGACACTAATCATCGATCTTAATTTCTGAATTGTACTTTTCATAATCCATTTGGTTTAGGGAATGATCTTCCTTCAAATAATAGAGGAGGAAGATCATTCAATGTAATAATAAATTATTTATTATTCTTCCTCATCATCTTCTACAGGAGGAGGTAAAGTTGCTTTGTACTCATTGTATTTCTGACGGAATTTATTTCCAGCTGCCTGTATATCCCAATTATATTTTTTAAAGAATTCGACAATAACTTTATATTTAGCAGTTCTGGCTATACTGTTGTCTAAATAATCCTTTTTGATGTTATCATAAGATTCCATAACTAAAAGACTAAGCCAATCTCCAAAATCTGTTGTAAATTTTCCAGAACCGGCTCCAGACAGGAATCCTCCGTTTTTACATAATTCATCGATTGCTTTATCATATTTTTCTTCATCACCGTCTTTTTGATATTGCTCTCTGATATTATCATAAGCTTCCCCATTATCATAAGCTTTTCCAGCCAATACAAATTCTTTGATCGGTTCATCGAAACGCTGAGCGATCATTGTCCCGAAATTTTTCCAAATCAAACCCGAAATCAGAGAATCCTGATAATAATAATCCGGGTTAGCCTCTTTAGTGACAGGCAAAGCTCCCTCCATTTGGTTCGGCCAACACAGTACAAACCGACTTCTTCCTAATTGTGCATAATCAGCCGCCCACCAACTACCATTATAGGTTTTTACAAAAAATAATTCCAACGGGAAATAAGCTTTTGCAAACTCTTTGGAAACATTGCTCAATAAGGTCTGAGAAAAAATAATCGCATTTTCACGACAAGTATCATCGATCATTGTAGCTCCCATACGGTTATTAACATCTTCATACAAATAAGCATTGGTCACTTCATGCCAATCTGTGAAATCCATTCTCACCCAAAGGCCATAATCGTTATACATTTCTTTTACCCGCGCGTCAGCATCAGCAGCAGGGGAAAACATTTCCGGAATTCCCAGACTTTCAGAAGGTTTTAGGTCATCTTCATCGCTACAACTTACCAGACTGAAGGTAGCTAACATCACCATAATTTTAAATATACCATTCATTTTCATAATCGTTCGTTTTACAATTTAACTAATCTCTTGGATTCAAAGGCATATTCGGGCTGGCATTCTGTTCCGAAATCGGAATTTGCAAGACATACCGCAAATCGCCTTGTTTCAAAACATATTCTGTTCCATTTTTATAAGCATGCCTGATCTCCGGTTTTCCGAGACGCCTCAGATCAAACCAACGCAATCCTGCATCAAAAGCAGTTTCCAAGCGACGCTCCTCCAAAATTCGCTTCAATAAATCTTCATTTGTCTTAAAATCACTCTCTTTTAAAGCAACATAATCTTTCGTACGAATCCTGCTTTTCAGCAATTCGTTCAAATCAGCAATGGCTTTACCAGGCTCCGGTTTTTCTTTCTTCATATAAGCTTCTGCCCGAGTGACATACATCTCACTCAATTCAATACCGACATAATAACAAGGTGTCCCCTGATATCCATAAAAATGGTATACCGTCGGTCCTGTTGCTGCACTATTGGGATCTGTCAGATCGAGGAACGAATCAAATATATAACGACGATAATCGAGAATTGTATCATTACGACTACACAATTCAAGCAGAGAAGGATCCGGAGCCCCCATATAACTATCGTAATAAAACATATTCCCATTGGCTTTTCCACCTACCCAAAACAAAATTTCTTTAGTGTAATCGGTATCGGTGAAACCGTAATCTCCACCGAAAGCATACCGATTTCCTTCTTCATCGATATAAGATTGCAAATTGTTCATATCGAACAAAGATTTTGTATTCATCACATCTGTAGCAGCACTGATGGCTTTCTCCCACTCTCCCATAAATAAGTAGACCCGAGCTTTAAAAGCTTGCAATGAGGTGTAATTAGGGATATTCAGTAAATGTCCCTATAAAATACAATGGCATATGAAGATGCCCCAGTATAATCACTTCATATGTCATTTTTATTGTCATTTTTCTGTATTTTCCCATATACTCTTATAGGCAGGACATGACGTTCCGGAAGAAGTCTGACGACCTCTTCTGATTTTTTCGTTAAAATCATATCATGCTGCTTTCAGCGCTCTGTTCCTGACCTTATCTATCATCAGTATGGCATTTGCCGTATGTATTCCAAAGAAAATCCAAAGGATTTCCGTTTTCCTGTTCCGTGCCTTTATCCTTGAGAGTGAGTAATGTTGCTTTTGAGTGCCGAAGCTGCCTTCAAGCCTGGTGGCCCTTTCTTTGGAGAGTTCACTTCTGAGAACCTTTCTCAAGGATTCATCCTTGGCCGCCCTTCCCTTGCGTACAAAGGATGTTGATATTCCATATTTTGTACAGAACTTTCTGTTGGCATTATTGGCATATATGGAATCGGCAGCCACGCATCTTACCCTCACATTCATGAGCTTCTGCTGCATGCGGATACAGTCCTTCAGGCGTATACCTTCGTTGAAAGCCTTGAACGAGAGGTGTTCGATGAACGATATGCCGTCTATCTGTATGTTGTTGACCTTCGCACCGAACTCGACGGACTTTGTTTCCTTGCCTCTTACAATGGGACGTACATAATGACGGTCAATGCTGACGATGCGGTCCCTGACCTTCTTCCCTACAAACATTTCCTTTTCCTGTACAAGAACCTTTCTGATGATGGAAAGACGTTTCTGGTAATCCTGGGTATAGCGGAGTAAGGTTCCGTACTCTCGATGAATCTCATCCCTCTGTATGAGGAGCTTTTCAAGAAGCCTGATCATACGACGCTTGAGCATTCTTGTCC
>ERZ827104.2389-NODE-2389-length-14589-cov-3.928306_pt1 | contig 14589 bp, 10 predicted proteins | sample MGYA00519781_ERZ827104 | MGnify/ENA primary metagenome ERZ827104 (study PRJEB31778, sample SAMEA3449257) | human gut metagenome | biome: human gut; feature: human-associated habitat; material: faeces | place: United Kingdom | collected 2010/2012 ... | reverse complement strand
AGACGGTTGCCATGTACGGTGTTCCGTTTGGGACAAAGTTGATCGTAGATGATGTGGTTTATACGGTAGAAGACCGCGGCACACCATATGGGCATATTGATATTTATATGGTAGATCACGAGGCAGCAGCGGCTTTTGGTACAAGAGAAGCAGATGTGTACCTTGGCAAATGATCAGGTTGCAGGTTGCTGTATCTTAAAGCAAAGCGGAAGAGGACAGATGTGCAGGAGGAAATCATTCGCATTTCTTCCTGCATTTTTCTTCTTCAATCTCGACCAGGATGATATCGGCACCGATCTGGCAGATACATTCCCAGGGAATGATGTATTCGGTATCGCGGCCGAGAAAACAGCAGATCTTTGCCGGACCGGGAACAATGATTGCTTTCACAAATCCGGTACAGATATCGATATCCACATCGCATACACAGCCAAGAGAACGGCAGGTACAGGTGTTGATCACTTCTTTCTGCCGCAGTTCACAGATTCGCATAAAATCCCCACACCTTCCTTTGAAATAGAACGAACCGATCGATGTACACAAGATAGCAGATGCTTTCGAAAAGTGTTTTTTCTATAGTTTATGCGATCCGGGCAGAAGAGGTTCCGCTTTTTGCGGGTATGCACAGTTTGGAAAGATGTATTGACAGTAAAAACAGGATTCGTTATACTTCACATTAGATGATTTATCTTAGTCGGAGAAGACTCCCACTTCTATAAGTGGCGAGCAACAAATTTGTCTTAGTGGGAGTGCAATCTCCGACTAAGATAAACGCTCCGCGAGAATGCACAGCGATTCTGTTGGGTAAATGTCAGCAAAGCTGACCAGAATCGCATGCCAAGTCTCACGTGCGTTCGACTTGAAACGAAAAGTACACCAGGCACAGTCAGGAGGAAAAAGATGAAATGTCCGTTTTGTAATCAGGATAATACCAGGGTAGTAGATTCAAGGCCTGCAGATGATAACTGTTCCATCCGCAGAAGGAGACTTTGCGATGCCTGCGGAAAGCGTTTTACCACTTACGAAAAGGTGGAAACGATCCCGCTCACCGTGATCAAGAAAGATCTGACAAGGGAACAGTATGACAGGTCCAAGATTGAAGCAGGAGTCGTAAGGGCATGTTATAAACGTCCGATCTCTGTACAGAGGATCAACGGGATGATCGATGAGATTGAAACGGAGATTTTCAATCGCGAAGAAAAAGAGATTGACAGCAAGACCATAGGGGAGATCGTTATGGACAAGCTCAAAAGCCTGGATGCGGTGGCGTATGTGAGATTCGCGTCAGTCTATCGCGAATTTAAAGATGTCAATACTTTTATGGATGAATTAAAGAAAATATTAGAGTAAACAGATGTCAGACCTGAAAGTACGGAATGTGAAACGATCTGTATGGCATTTGGCAGAAATAAACGATCATGTGTGAGATTCACACAGAGAAATGGAGAAAGCATGAAGCGAAGAATAGAAGAGCTGATGAATGGAATATATGAATATAAGACTCCAGATCTTCTTTTTTCCTGTGATGAGATTCGTGCGGTGGTGAAACCAGGAGAAAAGTTTTTCGGCAGTTTTACAATAAAAAATAAAGAGCAGAAAAGGATCCGGGGATTTTTGTATTCTTCGGATGCACGCGTGGCATGTGAGCCGAGAGAATTTTCCGGGATTGAACCGAAGCTGTCTTTTGATGTGGATTTTACGGGAATGAAAGCCGGAGATGTGCTGGAAGGAAGTCTTACCGTCTGCACGAACATGGGAGAAAAAGCACTTCCTTTTTCTTTTGCGATCATGCAGAAAAAGGTGCAGCTTCCGGCAGGAGAGGCATTTACGCTGGATTCTTTTGCACAGCTGGCAAAGGAGCATTACGAGAAAGCGTATGCGATGTTCTGCTCCAGGAGTTTTACAAGGACGATCGAAAAGCAGTATCCGCAGTTTGAGGCTCTCAACCGCGGACTGAGGAGCAAGACCATGAGCATGGAACTTATGGAGGAGTTTCTGATCAGCACCGGGAAAAAGAGTGCCATAAAATATGAACTGAAAAAAGAAAGGCAGGAGTTTTCACAGATCGCTTCGGTCATTCAGGAACAGATTGAGATCGTAAAGAACGGATGGGGCTATTCGCAGATCGAAGTCTTTTCGGATGCGGCATTTCTGCAGCCGGAGCAGAGCCTGATCCGCCCGGATGATTTTCTTGGAAGCAGTTTTACTCTGGATTATCTGATCGATCCGGCACGGATGCATGCCGGGCACAATTTTGGCCGGATCATCTTAAAAAGCGGAAACTGGAAGAAAACCTTTGAAGTGACTGCACGCAAATTTACCGCAAAAGAGAACGATCACAGAGCTCATATCCAGAAAAAGGAGATCGAGCGTCTCTACCGGGATTATCTGGATTTTCGCTTAAAGAAGATCAGCTTAAATACCTGGATCGCCAGAGCGGAAGATTCTTTTGCACGCTATGAACAGGCAGGCGGAGAGGATATCATGATGAAGCTGTATCAGGTACAGATCTATTTTGCGGCAGATCAGCCGGAGATCGCCTGTACTTTGCTTGAAAAGCTGGAGCAGAAACGGAGGATCTCAGACCGTCCGGCCGTGCAGGGCTATTATCAGTATCTGACGACTCTTTATGATAAAGATGAGAAATATATTGATTATATCGAAAGCAAGATCCAGGATCTGTACCTGAAAAATCAGGAAGAATGGCTGCTTCAGTGGGTGCTGTTATATCTGAAGGAGAATCTTCTGCAGCATCCGTCACAGAAACTGGAAGCAATCCGAAGACAGTATAAAATGGGCTGCCGCAGCAGACTGATGTATCTGGAGGCGTTCACGCTGTTTCGGAAGTCACCGCTTCTGTTAAAGAAGCTGGATGATTTTGAGATTCAGGTGCTGCGTTTTATCTGCCGCAACGATCTTCTGGATAAAGAACTCGTGATGCAGGTGGCAGATATTGCCGGACGGCAGAGACGTTATGATGCGACCATGTATCAGATCCTGTGCCAGTGCTATACCAAGTATCCGTCAAAGAGTGTGGTCAGTGCGATCTGCAGTCTACTGATCAAAGGACATAAAGTGGGTGCTGCTTATTTTAACTGGTATGAAAAGGGTGTTGCCGAAGGACTGCGTCTGACCGGATTGTATGAATATTATGTGGAGTCCATGGGAAAAGAACGGACAGGACTCCTGCCGCAGATGGTGCGGATGTATTTTTCCTATGAGAACAGCAGCCTTGATTATGTGAAAAAGGCAGTTTTATATAAAAATATTATAGACAATAAAGGACAGGATCCAAAGACCTACGACAGCTATCGTGCGGCGATCGAGAAATATATGGTGGATCAGCTGATGGCAGGACGCATGAACCGCGAGCTGGCGTGTATTTATCAGGAGTTTCTCACAAAATCCATGTTAAATACAAGGATGACGGAGAATCTTTCCCATGCACTTTTCACCTGTGAGATCTGCTGTAAAGATCCAAATGCATCCGCAGTTGCCGTTGTCCACAGACAGCTCGAAGAGATCCAGACGGTGATCTTCTCCAAACATACGGCAAACGTGCAGATCTATACGGAAGATGCCTGTATTTTTATCATCGACCGCGAAGGAAGATGGCATACAAAAGGATTTGATTATACCATTACCAGACTGCTTAAGGGCAGTGATATGTTTTCTATGTGCCGCAGGATCGCACCGGACAGTCCGGGATTTCTGCTGTATTCCTGTACAGAAGCACAGAGATCAAGGGATATCACACAGGAGAAGATCCGAGACTTTTTCGGCATGCTGGAGTTCGTGGATGTAAAAGAAGACTACAAGCAGCAGCTAAGAAAAGAAATCCTGGAGTATTATTATGATAATCTGCAGGATGATACGCTCTATGAGCACCTGCACGATATGGATCTTGAGGTTTTTGCGGCGGTGGATAAGGCAAAGACGGTGGAACTTCTGGTCAGAGAAGGCATGTGCAAAGAAGCATTCCTTCTGGTATCCAGGTTCGGACCGGAAGAGATCCCGCTTGGCGTTCTGGTGCGTCTGTGCAGCCGCAGGATCTTGGAGCAGGGACCGGAAGAGGACGAAATGCTGCTCTATCTGTGCCATTACTGTTTCTGCCACGGAAAATACGATGAGGCCATTCTTTCTTATCTGCTCTCAGGTTACGACGGACCGATGGAGACGATGAAGACCCTGTGGAAAGCCGGCAAGAATTTTGACCTGGATACCATGGCACTGGAAGAAAAGATCCTGATCATGCTGGCATTTGAGCGGACGGGCATGGAAGAAACGGAACCGATCTTTGAATCCTACCGCCGGAAGTATGGCAAGAAGATGTTGCTTGCGGCTTATCTGAATCTGATGTCTTACCAGTATTTTGTGAAAGAGATGGACGTGCAGAAGCCGGTTTTTGATGAGATTGAGCGAAGGATGAATGCATCCGAATCCGTTGATCCGGCATGCAGACTGGCTTATCTCAGGTACCGTACCGAATGTGGGGAAGCTTCCGAAAAGCAGCTGACCCTGATGTCACAGATTCTTCAGGAGTGCGGCGATAAGCATATGTGCTTTGGATTCTTTGAAAAGCTGCCGATATCTCTGATGCGTACCCTTCAGCTTATGGACCGCAGCATCATCGAGTACCGCACCGATCCAAAGGCGATCGTGATGCTGACGTACACGCTGGAAAATCAGGAAGAAGGCACTTCCGTGGAGCATACGGAAATGCTGCATAATGTATACGAAGGTATTTTTGAGAAAGATTTTACCCTGTTTTACGGTGAAAAAATGGTCTGCATGATTCATGAGGAAAAGGACGGGAAGAAAACGCAGTCCGGTCCGTTTACACTGCTGCCAAGGACAGAAGTGCCGGAAGATAACGACATGCAGAGCCGTTACGGTATGTTAAATGAGATGTGCAGAGCATTTGTACAGAAAAAGGGAACGGAGTTTAAGGCACAGGCAGAAGAATATCTGAAAAAAGAAAGTCTGGCAGAGCATTTTCTGCCGGTCAGATAAAAGCGGACAGAGAAAGGAACGACAAGTATGTTGGCAGAACATGGCAATATTTCAGTGGGAATTGATCTCGGACGGGATTATTCTCAGATTGCATTTTGCAGTAAATCTGACCGTGCACCGCTGATGGTCATGCAGTCAGAGGAGGAAAAAGAAGAAAACGATTACCTGATCAGGACACCGGTCGATCTGTTCTCTTTGGTCGAACGGAAAGATGCCAGAGGCGTGGAAGTACTGTATCAGTTTTTGAAAGAATGTTTTGCATTGTTAAAAGGTGCAGGGTCTGTGGAACATATGACGGTTATGGTGACGATGCACGAGATGAAAGGGATCTGGGCAGATGTGATCCGCACGGCACTTTTAAAGCTTGGCATACCGTCCTCAGCCATTTTTTTGCAGGGACATCTGGAGAGCTTTTATGCCTATTTAATGAACCAGAAAAAAGAGCTTCTGACGTATCATGTCGCATTACTGGAATACGAAAGAGACTGCATCACGGCATGGCATTTCTGGCTGGAACGAAAGACAAAACCGGTGCTTGCAAAGACGGAAAAATGTTTCCGGCTGTATCTGGACAACAAAGCAAGAAAAGGACGCGGGGACGAAGAGTGGGGGATCCTCAGGGATTCGCTTCTGCATAAAAATCTGGAGAAAATGTTTGAAAACACGCCGTTTTCTGCCGTTTATCTGGTCGGCAGAGAGTTCGAAGGGGAATGGATGGACAAGTCTTTTCGTTTCCTGTGCAGAAAACGGAGAAGTTTTCGCGGAGACAATCTCTACACCATGGGAGCCTGCTATGCGGCAATGGAAGAAAACGGGGCGACGGCCTGCAAAGATACGCTCTATCTGAGCGATGACATGATACAGCACAATCTCGGAATATGGATGGAGATCCGCGGTCAGGAAGGCTATTATCCGCTGGTGAATGCCGGGATCAACTGGTATATGGCGAGACATACCTGTGAATTTTTGCTTGGCGATGAAAAGGAAGTCGTGATCTACTCCAGAACGGTCCGGGGAGAAGAAATGGAACACACCCTGGCTCTTAGCCAGCTTCCGGATCGACCGAGACGGGCAACCAGACTGCGGCTTGACATTTCCTTTACCGCACCGGACAGATGCAGGGTGCGGGCGGAGGATCTTGGACTTGGTGAACTGTATCCGTCTTCCGGTAAAATCTGGGAAGCAAATATCAGCCTTTCCTGAAAAGGGGAGGAAAGGGAGGAATGATGGCAATGTATCAGTTGTGTCGTGCGAAAGCGGCGAAACATCCGTTTTATATCGAGAGTATTGATATCAATATTTATACAATAGAAGAATTGTGTTTTTATCTCTGGAAGAATGTAAGTCTTTTGGATGAGAGCATTCTGAATGAAAAACTGTGTGACTGGCTGGAAGGAGAGCTGGGCATGCAAAGGCTGGCGTTCCATCTTCGTGAGAAACTGAAAGACGCAGAGAGTATTGCGGAGCTGGTACTGCCGGTTTTCCGGGAAGTACGTTATCTGAATGCGGCTGAGATGTATGCGGTAAAGGAGCAAATTGGCAAGCTGGAGGTACAGACGGAGGATATCCGCAGGAAGATCCGTGCGGATCTGCTGGTCAATTACGGCATGTATTCCGGGGCGGTCAGCCTTTACCGTCAGATCCTGCAAAACCGCAATCAGGGGAAAACAGGGCTTCAGTTTTATGCAGGCGTACTGAGCAATATGGCGGGGGCGTACGGAAGGATGTTCCTGTTCCGCGAGGCCGCAGACTGTCTGTGGCAGTCTTATGAGATGGTACGCTCCAATGCGGTGTACCGCAGTTATCTGGCAATTTTGCCGCTGTATCTGTCGGAAGAAGACTATAAAAAGCGTCTCGAAGAGCTGAAAGTGCCAAAAGAACAGCTCGACAAGATCGAAGAAGAGAAGCAGGAAGTACTGGCAAAGGCAGAAAAAATGCAGAAGATCGAAAACGCCGGTCAGGAAACACTGGCAAGGTTTTTACAGGAAGAAAAAAGAAAATATCATAAAAGCAGAAGATAAGTTGACATCGCCCTGATAATGTGATAGTATTTGATTACTTTACCACGGTAGAGTGGTCACATACAGCAGTAAAACAGGGGAAGACCCCTTGAAATACAAAAAGAGAGAGGATGGCAATATTATGAAAAAAAGAGCAGTCAGCGTTATGTTAACAGCAGCAATGGTATCGGCAATGTTGGCAGGATGTGGTTCCAAGAATGCAGAGACGCAGTCCGCAGCAGATACAACAGCAGAAAGTGCTGTTTCCGGAGACGAAACATCAGCCGATACACAGGCAGCAGATGCAGAAACTACCGATGCCAGCAAGACAGATGGCACGTTCACCGTTGGATTTGACCAGGATTTCCCACCGATGGGATTTGTCGGAGATGACGGAGAGTTTACCGGGTTTGACTTGGAGATGGCAGCAGAAGTTGCAAAACGTCTGAACCTTACGATTGCATATCAGCCGATTGCCTGGGATGCAAAAGACATGGAGCTGGATGCCGGAACGATTGACTGTATCTGGAATGGCTTCACCATGAATGGCCGTGAAGACGACTATGAGTGGAGCAAGCCTTATATGAAAAACAATCAGGTCTTCGTTGTACGTGGAGATTCGGACATCAATTCTGAGGCAGATCTGGCCGGAAAGAACGTAGAAGTCCAGACGGATTCCAGTGCAGAAGCAGCACTGAACGACAACAGTGAGCTGACTTCCACGTTTGGAAGCCTGACACCGGTTGCAGATTACAACACGGCATTTATGGATCTGGAGTCCGGGGCAGTGGATGCGATCGCAATGGATGACGTTGTGGCAAGTTATCAGATCACAAGCCGTAAGGCAGATTTCAAAGTCCTGGATGATGTGATCGCAGCAGAAGAATATGGCATTGGCTTCAAAAAAGGTAATACCGGGCTGCGTGATAAAGTTCAGGCAACACTGGAAGAGATGGCGGCAGACGGAACGGCTGCAAAGATTTCCGAGAAGTGGTTCGGAAAAGACATCACAACGATCCAGTAAATCAGACAGAGAACAAAAGGCGGGCTGTTGCATCTGCGGCAGCCCTTTTTATGCGGACAACAAACCAAAGTGTATTTCTCATGGTTTTACGCAAAGAAAGGAGAAGTTATTATGGGTATCAGCCAGATGCTTATGAAGCTGGCAGAGGGTATGGCGACGTCCTGCTGGATTTTTGGGATCACACTGCTTTTTTCCCTGCCACTTGGTATGGTCATAGCGTTTGGACGAATGTCAAAAAAACGTATTGTTCAGGGGATTACAAAAATTTATATTTCAATCATGCGAGGCACACCGCTGATGCTGCAGCTGATGGTTGTCTATTTCGGACCGTATTATCTGTTCGGGATCAAAATTTCACCGTTTTACCGAAACATTGCGGTGGTGATCGGTTTTGTGCTTAATTATGCAGCTTATTTTGCGGAAATCTATCGAAGCGGAATCGAATCCATGCCGGTTGGACAGTATGAGGCGGCAGAGATTTTAGGATACAGCAAAAGTCAGACATTTTTACATATCATTCTTCCGCAGGTGATCAAACGCATCCTTCCGTCGGTGACAAACGAAGTCATCACACTGGTCAAGGATACTTCTCTTGCCTTTGTGATTGCCGTATCGGAGATGTTTACGATCGCAAAGGCACTGGCATCTTCACAGACCAGTATGGTTCCGTATGTGGCAGCCGGTATTTTCTACTATGTATTTAATTTTCTGGTTGCATGGATCATGGAGAAGATCGAGAAGCATCTGAGCTATTATCGTTAGGAGGGAATCTATGAATTATCTGGAAATGAAGCATATAAAAAAGCATTTCGATGAACTGGAAGTGCTCAAAGATATTTCCCTGAATGTCAGAGAGGGACAGGTCGTAGCAATCATCGGTCCGTCCGGATCGGGCAAATCAACGCTGCTTCGCTGTGCGACCATGCTTGAAAAGATCGATGATGGAGAGCTTTCTTATCTTGGGGAGCGTGCCGCTTACAGTCAGAACGGTGAGGCGGTCTATGAAGCACCGGGCAAACTGAAACAGCTGAAAAGTTACTACGGGCTGGTTTTTCAGAACTTTAACCTTTTCCCACATTACAGCGTGATGAAGAATATCTGTGATGCACCGATCCGTGTGCAGAAAAGAGAGAAAAAAGAAGTGCAGGAGCAGGCGAAAGTGCTGCTGAAAAAAATGGGACTGGAAGATAAGGCAGATGCCTATCCGTATCAGTTATCCGGCGGACAGCAGCAGAGAGTTTCGATCGCAAGGGCACTGTGCATGAATCCGAAGATCCTGTTCTTTGATGAGCCGACTTCAGCTCTCGATCCACAGCTGACCGGGGAGATTTTAAAGGTCATCAAAGATCTGGCGGCAGAACATATGACGATGGTCATCGTAACCCACGAGATGAATTTCGCAAGAAATGTGGCAGATCATATCGTATTCATGGAAAATGGCGTGATCGTGAAAGAAGGAGCACCGGAAGAACTGTTTACATCGGACAATCAGCGAATCAAAGAATTTCTTGGAAAGTTCCAGGATTAAAGAGGATATTGACGCAAAAACAGGCAGAGAGAAAAAGAAATTTCTCTGTCTGTTTTTTGCAGTAGATTTTTGTGCGGTTGTCATGTATAATAAAACGAGGCATGGGACAAGTGGACACAAAACGGATGTCTGCATGCAGATTTGTGTCTGCAAGGACCACGTAGGTCTCCGGCCGTACAGCAGTCGGAGACGGAAACAGGATGTACGTAAGAAAACAAAACGACAGGAGAAGCATATGAGTAAAAGAAATGATATTCACAAGGTACTGATTATTGGTTCCGGCCCGATCATCATCGGACAGGCATGCGAATTTGATTACTCCGGTACACAGGCTTGTAAAGCACTGCGTCAGCTTGGATACCAGATCATTCTGGTAAACTCCAATCCGGCAACGATCATGACGGATCCGGAGATTGCGGATGTCACTTACATCGAGCCGTTGAATGTGGAACGACTGGAGCAGATCATTGCAAAAGAGCGTCCGGATGCCCTTTTGCCGAACCTTGGCGGACAGTCCGGACTGAACCTCTGTTCTGAGCTTGCAGCAGCCGGTGTTCTGGACCGTTACGATGTGAAAGTAATCGGTGTACAGGTAGATGCCATTGAACGTGGAGAAGACCGCATTGAGTTTAAAAAGACCATGAACAAGCTCGGTATTGAGATGGCACGCAGTGAAGTTGCCTACAGCGTGGAAGATGCTCTGGCGATCGCAGACAAACTGGGTTATCCGGTGGTACTGCGTCCGGCTTATACCATGGGCGGAGCCGGCGGCGGTCTGGTATACAACGTAGAAGAGTTAAAGACGGTCTGCGAACGCGGTCTGCAGGCGAGCCTTGTGGGACAGGTTCTGGTCGAAGAGTCCATTCTCGGATGGGAAGAGCTGGAGCTGGAAGTCGTCCGTGATGCAAAGAATAACATGATTACCGTATGCTTCATTGAAAATATTGACCCGCTTGGCGTGCATACCGGAGATTCTTTCTGTTCTGCACCGATGCTGACGATCTCAGAAGATGTTCAGAAAGAGCTGCAGAGACAGGCTTATAAAATTGTAGAAGAAGTAGAAGTGATCGGCGGTACGAACGTACAGTTTGCACACGATCCGAAGAGCGGACGTATCATCGTCATCGAGATCAATCCGAGAACTTCCCGTTCTTCCGCACTTGCAAGTAAAGCAACCGGATTCCCGATCGCCTTGGTTTCCGCAATGCTGGCTTCCGGTCTGACACTGGATGAGATCCCGTGCGGCAAATACGGCACACTGGACAAATACGTGCCGGACGGCGACTATGTGGTAATCAAATTTGCAAGATGGGCATTTGAGAAATTCAAAGGCGTTCAGGACAAACTCGGCACACAGATGCGTGCAGTGGGCGAAGTCATGAGTATCGGCAAGACTTACAAAGAAGCATTCCAGAAAGCAATCCGCAGCCTGGAGATCGGACGTTACGGCCTTGGATTTGCCAAAGATTTCCATGAAAAGTCAAAGGAAGAACTGCTGAAAATGCTGTCTGTTCCGACCAGCGAACGTCAGTTCATCATGTATGAGGCACTGCGTAAACATGCAACCGTGGATGAGCTGTTTGAGCTGACCAAGATCAAACATTATTTTATCGAGCAGATGAAAGAGCTGGTGGAGGAAGAAGAAGCTCTGCTTGCAGACAAAGGCAGTGTTCCTTCAGAAGAAGCTCTGCGTCAGGCAAAACTGGATGGATTCTCTGATAAATATTTAAGCCAGATCCTGGAAGTGACCGAAGAAGAAATCCGCAATGCACGTATCGGCTACGGCATCGAAGAGGCATGGGAAGGTGTTCACGTAAGCGGAACCAAAGGCAGTGCTTATTACTATTCTTCTTATCATATCAAGGATGAGAGCAAAGTAAGTGACAATAAGAACAAGATCATGATCCTCGGCGGCGGTCCGAACCGAATCGGACAGGGTATCGAATTTGACTACTGCTGCGTACATGCAGCAATGGCTCTGAAAAAGGCCGGATTTGAGACGATCATCGTAAACTGCAACCCGGAAACGGTATCAACAGACTATGATACATCTGATAAACTGTATTTTGAACCGCTGACATTGGAAGATGTTCTGAGCATTTACAAGAAAGAGAAGCCGCTCGGTGTGATCGCACAGTTTGGCGGACAGACACCGCTGAACCTTTCCGCAGAGCTGGAAAAATACGGCGTGAAGATTCTTGGTACTTCACCGGCTGTCATTGATATGGCAGAAGACCGTGACCTGTTCCGTGCAATGATGGACAAACTTCAGATCCCGATGCCGGAAGCAGGCATGGCAGTAGATGTAGATGAGGCACTGGCGATCGCAGAACGCATCGGCTATCCGGTTATGGTACGTCCTTCCTATGTACTTGGCGGACGCGGCATGGAAGTTGTATATGATCCGGAAAATCTGAAAATTTACATGGAAGCAGCAGAAGGTGTGACACCGGACCGTCCGATCCTGATCGACCGTTTCCTGCGTCATGCAATGGAGTGCGAGGCAGATGCGATCAGTGACGGCGAACATGCTTACGTACCGGCTGTTATGGAGCATATCGAGCTTGCCGGTGTACATTCCGGAGACTCCGCATGCATCATTCCGTCCAGACACATTTCCGAAGAAAACTTAAAGACGATCAAAGAGTACACGAAGAAAATTGCAGAAGAGATGCATGTCAAAGGTCTGATGAATATGCAGTATGCGATCGAGGACGGCGTTGTCTATGTGCTTGAGGCAAATCCGCGTGCATCCAGAACGGTGCCGCTGGTTTCCAAAGTATGTGCAATCTCTATGGTACCGCTGGCAACCGAGATCATCACTTCTGAGTTTACCGGGAAAGAGTCACCGATCAAAGATCAGAAAGACCGCGAGATTCCGTATTACGGTGTCAAAGAAGCAGTCTTTCCATTCAATATGTTCCAGGAAGTAGATCCGCTGTTAGGACCGGAAATGCGTTCGACAGGTGAAGTGCTCGGACTGGCACAGAGCGTTGGCGAAGCTTACTTCAAAGCACAGGAAGCAACCAAGAGTCCGCTTCCGCTCTCAGGAACCGTTCTGATCAGTGTCGGCGACCGTGAGAAAGCAGAAGTTGCAGAAGTGGCAAAACGTTTCCACGAAGCAGGTTTTGCGATCATTGCAACCAGGCATACAAAAGCGATCATTGAAGAAGCAGGCATTCCGGCAGAGTTTGTATACAAGATGTCAGAGGGTCGCCCGAATATCTATGATATCATCACTAACGGCAAAGTCGATCTTGTTGTAAATACACCGAAGGGTGAAGAAGAGGGACCGGATGACAGCTATGTGAGAAGAGCCTGCATCAAGAGCCGTGTTCCGTATATTACGACCATGGCAGCAGCTCTTGCAAGTGCAGAAGGTATCCTGACGGTCCAGAAACAGAGCAGCAGAGAAGTTGTTTCCCTGCAGGATCTGCATGCAAGGATCAAATAAGAGCCTGTGTTATAAAAATAACAGGAGAAAGAAAAAATGGAGAAAAAAATCATTCAGGTGGACGAGAAAGTACCTGTAAAGATGCTGATCCCGCTGAGTCTTCAGCATATGTTTGCCATGTTCGGAGCATCGGTGCTGGTACCGTTTCTGTTTGGAATCAGTCCGGCGATCGTGCTTCTGATGAACGGTGTCGGCACACTGGTCTTTATCGTTGTAACAAAAGGAAAAGCACCGGCGTACCTGGGTTCCAGTTTTGCATTTCTGGTTCCGGCGGGGCTGGTCATTGAGAAATTCGGTTACCAGTATGCACTGGGAAGCTTTGTTGCCATCGGATTTGGCGGTATCATTGTTGCACTGATTATTCGGAAATTCGGCACAAAATGGATTCATATCGTGCTGCCGACAGCAGCCATGGGACCGGTTGTAGCCCTCATCGGGCTGGAGCTTGCGGGAAATGCCGCAAGCAATGCCGGCCTGCTGGATGAAGTGATTGATCCGAAAAACGTGATCGTTTTTCTGGTGACACTTGGCGTTGCCGTGTTTGGACAGATCCTTTTTCGCGGGTTCCTCGGTGTGATCCCGATCCTGATTGCGATTATTTCCGGCTATGTGGCAGCTGCGGCGTGTGGTATCCTTGATTTCACGGAAGTTGTACAGGCATCCTTCTTCGCACTGCCGAATTTCCAGTATCCGAAGTTTAACCTGGAAGGCTTTACCCAGCCGATGGCAGCCTGTTTCCAGTCGATTCCTGCGATGCAGATCTCAAATAAAAATGAAAATCCGATCAGCGAGACAAAAAGAATGATCAATTTTTCAATCCGCCGGTAGGCATTGGTAAACGTACAGAACAAAACGATCACGAGAATCAGCAGACTGCCTAGTTTGGTCGGGATTGAAAAAAGCATCTGCAGAGCGATTGCACCGCCCAGGATTTCCGCCATAGCTGTGGCAATCGAAGCAATCATTGCCGTAGACAGAATGATGTTCTTGAGAATTCGGTTGATGTATGTGCTGGCAGCCTCCGAAAGACAAAGTCCGGTAACAATGCCGAGATGGGCGGCATTATGTTGCAGAAGGATCAGCATGATCGTGGAGAGCGTGACCATCCACAGAAGCTGATAGCCATACCCGGAACCGGCGGCAATGTTCGAAGCCCAGTTCCCGGGATCGATAAAACCGACCGTGACCAGAAGTCCCGGACCAATGTACTTAAGAAAATTTAGTGGCTGCTTTTTGTGTTTCTGTATCATAAAATACTTCCCCTTTTCCACTTCTTTAAAGAATATGCCCGCTTTTGCAGAACAGTGAGCAGATTCCCTCAGAATCTTGTTGCAGGTATCATATAGCAGTACCTGTAGTTTTATGAAGTTAGTTATAACTAACTCTGTGCATTTATTATATGCACAGAAACGGAAGCTTGTCAAAAGAATATTCGCTTGTTGCGAAAAATAGACGAAAACCGTATAATTATCAGGTAGATAATTTAAATGAAATTTTCCGGACGGAGCCTTAAATGTTATGAGCAAGTAGCAAAGCGGATTGCGAATATCCACTTGACTCAGTTGAGCAC
>ERZ827104.2368-NODE-2368-length-14655-cov-5.113699_pt1 | contig 14655 bp, 10 predicted proteins | sample MGYA00519781_ERZ827104 | MGnify/ENA primary metagenome ERZ827104 (study PRJEB31778, sample SAMEA3449257) | human gut metagenome | biome: human gut; feature: human-associated habitat; material: faeces | place: United Kingdom | collected 2010/2012 ... | reverse complement strand
CATTCTTTGCCCACGTGCATGTGGTCAATGGCGTGACAATCGTCCATTCACACCCGTTTAAGAAAGGGGCGGCACATGAACATTCTACAGTCGAACTACAGCTGATTCATTGTCTGTCTCACTTAACGGCAGACGGTGCGGCTGTTGTTTTTGCTCTTTCCCTTTTTATTCCTTTCTTATTATGCTTGTTGCCCGGACGTTCGCAACACACTCACTATCACTGTCCGTATCATGGGGTAGTGGGACTTAGGGCACCCCCGGTTATTCGTTTCTCTATTCTTTAAATGATGATACCGTACCTTGCATGAGGTACGGGCATTATCTGTCTATCCATGTAAATACTTATCGAAAACGAATAACAAACGAAAAATGAAGAATTACATCTTTTCGCTTGTCTGCTTGTGCTGCACATTGTTGCCTGCCCTCGAAGGACAAGCTCATGAATATCCTAATCATCCCGAATTACGTAAGTCAGATGCCAATATCGTTGGCCATATTCTTGATAAAAATACAAAAGAGCATTTATCCTATATTACAGTCGCCTTGAAAGGTACGACCATCGGAACTGTGACCGATGCTACCGGGCATTATTTTTTGAAGAATCTTCCCGAAGGTAATTTTGTGCTGGAGGTCAGTTCGGTGGGATATAAAACCGTCAGACGGAATGTGACGCTGAAGAAAGGGCGTACATTGGAAGAAGATTTCGAGATAGAAGAAGATGCGGTTGCTTTGGATGGCGTAGTCGTATCTGCCAATCGTAATGAAACCACCCGCCGTCTGGCTCCGACACTGGTGAATGTAGTAGATTTGAAAATCTTTGAGAATACCAATTCTACGACTTTGGCGCAAGGCTTGAGCTTTCAGCCGGGTGTTCGTGTAGAGTCCAATTGTCAGAATTGCGGTTTCCAGCAAGTGCGTATCAATGGACTGGATGGCCCTTATACGCAAATCCTGCTCGATTCCCGTCCCATTTTTAGTGCGCTTTCCGGTGTGTATGGTATCGAACAGATTCCTGCCAGCATGATAGAACGTGTGGAAGTGATGCGTGGAGGCGGCTCGGCACTGTTCGGCTCATCTGCCATTGCCGGTACAATCAATATCATCACCAAAGAACCGATGCGCAACTCTGGTATGTTATCTCATACGATTACGGGAATTGGCGATGGCGACGTTTTCGACAACAGTACGGCATTGAATGCGTCTCTCGTGACGGACGACCAGCGTGCAGGTCTGTATATCTTCGGTCAGAACCGCCACCGTTCTGCGTATGACCATGACGGCGACGGATATTCCGAAATACCCAAATTGCACGGTCAGACAATTGGTTTCCGTTCGTTCCTGAAAACAACGACTTATTCGAAACTTACTTTTGAATATCACCACATGGAAGAATTCCGCAGGGGAGGAGACTTATTGAACCGCCCGCCTCATGAAGCGAATGTGGCGGAGCAGACCGAACACTCAATCAATGGCGGAGGACTGAAGTTCGATTATTTCTCCCCTAACGAGAACCATCGTTTCAATGTGTTTGCATCTGCACAGCATATCAATCGCGACAGCTATTATGGTCCAGGTGACAGAGACCCTTTGGATGCTTACGGAAACACCACTGACTTGAACTGGATGGCAGGCTCACAGTATGTCTACAGCTTCCAAATGCATCTTCATGCCTTCCGACCTGACTGCCGGAATAGAGTTCAATCAGGACAAACTGGAAGATAACATGTGGGGATACAACCGCACGGTAGACCAGAAAGTGAATATCGGTAGTGCTTTCCTTCAGAACGAATGGAAAAATGATCATTGGGGATTCCTGATTGGCGGCCGTTTGGATAAGCATAATCTGATTGACCATGTGATATTCAGTCCGCGTGCCAACTTGCGTTATAATCCGACAGAAAACATCAATCTTCGTTTTAGTTACTCATCCGGCTTCCGTGCTCCGCAGGCTTTCGACGAAGATTTGCATGTGGAAAATGTAGGCGGTAATGTAGCGATGGTTGAACTGGCGGATAATCTGAAAGAAGAAAGATCACAGAGCTTGAGTGCTTCGGCAGATATTTATCATCGTTTTGGTGCGTTTCAGGTTAACTTTTTGGTAGAAGGATTTTATACAAAGTTATCAGATGTATTTGCCCTTACCGACGGAGAGGTAGTGGATGGAATTCTGACACGTACCCGTCACAATGCATCAGGAGCGCAAGTTCTGGGATTGACACTGGAAGGAAAGATGGCTTACCTGAATAAAATCCAAGTTCAGGCGGGAGTCACTCTGCAACAGAGCCATTACAGCAAACCGCACATCTGGAACAAAGAAGCTCCGGCGGTGAAGAAAATGATGCGTACGCCAAATACTTACGGCTATTTTACAGCAACCTACACCCCGATAAAACCGTTATCTATCGCTCTTTCCGGTACCTATACCGGTTCGATGCTGGTTCCCCACGAGCCGGTTCCGGGATTCCTTGAAAATCCGATAACGGTGAATACCAAAGACTTTTTCGATATCGGTTTGAAAGCTGCTTATGACTTCAAACTTTACAAGTCGATGAACCTCCAGTTGAATGCCGGCATACAGAATATTTTCAATGCCTATCAGGACGACTTCGATAAAGGAGCTGACCGTGACTCCGGCTATATCTATGGTCCGTCACTTCCGAGAAGCTTCTTTGCCGGGGTGAAGATCAGTTATTAAGATTCGGTTAAGATTTAAAATCGTTATAAATAGGGATTGTTTTGCATGGAGACAATCCTTATCTTTGCAAAAAAACAAACTAAACCCTGACTTTACTGCACAGAATAGATGTGCAAGATTACCGGATGAAACAATTGTACCTACATATAATGAAGTGGTTTTTGCCTGTACTGTTTATCTCGTACATGGCAGGAATCACTTTATTTACTCACTCCCATGTAGTAAACGGGGTAACGATTGTCCATTCGCATCCATTTAAAAAAGGCAGTGAACATAGCCATACGACGGTTGAATTCCAACTCATTCACCTGTTGAATCATGTATTGGTGACAGACAGCGGATTAATACCTACATTCGCGGTCGCTGCTTTATCTCTATTATGTATCCTGTTTATCCGCCCGCAAGTTGAGCCATATCACCGTTCTTGTCCGGGCGTCATATCTCTTAGAGCACCTCCTGTCGCTTAGTCTATCTTTTCGGGAACAGTATTCATCAGTTAGGAACAACGATTAATGATCGCTGCTTCCCTTTCCCTTATTATTATTTTTGATTTTAAACATTAAAAGACTAACGACAATGAAGAAATATCTTTTAGTCCTGGCCGGCCTGTATTGTGTCCTGTCATACGCATTGGCTGAACATCCGGACTACCCTGAACTGAAAAAATCCGATGCGAACATCATAGGCCATGTACTGGATAAGAAAACGAAAGAGCACCTTCCTTACATCACCATTGCACTGAAAGGAACAACGATAGGAACCGTGACCGACGCTACCGGACATTATTTTTTGAAGAATTTGCCGGAAGGTAACTTTATACTGGAGGTTAGCTCGGTTGGCTACAAGACCGTGACCCGCAACGTGACTCTGAAAAAAGGAAAGACACTGGAAGAGGATTTTGAAATAGAAGAGGACGCGATTGCTTTGGATGGGGTAGTGGTTTCCGCCAACCGCAGTGAAACGACGCGCCGTTTGGCTCCTACTTTGGTAAATGTCGTCGATCTGAAGCTATTTGAAACGACTAACTCTTCCACTTTATCGCAAGGGCTGAACTTTCAGCCCGGTGTACGTGTAGAGACAAACTGCCAGAATTGTGGTTTCCAGCAAGTCCGCATCAATGGACTGGACGGACCGTATACGCAGATTTTGATAGATTCCCGTCCCGTATTCAGTGCCCTTTCCGGAGTGTATGGCCTGGAACAGATTCCCGCCAGCATGATTGAACGCGTAGAAGTGATGCGTGGGGGAGGTTCCGCCTTGTTCGGCTCTTCGGCCATTGCAGGAACCATCAATATAATCACCAAAGAGCCTTTGCGCAATTCCGGCCAGCTGTCGCACACCCTTACTGCTTTAGGGGGCGGCTCCTCATTCGATAACAATACCTCCCTGAATGCTTCATTAGTGACGGACGATCATCGTGCCGGACTGTATATCTTTGGTCAGAACCGTCACCGGTCCGGATATGATTATGACGGAGACGGATTCACCGAACTACCTAAATTGAAGAATCAGACAGTGGGCTTCCGCTCTTATCTGAAAACAAGCACTTACTCCAAACTAACCTTCGAATATCACCACATGCAGGAATTCCGTCGGGGAGGGGATATGTTGGACCGTCCTCCTCACGAAGCCCATATTGCAGAGCAGTTGCAACATTCGATTGATGGTGGAAGTTTGAAGTTCGATTATTTCTCGCCAGATGAAAAGAACCGTCTAAGTATCTTTGCGTCAGCCGCCAATACAGATCGGGACAGTTATTACGGACCGGGTAACGATCCTCTGAAAGCCTATGGAAAAACAACGGATTTAACCGCTATGGGCGGCGCGCAGTATGTACATACGTTTGATAAGTGTTTTTTTATGCCTTCTGACCTCACGGCAGGACTTGAATATAACCGTGATCGTCTGAAAGATAATATGTGGGGATATGACCGCCACACGGATCAGACGGTAAATATTTACAGTGCTTTTCTGCAGAACGAGTGGAAGAACGACCGTTGGGGCATTCTGATCGGTGGTCGTCTGGATAAGCATAACATGGTAGATAATGTCATCTTTAGCCCCCGTGCCAACTTGCGTTTCAACCCGACACAGAATATAAACCTGCGTTTGAGCTATTCATCCGGATTCCGTGCTCCGCAGGCTTTTGATGAAGATATGCATATTGAAAATGTGGGCGGAACAGTGGCAATGATTGAGCGTGCGAAGAACTTGAAAGAAGAGAAATCCCAAAGTTTCAGTGCGTCCGCAGATATGTATCACCGTTTCGGAGTATTCCAGACGAATTTCTTGATCGAGGGCTTTTATACAAGACTGACAGATGTCTTCGTGTTGGGCGAACCTTATGACCGTGGCGATGGGATATTGGTAAAACCACGCAGTAACGGTCCCGGCGCGAAAGTGATGGGGCTAACGCTGGAGGGCAAAGTGGCTTATCTTTCCATCCTGCAAATACAAGCGGGACTCACTTTGCAACGCAGCCGATACGATGAACCTCATAAATGGCATGACGACGCACCGGCAGAAAAGAAAATTTTCCGTACTCCCGATACATATGGTTACTTCACAGCTACTTATACTCCCATCAAACCTTTATCCATTGCCCTGTCAGGAACTTATACCGGGAGAATGTTAGTGCAACGCATGGATATCACCGCCGAGAACGCCGAACTGGGCGCAATGCCCGAACGAAAGGCGGAAGCCATCCGTACACCCCGTTTCTTCGATTTGGGAGTGAAACTGGCTTATGACTTCAAGCTATACAAAACAGTCGATTTGCAACTAAACGGCGGAGTTCAGAACCTCTTTGAGTCTTATCAGAAGGACTTTGATAGAGGAGCTAATCGGGATTCCGGCTATATTTACGGGCCTTCTCTGCCGAGAAGTTTCTTTGCCGGAGTGAAGATTAGCTATTAGGTTGTTTCTATACGATTTTGCAGACTTGTCGAGTTTTACAGGGTGTAACTAGTCGGTTTCTCGTCAAGATTCATTAACTTTGTCGGGAAAATAAATGCTAAGCAATGGATATACCGGCTTTACACACACTAACAAACGGCATTATTATCGGAATATGTCTGTCTATATCTTTCGGTCTTGTCTGCTTCAAGCAGATGGCGCACGCCATTAATCCCAAATACAGGCGTGCATGCCATTTCTTCATCGCTGCTTCTCTCATTATCGCTGCCGGTCATTTGGCGGAGTTGCTGGTTGACGGGTTCGGCGTATACCGGTCGTTGGACTTATTCTCAATATTGGTGTTGGTGCTTGCTTCTTCGCAGGCGTTGATGTTCACGTTTATGTTGATATTGCTGTTCGACAGCAGATACGTCACTTTTGCCAATGTGATGAAGCATGCGGCGCCTTCGCTCGTTTTCATTCTGCTGTATGTGGTGAGTTGCTGCATTGAAGCGGACGTCTGTGTATATTCTTTAGCAGAATGGCGTGCGTGTGTCGTTCACAATCTCCCGTTGGCAGTGCGGACCTTGTTCGGTGTCACCTATACCGTACAACTGTTCGTTTACGTCCGCCTCTTTTTCCGTAAAAAACACCGCTACATCACGCATTTAAAAGAATTGACCGGAGAGTGTATCTCAAAACTGGAACTCCGGTGGACGATGCGCGCTTTCCTTTATGCGTTGAGTATCGGCATTGGCGCATGGGTTTTACTTGTCTGTCCGGGACCGATACCCGAGTTTAGTTTCAGTTTCCTTATCGTGGTTTTCTATCCTGCTTTTGCATGGCTGTACACTAACTATCATTACACTTACGAGATGCTACGCCGTTTTATCGTCGAACAGGATGGAAAACTGTCCCAACCACCGCTCGAAGCCGATATGGGCGACCTCATCTGTTACCTGCAATCCGGCGATAGCAACCACTTGTTTGAAGAGCTCGAAGCCTATCTGCAGAAAGAACAACCGTACCTCGACTACAACTTCAAGCGTGACGACCTGATTAAAGCTCTTGGCACAAACGAGCGTAATCTCTCCGCCGCTGTGGGGCGTGCCACAGGACTGACCTTGCAAAATTATCTTCTCCGCCTGCGCATCCGTCATGCCATGGACTTGCTCCTGCTTCCGGACTACGCGAACCACACAATCGAAGACATTGCCGGAGCGTCGGGCTTCAAGGCAATGCGCACCTTCAACCGCAATTTCCGCGAATTGGTAAAAATGACTCCTACTGAGTTCCGCCAACAAAAGTCTGTACTTTAAAGGAGAAGGCGATACTCTTTTATCATCAAATGCTGTTGTTTCCATCAATGCATAGGTAGAAGTTTCTCCGAACAATGGAATTTCCGGCAATCCTGCAAGATTTGCAGGATTTTGGCTATACAATGCAGGATTTTGGCTATACCTTTTCGTTGTTGCATATTATTTTTGTCCGAAAAGAGAACACGATTTATTCACCCTTTTAGAAAGACAAAAGACGTATGAAACAACTAAGAATCTTTTTCCTCTGCCTTATGGCAGCAACGTTGGCAACCGCCTGTGGCGACGACAACAATGACGACAACTCCGTGCCCGTAGAGAGCATCACCCTCAATCATGAGACTCTGACCCTGAAATCGGGAGCGACCGAAACGCTGGTTCCCACCATTGTCCCCGACCGGGTGACTGCCGAATCCGTAGTATGGAGCAGTGACAAAACTTCCGTAGCCACCGTAAGTAAAGACGGACTGGTGACCGCCGTAGCTGAAGGAACAGCTACCATCACCGCCACCGCACGCGAAAAGTCCGCCACCTGCCTTGTGACGGTCAGCAACAAGACGCTTGTCACTACCGCAGCCGAACTGAAAACCGCTATTGAAACGGCAGACGGCACTGCGGATGCACCAACACAAATCATCCTCGGTGGAAGTTTTGAGGTTGCTGCGGATGCAGAGCATTTTGCCTTTTCAATAGACGGCAAACACATTGCTATTGACGGCGGAAATAATCCTATCAGCGGCGATAATTATAGTATTTCCCGTACCGCTAGCGACAAAAGCCTTTTTGAGCTTACAAACGGCGCGTCATTGAAGCTGACCAACCTCAACATTTATGGAAATGCTGATGCCCATTTAGCTGAAGTCGCCTGCATATTTGTTAGGGCGTCTTGCAAACTAACGCTGGGTAACGGCTTCGAACTATATTCCGGCAATGGGAATGATAATGACCAGCTAATTGGTATCTCTGTCGGTGATAATGCCACGCTCATTATGGAAGGCGATGCTGAAATCTCCAAAAGCATAAAGGGGCAGGAAGTGCTTGTTGCCCCTACAGGAATACTGCAACTGAAAGGCGGAAAAATAAAAGCAAGGGAGGAGGGAACGTATGGGAGTGAACGGAGCCTCTGTCTGCAAGCTGCGATTAATGGCAATCAAGTGACCATCCCCACCGTTACGGTTGAAAACGAACTTCCGGCGGATTCTGATTTTAAATTAGATCTATATGATTACTTGTTGAGTCGTTCCACTGTCCGGCCAGGAGCCGAAACCGTTGTTAAGGGAACCGACAGCTACACCTTGACTGACAGTGATCTTATGAAGTTCCATCTGATGACTAATACTACTGGGGGCATGACATATTATGACAGTTATTTCGAACTTTATCTGGACGGTAATGCTATCAAGATACGTGCGAAATGACAAGCAGCACAGAACGTAACTAATAAATAGATATTCACTTTCCTTAAAACAATCATTATCATGGCAACAAACGAAAAAATCACGCTCAATGTTGACCTTTACGACAACATCATGACCGAACAAAAAGGCGACTACACCGGACGCGCACGCATCACAGGCAGTCTGCACAACAAAGAAATCGCAGCACGCATCATCAAGGAGCGTACCGAGTACCGGCAGGAAACCATCGAGAACATCCTCGACCTTGCCGACCAGAAGAAGGTGGAAGCCATCGCCGAAGGGAAGAGCGTGGTAGACGGTGTGGGACAGTACATTGTCACCGTACGCGGTTCGTTCCTCGGGGAGAACGCCCAGTTTGACGCCACGAAGCACTCGCTCGGTGTGTCCTACACACCGGGACAACTGCTGCGCGACCAGCTCAAAGCCGTAAAAGTAATCTGCAACGGGCTGGCACAGACGGGGCCGGTCATCAACTCCATCACCGACTCCGTGACGAAGAGTATCAGCCAGGTCATCACTTCCGGCGGTCCTGCCGTTATCAGCGGAAGCAACATTAAAATCCTCGGTGACGACCCTTCGGTCGGCATCTATCTCACCAAAGACGAAGAGGGAGCCGTCCCGTTGAAAGTGTCCGTCATCGTTCACAACGCACCGTCACAACTCACCATCATGCTACCTGCCATAGAAGCCGGAAAGCTCTATGCGCTAAGCATCACGACACAATATAGCGGAAGCAACAAGGCATTGAAAACGCCACGCTCTTACCGTTTCCCGATTCTGCTGGGTGACGAAAACGCGGGTGGTGGCGGTGGCGGTGGCGAAGCGCCCGACCCTGAAATCCCCGGAGGAGGTGAAGCCCCCGACCCGGCTGCATAAAGAAGCAGGTCACGAATGAGGACGGACAGTCCGGCTGCAGACAGCGCATCCGCCCTCATGGCAAACAAAAAAGCGGCAGCCTTTCATAATTTACCCTTTTAAAGAAAACAGAAAGACGCATGAAACAACTAAGAATCTTTTTCCTCTGCCTTGTGGCAGCAACGTTGGTAACCGCCTGCGGCGGCGACGACAAAGACAACTCTACACCGGTAGAGAAAATCACCCTTGACAAGGACAAACTGACGTTTGTGGCTCAATGGAAGATGCGGCCATCCCATTTTCCCGAAGGTGGATTCACGGTGGTGAAAGGAGACGGATACACCTTAACCCAACTCGATCTTGAGAAAATCACCTCATTGGAAATGGACGTCACCGGTAGTTCTGTAACCTCTGAAAACTGCGAACTGGTACTGGATACAGCCGAAAATGCCATCAAGCTGCGTATCAAAGCAACAGCCTATTGAATACGTAAAACCGGAACGGCGGAAAGGGATGTGTGCCGCAGTAGGCTGGGGAGACGTGCCGCAGCAGGCTAGGGAAGCATGCCACAGCAGGCAAGGGGAGCATGCCACAACAAGTTAGGGAAACGCACCACAGCAAGCTGTGGCAATACACCCTAATTTCCCGGCTACGACAGCACAGAACACGCAAAAAGGCAGCAGTTACTCACAGACGAGAGCAACTGCTGCCTTTTTCATGTGTCACATCATATCCTTGTCTACTTCAAGCAAGTGGCGTACGCTGTTAATCCGTTTCGATTTTCCAGTCTCCAATCGTTCTCGTGGTACTGTCGAAGTTGATGCCGACCTTCACCACTTTCCGGTGGTCTGCCTCATAAGGAATCGCATACCCTTTGCTGTTAATCTGCGCTAAAGCCTCTTCTGCGGTGCCGTTCATTTTAAATTCAAGTATATAAATAGCATCCTGCATTTTGATAACCACGTCCGCCCGTCCGACAGCGCTTTTGACTTCGGTATCCACATATTGTCCCATCAAGCGGAACAGAAGATAGAATATAGTTTGATAATGTTTTTCCTCTTTGTTGTTTAGGTCGTTCGGAATAGAGGCGAAGAAAGACCGGGTGCGTTCAAGGCAAGATTCAAGGTTTCCTTTCATTAAATCACGCACAAAGGACACTACATAAAAGTTGCTTTCGCGCGTAGGTTGGTAAAGATAAGAAGGGATGAGCGACTCGATAAAGCCGATTCTTACTTCCTCGTTCGGGTAGCCTAATGTATAGGTACGAAAGAAAGCATCGTACGACTTGATTGTGAGATAACCGCTTTGGTAGAGCACCGGAATTGGGTCGGTGAGACAATCCGTAGCCTTGTCGAAGTCTTCCGGCTTGGCGTCCATACGGTCGAGCAGACGGATATCAAAGTTCATTTGTTGCAGGAGTTCTATCAGAAAGGTAGGGGTACCGGTAGAAAACCAGTAGTTCTCATAACTCTTTTGGGCAAAAGCATTAATCAGGCTGAAAGGATTGTACACATCCACACAGGATTTACTGAAATGATATCCGTCATATTGCTTCTTCAAGTGGGCACACGCCTCTTCATACGTTTCATCGTTGGCTTGTGCCATCTGTTCGACATCAATTTTCATCTGTGTCAGCAGTTCCTGTTCGGTGATACCGCAGATAGTGCTGTAATTATCGCTCATGCTGACGTTCTGAAGATTGTTAAGTTCGCTGAATATGCTCATCTGGCTGAATTTGCTGATGCCCGTCAGGAAGAGGAAGCGAAGATATTTACCTGACTTTTTTAAGGGGCTGAAGAAGTCGCGCATGATACCACGAATCTCATGCTGCAACTCATGGTTATTGTTACTGTCCAGCATCGGGGCGTCATATTCGTCCACTAATACGACAACCTGCTGCCCGGTTTGCTCATAAGCGCGGCGGATGATACCTTCCAGACGTAAACTAAATGTGTCTTCGCCTTCCTGACGTCCGTAGACGTTTTCCCAAAGTAACAGCTGAACATTGATAGATGCGCGAAGTGACTCTGCTTCCATATATTTACTGCCGCTAAAGTCGATATGTAGCACCGGATACACTGTCCAGTCTTTCTCTAACTGCTCCATGTCCAGTCCGTTGAAAAGTTCTTTCTTTCCCAGAAAATAGGCTTCGAGCGTAGAGACAAGCAGACTTTTCCCGAAACGACGGGGACGACTCAGGAAATAAATCTTATTTGTATTGACGAGTTGATAAATCAGTGCAGTCTTATCAACATATATGTAATCATTATTGCGCAAATCTTCAAAATCCTGTATCCCGATAGGATAGCGCCTGAATGTTCCTTCTTCCATATCAAATTTTTATTAAAATGTGAACGATGAATGCAAAGTTAAGAAAAAGAAGCGGAATAGCTTTCTTTGTTGCCGAAGATTTTCACGTGTCACACCATATCCTTGTCTACCCCGAATTTCTCATCCGTCTGACACTCCCCGGCAGGTTCCACATGCACCAGAATATCATAGACATTATCTATCGAGCTTTCAATACTTTTCTCCACCGCCCCGGCAATCTCATGCGCTTGTGTAATCGTTATCTGCGGATTCACCTCTATATCGAGCGTAATTATATACCGGTTTCCTATCATTCTCGACCTGACCCGGTGCGGATTACTTGCTCCCGGCACTTTCTCGACAGCTTCGAATATCTTATTATACACATTGACATCCTTCACGCCATCCATAAGCTCCACATTCGAGTCGAGAAAAATACCAATGGACGACTTGATGATAAAGAGGCTGATTATCAATCCCGTTATCGAATCGAGTATCGGCAATTTGAATATAAAAGTAAAAATCAACCCTAATAAAACTCCGGCCGAGATGACAACATCATTACGCATATTTATCGCATTCGCCGTCAGCATGGAACTGTCTATTTTCTTTCCCTGTTTGTACTGGTACGAAGCCAGCATCAGTTTGCCGACAATAGAGAATATAGTCACATAGATAGCGATAGCCGATGGTATCTCTTTCACTTCATCTGAAAAGATGCTTTGAATGGAAGATATCAGCATTTGCATACCGGCATAAAATATCACCAGTGACAGAATCTTTGTCGCGATGCCTTCCGCTTTCTCATAACCAAATACATATTTCTTTGAAGGAGGACGGTTGATGAGGCGTGCCGTAAAAATCATAACGATAGAGATAACGACGTCGGTTGCCGAGTCGATACCGTCGCCCACTACCGCCAAACTACCGGCCCATAAACCGATGATGATTTTTGATGCGGACAGGATTGCATTGCCAATGGTGCTAATCCATGAGGTTTTGATTAAGATGTTCTCTCTTGACATTGAAGTGACTCTTTATAATTAATTGTTTGATTGCGATTGGCTAGCAAAGATAAACATTTATAGGAGTCTGTGACGTCAAGTCGCAAAAAAACTTTTTCCGGGTTTTTAGTAGTTTCTATGTTTTAGTTGTATTATATATAGATGGTCAATTAAAGACAGGACAAATCATTTATTAAATAGTTAACCGCATGTTCAAAAAACTAAGTAGTTCTTTACTCATTGTATCAGCTTGTGTTTTTTCTTCTTGTACGCCCACCGTCAAGCAAGAAATTGCAATCCTACCTACCCCCGTTAGTCTGACCGAGCAGTCGGGCTCGTTTGTTTTAAAAGACGGAATGAAGATTGGAGTTTCCGATCAGTCGTTGTTTCCGGCAGTCGGGTATTTGCAGGAGATTCTCCGCAATGTCATATCGTCTTCTGTGGAGGTTACTACAGATAAGAATCAGGTAGATATGTATTTTCAGTTGAAAGATACCGGTGGCAAGCCCGGTTCTTATAAACTTCAGTCTACGCCGGAATATATCCGGGTAGAGGCTAATGACTATTCGGGTATCATTTCTGCGATTACTACTATTCGCCAGCTGCTTCCTGCAGCGATAGAAGTGCAGGGAGAGAAACAAACTTATTCAATCCCTGTCGTGCAAATAGAAGACGCACCTCGTTTTGAATGGCGTGGATTTATGCTGGATGCTTCCCGTCATTTCTGGAATAAAGATGAGGTAAAGCATGTATTGGATCTGATGTCTTTGTATAAACTCAATAAATTCCACTGGCATTTGTCTGACGATCAGGGCTGGCGTATAGAGATTGAGAAATACCCGCTGCTTACCGAAAAAGGAGCTTGGCGTAAGTTTAATAAGCACGACCGTACCTGCATGGCACGTGCGAAAGAGGAAGATAATACCGATTTCCTGATTCCGGAAGATAAGATACGCATTGTGGAAGGAGATACGCTGTATGGAGGTTATTACACTCATGATGATATCAAAGAAATAGTAGCCTATGCTACGCAAAGAGGAATTGATGTCATTCCCGAGATTGATATGCCGGGACATTTCCTCGCGGCTATCAGTCAATATCCGGAGTTGGCATGCGACGGACTAATCGGATGGGGAGAAATCTTCTCTTCTCCTATCTGTCCGGGTAAAGACGCGACGCTGGAATTCTGCCGGAATGTGTTCAAAGAAGTTTTCGAGCTTTTCCCTTATGAATATGTGCACATGGGTGGTGATGAAGTGGAAAAAGCCAACTGGAAGAAATGCCCTCTCTGTCAGAAACGTATCCGTACGGAGAAGCTGGGTTCGGTAGAAGAACTTCAGGCATGGTTTGTACGTGACATGGAGAAATTCTTCCTCGCCAACGGAAAGAGACTCATCGGCTGGGATGAAGTGGTAGCCGACGGATTATCTTCCGATGCTGCTATTACATGGTGGAGAAGTTGGGCGAAAGACGCGTTGCCTACGGCGACCGCGCAAAAGCAGAAAGTGATTGCTTGTCCGAATGAATATTTCTATTTCGATTATGCGCAGGATCAGAATTCAGTAAAGAAAATACTTGCGTATGATCCGTGTGCAGACGAGCGGTTATCGCCGGAACAGAAGAAATATATCTGGGGTGTGCAGGCGAATCTCTGGGCTGAATGGATTCCGACAATGAAGCGCATTGAATATTTGATTGTTCCCCGTATGATAGCGTTGAGTGAAATAGCTTGGGCGGAGCCGACAGCTAAACCGGGTCTCGAAGAATTTTATCGTCAGCTTGTTCCGCAATTTAAGCGGATGGATGTGATGAGGGTAAATTATAGGGTGCCTGATTTGCAGGGATTCTATAAAGTGAATGCATTTATTGATGAAACAACTGTGGAATTGACCTGCCCGTTACCCGGTACTGAAATACGTTATACGACAGACGGCAGTATGCCTACCAAAGAATCAGCTCTTTATAACGGTGCTTTGGAAGTTGGGAAGACTACGGATTTCGCTTTCCGCACTTTTCGTCCGGATGGTTCTCCTTCGGATGCGGTGCGTACCAAGTATGTAAAGGCTCCTTATGCGGAGGCGGTGACTGCTCCGGCTGCTTTGCAGCCCGGCTTGAAAGCAGTATGGCACGATTTCCGTGGTAATCTTTGTGCGGATATTGAT
>ERZ827104.2355-NODE-2355-length-14723-cov-2.911713_pt1 | contig 14723 bp, 13 predicted proteins | sample MGYA00519781_ERZ827104 | MGnify/ENA primary metagenome ERZ827104 (study PRJEB31778, sample SAMEA3449257) | human gut metagenome | biome: human gut; feature: human-associated habitat; material: faeces | place: United Kingdom | collected 2010/2012 ... | reverse complement strand
TGCTGCAGGGCACGAGCCAGGAGGCCACTTGCCGTAAGGCGCCAATGACCGCCTTTGCGGTCCTGGAACTGGACCGTCACTTCAGCCGCGCGTTTGACTTCCCCTTCATAATCATCTACGCTGAGGCAGCCTTCCGTATCGATTTCCTCGCCCTTGAATTCAGAAAGGATAGGATTTACAAACTCTCGGATGCCTGCCCCATCGCCGGCATCAATGACAATCATACGCTTGGAAAGGCCGATTTGGGGGGCAGCCAGGCCACAGCCATTGTTGGCATACATGGATTCAGCCATGGCTTTCAGTGTCTTTTCCAATTTCTTATCAAAACGGATAACGGGTTCCGCCTTCTCTCGAAGGATCGGAGCCCCAACTTTTACAATCGGTAATAGGGACATGGTTCTCTCCTTTTTATCATTCACGCGGCCTTTTTCTTTCCCCTCAGGAAAAGCGGGCCTTGGCGCAGTTATTTTACCCTTTATTTTATCACATATGACCAGGGGAATGCACGTTTTTAGACAGCAATGCTGCAAAGCCAAAAGGGCCATTGCAGATGGCCCTGCAATGGCCCTTAGATAACACTGATAGGATCGACATCAAAATATAGGTTTCCATTTTCCAGGAATCCGGAAGCCCGGATCCAGTCCTTGATTGGCTTCATACGCGGACTCTTGATAAGGACGTTGACGCGCCAGACCCTGCTGACAACGGGCACAAGGGCCGGAAACGGCCCCAGGATCTGAGCCGACACCTTGGACTCCAACTGAAAGGCTTCCAAGGCATTAACAAAGCGCTGGGCAAGTTCCAAGGCTTTTGTCTCACTTTCGTGATGAACCGTCATCTTCAGCATGGTCACAAACGGCGGGTATTCAAGGTCCTGACGCTGCTGCAGCTCATCCCGGGCAAAGGACACGTAATCTTGTTCGGCCGCCATGCGCAGGATAGGATTTTCCGCATCATAGGCCTGAAAAATAACCCGTCCTGGCTTATCCCCCCGCCCGGCACGGCCGGCCGCCTGTGTCAAAAGGGCAAAACAGCGTTCACCGCTGCGGAAATCAGGCAGGTTGAGGGTGGAATCGGCCGAAAGGATTCCGACGAGGGTCACATTGGGCACATCGTGTCCCTTGGCAACCATCTGTGTCCCTAAAAGGACATTGTACTCGCCGCTGCAAAAAGCGCGCATGATCTTTTCATGGGAAAATTTCCTTGCCGTCGTATCCTGATCCATCCGCAAGGGACGGATGCCTTCGCAGAGGATCCTGAGGCTCTCTTCTGCTTTTTCCGTTCCGGTTCCGAAGAAACGGATTCGTTTGCTCCCGCATTTGGGGCAGACCTTCGGCACCGGTTCCGTGTGTCCGCAGTAATGACAGACAAGCTGTGCCTGTTTAGCATGATACACAAGGGCAACAGCACAGTTGGGGCACTGGATTGATTCACCGCAGTCACGGCACATGACAAAAGTCGAAAACCCGCGACGGTTAAGCAGGATAATAGCCTGCTCACCGGACTTGACAGTCTCTTCAACAGCATCACGGAGCGCATCGGAAAAGACGCTTTTATTGCCTTTTTGCAGTTCTTCCCGCATATCGACAATGGAAACGGCCGGTAGATGAGCCCCCTTATGGGCACGCTCATTCATGACAAGCTCCGTATAGCGTCCTTTTTGGGCCCAGTAGTATGTTTCCAGGTCCGGTGTTGCGCTGCCCAAGACGACAGGCGCACCGTGGGCGTTGGCCCTTACTTGGGCAACGAGGCGAGCGTTGTAGCCTGGCCGTTCTTCCTGCTTATAGGTACTTTCGTGTTCTTCATCGATGATGACAAGTCCTAAATCCTTAAATGGACAAAAAACGGCACTGCGAACGCCAATCAGGACGCGGGCCTTTCCCTTTCTCATCCGGTCCCAGACATCGGCCCGTTCCGATGCAGATAATTTGGAATGGGCTACGGCGACGGCATCGCCAAACCAGGACCTGAATCGCTTCACGATCTGGCCCGTAAGGGCAATTTCAGGCACAAGAACCATAACTTGTTTTCCATCGTGCAGAGCCTTATCAGTCAGGCGCAGATAGACTTCGGTCTTTCCGCTTCCGGTCACCCCACGCAAAAGAAACGTATGGAATGTTCCGCTTTTGCGGCAGGTTTCGATGGCATTGATGGCCGCTTGCTGCTCATCGGTAAGGATGATTTCATCCTTGGGCGCAGCGGCAGCATGATAGCTGTCGCGCAGGACCCGCTGCTTTCCTTCACTGAGGATGCCCTTTGCCACAAGGTTCCGGATAACACCCGCTGATATGCCATGATCCTCGAGAGCACGCACAGGAAGCGGATCTGTTCCTTTCAGAAGGGAAAGGGCAAGGACCTGACTTTTTCCGCGCAGGGTCCCCGCTTCTTTTTGAGCGAGCCCCTCCTTTGAAAGCGCAACGGTCCGTTCAAATTTTTCCTTAAGTTTATAGGTGACTTCATAGGTCAAGGAAACCGCTTTTTTAGTGATCAGTCCTTTAAGGGCCCCTTCTCCTCCTTCAAGGCGGGCAATCTCCCGGCGTGTCATGGCCCCTTTTTGGGCTAAATAGGTGTAGAGGCTCCTTTCCCTTTCGGAAAGGAGCCCTTCTGCACCGGACTCAGCACAGTAGCGGCCTACGGCAGCAATGCTTTTTTTGCCAGGGATAAAAAGCCGCAAGGCCTCTGCCAAAGGGCAGAGATAGTACTGGGCAATCCAGTGGGCCGTTTTCAGCATTTCCTCGTCAAACCAAGGTTCCGTCCCGACGACGTCGACAACGGGTTTAATATCAAGGCTGGTATCAGGAGCCTCATCGGCTTCCACGATGAAGCCTTCCAGGAGCTGCCGCCCAAAAGGTACCACAACCCGCCAGCCCTCGCCAATAAAGTCCAGGCTGGGAGGAACCTTGTAGGTAAATTGCCGGAAGAGGTTCTTAACGGGCAGGTTGACAGCAACCTTTACATAATCCATATCAGTTCAGCGCCTTTTTCAGTTCATCCACTTTATCAAGCCGTTCCCAAGGCAAGTCTATGTCGGTCCGGCCAAAATGTCCGTAAGCCGCGGTCTGTTTATAGATGGGGCGGCGCAGGTCAAGGCTGCGAATGATTTCTGCCGGCGTTAGGGAGAAGGTTCCTTCGATGAGATCTGCAATCTTGGCATCATCGATCACACCGGTTCCATAAGTGTTGACGCTGATGGAAACGGGCCGAGCCACACCAATGGCATAGGCAAGCTGGATTTCGCAGTGTTTGGCAAGTCCGGCTGCAACGACATTCTTTGCTACATAACGGGCTGCATAAGCAGCGGAGCGGTCCACCTTCGTTGGATCTTTACCGGAGAACGCACCGCCGCCGTGACGGGCCATGCCGCCATAGGTATCAACAATGATCTTCCGGCCTGTCAGTCCGGAATCCCCTTGGGGGCCACCGATTACAAAACGGCCTGTCGGATTGATATGGTATTTGGTTTTTTCATCAAGGAACCCCTCGGGAACAATGGGGCGGATGACCTGTTCCATGATATCCCGGCGCAGGGTTTCCTGGCTGACCTCTTCGCTGTGCTGGGCCGACACAACAATCGTATCGACGCGAACAGGACGGTCGCCTTCATATTCTACGGTCACCTGCGTCTTTCCATCAGGACGCAGGTAAGGCAGGGTGCCATTCTTGCGAACCTCAGCCAGACGGCGGGCCAAACGGTGGGCGAGTGAAATGGGAAGAGGCATGTATTCCGGCGTTTCGTCCGTGGCATAGCCAAACATCATGCCCTGATCACCGGCACCGATCTTGTCATCACTGTCCTCTTTACCTTGCTTGGCTTCATCCGATTCATCAACCCCCTGGGCAATATCCGGGGACTGTTCATCAATGGAGATGAGGACGCCGCAGGTCGATCCATCAAACCCATATTTAGCACGGTCATAGCCGATATCAATAACGGTCTGACGGGCAATCTTGGCAATATCAACATAGCAGTCCGTGGAAATTTCCCCCACCACATGAATCTGGCCGGTTGCCACAAGCGTTTCGCAGGCAACACGGGCATAGGGATCCTTGGCAAGGATAGCATCCAGGACAGCGTCAGAAATCTGATCGGCAATTTTGTCAGGATGTCCTTCAGTTACGGATTCTGACGTAAAGAATTTTTTCATGATTCCTCCTTTGGGTAAAAAAAAGGCTCTCACGATGAGAGTCCTTATCTTCTCTCATCTTACAATCATTACATTGCAGGATTTAGCACCGTTGGCCATAGGGCCATGGTTGCTGTGGGTTCATAGGGCCATTCCCTCCGCCACTCTTGATGAGCATATGGAATTTTGACAACTTATTATACCCGAAAACAGTAGGAATAGCAAGTGGCACACTTCCCATTCCTCAGATCCCCCATCCTGGATATGAATACGAACGAAATCATCTCCTATGATTGATCGATGATTCCTAATCGTAACCAAATCAAAAGGATGCTGAACCGAGCCTTTAAGAATTCGGGAATTTACAGGGTTTAATCATGCACTCGGATCAGGGATGGCAGTATCAGCATGAATTTTACAGAAGTGAATTGAAAAAGCATGGAATTATACAGTCAATGTCGCGTAAGAGCAACTGCTATGACAACAGGATTATGGAGACCTTTTTTGGTCGGATGAAAAATGAAATGTATTACGGAAGCGAAAAAGAATACACTTCGTTCAAGGTATTTGCTAAAGCAGTGAAAGAATACTTTCACTATTTCAACAAGAAAAGGATTCAGAAAAAACAAAATGGATGCCTCCCGAAATATATCGGGAAACATCCACTAATGCCATTTAACTCATTTATATGTGTCCAGTTTTGTAGGGTACACATATAAATGACTCCATTATTTCTTCACAGCCTCTTTGATATCAGTAATGAACAATATTTTTGAGGTCATCCTTGCCGATGCGGGCCAGAATGGGACGGGCTTCGTCACTTTTAAGAAAGGCAAAGGTGGTCTTCGGAACCATGCGGGCCACCGTCTCCCAATCCCCATCATGAAGGGCTCGGCGGACCGTTGAGGCGCTCACCGTTTCCCCACCTTTTTCATTGCGGGGAATGATACGGCAGCAGATACCCGCTTCAGGAAGGCGCTGGGCCATGATTTCATTGTAGCGCCGCGTGACAGTGCTTGTCGGTTCCTCCCCAACATAGCGAGCCTTGATGCCAAGCCGCTCGGCAATCTTTACAAAAATAGCAAGGTCTAGGTTGGCATGACTTTCTATGACCGCCAGATCATCTTTTTGAAAGTAGCTAGGGAAAGTGGCACTGCTGATGATATAGGGACCGCTGTCATGATAAATGATGTTCTTAAGGTCTGCAGTTCCCTCTTTGATGAGCCGCTTGCGGACCGCATAAGGGAAATAGCTGGCATCTTCACTGACCATGAAAAAATGGAGCCAATCATTTTCCTGACTGGCCCGCTCCACCAAATAACGGTGTCCCAAGGTAAAGGGATTGGCATTCATGACAATGGCAGCAATGCGCCCTTGGGGCGTCTTTTTTTCCGCCAGGTGATCCAAATAGCGGGCAAAGCCATTCGGGTCTTTTTCCATAAAGACAACCTGATTCGGCACACGGGCAACTTCATGGAAGCCCAGATCTCCAAAAAAAAGAGCTGATGAACATTTTGTATAAAGGAAGAGGTGAATGATTCCCCGATCATATTCATACTGGATGAGATGGGACACGATTTCATTCATGAGACTTTCGCCCTGATGGTCATGGCTGACAGCCAGGCAGCGCAGGGTATTGCCAAAGCAGCTGCCCGTGGCAATGGCATGATAATCTTCATCGTACATGACACAAGTATAATCCACATGGGGATCAAGGCGGATTCCTTCCTGCTGCAGCAGGGCCTTGACATCTGCCAAGGTACGGGTATCGCCGGGATAGACGGGGCTGATTTGATAGTCGGACATAACTTCTCCTTATTTCATGACCACAAGTTCATAGTCGCGGGTGCCAAGGCCGATTTTTTCTGCATGCTCCAACGTCGTTTTCCAATCGACACGGGGGTTGCTGTCAAGAAAATGATCATGATGGCTCTCCCATCCCTTTTCGGCCAGATGGTCAGAAAGCTGGCTGTTCATAAGGGGAAAAGCAGCAAGGCAGGCATCCGCACAGGCCTGGTCCAAGGCGACAGGATCAAAGGACGCAAACATGCCGATGTTAGGCAGGATAGGCGCATCATTTTCTCCGTGACAGTCACAATTGGGCGACACGTCGACAATGATGTTCACATGGAAAGCAGGCCGGCCATAAACGACGGCCAAGGCATATTCCGCCATCTTACGATCAAGCAGCTCGTTGGCATCCCATTCCACGGTTTCAATGGCATCAAAGGAACAAGCCCCGATACAGCGACCACAGCCAGTGCATCGCGTCTTATCGATATGAGCCTTGCCCTTTTCGTAAGTAATGGCATCCGAACCGCATTCCTTGGCGCAGCGTTTGCAGTCACGGCAAAGCGACTCATCGACAACAGGTTTTCCAGAAGAGTGCTGTTCCATCTTGCCGGCCCGGCTTCCGCAGCCCATACCGATATTCTTGATGGCACCGCCAAACCCCGTTGATTCGTGGCCCTTGAAATGTGCCAAGCTGATGAAGACGTCAGCGTCCATGATGGCGCGGCCAATCTTTGCCTTCTTGATATACTCCCCACTTGGAACCGGGACCTCCACTTCATCGGTGCCACGCAGGCCATCGCCAATGAGAATCTGACAGCCCGTTGTGATTGGGTTATAGCCATTTAAGGCTGCACATTCAAGATGTTCCAGCGCATTTTTACGGCTGCCGGGATATAGGGTATTACAGTCTGTCAAAAAGGGGAGGCCGCCCGCTTGCTTCACAAGGTCCGCCAGAGCATGGACATACTGAGGCCTCAGGGATGCTAGGTTGCCCAGTTCCCCAAAATGCATCTTGATGGCCGTAAACTTTCCTTCAAAATCAATTTCCTTTTCCAGACCCGCTCGACGGCACAGGCGTTTGAGCTTTTCCGGCAGGCTAAGTCCCACAGGAACACGAAAATCCGTCATATAAACCTTAGCTTTTGTCATGTTGCCTCCCCTTTTCTTAACAGCGCTAAAGAAAAAGGCGCTCCACGAAAGGCGCGCCATGTTCGCTTTGCTTATTTTACCATAGGTCCGGTTCCCTTTAGAAGAGTCGGATTTCCGATTCATGGATATCTGGATGGCCGATGATGCGGCCGTCAACAAAACGTCCGTGACAGTCGCTGCCGCCGCTGATGAGCTTATGGTGCTGCTGACAGTAGGCAAGGAGGGTCTTTGTGTCTTCCTTGCTGTGGGCAGGATGATAGCATTCAAAGCCATCAAGGGGCTTTTTCCCCACCGCCTCCAGTGTCCTAGCAAGCCCCGGGCCATGAAAGTGGCTTGCCGCGTGGGCCAAAAGGGCCACCCCGCCGGCTTTGTGCAGGGTTGCTACCGTCTCTTCGATTGAGGGAAAAACAGGAAAATCAAGACCTCGCTTCTTAATGAAGATGCTTTCCTTGGGCGGCAAGCGGCCGTTTTACCTCTTGGACCTCATCATGGGGGAAGAAACAAGACCAGGTTCCCTTGATATAAAGGCATGGCACCGGGCGCTTGACAAGGCAAAATGGCAGGATGATAAGCGCCTTAACCTGGCAGAGAGCAAATCCCTGGATAATATGGAACGTGGATGATTCCATCAAGAAAGGACCGATGCACAAATCATGGATGAATCAATATTGGCCACTGTAAAAGATGAGCTAAAGCACGGAGGACCGCATGTACATTTTCTAGCTTTTATTTTCTTTAATTTACTGGGCATCCTCCTTTTTCATTTTGTATTCCGGTTTTTGATCGTAATCTTGGTGAAAATTACCCGTATCAAGGAAAAGACGTGGAAAAGTACCTTTCGTTTCATGCCAACCCTGGTGGGTATGCTGGCAGGAAGCCGTATGGCCAAAGAGTTCCTTAATGTTCCTTGGTTCATCAAGGAGTTGATGGAAAATCATTTTCGCAGTCTGCTCCTCATTACGGTGACTTTTTTTATTGCTCATTTGTCTTCTTCTTTGATCAAGGCAAGGATGACGCGGCGGGAAAGCGAATCGTCTTCCATGTCCATCTTGACGACGGTCATTGATCTAGCAATCTATATGGCAGGATTCCTCATTATCCTTAGTTCCTACGGGATTTCCATTTCTCCCTTGCTGACCGCTTTGGGAGCTGGAGGACTGGCTTCGGCCCTAGCCCTGCAGGACACGCTGAACAATTTGTTTTCCGGCATTACCACAATCGTTTCCCGTCAGGTCCATATGGGGGACTATATCAGCCTTTCCAGCGGCGAATCAGGTCGGGTTGTCGACATGAACTGGCGCAATACGACACTTCGGACGTCAACAGGAAATATGATCATTGTCCCCAATAAAAGCATTGCGGCCTCAATCATTACCAACTACGAGCAGCCTCAGGCAGAATGCACGATTGCTATCCCGCTGACCATCACTTATGGAAATGACCTGGAAGAGGTTGAGCGGGTCACCCTCGGGGTTGCACGCAGCATCCTGGAGCGGAGCCAGTATGGCGTCAAGGGATTTATGCCGGCTGTACGGTATGATAAAATGGGAGAATATGGGATTACCTTGAAGGTTGTCCTGCGCATCCGCAATATCGTTGATGAGACCAAGATTCGGCACCAGTTTATCAAGGAAATCATTCGGGTCTACGGTCAGGAAGGAATTGAACTTCTCGTGCGCCATGATTAGATTGATGCCGTTTTGATGTAAGGGTGGAGCAAGAAAGAAGAAAGCAAAGCAGGATGGGATATAGTAAAAGGCCCCTCGGCTGCAGCCTGTGGGGTCGCAGGAAGGCAAGATAAAGAAAGGAAGGAATGCAGATGATCTTATCTTTTTTAACCGCACTCTCGGACGCGCTCTGGGGGACTCCCATGATTGTGATTCTATTGGGAACGGGGCTTTATTTGAGTATCCGGTTTCGGTTCCGTTATAATTTCCGCTATTATGCGTTTCATTTTCGCAATACCTTTGGCCGCATGTTTGACCATGGGGAAGGGCAGGGCACGGTCTCAGGATTTGCAGCCGCCTGCACGGCCATGGCAAATACAATCGGTGTCGGAAATATTGGCGGCGTGGCAACGGCAATCGTATCCGGCGGTCCGGGGGCTGTGTTTTGGATGTGGGTCTCCGGTTTTTTGGGGATGTCCACGAAAGCGTGTGAAATCATCTTGGGTCAGCGTTTCCGCGTGAAGTATTCAAAATCCATGGATGAATATATGTGTGACCGCTCCTTTGTGATGAAAAATGCCTTGGGCTGGAAAAAAGGCGCCATCCTCCTTGCCATTGCCTGCTTTACCTTGGGACCTTGGACGGACTGCGTGCAAACCGAGTCCGTGGTTGGTGCGATGCAGGAGGGCTTTGGCCTTGATCCGCGGATCAGTGTGGCTGTCCTTGGCGTGACCTGCTTTGCAACGATCTTTGGCGGCCTCAAGAGAATCAGTGCTGTCATGGAAAAGATGGTACCTTTTATGGCCTTGCTGTATATTCTCGGAGGGGTTGGGATCCTTTTTATCCATCTGGCCGATGTGCCCAAGGCCCTCATGATCATCATTGAAAGCGCGTTTACACCGACTGCTGCTGTAGGCGGATTTGCCGGGGCTACGGTGAAAGATGCCCTTCGCTATGGAATTGCCAGAGGGCTTTATTCCAATGATGCCGGGACTGGGTATGGAATCATTGCCCATGCCTCGGCCCGTACGGATCATCCTGTGCGGCAGGCCTCATGGGGCTGGGGGGAAGTCTTTCTCGATACAATCGTGGTCTGCAGCGTGACTGCCCTGTCGATTATCCTGACCAACGTCTATGTGACCCATCCGGGGATTGACAGTGCCCGCCTTACGACCGTGGCGTTCCGGGAAGCTTATGGGATTTTTGGGGCCTGGTTCATGGCCATTGCCATCACGATCTTTGCTTGGACGACTATTGTGGGGATGTATTACAGCTGCGAAAAATCCATCAACTATGCCTTTGGGGACACGGCTCGCAATCGGGTTGCCGTAAAAATCTACATGCTTTACTATATGGTCCCTTGTGTCATCATGTATGACATCAAAGCCGATGCCCTTTGGGCCATGACCGATATCTTGTCTGCTGTTTATGTCATGATGACATTGCTTTTTGTCTTTACGCAGCAAAAGGAGATCATGCGCCTTGTAAAGGACTTCTGGGATCGCTATATGCCTGCGTATGAACGCGGGGAGCACCCGCCCATTGTCAGTTTCGGTACCTTCGAGGAAAGGAAGTAAGAAAAGATGAGACAAACCCTTGAAAAAATCCTTGAAAAAAATCAAATCTGCGTCATTGACGGATCCATGGGAACGGCCCTGGAGCGCCTAGGCGCCAATCTCAACAACTCGCTGTGGACGGCACGCGTTCTCTTGGAGCAGCCCGAATTAGTAAAAAAAGTCCACCTGGACTACTTCCGTGCCGGCGCGGACGCGGGCATTACCTGCAGTTATCAAGCTACGATTCCCGGACTCATGGCAAATGGCCTAGCGGAAAAAGAGGCTGAGGAGCTCATCGTCCGTTCGGTCAAGGTCTTCCAGGAAGCCCGTGACGAATGGTGGGAAAAAGAAGGCAAGGCGGCAGGACGGGTCTATCCGATGTGTCTTGCGGGCATCGGGCCTTATGGCGCCTATCTGGCTGATGGATCGGAATACAAAGGCCATTATGAGATATCTGAAGAGGCCCTGCGGGAGTTTCACGAAAGACGGGCGGAACTGCTTTGGCAGGCCGGTGCGGATGTTCTTCTTTTCGAGACTCAGCCTTCCCTTACGGAAGCAAAGATTGAAGCCGGGATTGCAGAACGGATTGGCGCTGATTATTGGATAAGTTTCTCCTGTAAGGATGGGCTTCATATCAACGAAGGCGACCTGATTCGGGACTGCGCCAAAGCGTTCCGTGAAGGGGCTTCCCATCTCCGGGCTTTAGGTGTCAACTGCACGAAACCCGAATACCTTGAAAGCCTCATCAAGGAGCTGCGAAAAGAAACGGAGCTTCCGATTGCCGTGTACCCTAACAGTGGGGAAACATACGATCCCGTTACTAAGACCTGGAATGGAAAAGGCGATGGCCATTCCTTCAAGGACTATGCCCGGATGTATATGGAAGCTGGCGCCCGTGCCGTTGGCGGCTGCTGTACTACCGTTTCTGGGCATATCGTCGCTGTGGCAGAAGCCCGAGCGAAATTTCTTGAAGCTTCTGAGTAAAGCATATAAAAGAGACTGTGAAGAGAATGAAATGTACCCTTCACAGTCTCTTTTTGCAGACAATCCTTCAAAACAAAAAATAGAGAGCGAATAAAAGGCCCCAATCAGGATGCGTGCCAAAATCCGGTTTGGTGCCTACCTTATGGTTTTGCCTATATTTAAAAAACAGCCCCGTGCTGAAGGCAAATAAAAACAAAGAGCCCTAAACGGAACTTTCGATTCATTCCGGTTAGGGCTTACCATATAGCTTTTTTCCTCGTGCAGAAATTTAATGAAATCTAAGAGCCCCAACGAGAAATCATGCTTACATTCAGATTGGGGCTTACATTGTGATATTCTGCCTTGGAGACGACGAAAACCGTTCCTCCTTACTAAGGCTGGGGACCAAAGGCTACTTGATGCTGCACAGGCAGCAAAACCGTGTCATCGAAGAATCAATTCAACGCCTTCCTGCAGGAGGCTTGATGCCGCTCCTTTGGGCTGTATTGCAATCGGGGCCATGTTTGCTCCAAGCAAAAACTAAAGGAGGGCCTTCACCATTTGCTCGGGATTCTTGGCCGGCTGCACTTTTTGGAGCGCCTTTACGATGGTGCCTTCTTCATCAATGAGATAGGTGGACCGTTCCGTGCCCATGTATTTCCGGCCGTAGAGGCTCTTTTCCTTCCATACGTCATAAAGTTCCTGAACTTTATGGTCCGGATCGGAAAGAAGCGTAAAGGGAAGAGCATAGGTCGATACAAATTCCTCGTGTTTTTTGACGCTGTCCTTACTGATCCCGAGGACAATAGCGCCTTTTTCCGTAATGAAGGGGTAGCGTTCAGCAAAACCGCATGCCTGTTTCGTGCAGCCGCTCGTCAAGTCTTTTGGATAGAAGTAGAGGATGACTTTCTTGCCTTTGAAGTCTGACAGGGAGACTTCTTTTCCTTCTTGGTTCTGTAGGGTAAAATCAGGGGCTTTTGTTCCAACTTCAAGCATGTGCGTAAACCTCCTTAGAATAATGAAATTTCAGGACTCTTCCAGCTTTTTTGCTGGGCGTCCTTGACAATGTCTTCCGGTTCGAGATGCCCGATGAGAAGGGCAGACGCGGGATCGTGACGCCGGTAGTTTTTTCTGACCAGGGCTTCATCGTAATTGGCATAGCAATAGCGGCAGAAATGGGAGCAAGTGTTGTAGGCCCCAATATCGGCGCCAAGAAGACAGGCACAGCCTTCCCGCGGCGCTTTGCGGCGGGGTACAGACAGCTTCTCGCCGAGAGCTTCTTCAAGGATGGCCTGCGACAGGCAGCCGTTCGCGTCGACATTGTCCCGCTCCAAAATGGCTGATTCACAGCACAGGTGGATGGCAATCCCCGTCTTTTGGGCAATCTCCGAAAAAGCATTGACGAGGAGCAACTGGTCATGGGCGCTGACGGGACGGGCTTCGGGAAAATTGCGCTTAGTCTTTTCATAAAGGTCGATGAAACTGATGACCACTTGGTGCGTGTAGCCTTGGAGCGTCTCTGCCATGGAACGAAAGGCTTCGATATGGTATGCCGTCGTGTACGTATGATTGATGAGGATGGGGTCATAGCGCCAGACGACGCGGTTTGCGCCCACCTGATGAGATAGATACTGGAACGCTGAAAGGATGTCCCTTTTGTCAGGCACGTTAGGTTCGATGTCCCTGCCATAGGGCGTAATCGTCACATGCCAAAAGGTATCGAAGGCACTCAGCAATTTGAGATGGGGCAGGATGGGATAGGGGTTCTTCGTACAAAAAACGATGAGGTCAACGACGCTGGGATCAAGACGATAGCGCACGACCTGGTTTTCCGCATAAGGACTGCGGACAAGGACTTCACCACTTTTTACTCGGTTCATGAACCAAGGGGTATAAAAAGCGGGAATATCCGTACGGTTACCTGTATTGAGGATCATGACCGGGCCTCCTTTCGAGCGCAGCTTCCTTTTCTTATATAGTATATATCGGTTGAGGGAAAAGAGGCAATGAAAAAGAATTTGCAATTTCTCCTCGTCTTTTTGCTCAAGAAAGTGGACAAGATGAGCAGAACAAATTAGAATAGGAAGAGTTGTTAAATTGGGGGAATCAGTGACATGAAATTAAATGAAGTTGGCAAAGGGGAAACCGCCATGATTGATGCTTTCCATTTGCCTTTTGAAATTGAACGCCGTCTCCTTGCCCTTGGGATGACGCCGGGGACAACGGTCGATGTTGTGGACCGGAAAGGAAAGGGCGTCATGATTGTGACCGTCCGGGGTACCCGATTTGCCATGGGCTATAACCTGACACGAAATGTTGACGTGACAAGGGAGGTTCATCATGGCTGAGGAAAAGACAAATCTCACCATTGGCTTCATCGGGAATCCGAACTGTGGGAAGACGACACTGTTCAATGCTTACACAGGCGCCAATCTCAAAGTCGCGAACTGGCCGGGCGTGACCGTGGAAAAAGTAGAGGGCGCTATCCGCCACCACAACATGAATATTCGCCTTGTCGACCTACCTGGGACCTACAGCCTCACAAGCTACACGATGGAAGAAATTGTCTCCCGGGAATTCATCCTCAGTGATGAGGTGGATGTTGTCATCAACGTGGTTGACGCATCAGCTCTTGAACGCAGTCTCTATCTGACGCTTCAGCTCCTGGAATTGGGAAAGCCTGTTGTCATGGCCCTTAATATGATGGATATTGTAGAAAAACGCGGGCTGGAGATCGACCTACACCGACTGCCGGAAATGCTCGGTATCCCGGTTATCCCCGTATCGGCGAGAAAGCGGCGGGGCCTTGAAGTGCTTATTCACGCCGCGGCCCACCATAAGGATGTGAATACAACAGACCCCTTGATTCACGACCATGATTGGCCCAGTACCCATGAACTGAATCATCAGGAATATGCCATGGTCTATTCCGATGACTTGGAAGACCGAATCGATCAGATTTCGGCTTTTCTAGAAACGCATTATACAGATCTGCCCAATCGCCGCTGGGCTTCCATCAAACTCTTGGAGCGCGATAAGGAAGTGACGGAAAAGCTGCCTGTAAATCTGCCCCAGGTACTGGACCGGAGCTATGAAATCGATATCATTCGGCAGAAGTATGACTTCATCGAAGAAATCATTCGGGAAGTGGTCATCCATAAGGAAAAAAGGGATGAGTTTACCGATCGTCTGGACCGAATTTTTACGGATAAGACCTGGGGGATTCCAATTTTCCTTCTCATCATGGCTTTCATCTTTTTCCTTACTTTTACGGTGGGGGACTTTTTAAGCGGATTTCTTGAAGAAGGCATTGCCTCCCTCACAGACTTCATGGCTTCTGTCATGTCGGCCCATGCGGTCGCAAAGCCCCTCCAGTCCCTGGTCCTTGACGGGGCCCTTGCGGGGGTAGGAACTATCATCACGTTCCTTCCCAATATTCTGATCCTTTTCTTGAGCTTGGGCTTTTTGGA
>ERZ827104.2349-NODE-2349-length-14753-cov-4.644918_pt1 | contig 14753 bp, 13 predicted proteins | sample MGYA00519781_ERZ827104 | MGnify/ENA primary metagenome ERZ827104 (study PRJEB31778, sample SAMEA3449257) | human gut metagenome | biome: human gut; feature: human-associated habitat; material: faeces | place: United Kingdom | collected 2010/2012 ... | reverse complement strand
TTCGAATCATCATGGCGTTATATATTTTATAAAATCATTTCTATGGCGTTCATTTTCACATTTACACAAACCTCCGCCACAACTTTTTATTTGGCTTTCTGAAGAGCTTTACACTTCACTTTCCTGGAGTATTTTCCATAGCTCACATTTTTCCCTTTTTTCCGGAAAGCCCTCACGCGATAGTACACGGTTTTTCGGGAGCGTTTCTTTATTACAAAGCTTGTTTTTTTACCAACCTTTTTCACTTTTACCCATCTTTTATTCTGGTAACGGTAAATCTCATACCCGGAGGCATTTTTTACTTTTTTCCAGCCAAGGATTGCCTTGCCGGATTTTTTATAAGAAATCTTCACTCCGGTTACTTTTGCAGGTGCGGTCGGTTTCGCAGCCGGTTTTGGCGTTTCCGTATTGCCGGACTGATCTGGTACGTGTGTTTCCGGTGTTTCTGTATCCGGCTGTGGCTTTTCGGTTTCATTGGTATCCGGAACAGTCGGTCGAACTTCCAGTTTTTTGATTGCAGTTTCCAGATTTTTTGCCATTTCGTCAACGAGATTCTGCTGTGCGGCAGTGCAGTCACGGTTGATGGCCTGGATGGCTTCTTTTAAGCAGCTGACGCTGTCCGGTGTGTACCGGTAAAGATCAGAATCATCCGGAACGGTTTTCAGCAGTTCATCGATCTTGCTGTAATCTGCCGGGAAGAGTTCTTTTGGATCTTTGCAGGTCAGTCCTTTCTTTTTGGCATAAGCTTCTCCCGCACTTCCGGCAGATGCATATACGACAAAGTTATTCGGGCATCCGTTGAAAGCTTCGTAAACATTGCCATTGTTTTCTTCATATGCGATCGTTGTCACACTGTCCGGAATATAAACTTTTTCCAGGTGCTCACAGTTTTCAATGGCATCTTCTTCCAGTTCTTTTGTACCTTCTCCGATTTTCAGAATACGCAGGTTCGAAAGATTAGTGAGCGTATTTTTTTCCAGGATCTCCATCGGTTTCAGAGTAACTTCGGAAATACCTGCCGGGACAGAGTAGATTCTTGAGTAATCTTTGGAATAAAGTATTCCGTCATAGGACGCAAATACCGGATTGTTTTCATCTACGGAAATAGATTCCAGAGATTTTGAATAGAAAGAACGGATCTCATAGTCACTTAAGTAGATTCCGTATTTTACCGTTGCCGGAAGCACCAGTTCTTTTGCTGCTGTATTCTGAAAGGAATGTTCATAATAAATCTGGCTTTCTGCGGCGATACTGATCACAGGATAATCATTGCAGCTTTTCGGGATTTCCAGACGCTCCGCATTTCCGGTATAGCCGACAGCACCAATGCCGCCCAGATAGTAAGTAAATTCAAAGCCGTCCTTTTCATAAAGAACAGCTTCCAGGCTGTCTGTTTTATAATGAGAAGAGATGTCGGAAGGATCATCCAGCGAGATCTGCCACATGGATGCATCGACGATGCCCCATTTGCCGTCACACAGAACGAAATCCCATGCATGGCCTTCGGTTTCCCAGTAGCCGTGGGCGATGATACATGGAACATCGATGGCGGCGAGCATGGTCTTACAGAGATTGGCTTTTCCCTGACATACTCCGGTTTTCTCTTTGAATACTTTATAAGGATCATTTTCTTCCAGATCTGCAGGGGCAGATTCGCCGACAGAAGCTTTCAGGCTGGTGTCTCTGGCCCACTGATAGATGGCAGTGATCTTGTCTTTTGTGGAACTGTATTTTTCTGTTAAATCTAAAGTAAATGTACGGATTGTCTGATACTGTGAATCCGTGATATTCAGATGCTGTGTTCCGATAAATTCTTGTGCGGAATTGCTGTTAAAATCAGAAGTGAGAATCTGAAGACAATCGTCGGTGGTGTTTGCCGCATTTGCGGTTGTATGCAAAGGTATGACCAGGCATACAAACAGAAAAAAATGAAGCAAAACAGAATACATATTTTTTTTCATGAAATAACCCTCTCTTTCTAAAAAGATATCGTGTTTTACGGATGAAGAATATGGTAATCTTTTCGTAACTGTGAAAGTACTGAACAGTTACATCTTTTCATTGTAATTCGGATGTTATATTACATAATCATTTGCATAAGTTTCACGCTGCTGATCCAGAAGATCCTGCAAAGTGATCCCATCTACATAGTCATCAATGACTTTTTTCAATCCTTTCCATACGGAAAGTGTCGTACACATGTCGGCTCTCTGACAGAGTACCGGCTCATTGTCCAGACAGGCAACCGGTGACAGACTTCCCTCCGTTGCACGTAAGATATCACCGACGGTGTATTTGTCCGGTGTTTTTGCCAGACGGTATCCGCCCTGAAATCCGCGGCTTGCGAGCAGGAAACCGGATTTGTTCAGGATCGGGATGATCTGTTCCAGATATTTTTTGGAAACATCCTGTCTTGCTGCGATGTCTTTTAAAGCGATGTAACCCTCGCTCTGATGTTCTGCAAGATCCAGAAGCATACGCAGAGCATATCTTCCTTTTGTAGAAATTTTCATTTTTTCTCACCTCGTTTCATATATTAGTAGTGTTGAAAGTGTTGTCCTCCGGCATGACGCCTGTGAATTGCTTCACTGCCGGGTGATTTCAGCAATGGAACGTTCAACCTTAGAATGATAGTATCATATTTCCTATCGTATTTCTAGAGATTTAAAAAGGGAAGTCTGAAAAAAATGAAAAAAGGTGTTGACAAATACTGGATGTTGGCATATAATTCGAGTAAATCATATAAAACATATCGAAAAGGTAGGAATAAATAAGGAGGAAAATAACATGTCCAACATTTATAAAGGAACTTTAGGATTGATCGGAAATACACCACTGGTAGAAGTTGTAAACATAGAAAAAGATCAGGAGCTTTCAGCAACTGTCCTGGCAAAACTTGAGTACTTTAACCCGGCAGGAAGCGTAAAAGACCGTATTGCAAAGAGCATGATCGAAGACGCTGAGAGCAAAGGACTTCTGAAAGAAGGTTCTGTTATCATCGAGCCGACATCCGGAAATACCGGTATCGGACTGGCATCCATTGCAGCAGCAAAAGGATACCGCATCATCCTGACCATGCCGGATACGATGAGTATTGAAAGAAGAAACATCCTGAAAGCATACGGTGCAGAACTGGTGCTGACAGAAGGTGCAAAGGGTATGAAAGGTGCCATCGCAAAAGCAGATGAGCTGGCAAAAGAAATCCCGAACAGCTACATTCCGGGACAGTTTGTAAACCCGGCAAACCCGGCAGCACACAGAGCAACCACAGGTCCGGAAATCTGGAAAGACACAGACGGCAAGGTAGATTTCTTCGTAGCCGGTGTTGGTACAGGCGGAACACTGACAGGTGTCGGTGAATATCTGAAAGAGCAGAATCCGGATATCAAGATCGTGGCAGTAGAGCCGGCAACTTCTCCGGTTCTTTCCGAAGGCAAGGGAGGTCCACATAAAATCCAGGGTATCGGTGCAGGATTTGTACCGGAAGTATTGGATACAAACATTTATGATGAAATCATCAAAGTAGAAAACGAAGACGCATTTGCAACAGGCAAACTGATTGCCAAGAAAGAAGGCGTACTGGTAGGTATTTCCTCAGGTGCAGCTCTTTACGCAGCAATTCAGCTGGCAAAACGTCCGGAAAACAAAGGAAAAACCATTGTAGCACTGCTTCCTGACACAGGAGATCGTTACTACTCCACAGCATTATTTACAGATTAATTCAAAGAAAGGTAAAATGCCACGCCAGATGGCAGTAAAAGGTGAATAACATGAGCAAAAAAATTACAAGAGAAAACAGAAAATTTAAATTTGAAACATTACAGCTTCACGTAGGTCAGGAAACTCCAGACCCGGTCACCGATGCAAGGGCAGTTCCGATTTATCAGACTTCTTCTTATGTATTCCGTAACTGCGATCATGCAGCTGCAAGATTTGGTCTGGCAGATGCCGGTAACATCTACGGAAGACTGACAAACCCGACAGAGGATGTATTCGAAAAGAGAATCGCAGCTCTGGAAGGCGGTGTTGCAGCACTGGCAGTAGCATCCGGAGCAGCAGCTATTTCATATACCATTGAAAACCTGGCACAGAACGGTGACCACATCGTATCTGCAAAAAATATTTACGGCGGTTCCTTCAACCTGCTGGAGCACACACTGCCACAGTACGGTATCACAACAACCTTTGTAGATATCTTTGATCTGGATGCAGTAGAAGCAGCTATCCAGGATAATACAAAAGCTGTTTATATCGAAACTCTGGGCAACCCGAATTCAGACGTAGTAGATATTGAAGCTATCGCAAAGATCGCTCATGCACATAAAATCCCGCTGGTTGTTGACAATACGTTTGCAACACCATACCTGGTAAGACCGATTGAGTACGGTGCAGATATCGTTGTACATTCTGCAACAAAATTCATCGGCGGCCATGGAACAACCATCGGCGGTGTTATCGTAGACAGCGGTAAATTCGACTGGGAGGCATCCGGTAAATTCGCTTCTCTGACAGAACCGAACCCAAGCTACCATGGCATCAGCTTTACAAAAGCAGTAGGACCTGCAGCATTTGTTACAAAAATCCGTGCAATCCTGCTGAGAGATACCGGTGCAACCATCTCTCCATTCCACTCATTCATTTTCCTGCAGGGACTGGAAACACTGTCTTTGAGAGTAGAGCGTCATGTAGAGAACGCACTGAAAGTCGTACAGTACCTGAAGAATCATCCGCAGGTAGAAGAAGTACATCATCCGTCTGTTTCGGATGATCCGAAACAGAAAGAGCTGTATGCAAAATATTTCCCGAACGGCGGCGGCTCTATCTTTACCTTTGAGATCAAAGGTGACGCACAGAAAGCAAAAGATTTCATCGACAATCTGGAGCTGTTCTCCCTGCTGGCAAACGTAGCAGACGTAAAATCTCTGGTTATCCATCCGGCAACCACTACACACAGCCAGTGCACAGAGGAAGAACTTCTGGATCAGGGGATCAAACCAAACACAATCCGTCTGTCCATCGGTACAGAGAACATTGATGACATCATCCAGGATCTGGACGAAGCATTCAAAGCAGTACAGTAAGAATAAAAGCGTGTGAAGTGCGGAACAATCCGTATGGCATCTTTATAAAATACAGGTGAGAAATATAAAAATAAAGCAACGATCGTGAAAACGAGAGCAGAGAAATGTGCGAAAGAGGCACAGATCTCTGCTCTTTTTTATGGAAAATAAAAATGTTTTGAGAAAAAGGAGGAAAATTATGAGAAAAAGAGTATCACGTATTCTGGCGGTAACGCTGGCAACCGTAGTTACGGTCACCGCCATGCCATCTGAGGCGGAGGCAGCATTTCGAAGTTTTGACAGTGTGCCAAAAGCGGTATCCCAAGCAATTTCGCAGGCGGCATCACAAAAAGAGATCCGTTATTTTCCGGTAACGCTTTATGATTATGATCAGGAGACGATCAATCAGGCAGTTTATCAGGAAGACAAGGCAGAAAATCCGAACAGCAGAGTTCTTCGGGGTATCTATTTTTCGAATGGTGCTCCCGGCAGCAGCTATGCCACCTGGAATACCTGGACCGGTCTGCTGACGACAAATAATACGATCTCATCCACGCAGACCAGTCAGAAGGGTTATGTTTACAGCGGCCTGGTGGGTTCTGACATGCAGAATGGAAACATTCATTTTACGGTTCCGGACGGCGGTATTTTTGATTCCGGTGACACAAAAACAAAAGAAGTTTACACGAATGTCGGACTGCCGTTTGTATATGAAAATGGATATTATACATTTGATGCAAGTCAGGATTCAGCGTATTTTTCTGGAACAGCAGCAAGTGAAACGAATCTGACCTGGAATGACACGGCACAGACGAATAAGACAGATAACAGAAAGGGCTTTTATCCGTTCAACAGCGGAACGAGTGTGAGGACGCCGGATTATCATTTTGGCATGATCGCAACGATTCCGTTTTCCATGACGGCAGATGGCAAAATTTCCAGCACTTCAGACGAAGATATCAAGTTTGAGTTTGCCGGTGATGATGATGTGTGGGTATTTATTGACGGAAAACTTGTTCTGGATATCGGCGGCATCCACGATTCAGTCAACGGAACGATTAATTTTGCACAGAACAAAACAGAAATTTCCGCGACCAGTTCCGGTCAGACAAGCGGAATGTTTATTAAAGGAGGAAGATCAACAGCCGGAAAGATCTCAAAAAAAGTGTTCCGGGATTCTGAAGGTGCGGGTATTTTTGATACCACGTTAAAAACATTTGCAGCGACCGATCAGCATACGCTGACCGTCTATTATCTGGAACGTGGAGAAGGAGCTTCCAACTGTAAAATCAAATTCAATCTGCCAATGAAAGATACCGTTTCGGTGCATAAAACAGTCAAAACAACAGACAGTAAAGGAATAAAACTGGATGACAGTATTTTAGCACAGATCAGCCAGCGAGATTTTTATTTTACGCTCTACCGTGACGGCGAAGCAGTGTCAGATGCAACTTACAATCTCTATGACATCAACAATCAGTATGTAGATACGAGAATGACCGGAACGGACGGAAGGTTTGCACTGAAAAATGGTCAGACTGCGAAATTCATCGGAACGATGGATGAAGATGACGGCAAAACCTATTATATTACCGAGGCGGACAACGGAGCGAGCTGGATCGTTCCGAAATGGAGTTATCAGGCGGAAGCAGCCGGTGGTTTCCATGTCGTGGATTCGGACAGTGCCGGAACGAGTATGAGCGTGACTGCAAAAGGTGAAGCAGACAAAGCAGATCAGGTATCGTTCACCTGTGAAAATGAAATGCTGCACAAAGAAACGGCATCTTTTGAGGCAAATGACGATTATATTGTTCTGGACTACGGACTTCCGGTTGAAATTGATCCTCTGGTAAATGATCTGGCAGTCGGAGGCAGCAAAGAACTGGTTGAAATCGACAGCAATTCTCTGAAATATGGAACGGCCGAAGTAAAAGACGGAAAAATCCATTACACGCTGACAAAACAGCTGACCGGCGTAGAAATTTTAAATTATACTGCAAAAGTAAAGAGTACAAACGGTGTAGATGATCAAGAGGCACAGGCAAAGGTTTATATCATTCCGGCGACCGACATGTATTATGAAGAAGATTTCGGAATGGCAGAATATCCAAACGGAAGCTGGGAACAGGAGGGAACACCTCAGGAGGATTACCAGGAACCGGGCCTAGTCGGGGATGCCGGTGACAGTCCGTATGGTTCAGATGTTGCTTATTTAAGTGACAGCGAAGACAGCAACGGTTCCAGCTGTTATGTAAGCACAGAAAAAGGTGCAGCAAAATTTACTTACACCTTTACCGGAAAGGGAACTTCTTTCTTTGCAAGGACATCCAATAACAGCGGCTATCTGCGGATCGTGATCAGAGATGCAAAAGGCAGAGAAATCTATCATGGATACCGCAACACCATTTATCAGAGTGAAAACAAGATCACTTTATACAATATTCCGGTATTTACCTGGAATACTTCCGAATATGGCACATATAATGTAGAAGTGTCTGTTGCAAAGGCGGGAAATCGTTTTGGCTCAGATTTCTGGCTGGATGGGATCCGTGTGATGCAGCCGCTTGATGAGACGGATGAACATGCAGATATTGCAGCACAGGCCTACAACCAGGATGGTGAAGCAAATATGACGGCAGTTACACTGCGTCAGAAACTTCTCTCCGATTATACGGAGGTTGATGAGAACGGCGAGATCCAGTGGGATGGAAAAACATTTGTGGTATTTACCGATTCAAACGGTGAGATCAAAAAAGCTTCCGAATATAAGAGCAACGGGCCGAAAGAAGAGGTTTATCTTGATGAAGATCAGAGCGTAACCTTCTCTTTAAAAGACTGGGATCCAAATACAAACAAACTTTATCTTGGAGTAAAAGCTCCGTTCGGAAATGCAAAAGTCTCAGTCAACGGACAGATCCTGGAACTTAAAAATGCAGCAGACTGTTATTATGAAATTTCAAAATGTGCGGATATCAGTGAAAAAGACGGAAGCACGATAGCTACATTTGAGATCAAAGCCGAAGAGGGACTGGTTTCCGCAACCAATATCAAAGTAACCGGAAATGCCGAGTTTACGATCATAAAAAAACAGACATACGGGAAGGGGAATGGATATGAAGAAAACGTATGAAACTCCAAAAGCAGAAGTGGAACGCTATCAGCTGGATGCTTCGATCGCCAGCAACTGTGAAACGGTCGTCCACAACGGTCCGCAAATGAACGGATACAGCCAGTGCAGCGATTACATCGATCCGTTTGAGACATACAGTGCTGCAAGAAGTGTGCACAATGTACAGTTTTATTCGGAGGATACGTGCGACTGTTACACGACAGCAGGCGGCGGTTACTGGACATCCTGAACACAAAGAGAAACAGAAAAAGCGAGGTACCGGGGATGCACATCATGTTATGCCTTGGCGGCGTGAAAATCTGTCTGGACTGTGAAAAAGAAATTCAGATCGAAGATGTGTTCCTTCCATTTATAATCCGGGAAAGATCCGGTATATCCGGGCAGGATGAAAAATGGAAAGAGACAGATATTCTGGCGGCGGTTTCCTGGAAGTGGGTAAAGCCGCCGCTTCGTTCTGCGGTAAAGCTTGGAGAAGATCTGATCCAGACTTACTATCGCAGGGAAGAGAAAAATTACTGTATTGTGTGGGAGGGAGAAAAGGGAGCAATTTCCTGCGTGGAATACGACGATACTTTTTCACATGTTTCGTGCAGGATACAGGAACGGCTGCTTCCGGTTGCACCGAAAAGTCTTGGTGAAATCCTGCGTTATTTTCCGATGCGGGCCATCCTTCAACAGTTTCTTGTACTGTTTTTTCACGCGGCACAGATTACATATCAGGAAACCGGGATTTTATTTGCCGGACCATCCGGGGCGGGAAAGACCACGCAGGCAAAACTCTGGGAGAGGTTCAGAAATGCCAGGATCATCTGCAATGACCGGACACTTCTGCGAAAACAGGACGGAAACTGGTACAGCTACGGCTATCCGATGGATGGATCACAGCCGGTGCGAAGCGGGGAAGTGCATGTGGCGGGATGCATCGTTTTGGTAAAACAGGCGCAGAATGGAAAGAGCAGCATCGAAAGACTGCGGGCAGGGAAAGCGATGGCACAGCTGATGCCGCAGCTTGTGATCGACCGGTGGAGTGAAAATGCCAGAACCCAGGCGGCAGAAAATCTGTTTTTGTTGCTGAAAGAAATGCCAGTCTACCAGCTGACTGCAACGATGGATGAGCAGGCAGTTGCGTGCCTGGAAAAAATCCTGAAGATGGACGATATCTGTAGGAAAAGATAAAATGAAATTTATTCAGACATGCAAAATGTGAAGCGAGTACAGAAGTAAGGTATACGGAAGAGTGTCACAAGAAATACATAACGTATGCTTAAACAGGAAGGGGAAGAAAAAATATGCAGGGAACGATCAGCAGGCGTTTATGGGCAAAAGCGGGAGCGGAGAGAATCCCACTGACCGGGGCATTTGAACTGCTCCCGATCTGTAATTTTGCCTGCAAAATGTGTTATGTCCGTAAAAGCAGGGCAGAAGTGGAGAAAGCAGGCGGACTGATGGATGGAAAGAGGTGGCTTGAGATTGCAGAAGATGCCGCAAAATGTGGTTTGCTGTTTCCGCTTCTGACGGGCGGGGAGCCGTTTCTGTACGAAGATTTTCAGGAAGTCTTTGCCGGAATGCAGGATCTTGGAATGCAGGTCAGCATCAATTCCAATGCATCCCGGATCGATCAGAACATGGCCAGGTGGCTTGGCAGGCACACACCGACCAGGATCAACATCACACTTTACGGGGCGAGTGAAGAGACTTATCAGAAGCTCTGCGGAAACGGCGAATCCTTTCTGAAAGTGAAAAATGCCGTCCGATGGCTGAAACAGTATGGGGTGCCGATCAAATTGAACGCCAGCATTACACCGCAGAATGTACAGGATCTGGAGAGTATGATTTCTTATGCAAAAGAGTGTCAGATACCGATCCAGGCTGCAACCTATATGTTTCCGCCGATCCGCCGAAACGCAGCAATGGTCGGACAAAATGAACGCCTCTCCCCGGAAGAGGCCGCACTTGCCAGAGTAAAGACCGATTTTCTGACCGGAGATGGGGATTGGTTTTGGCGGCAGGCAGAGCGGTTTGGCAGATTCCAAAAAGGCGAGGAACGGTTTCGGGAAAATTCTGACGAAGAAAAAAGATGTGAAGACAAAAAGATGACGGATGAAAATGTGATGACCATGCACTGCCGGGCCGGACACTGTTCTTTCTGGGTGGACTGGCAGGGCAATCTGGTCAACTGCGGCATGTACGCTTCGGCAAAAACATCTTTAAAAGAGCGTTCTTTTGCAGAAGCCTGGAAAGAACTGGTTGCACAGACAGAAAAAGTATGCTGTTCTCCGGCGTGTATACATTGTGCAAACAAAAAAATCTGTCATCCCTGCATTGCGATGATCGCTGCCGAATGTGGAGAAGAAAAAGGATGTCCGGAATATCTCTGCCGGATGCATGCGGCAGAGGTAGAAGTTTATCAGGCTGTGCTTGAAAAATGGAAGTCAGGCTGTGGGGATGCGGAAGTATTTCCCGTTCTTTTCTGATACTTGCCGTATGTCAGGTATTTGGCAAAAAAAGTGTCAGAAACACAAGAAAAAAAGTGTCAGAAACACAAGAAAGACTTGACTTCTTTTTAATGTCATGATAGACTGGTCTGGCGAATGGAAGTAGGTCTTTTTTTTATGCCTAAAATTCATCAGCCCATAAAGGCTGTGAGCAAAAAACAAAGAGAGCGAGGTGGAAGTTTTGCGCACAAGAATTACATTGGCATGTACAGAATGCAAACAGCGTAATTACAACATGACAAAGGATAAGAAAACTCATCCTGAGAGAATGGAAACCAAGAAGTATTGCAGATTCTGCAAGAAACACACGAATCACAAGGAAACCAAATAAGCCGGGTGCGAAAGGATAAGTGATTATATGAGCGAAAAGGAAAAGAAAGAAAAAGCTCCTAAAAAAAGCTGGTTCGACGGCCTGAAAGCTGAGTTCCGCAAAATTATCTGGCCGGATCAGAAATCCATCGGCAAGCAGACGGCAGCAGTCCTTAGCGTTTCGGTAGTACTGGGCGTTCTGATCACCATCATTGATATGATCGTACAGTACGGTGTTGATTTCTTAGTAAAATAAGGACAGGGTGATAATATGTCAGATGCAAACTGGTATGTAGTTCATACTTATTCAGGGTATGAGAACAAGGTAAAGGCCAACATTGAAAAAACAATTGAAAACCGTCACCTGGAGGATCAGATCCTTGAGGTTCGAGTTCCGATGCAGGAAGTTGTGGAAGTGAAGAACGGTGCCAAGAAGCAGGTTCTGAAAAAGCTGTTTCCGGGCTATGTTCTGCTGAACATGATCATGAATGATGATACCTGGTATGTCGTAAGAAATACCAGAGGTGTTACCGGCTTTGTTGGACCTGGATCTAAGCCAGTTCCGCTTACAGAGGAGGAAATGGCACCGCTCGGAATCAAACCTGCAGAACTTGAGATTGATTTCGAAGAAGGCGATACGGTTACCATCACCGCAGGCGTATGGAAAGATACCGTAGGCGTTATTCAGTCCATTAATCCAAGTAAACAGATCGTGACAATCAATGTCGAACTGTTCGGACGTGAGACTCCGGTAGAGATCGGTTTCACAGAAATCAAAAAAATGTAATATTTTTGGTATGCGTCACCGGCTGTGGCCGATGCCGCAATGTTGTAAGTAACAGAGAACCGCTTCGGAACAATCGGAAACCGAAGCAAGTGGGAGGGAAACCCCCGACAATACCACATAGGAGGTGCCTAAGATGGCAAAGAAAGTAACAGGTTATATTAAATTACAGATTCCTGCTGGAAAGGCAACACCGGCTCCACCAGTTGGTCCGGCACTTGGTCAGCATGGTGTTAACATCGTTCAGTTTACAAAGGAGTTCAACGCAAGAACAGCAGATAAAGGTGATCTGATCATCCCTGTTGTTATCACAGTATACGCAGACAGAAGCTTCAGCTTCGTAACAAAGACTCCGCCGGCAGCAGTACTGCTGAAAAAAGCATGCAACATCAAATCTGGTTCCGGTGTTCCGAACAAGACCAAAGTTGCTACAATCTCTAAAGATAAAGTAAGAGAGATCGCTGAAATGAAAATGCCGGATCTGAACGCAGCATCTGTAGAAGCAGCTATGAGCATGATCGCTGGTACAGCTCGTTCTATGGGTATCACTGTAGAAGACTAATTCATTTCATACAGGCTTCACAATAAGCTTGCAGTTCCGTAAACGAAAACGAAAAAACGTGGGAGGGATATTCCCGCAAACACCACCAGGAGGTTATTTAATATGAAACGAGGAAAGAAATACGTAGAGGCTGGAACATTATGAACGCAGTGCCGTGCAGGAATCTCTGATCGATATCAATCACACAAAAGAGTATGAAAAACTGTCTCTGGAAAAAACGGTGGAACACACCAGAGCCTATCTGAAAGTACAGGATGGCTGTAATCAGTTCTGCAGCTACTGCATCATTCCCTATGCGAGAGGTCGTGTACGCAGCCGCAGAAAAGAAGAGGTCGTAGAGGAAGTAAAAACGCTGGCAGGCAATGGATGCAAAGAGGTGGTTCTTACCGGTATCCATTTGAGTTCCTACGGGATCGATCATGGCAGCACACTGCAGGAACTGATCCTTGCAGTGCATGAGGTTGCGGGGGTCGAGCGTATTCGCCTTGGGTCACTGGAACCGGGTATCATTACAGAAGATTTTGTGAAAACACTTTCTGCTCTTCCGAAATTCTGCCCGCACTTCCACCTTTCCCTGCAGAGTGGATGTGATGCAACTTTAAAAAGAATGAATCGAAGATACACATCAGGAGAATACTATGAAAAATGCATACTGATCCGCAAGTACTTTAAACATCCGGCCCTGACGACCGATGTGATCGTCGGATTTCCGGGGGAAACCGAGGAAGAGTTTGCACAGACAGTCTCTTATCTTGAAAAGATCCGGTTTTTCGAGATGCATGTCTTCCCTTATTCCAGAAGGGAAGGAACTGTAGCGGCTGATATGCCCGGACAGCTCACAGAAAAAGAAAAGAAGCAGCGCAGCAGTGTACTGCTTGCCATGACTGCAAGACATTCTAAGGAATACCGGGAATATTATATCGGAAAAGAGCAGGAAGTGCTGTTTGAGCAGTGCCATGAAATAGAAGGCAGACAGTATCTGACCGGGCATACACGCAACTATGTACGCGTGGCAGTTCCGGTGGAAGGAATCGATCCGGCAGAAATGACGAATCAGGAACGCATCTGCTGCCTGACAGGCTTTGCAGATGACGAGACCCTGCTCGGCACTTATTAAGAAAACAGGGAATTGTCAGTATCCCGGAATAATGCTATAATGTAATAAGCACAAAGAAAAACAAGCGACACCGAAGGTGGCATTTGTTTTTCTGTGCTTATTAACGAGCAAATATCCTGCGGAGCAGGATGAAGAGTGTGGTATAAAGTCTTTTCAGGGCATGGGGGCAGCAGAAAAGACAGATCATGTAGAAATGTAGAAGGTGGGGTACCAATATGAAATACACAAAGGACGAGATCGCTGAGATTGATCGTGTAGCAAAAGAGACATCACAGGCAATCATGGAGCATTTCCCGAAGGATGCAGATTTCGAGATTGAAATGACGATTGAAACAACAAATAGTGAGAATGGCAATCTGCTTCTGCGTGTAGATGCCAATACATTTGAGATCAGCATTGGCGAAAATTCCTTTAATTTCATGAAAAAAGCAAGCCTGTCCGATTCGACCATGTCGACGAAACAGCAGGAAATCACAGATTTAAAATATAAGTTTTTAAAGAGCGTGCTTGTGATCGGTCTGCCGTCGTTAAATGCCAGACTGGAAAAGCAGGTAAAAGACAGACAGGCAATGCACGATTATATTATGAAGATCGGTGTGAGCGTCGGTATTGCCGTACAGCAGGCAGGGGCAAAGACAGTAAGCCCGGCTGCGGCAGTTTCCCGTCAGCAGGTAGATTACTATATCAACCTGATCAAGGAGCAGCTTACAAGACTGGCATTCAGCTCAGAGATCAATCCGACTACGAGAGGCAGTATCGTGATCCACGGAGAAAGCGCAGACCGTACGATCCGTATTGATGAAACAGTTTACGATTCTCTGACAAACCAGCAGTCTGTGCATGAAATCTATTATTATCTCGATACAAAAGAGATCAAATATTACGAAAATGGCAAGCATAAAAATATCAGTGATCTGTTTATGTCGATCACTGCTTCCGAGAAAAAGATCTTCAATGAGGTCAATCTGCTGCTGAAAAAAGAAGTTGTGATTGATAAAGATGTGGAAAATTTTGTGCAGTCACAGAAGCCGGTAGAGAACGAATTTTTGAAGCCGGAAATGAATTCCTTTAAGCAGACACATATGGAGTAGGTTACATAATACTTGAAAAAACACAGAAAAAGGGTTACAATACCAAAAACAGACAGGGGCGTGATGAAATGCAGGATTTGGGAAATACACAATATTTTAAAGTGGAAGTAGAGCCGGAAACAGGTGTGAAGGTCGTTCTTTCTACAGTATACGAGGCTTTGAGCGAAAAAGGATACAATCCGGTAAATCAGATCGTCGGTTATAT
>ERZ827104.2347-NODE-2347-length-14769-cov-2.766345_pt1 | contig 14769 bp, 15 predicted proteins | sample MGYA00519781_ERZ827104 | MGnify/ENA primary metagenome ERZ827104 (study PRJEB31778, sample SAMEA3449257) | human gut metagenome | biome: human gut; feature: human-associated habitat; material: faeces | place: United Kingdom | collected 2010/2012 ... | reverse complement strand
GCCACACCATTGCCCGTGTGCGGAGTCCGCATTATTCGGAGGAAAGCCATTTCCTGCAAAAGGGCCTGAATCTTTCCATGACCATCAATCCGGAACTGGAAGCCGCCAAGGAAATAACGCGGCTCCTTAATTTTCCTACGGCAATCGATATTTTCAGCTTTGCCAAGGACCGCATCGATATGCTGCGCTTCCGCGTTCCCCAGCGGTCCATGCTCATTGGGATTTCCTTAAAGCAGCTGGCCCAGCTGACAACAAATAATCTGCTCATCTGCATCATTGAACGCAACAGCGAGATCATTGTCCCTAATGGGGATACGGTCATCATGAGCGGTGATATCCTTACCATCATGGCTATGCCCAGCGATGTAGAGGAATTTTTCCGCAAAATCGGGGTCAAGACGAATAAAGCGGAAAACGTCATGATCGTTGGCGGTGGGGCTACGAGTTATTATTTGGCTAAGCTCCTTTCCAGCCGGGATATCCGCGTGACCATCATCGAAAAGGATATGAAACGCTGCGAAGAGCTTGTGGATGCCCTGCCCAATGTGACGGTTGACTGTGGGGACGGGACAGACCGGCAGCTGCTTGACGAGGAACATTTGGAAAATATGGACGGTTTTGTGGCCTGCACCGGCATCGACGAAGTTAACGCCATCCTTTCCCTTTATGTCATGAACCGCGTGAAGAAAAAGGTCGTCACAAAGCTGAACCATGTCGATTTTGGAGAACTTTTGGATAATCTCCATCTGGACAGCGTCATCAATCCGAAGGAGATTACGGCCCAAAAGATCGTGCAGTATGTCCGGGCTGCCGGCAACAGCATGGAGTCCAATGTAGAGACCCTCTATCGCCTTATGAATGGGCGCGTCGAAGCCATGGAATTTTTCATTGACAAGGATTCCCTGGTAACAGGGCAGAAGCTCGTCGATATGAAAATCAAGGACGGCGTCATCATTGCCGGGATCCTGCGCAGCGGCAAGCTCATTATCCCAGGCGGTCAGGATGAATTCCGGATTGGGGATACGGTCATTGTTGTAACAACCCATATTGGGTTCCACGATATTTATAATATTTTGAAATAATGGGGTGAGGCCATGAATTATGCTGTGATTGGAAGGATCCTTTCCTGGGTCCTTCGTACGGAAGGCCTCTTGATGCTGCTTCCCTGCCTTATTGCCCTCATTTATGGAGAGTGGCAGGGCCTGGTCTATCTTGCCCTGGGCGTCGGGGCCCTGGCGGCAGGCTGGCTCCTTTCCCGCAAAAAGATTGCCAATCCTGCCATCTATCAGCGCGAAGGCTTTGTATCCGTTGGGCTTTCCTGGGTGGTCCTTTCCCTTTATGGGGCGATTCCCTTTGTTATTACCGGTGAGATTCCAGGTTTTCTTGATGCTCTTTTTGAAATCGTGTCAGGCTTTACAACGACGGGCTCTTCCATCTTGGCCAATGTGGAGGCGCTCTCCCATACGAGCCTGTTTTGGCGGAGCTTTTCCCACTGGATTGGCGGGATGGGCGTCCTGGTCTTCATTCTCATGATGATTCCCGCAGGCAGCGGCGGAACGCAGATCAATCTCATGAAAGCGGAAAGCCCCGGTCCTGATGTATCAAAGTTCGTGCCCCGTGTCAAGAACACGGCCATCGTTCTTTACCGCATCTATCTTGGCATGACCCTACTCATGATCGCCATCCTGGCTTTTTCTGGGATGAACTGGTTCCACAACCTGTGCATCACCTTTGGCACAGCGGGAACGGGCGGCTTTGGGGTTCTCAACAGCAGCTGCGCTGAGTATACGCCCTTCCAGCAGTGGATTATCACCATCTTTATGATTGCCTTTGGTGTCAATTTTAGCTTCTATTACCTGTTCTTGACGAAGAATTTCTATGAAGCCTTCCATCTGGAAGAAGTGGGGGCGTATCTTGCCATCATCATTTGTGCTGGTCTTGCCATTACCTGGCAGATCGAGCCGCGGTACGGCAATTTTGAGGAAGCCCTGCGCGTTGCCTACTTTCAAGTCGGCAGCATCATTACGACGACGGGTTTTTCAACGGTGGACTTTGACCTGTGGCCAAGCTTTTCAAAAACCATCCTTGTCATGCTCATGATCATCGGCGCCTGTGCCGGGTCAACGGGGGGCGGCGTCAAAGTCAGCCGCGTTGTCCTTGTCATGAAGAGTATCAAGCAGGAACTGCGCCAGATCATTCACCCTCATGGTGTACAGTGTGTCCGGATGGACAAGAAGACCGTGGACCGTAAGGTCCTCAGTTCCCTTTATGTCTATTTGACGAGTTATTTCTTCGTCTTTGGCTTTTCTGTGCTTGCCATCAGTCTTGAAAACTTTAGTTTTACGACCAACTTCACAGCTGTTGCAGCGACCCTCAACAATATCGGACCGGGACTTGCGGAAGTAGGTCCAAGCCGTAATTTCGGCGTGTATGGCGACTTTTCCAAATTGGTGCTGATCTTTGATATGCTTGCCGGCCGTTTGGAACTGCTCCCCATGCTGCTGCTTTTCTATCCGCGGACTTGGTCCAGCAAATGCTAGGGAGCCTCATATGACAAATGAAGTGGAATATTGGACGCGGCGTCTGATCAAGGAAGTTGTCTTGCTGGGTCACCCTGCTGAATTTGGCCACCTGCTTGCGGCAAATTTGGGCTCTGAAAAAAGCATCCGCCGTCTGGCCCTTTATGTCGCCCATAATCAGCCGGCTTCGGCCGAGGACATTGCCGATGAAATGCTTGCTATCTGCGATGAACGAGACGCGTGGCGCCGTAAAAAAGAAGCCGAATATTACAGCCAAAAAGTAAACGCGTGGTATAATCGGGAACGAAAAAAAGACCAGGACTGAGGGCCTGGTCTTTTTTTCGGCTGTATGACGGAGTGCCCTACCTGTGGTATAATGAGCTGATAACAAAGAAAGGATGAAGCAAATGGATACTTGGCAGCAAGTCAGCATCAGTGTAACCCGTGAAGCCGTCGAGGCGACAGCCAATCTTTTTTGTGAAGCCGGCGCCCGTAACGGAGTTGAAATAGACGACCCCCTGCTCCTTAAGGAGCTCAAGGAACATACAACGTGGGAACTGTGTGACCTTCCCATGCCGGAAGAAACGGAGATTGTGACTGTTTCTGCTTATTATCCCGAAGATGAAGAACTGTCCGGACGGCTTTCCGCTATTAAGGAAGGCCTATCAGGGATTGAAAAGAGAATTGGCAGCTTCCAGGTAGGTCAGCTCCGCTTCCGTAAGGTGAGCGAAAAAGATTGGGCCAATGAATGGAAGCAGTATTTCCATACGACGAAAATCGGCAGTCAGATTGTCATCAAACCTGATTGGGAAAGCTATACCCCAACGGCAGAGGAAAAAGTCATCGAACTTGATCCCGGTATGGCCTTTGGCACGGGAACGCATGCTACCACGAGGATGTGTATCGAACGCCTTGAGGAGCTGGTCACGCCCAATATCGATGTGTATGACGTCGGTACAGGAAGCGGGATCCTTGCCATGACGGCCGCACTTATGGGGGCCCGTTCCATCCATGCCATCGATATCGACGGCAAGGCCGTGGAAGTGGCCAAGGAAAATATCGCCAAAAATCACCTTTCCAACCGGATTACGGTCAAAAAGGGCAACCTCCTCGATGATGCCGATGAAAAGGCCGATCTCATTGTGGCGAACATCATTGCTGACATCATCATCATGCTCCTTCCCGATGCATTCAAAAAGCTCCGTCAAGGCGGGCTCTTCCTCGCCTCGGGCGTCATCAAGGAGCGCCTTTGCGACGTGGAAAAAGCGGCTCGGCAAAATGGTTTCACCGTCCTTGATGTTAAAAACCGTGCCGGTTGGACCGCAATCACCATGAGAAAGGATGCCTGACGTGTACCGTTTCTTTTTAGGCAAACCTTTTGCCGATACCCTGGAAGTGACAGGCCAGGATGCCCATCACATGGGCCATGTCCTGCGCATGAAAGTAGGGGACGAGGTTCAAATCGTCAGCCTTGACCAGATTGCGGCCGTTATGAAAATTACGGCCTTTTCCAAAGATGCCGTCACCCTTGAAACCGTACGGATCCTTGAAGAAACCCATGAACCGACAGTGAGGGTCACCCTCTATCAGGGGCTTCCCAAGCAGGACAAGATGGAATGGATCATCCAAAAAGCCATCGAATTGGGGGTCTCGGAGATCCAACCTGTCAGTATGGCCCACTGCGTTGTTCGCCTTGATGAGGGAAAAGCGGCCAAAAAGCTGGAGCGCTGGCAAAAGATTGCTGAGGCAGCGGCCAAGCAAAGCAAGCGGGATATCGTACCTGTTATCAAGGCCCCTCTGCCGGCAAAGCTTGCCCTGACTTCCTGTGAAGCGGACCTAAAGCTCATGGCCTACGAAGTCGAGGAAGAAGGCAGTCTGCGCAGGGCCCTTCAACAGACTCGTGATGCAAAATCCATTGCCCTTCTCATTGGGCCTGAAGGCGGTATTTCAGGGGACGAGTTTGATCTTGCTGCTGCCCATGACTGGCAGTCTGTCAGCCTTGGACCACGCATCCTGCGCACGGAAACCGCGGCCCTTGCGGCCCTTGCGGCCATCCAATACGAAACCGGAAACCTGGGAGGTTAAGTGTGAAGCACAGCATCAGTTTTTATACTCTAGGCTGCAAAGTGAACCAGTCCGATACGGCTTCCATGGAAAAACTTTTCCGTGAAGCTGGCTATGAGATCGTTCCTTTTGGAGAAGTCAGTGATATTTGTCTCATCAATACCTGCGTCGTAACCAATATGGGGCAGGGGAAATCCCGGCGCATGATCCGCCGCACCATCAAACGCGATCCCAAACCGCTCATCGTCGTTACAGGGTGTTATCCCCAGACGGCGCCGGAAGAAGTCGCGGCCCTTGAGGGCGTGGACCTGCTTGTCGGCAACCGTGACCGGGCCCGCATCGTTGAGCTTGTGGAAGAGCGCCTCGGTGAGCGGGATGCGGCGCCCGTCAATGACGTCCTTGACCTGCCTGTAGGCAGTGAATTTGAAGATCTTGCGGCTTCTGTTGATGACAGCCGTGACCGGGCCTTCTTAAAGATTCAGGAAGGATGCGACCAGTACTGTTCGTACTGCATCATCCCCTATGCAAGAGGCCATCTGCGTTCCCGACCGCTATCAAGTATTCGCCGCGAAGTGGAGCGCCTTACAGAAGAAGGGTATAAGGAAGTCGTTCTCCTTGGCATCCATCTTGGCTGTTATGGAAAGGAGACAGCAAATGGCGAGCGTCTCTCCGATGCCGTTAGCGCTGCCCTTTCTGTACCGGCCCTGCGCCGCCTGCGCTTAGGCTCCTTGGAATCGGTGGAAGTCCAGCCGGAGCTCCTTCAGCTTATGCAGGAAGATCCGCGTTTTTGCTGCCATCTTCATTTGCCGCTTCAATCTGGCTGCAACAAGACCCTAAAGGCAATGAACCGGCCTTATGACACGGCCCGCTTCAAGGAGCTCATTGAAAGGATCCGCGCAGCTGTCCCGGATGTGGCCATTACGACGGATATCATTGTCGGATTCCCAGGGGAAACGGAAGCTGACTTTGCCGAAACCCTGACCTTTGCCGAGGCCTGCGGATTTGCCAAGATCCACATCTTCCCTTATTCCAAACGTAAGGGAACGCCGGCGGCAGAACGAAAGGACCAGCTTTCCAACAAGGATAAAGAAGACCGCGTCCATCGCTTGGAAGAAGTGGACCGCAAGGGAAATGAAGCCTTCCGAAAGACGCTCATCGGGCACCCGTATTCCGTCTTATGGGAACAAAAAGGCAAAAACGGCCTCTGGGAAGGACTCACACCCAATTATGTCCGGGTCTACCTTGAATCTGAGGAAGATCTTACGGGAACCCTTACGACCGTTGCTGTAACCGGCCTTTTTGAAGATGGTGTCCTTGCCGGGTCCTGCTGACAGTCAGTTATGAAGGAGACGCCTTCAAGCGTCGCCTGTTAAGAGAAAGAGGTGCTTTTATGAGTGATTGTGTATTTTGTAAAATTGTTTCCGGTGAAATCCCTAGCCCCCGCGTCTATGAGGATGACAAGGTCATTGCCATCAATGACCTAAGTCCCATTGCACCGGTCCATGTTCTCATCATTCCTAAGAAACACACGGAGAACATTGTTACGGCGCCGACGGAACTGGTGGCCCATGTAAAGAAGATTCTGCCGGAAGTGACAAAAAAACTTGGAATAGCTGAAAAAGGCTTCCGTCTCATTGTCAACACAGGCGCTGAAGGCGGTCAAACGGTTCCTCATTTGCACTTTCATATCTTGGGCGGTAAAGAACTGGGATGGCCGAAGCTCTAAAATCGTTGACAGGAACCCTTCTTTTACGGTATAATATCCGAGTGTTAATGTTAAATTACACTTCCCGAAAGAGATCGGGGAGGGAGGGATATAGATGACTGAGATCAGAGTTGGCAAAACTGAATCCATTGACAGTGCGCTTCGTCGTTTTAAGCGTGCGACTCAGAAGGCCGGCGTCCTCTCCGAAGTGAGAAAACGCGAACACTATGAGAAGCCCAGCGCAAAACGCAAAAAGAAGTCTGAAGCTGCCAGAAAACGCAAATCCAGATAATTCGTTTGGGGGCTTTAGTGATGTCTTTACGAGAACTCTTGCAGACGGATATGAAGACCGCCATGAAAGAGCGGGAAAGCGGTAAGGAACGCCTTTCCGTCCTGCGCATGGTCTGGGCTGCTGTCCGGAACAAAGAGATTGATGAAAAGACCGAACTTACGGATGATGCTGTCATGTCTGTTTTGATGAAAGAAGTCAAGCAGCGCGAAGACACCATCAAGGAAATCAAGGATGCCAATCGTCCTGACCTTGTCGCTAAGAACGAAGAGGAAATCGAGATCCTTAAGAAGTATCTCCCCGAACCGCTCAGTGATGAGGAACTGAAAAAAGTGATTCAAGATGTCATTGCCACGACCGGCGCCAAGTCCATGAAGGACATGGGAAAGGTCATGGGCCGGGTGCTTGCCCAGACCCAAGGCCGCGCAGCTGGTTCGCGCGTCAGTGCCCTCGTCAAGGAATTGCTCAAATAGGATGAAACTCCGAATAGGTGAGCCTATTCGGAGTTTTTTTGTGGTTCTTTGTCAAATTTTGGGGCGCTAACGTGTTTATGCACTCCTAGAGAGGACATGCACTGAGGACAGTGCGTGTCCTTTTTCGTTGCGTGTGTTGATGTACAAAATCCTATGACGAAAGCGCTCAAAATTGCGCAGACCAAATGAGATGGCATTTCAGTGCCTTGATTTTATTGCTGCAGCCTTCAGTAAAGCCGTTGGAGTAGGGATAGATAAGAGCGCTCCTGATCTCTTCGTACCCGTAGGTAAAGGACGTAACCAGAGCGTTCATTCCCGGTAAATCAGCGCTTTTTACCAGGTCTATCCATGCTAAAAGCGCCCAAGAAATGTTGGTGTTATCTTTGAAGAAAAGCACTTTGGAAAATGCGTATGTTAGCGCGTAAGCACATCTTAGACGAGGGAAAAAGTGAAGGATTCCCTCCAGCGTTATGAGCTCTTCCTTGGTCAATTTCCCATACGGTTTCGTTAAGATTGTCTTGTTGGACTTAACCATTCGGCTATGGTGACAAAGGCGCTTTTGCTCCGCCTTGTAAGCGCGCTCCAGGGCCCATTGGACTAAGCGGATCATATGAAAACGGTCTGCTACGATGCGCGCCTTAGGGAAGATTGTTTTGATGACTGAACAAAACTGCATGGATATGTCCATGGTGACAAATTCTACTTTTCGTCGCTTGCTCATGGGGAATTGATAGAAATACTGGAGCAGAGCCGGTGTGGTTCGAGCCGGAAGCATGTCTAATATACGCTTTTTTCAGAGTCTGTGATGATGACCTGTGGCATTTCCTTTAAATTCATCGATGGAAAGCACGCGGGGAAGGTGACTGGGACGAGGAATATGGACTTCATTGGCGATACAGGAGATGCAGTTCTTGGTGGGAAAGAGGAATAGGCTTAATGCGGCGCGTATAGCAGCCCTTTATGCGTCTTGTAGGGGCCTTGCAATGAGGGCAGATGTGTTCTTGAGGCGGCAGCTGAATCGCTAAAACCAAGGCTGATTCCATTTCCTTTAAATTTTGAATCCAATCCTCTTTAATTCCTGTTAATTTTTCGATATAATCTAGGGAAGGCATATGTATTCAACTCACTTTCTTTATTGTTTGGTCACTTTAATTGTAAAGGATTTGAGTGCATATGCCTATTCTTTTATTGAAAAAAAGTAGGCGCTGAGAGGACACGCACCTGGACGGCCACGTTAGCGCCCCAAAATAAATGATAGAACCAAAAGAAAGGCTCCATCATGAAAAAAGCTGAGGAAATGACATTCATTTCCTCAGCTTTTTAGGTAATAAAAAAGGAGCCTAACGCTCCTTTCGACCATCCAAATAAAAGATGGTCGGGACGACAGGATTCGAACCTGCGGCCTCCTAGTCCCGAACCAGGCGCGCTACCAAACTGCGCTACGTCCCGAACAATCAACTTCTTGAGTATAATCGAAATTTATTCTTTTGTCAATTCTTTTTTTCCAAATCTTGGATGGACTGTCAGATCGATTTCAAAAGCCCGCTGCCAAGGAAACGCACTTTCAAAGGAAAGGTCCTGAAGATAATAGGCGTCATGCTGATCTTGATAAAAGGGTTCCCGGCGCAGTGCCCAAACAAGGAGGGTGTTATAAAAGAAGAGTTCCCTTCCCAGATAATCTTGGGCGCCTGCGAGACTTTTATCCGAAACAGGGACCTCGGGGGATCCGTTCAGGCCTGCAAGGACCGCCATGTGGGGCCGTATGACTTTCTGGTAGGCCCAGTCATCCAGGAAACGGGCCGCATTGAAAGTAAGATTCTGGGCATAAAGACTGGGAAGCATGTTTTGTGGCAAGTCATGGGCCCGCATGGAAACAATATTACCCTGGGCAACGGCCGTACCAATGGCATTGGATGCCGTATTCCATCCTGAATAGGCAAGAAGGCGGCCGATGGGGACCCCTTCCTTGATGAGGGTAGGGAGCAGGCACTCACCGCCGGCAAAATGCATGGATAGATCAACGAGGGCCACGGGTTTTTCCTTCATGAGCGCGTCTACCCGGCGGGCTATGGGACGATAATTTTCCGTGCGTTCAAGGCCGCAGTGAATCAAGAGATAATAGTCGGCTGCTTCGTCACTGTCTGTTTTAACAGCGCCGGAAAGGGCAATCTTTTCCTCGGCAATTTCCTGCAAGGTCAATGGAACAAAGGGTAGGGTATACCCTTTCACGGCATCTGATCCATAAAGGACCTTGACACGCGGCTGGTGTCCGCTTTTCTGAAGATAAATGCGGCTTGCAGCAAGGGCCCCCAGTTCATCCGCACCCTGACTTGTCATGATGGGCGGGTGAACGTCGTAATTTTTCACATAGCTTTCAATATTGAGCCGATTGTAATTGGGCAGTCCAAACGGATGGGCATCATCCTGTCCAATCACAAGGTCCGTGACAGGATGCTTGGTGGAAAAGTCGATGAGCATCTGGTTGAATGTGTCATTGCCCCGATAGAGTGTCATATATTTCCATTTGAGATCCATGGGGATTTCTTTCTTGACACGTTCATAAAGGGCTTCATCATAGGGCAGGCCGCGGATCTTTTTATCCATATTGACGGCCCAGGTCATAAGATGCCATTGGTACCATCGGTCGGGAAGGACCTGGTCACTGATGAGCAGGCGGGGAATGACCGTAAAAAGGGAATATTCCTTTTGGGGATTCTTCTCCATGAGCGCTTCCAGACGATCGAAAAATTGAGCCGATGATGCGGCATCGGCGGGGACAAGGCGGGAATTGAGCAGTCCGCCAAATAAGAGCAGGTCCGTGGACAGGAGTGCTCCTGTGCGCCCAGGAAGGTCCTTTTCAACATACTCCCAGACCTGAGGAATATGGGCCGGCACTTCATACCAGTCCATCAGCTCATGGGGCGGCGCCGCAAAGTGGATGCCTGAAAGGGCACCTAATTCTTCCGTGAAGCGGCGGCACGGGGGCCGGTCATCAAGGGGAACAAAGGTCCACGATTCAGCCGCGGGTATCGGTGCCGGAGAAAAGGGCACTCCTTTTGGGGCCAAGGTGTGGTACAATACACATACTGCCGCTGCGGCGGCCCCACATAGGTAAAGGGGTCCTTTCTTCATGGCTGAGCTCCTTTCTTTTGGCAATCAGATGAGTTTGCTATTTATTATATACGATGGGAGGCAATTTGTGTATGCGAATCATTACGGGACGGGCCCGAGGTATGAAACTGCTTCCACCCAAGGATTATGCCGTACGGCCTACGAGTGACCGTGTCAAGGAAGCACTCTTTAACATTATCAAGGACCGTATTGCCGGCGCTGTGGTTCTGGATGCCTTTGGCGGCACGGGAAATCTAGCGCTGGAAGCGTGGAGCAGGGGGGCAAAGAAGGTCGTCCTGTTTGATAAGAACCGCGAAAGCCTGCGGCTCATCCGCTTTAATGTAGAAAAGGCAAAGGCCGGGGCTGATGCCATTATCCGTCATACCGATGCCATCAAGGGCATTGCCGACGCCAAGGGAAAAGGGGAAAGCTATGATCTTGTTTTTTCCGATCCCCCATATGATAAAGGCCTCAATAAAGCCCTGTACGAGGCGCTCTGTCAGCACGGCATCCTCCGTGACGGCGGTCTTTTGGTCCTTGAACATTCCCTCCTTGAAGATCCACGGGATTATGTGAAGGAAGGGACAGAAATCCGGACTGAAAAATATGGCGATACGAAAATCTCGCTAATTGAGTGGAAATCTCTATAGGGATTTGATATAATGATGATTAGAATTCGACTGTTATGGAGGACTTTTCATGCGCAGAGCAGTCTGTCCAGGAAGTTTTGATCCTGTGACATTGGGACACTTGGATATTTTTGAACGAGCAAGCCATATGTTTGACGAAGTCGTAATCAGTGTTTTCGTCAATCCCACAAAGGACAAGGCCCTTTTTCCCATGGAGGAACGGGTTGCCCTCATCGAAAAAGCGACGGCTCACCTTCCCAATGTCAGGGTGACAAGTTTTTCGGGACTTCTCAATGAGTTCTGCAGGAAAGAAGAAGCCGCGTTCATTGTCCGGGGCCTTCGGGCGTTTTCCGATTTTGAATATGAATTCCAGCGAGCGCTTTTGATGAAGAAAATCGATCACAGCATTGAGACGGTCTTCATCATGACGGACGAAAGATATTCTTGCCTCAGTTCTTCCGGTGTCCGGGAGATGCTGTATTTCGGCGGCGATATCACGGGGTTTGTTCCCCCTTCGATCAAGGATGATATCATGAAGCGCGCACGAGTGGCGCGGTGAAAAAAGAAAAGGAAGGAACGGATAACTATGGAACTGGATAATATCTTAGATGAATTGGATGATGTGCTGTCTTCTGCGGCATCGATTCCTGTTTTTAACTACAAACTTGTAAAAGCAAGTGATGTGGATATGATCCTTGAAAAACTGCGCGGGGCTGTACCTCTTGAAATCAAACGGGCCCATGATCTCTTGGAAGAGCAAAAGGATATCAAGGAAAAGGCCCATGCGGAAGCTGACCAGATTATCGAACAGGCCCGAGCCGAAGCCGACCGGATTGTCGACCTTGCCAAAGCTGAAGCCGACCGGCTTGTCCGTCAGGAAGAAGTCGTGAAAGCGGCAGAAGACAAGGCCAACAGCATCATTGCAACGACCCAGCAGTATGACCGCGATATGCGTGCTGCAGCAGATGCCTATGCGGATAAGCTCCACAGCGAATCCATGCAGTATGCCATGGATGTCTTCAACTATCTGGAAGATAACCTCAACAAAACCTTGACTGCAGTCCGTGATAATGGTCAGGCCCTGCGCTCATCCTATGAGTCAGACAACCAGATCGAATCGGGCGACCGGAAATAAACAAGCAAAAGGAACCACTGCGTTAGCAGTGGTTCCTTTTTTGTTTGTTGATAAATAAGGATGTCTCAATGATTATAAATGTGCTTATACCTGCACGCCAATAAGACCCACTCATGCTGAATGAGGCTGTCCAGGCCTTATTCTGCCGAAAAGAGCCATCATGCACTATACAGATCCCGTCTATCGATTGCTGTATGAAGCTGGGCTGCTGCTCATTGAAGCAATGATTGGCTGCAGTCAGAATGGGAATTGTTCTGCACTATGTACCGGTGACAGCCTTTTTCCGCCGTCCCTTTGGACGAGATCCGGGAAGATTTTTTAGAGGCACGAGGGGACCGGATCAAAGGGATTTTCGTGTTAACGGAGATGCGTTTGCCTTGCCTATTAGGAAACGTAAAGCCATAGGAGAACTGATTGCTGCCATTTTTCGCCAGATTTTAATAAAGGTGCTCCCTTCAGAAGGCCCATAAGCAGCATTTGCAGTTAAAATATTTCGGCTATGGCTGTAGTATCAATTTGATGCCGGGAGCAGGCGGCAGGAAAAGGGAAATGGAACGTGCCGGGGCGAACGCTCTTTTGATGAACCTGGTCCAGACGCGGCTGATCTTTGTCTCACCCTTCATGCCAATCGGAAAAGTGCCTTGGAGTGGCTTGTCCAAGCTGGGCGGTTTGTCGAAAGCACCCTTGGAGAACAGGTGGAAGAAAAAATTGCTTTTTTGAAAGCGCTGTATCTTCGTGACACAGAATTTTTGGGCCTTCATATGTCAAATGTGTTTCCAATGAACGGTCAGCTTCCCCGCGATAAAAAGGCGCTGGTACGCGTACTTGAACGGCGTTATGCTGCTTTTTGCGGAAACCCTGAAAGCGCTTCATCCGGAACGGGGACGGAAAGGACGCATCCTTTTGCGGCCGTTTCCTGACAGCCTGCAAATCATCACTGTGACAAAGGGCGGAACCCTTGTGTCACGGTGATGATCTGTTAAAAAGGAACCCGTCAGTCTTTGATGGGAGGCTCTTTATAATCACGGCCCTTAGCGGTCCCTGTTGCGGCAAGTTCCCAGAGTGACGTGGCCGCAAGGTCAAGACTGAGTTTCCGCCTTGCTTCTTCGTCAAGGTGTCGTGGGGTATCTTTATTGACGAGCGAGAAAACCGGGCGCGTTGCCGTTTTCTTCATCACATGGAGAAGCTTTCTGCCCCGCTTGGAAAAAGCAAGGATGCGCAGATAGGGAGCCTCGTCACTAAGCCCTGTGAAGGCCCTTGTTTCACCGGCACAAAGCAGTTGGAGCAAGAGCCGCCGGATACGGGAACGGGAATAGCGTCTGCCGCTGCAGGCTGCCGCGATGGCGTCAAAGGATCCTTTTCCGCGGGCTTTTATCAGAGCTCTTTCAAGGCCTTCCGTGACTTCAATACGGCGGGAAAGATGCTCCGTATCGATACTTTCAAGGGCGTAAGCCGTCAATAGATCAAGGCGCTGCTTGTGGAAAAGGGGAGAGGGGAGGGCTGCCAGATGGGCCTGTTCCTCTTTATCCTTGATGCCCATGGCTGCAAAAAAAATCGCTTCAGGTCCTTGTTCCTCGAGGAAATGACGCAGGGCAGCCGCGCTGGGCGCTTTTTCCGTAAGGCGGCTTTCTTCATTATAGGGAGTTCCTTTTCGCAGGATGGGAAGGAGCGTAGCCGAAGGAAAGACCGTCCTTGCCATTTTTGCATAGCTAAGGGCCAGAAGGTTGTTGGAGCCCTTAAAAAAAGAGGCGTAAGCGGGGTCTTTTTTCGTGTAGGCTAGGGCCATGCTCCCTGCATAGGAAGTTCCTGCTTTCAAGGCCTTTTCAAAAGTTTCGATGTCCGGGATTTCAGCAGCTAGACGGGTTAACTTGGCGCTATCCGGGTCTTCCATACCAAAACAGATATGGGTGACAAGGCCCGTGTGGCGCATGACCGAAAGGGCCCCTGCGGCAAAATGATCAGCTGAGCGCAAAACGCTTACGGCTGGAATTTCCAAGACCAGGTCGACCCCGTTCCGCAGGGCAAGACGGGCCCGTTCCCATTTATCCCATAGGGCCAGTTCCCCGCGCTGGGTGACGGCGCCGCTCATGACGGCAATGATAGGAACGTCTCCCAAGGTCTCGCGGATGACGTTGATCTGGTGGGCGTGACCCTTGTGAAAAGGGTTGTATTCAGCTGTTATGGCGGCAACCGGTTGTGATTCCATAAAATTCCTTCCTCAAATCGTTTTACAAGACGTCAATTCTTTGATATATTATTATAGTGCTGATTCAATCAGAAAAGAAACTGGTTTTTTGACCAGCAACAATCAGGAGGCTAGGGAATGAAGATTTTTGTTGTAAACTGTGGCAGTTCTTCCATTAAGTATCAGCTGATCAACATGGAAGACGAATCCGTCATCGCCAAAGGCCTGGTAGAACGTATCGGTATCGATGGTTCTGTCCTGACCCACACGCCGGCAGGCAAGGATAAGGTTCGCATGGAAAGCGAAATCCCTGATCATGTAGATGGGATTAAAAAAGTTCTTGCTGCCCTTGTTGACCCCAACCATGGTGTCATCAAATCCATGGATGAAATCGATGCCGTTGGTCACCGTGTTGTCCATGGTGGCGAAGTGTTCAGTGAATCCGTTCTCATTACGGAAGAAAACCTGAAGCAGATCGAAGCCCTGAGTGACATGGCTCCGCTTCATCAGCCGCCTAATGTTGCTGGTATCCGCGCTTGCCAGAAACTGATGCCAAGCACCCCGCAAGTGGCTGTCTTTGATACGGCTTTCCATCAGACTATGCCTCCTGTGGCCTTCATGTACGGCGTCAAATATGAAGAATACAAAAAGTATGGAAT
>ERZ827104.2346-NODE-2346-length-14771-cov-3.569584_pt1 | contig 14771 bp, 12 predicted proteins | sample MGYA00519781_ERZ827104 | MGnify/ENA primary metagenome ERZ827104 (study PRJEB31778, sample SAMEA3449257) | human gut metagenome | biome: human gut; feature: human-associated habitat; material: faeces | place: United Kingdom | collected 2010/2012 ... | reverse complement strand
TCTGAACTCATTGATCAATGTCACACTTTTGAAGAGTGCTGCAAAAGTGTGACATTGATCAATGAGTTCAGAAAGAACTCCCAAGGTATGACATCGGACACATGGAATTTGAAATACCCTCAGATAGAAACGATAAAGGTACAGATTCCATCTGTTTCTGAGCAGGACAAAGTATCAGAACTGTTCAGTGTCCTTGATGAAAGAATAGCTACTCAAGCTCAGTTAGTTGAATCCCTCAAGAAGTATAAAAGAGGATTATTAAACAAGGTTTTCTCAAACACTGACGAAAAGATATATCCAACGGTATACTTATCCGAAGTTGCAGATTTCTTGCAAGGACTCACTTATAGTCCGAGTGATGTTGCAAATGCAGGGCATCTTGTTTTGAGATCATCCAACATTCAAAATGGTACTCTTTCCTTTGATGACTGTGTTTATGTGGACAAATCAATACCTGAGAGTTTACAAGTCAAATGTGCAGATGTCATTATGTGTGTGCGAAATGGCAGTAAAAGTCTTGTCGGAAAAACTGCTTTGATTCCAATTGATATGCCCAAGACAACATGGGGGGCATTTATGATGATTGTCCGGAGCAAACTAAATGACACATATATTTTTCACTATTTGAACAGTCAGATGTTCTTTTCTCAAGTCTTCAAAGATACGGGAACGGCAACGATCAACCAGATAACCAAAGGAATCCTGAACGAATGCAGGTTGCCGCTTCCACCCGTAGAGGAAAGAAAGAAAATCTCAAAAACGCTTTCTACCTTTGATGCCAAAATCTATAATGCTGAACGAACCTTATATGCACTGATGGAAACAAGGAAAGCCCTTCTGCAACAACTATTCATATAAAAAGCTGTTGCAGTAATGCCTTGCGATGAACTTGCAATAGTTCAAGTTCTCTCATACTCTGATCAATTCTGGCTGTAATTGCGTCGAAGGTTTCAATCAGTTTCTTTTGTGAGATCAAATCAGGGTATGTAATCTCAATCTTAGAGATTTCAGTCGCTTGAACATGAACAATGGACTTGCCTTGGGCAACACGAGCAATTCTGTCATTAACTACATGGTTTAGAATGTAGCTCATAATTCGCCCATCTACTTGAGTGCAACGATAAATATTAAGATCACCAGCAAGAATGATGTCCGGGAGCATTACACACGATGCGGTCGATATTTCCTCCGGCGTTTCGCCAGAGGTGGGGATTATCACATCACCGATTTGGCTGTAATACTGTTTATCTACGGATGCTTGTGTTTTGCGTACCACCTTGGATATGACCTCGTTATAGTTTGTATAAAGTTCCCCATACAATATGAATGGCGTTCCATCGGATGAAATATCTGCCTTAGATAACGGTGCGCCCTTTATAAATGTCCCTATATCACCGATTTTGGCTGTTGTCCATTCGACATTCTTGAGCTTGCAGTGTTTGGGTGATAGTAGAGTGCGAACGACACCTCTTTTATACTTCTGATCAAGCAAGCAGAATGGAGCTATATGACCGACAAAATCCCTTGCGGTAGCGGAATATCTCTGCTACTGCAAGGGATTTACCTTTGCCTACAAGCCTCTATTTAATTGCTGAAATAGCCCTCAAGTAACGGTCTTGAGAAGCGTCCGAAACTCCGGTTTCCGGGCTTCGATGAGCCGTGGAAAGAAACGGCACTTTCAAGTGTCCTTACGGAAAGAAACGAATACGCTGAAAAGGACGGAACATACGAACACGCTACATTGTCGAAAGAAGGCATTTACGGAAAGACTGCCCGTTATGATCGAGATTTCCTTGTTTCAACTGAAAATAAGAAATACAAGGTTACACATTTGGGAGATTTGTGTTACAACCCAGCAAATTTGAAGTTTGGGGTAATTTGCTTAAATACATATGGAGATGCTATTTTTTCTCCAATCTATGTTACATTTGAAATTGACGCTTCCTCTGATCCTGATTTTATCGGTGCGTATCTCACACGATGGGACTTTATCAACAGGGCTTTGAAGTATCAGCAAGGAACAGTTTATGAAAGAATGGCTGTTTCTCCTGAAGATTTTGTTTCGATAAAGTGCTGTTTCCCTCAAAAGGCTGAACAAACACGCCTCGCTGAGTTCATAACCTTATTGGACAATCGTATAGCTGCACAGGGGAAATATGTTGAATCCCTCAAGAAGTATAAAAGAGGTGTATTTGAGGCTGTTTTCTCTCAAAAACTTCGCCTTGTCCCAACGGAATTGCAAAAACCTTGGAAGCAATACAAGCTAACCGACTTTGCTACAAGAGTTACCCGAAAAAATGGCAATCAAACGGATATTCCTCTAACCATTTCAGCCCAATATGGACTTATAGACCAAAGGGACTTTTTTTCAAAAATGGTAGCAAGTACAGATATGAGTGGTTACTATCTTTTGCAGAAAGGCGAATTTGCCTATAATCGCAGCACATCCAATGAATATCCCTTCGGCTCAATTAAGAGGCTCGAATTATACCCGATGGGCGCAGTATCTACGCTTTATCTCTGCTTTGCTATCAAAGAAGAGGTGGTTAATAGTGATCTTGCAAAGTGGTATTTTGAGTCATCGCAATGGTATAAAGGCATAAACAATATTTGCGCAGAAGGAGCAAGAAATCACGGCTTGCTAAATGTCCCGACGGACGGATTTTTCAACACAGTTCATACTCTACCAAGCGATCCTAACGAACAACTTGCTGTTGTTGATTATCTCTCAAACATTCAAAAGAAATATGAAGCTGCCCAAAGGTGCTTACAAGCTATCGAGAATCTTCGTTCTGGACTACTGCAACAGCTCTTCATATAAAAAGTTGTTGCAACAAGCCGCTTCTAAGATCTATAAGGTCTTTTGTTGTATGCTTTGCTGCATCAATACGATCATCCAACGCCGACATGATAGAAGCAATACGAGCCTGCTCTTGCAGACATGGAACGATTATTTTTGTTTTTATAATTTCGCTCTTACTGATAGAAGAAACCTTTGTTCCTTGAATCATCGGGTAAAGCTGCTTCTTGAAGTAATCAGAGTTGAAGTAGTAACCAAGATACATTGGAGCGAAAGAATCTTGAGGACGGCATGGAATAGTGTGCAGTCCGGACAGAGCAGCAATATTCTCTGCTCCTATAATTTCGGTGGATTTTCCTACGGTGTAATCCTCTGCTGTATCAGCGAAAACCACATCGCCATTCCGCAAGTAGCTTAAAGCAGAAAACTTGGAAATATCCTGTTCGGCGTTTATAACAGGTACATTTTCACTATGAAGATCAAGAACTGCACCATATTTAATCAGGACATCACCGTAGTGAATATTTCTAACTCCATTGCCACCAACAGACAGATTGTCTCTGGAAAAAGTGTTGTTTTGCAAAATAGTCATCATATCGCCAAAGATGCAGAGCCGACTTTCACTTCCTGCTGATAGACGGTCAAAAAGGGAGTTGGATAATCCTCTTTTATACTTCTTGAGGGCGACTACTAATGTGCGCTGATTTTCTATCCGTGTGTTCAAGCACTCCAAAAAGGCGGCAATCTTGTCCTGCTCATCTTTACACGGCAAATCGAATTTTGCAGCCTTCAAAGCCTCAAATGAGAGAACTACCTGACTTGTGCCAACTGCAAGTACTGACAGCTTTTTCTTTACACGCGGTGATGAATTAAGAAACTCTGCCATGAAGGTGCTATTTGCATTAGTAAATCTGAATACTGGATAAAACTTACTTACGATAGCCTTTTCACTTATGGTATTGATGTTAAATGCAAACTTCCCGTCATCGCTTCTGTTTCGATATGTGCAGTAACCAAAAGGTATAATGTTATACCCGTCTGTATCATGCCGCTGTTTAGAGCCAAAATGATCTTCTTGTCTTTGAAGACCTTCGCGAGAGGATGTTAAAACTTCATAGTCATGTTCTCCGTACACCTTTTCTGAGTATGGCTCGATAATGCAGCCAAGAGAAGTCTGTCTCCAACAAGGGAAATGCGATCCATCTGTGTTTCTAAATGCTAATCTCGGACGCTTCTCAAGACCGTTACTTGAGGATACATTTGCCATAATTATTTGCCCTCCACATCAAAGGGGAAATCAAGTCCCAGCTCATCGAAAAACGGTTTCAGTTGTGCGTCGATGCCTTTGATTTCAGCCTGAATATTGCGGATTTCTGCTGCAACAGCATTGAGGTCGATTTCCTCTTCCGGCTCAAAGGTATCAACATAGCGAGGAATGTTCAGATTGAATCCGTTCTCTTCAATCTCCTGCATAGTGGCAACATGGGCGTACTTATCGACATCCACACGATGCTCGTAGGTTTCGACGATCTTATCAATGTCGCACTCGCGGAGGATATTCTGATTCTTTCCGGCTTCAAAGTCGTTGGACGCATCAATGAAGAGGATGTTATCAGAGTTGCCGTTGCGCTCCCTCTTGAGGACAAGAACACATACCGGAATGCCCGTGCCAAAGAAAAGGTTTGCAGGAAGACCGATAACAGCGTCCAGCACATTCAGCTTTTGGATCAGGTGCTTACGGATCACTTCTTCGGCTGCGCCCCGGAACAGAACGCCGTGAGGCAGCAGGACAACAGCTCGTCCGTCTTCGTCCATGTGGTAAACCATGTGCTGCACAAAAGCAAAGTCAGCCTTGCTCTTAGGCGCAAGTTTGCCGTATTCATTGAAACGCTCGTCCTCCATGAAGTGCATATCAGCAGACCAATTTGCAGAATACGGAGGATTTGCAACCTGAACACGGAACTTCATGTCTCCGAAGTAGTCATGCTCAAGCGTATCGCCATTGTAGATATTGAAGTTGCGATACGGGATGCCGCGAAGGATCATGTTCATTCGGGCAAGGTTATAAGTGGTCGAGGTCAATTCCTGACCGTAGTAGTTACGCACATTTGCATAGTTCTTGAGGCGAAGCAGCAGAGAGCCGGAACCGCAAGTCGGATCGGCTGCGTCCTTAACATCGGTTAAGCCAAGACAAGCAAGGCGGCACAGCAGCTCGGCAGGACCCGAAGGCGTATAGAACTCACCGGCTTTCTTACCGGCTGTGGCAGCGAACTGACCGATCAGGTACTCGTAGGCATTGCCTAACACATCAATCTTCGTGTCATCCACGCTGAAATTGATCTCGTCCAGCGAAGCAATGATTTTCGCCATGACAGCACTTCTATCTTTAACGGTATGCCCCAGCTTCGTAGAATCGAGCTGCATATCGGAGAACAATCCGTCAAAGTCTTCCTGCGAATCGTTGCCGATAGTGGATTCCATCAGAGCGTTGATTGCTTTCTGCAAGAACTCAATGTCGAAGGAACGGTTCTCAACCATCTTGACCATCTTGCGGAACAAATACTCCGGTTCAATGATGTAGCCGAGGTCACGCAGAGCTTCTTCTACGATGGCAGCCTTGTATTCTTCGTCATTCCAAGCATCCTCGTAGCTGATATTATCGTCTTTGAGAAGATTAACCATGTACTTCTCGGTCTTGTCGGAGAGGTAGTAATAGAAGATCATGCCCAAGATATAGTTCTTGAACTCGTATGCCTCCATATTACCTCTCAGGGCATTTGCCATCGCCCATAGTTTGTTGCAAAGCTCTTTCTGGTGAGCCTGAATAGAATTATCCATTGTTCTCTCTCCTTATTGGTATTTCTCAGTGTGCTGCCGGATAAATTCGACGATCCGGTTGACCAAAGACCTCTTCTTGAGCAGCGGCATGGGCTTCTCAATGCGGTCACGGATGTTTCCTGCATCCATTGTGCCGGAAAACTCATACTCAGAGATGATGTCCGTCAGCATGGAGGAATCAATATCCTCAGTCTTTGCGAAAGCAACGATCTCTTCTCGTTTCGCTTCATTTTCAAAGTCGTTGTATGCAGCGTCAATCTCATCTGCACTTTCAAGTCCAACAACGACACGATCCAAGAACGCTTGAAGAATTTCAACCTTGCGAAGCAACTGCGGGTTATCCGTCCTGCTCAATTCTTCCTTGATGTGCTTGATGTCGTAGTCTTTCTGCTTCTTGTCATCAAAGTGGATGTTGCGGATCAAGTTCATGATATAGGCAACATTGATGCGGTCACTCTCCATGATCTCAATGCAGAAGTCCACATCATTCAGGACAGATACGACTTCTCGATCAGTTTTTTGCCGGGAGTAAAGCATCAGATACTTGCTCTTGTAGTCCTGATACTCCTGCTCGGACATGATGAGTGCATCCTGATCAAAGCTGAACTCAATGAATGTCTGCAAAGATTGGAGGTATTTTGTCAGCTCACGGAAAGTGATGACAAACTTCTTCTGGTCATCCTCGCTCTGCATGGTATCGACGGACTCAGGATAGAGTGCCACTTCCTTGAGCTTCATAACCATTTCATTGAACTTCTCAACAAAATACTGATAGCCCGGAACGACAATGCCGGAGGTGTCCTGACTCTTGGAGAAGAGCGTCAGCGCATCATCTGTCCGTTTCTTGAGGTTGCGGTAGCAAATGATGATACCAAACGGTTTTGTTTCTTTCTCGACACGGTTCGTGCGAGAATAGGCTTGCAGCAGATCATGATACTTCAAATCCTTGTCCACATACAGCACAGAGAGCTGCTTGCTGTCAAAGCCGGTCAGGAACATATTTACGACAATGAGAATGTCCAGAGACTTCGTTTTCTTGCCTTTGACACGATCTGAAATATCCTTGTGATACGCGGAGAAGGTGTCGGTAGAGAAATTCGTGCCGTACATCTCGTTATAGTCCTTGATGATACGCTCCAAGGCATCTCGGCTATGCTCGTCCTTGCCCTCGGCATCTTCGTTCTGCCCATAGGAGAAGATACCGCTGATGTTCAGATCGTGTTTGATCTTCTTGAAGATGTCGTAATATTTGACAAGAGCTTCAATGGAGGAAACAGCAAAGATAGCCGTGTACTGACCATTTCTCGTTTTGGCTTTGTGGTTCTGGACGATGTGGTTTGCAATGAGGGACATTCTCTCATCCGACATATAGAGTTCGCCAACATCAATCGCGTCAGCCAATGTCGGATCGTCCCAGTCAAAATCGCCTTCCATCGTCTTTATGTACTCAATATGGAAACCGAGGACATTGTTATCGAAGATAGCATCCTTGATCAGATAGTTATGCAAACATTCCCCAAACAGCATTTCGGTGGTCTGTGTGATCTTGCCCTCCGTCTTTCCGTTCACTTCAAAACGGGGCGTACCGGTAAAGCCAAAGAACTGCGCTTTCTTGAAATGCCGAACAATATCCTTGTGCATATCTCCGAACTGGCTGCGGTGGCATTCATCAATGATGAAGACAACCTTTTCGTCACGGTATGCGTCCATTACCTTTTCGTATTGAGGGCGCTTAACGGCATTTGCCATCTTCTGCATCGTCGTGACAATGAGCTGCCGGTTCTTATCCTTCATTTGCCGCACAAGAATGTCTGTGCGATCTGTGACATCCACAGAGCCAGCCTCAAACTTGTTAAACTCTTCGATGGTCTGAGAGTCCAAGTCCTTACGGTCAACAAGGAAGATAACCTTCTTGATGTTCGGATTGGCTGCGAGGATTTGAGCTGTCTTAAAGGATGTCAGCGTCTTTCCTGCACCGGTGGTATGCCAGATATAGGCGTTGCGATTTGTGAGCGTAGCCTGCCTTATAAGGGCTTCTACGGCATACACCTGATAGGGGCGCATAACCATCAGAATCTTATCCGTATCGTTCAGGATGGTATAGCGTGTCAGCATCTTGATGATGTGATCCCTTGCCAGAAAAGAGATTGAGAAGTCCTTCAGGTTGGTAATACGGATGTTGTTGAAATCCGTCCAGAAGAAGGCGAGGCTATACATCAAGTCCCTGTCGGAGTTGGCAAAGTATTTGGTATCAACGCCGTTGGAGACAATGAAAAGCTGAATGAAGTGATATAGTCCGTTATAGGAGTGCTTCTTATAGCGCATGACCTGATTGACTGCTTCTCGAATGTCGATCCCCCTGCGCTTTAACTCGACCTGAATCAACGGCAAGCCATTCACAAGAATCGTTACATCATAGCGGTTGACATACTTGCCTACAACCGTTGTCTGATGTGTAACTTGGAAGATATTCTTGGTGTGATCCTGATCGAAGAAGGAAAGGTAAACCTTCGTCCCGTCCTCACGCTCAAGGACAAACTTGTCTCTCAGAATTTTTGCGCTCTGGAACACGGACTTTCCAAGCATGAGGTTAAAGATACGCTCCCACTCTTTATTGGTGATAGGCGTATCAATTTTGGGCGCATTGAAGGCTTCAAACTGAACTTTGAAGTTCTCCACCAATGCGTCATAATCAGGAATATCGACTGTGCTGTATTCCTGCTTGTTTAGCTGCTCTATGAATTGTTGCTCAAGAGCCGCTTCGCTCTGGTATGCCATATCTTCATCTCCAATACTTGAGGATCATTTTTGGTTGCCAACCGATCCTCATTTTATTCTATCACGGCTACTGTCCGATATAACGGACTCATTTTCGTCTTATTTCCAATGTCACATCGCCATTATCCGCAATGGACATTTGCATCGTTTTCAAATACTTGTCCACAAACTGTTTCTGTTCCGAAGAACTCATTTCAATTCGAGTCGCTCTTAACGCCTCTGTGAACATCTCGTAGATATTCAGCCGCACCGCCTGATCTATGTAATGATACATCTCTTTGAACAGGGCGCCGATCTTAATATCCTCTGCATTGCCGGAGTAGAAGTCATCAATGTAGCAATAGAATATACCGGCATTGACAAGTGCGTTCTTCAAATCCGGTCCGCAGTTTTCGCGCTCTATCATGACAAGGAACCGAGCCTCCGGTAAAGAAGAAATCAGTCCCCAATAGTCGGAGTCGCTGGACACCAAAATAAAGGAATCCACATTGTTTTTGTAATGCTCCTGACAAGTTCGGGCAATCAGCATCACATCGACCAGAGACTTGTTCTGCTTTACCCGTTCGGTCATCATGTGTTCGACCGGGATGTGGGTAAAACTATCCAGAATACGCCAAGCAGATGCACTATGCACATCATCAAACAGGATGATGGATGCTATCTTCTGTGTGTACTGATAGTCAAGATTCTTGAGCGTAGCGCAGAGCTTGTACGGATCAGAGTTTTCACAATCTACCACTACGACAACCTTTTCGCTGCTACCAATAAACTCGTAGATGCTTCCTTTAATGTAACTTCCAGCATCAGAAACTTTACTGTACTCTGTAAAGTAGTCACCGTTCATTTGATAAAGCAGCGTCACGAATTTTTTATCGTTATAGAGCAGATTACCGACATCCTCCGGTTCCCAGTTTATATACATCTGGTAAGGATAAAAGAGCAAGTGAGCGTAATAAATATCTGCTGCTGCTTTTGTCCCTTCCTCTTTCAAGCCATCTGGCATGAGAAAGAGGTTTTTTACATACAGCCAATTCAGCCAAAGAGGAAATAGCTTCTTGCAATTATTGATCCGATCAGAAATCAGCTTGTTTATCTCAACGATATGCTGATTTAGCTTCATGCTGGACTTCTTTATAAAACTAATGCCATCCGCATTTAGTTGTTGAAGGCTATCCTGCGGCACATATTCCGGCATACTGCTGATTGAGAGATAACTAAACTTCATGCGCTCGTTGATATGCTTGAAGTTTCTTTCAATCGCTGTCCTTATGATACACAAATGACGGATTATCCGTGCCGTTTTGTCTGCATCAAGTTTTTCGTATATCTCTATTTTGGGTGCTTCATGCTCATTATCAAAAATTCGTTTCGGAACACCAATCAAATATGCAACCTTAGAAACAATTTCATAGGTGCTGTCTTTGTAGGTGACTCGATCATCTGTGGGAAACGCCTCCGCTTCAACGAGGGCATTTTTCTCAGTCACAGCATTCTCAAGGACATCCATATATGCTCCTTTCGCTGAGGTATTTTTCTCTACCTATAACAAAATAGCCGCACGAAAACTCGGACCTACTTCTTGCCCGTTCGCACAGCTTCACATATATCTCCAATGTCACAATTCAAATAGTCGCAAATGCGCAGCAGAACAGAGAGAGCTACATCCTCGTTCTTATTGAGCTTACTCATCGTGCCAGGAGACAGCTCTATATCCTTGCGTAAAGTTGATTTTGGGATCTCTCTTTCGATGAGCATGACCCATAATTTCTTATAGCTTATCTTCATAAAAGCACCTCTCTCAAACGCTTATAGTGAGACTCATTATATTATACACCAAACGCTTCAAATTTTCAATACGATGCTCCAAAAATTCAAAATATATTTCAAGTTCATGGAGCGCATTACGAAGAAGAAAGCCTGAGCCGATTTATTCATACGGCTCAGGCTTTGGTGGTTATTCCAACTCGCTACTTTTGGATTTTTCATGCTCCTGTGAAAGCGTTGGACTGAGGAAATCATCGACATTTGCCTTCATGGTATCAATCACTTTAGCCTCTTTTTTGAGCCTTGCTCGTTCGTCGTAGAGACGCTGCTGCTCTTCCAAAAGGCGTTGCTGCTCGGCTTGCAGAGACTTCATACTTGGAAGTTTTTCACCATCTTGCATAGCAAGCAATGTACTCTTTGCTGCTTCAAAAACGACAAGCTCTGCCTCGTGCGCAGCTCGAAAACTCTGCTTGTTCTTCGTCTTTGAGTAGGCATCATAGACCGGCTTGAGCTTTTGATAGGTTGAGATATTCTTAATAAGCGGCTGCACCTTTCGGAGCTGCGCTTCAACGACTTTCAAGTCAGCGCCGGTACGCTCATAAGAACTATGAATGTCTTCGACTTTCTTTTCAAGATCGGCATATTGAAGCAGCTCGTTCTCAGTGAGGTAGTTTAGCGTTCTGGCGGCTTCTTTGAGGATCTTAATCTTCATAGAATGCTCAAAGCCCTTGCTGTCGATCTGCTTAATTCTGTTTTGAATATCGCTGATGAGAGAGATGTTCTTCCTACCGTTCTGCATCTGCCGTCTGCGGGCATTGCGTCCTTGAATGCGTTCCTTGATCCGGTCCTCGGTGTAGTTATCTCCGATGGTTTTTGCACGGGTGAAACGCTCTTGCCCTTCGGCACGGAAGGAGATGTATTTGCCGGTTTTGATTTCATATCCGGCGTCCTGCATCAGCTTCAAAAACTCATCGTAGTCCTTTGATGTGATCACATAGCGATCAATGGTCTGCTTGAGTTTTTGCTTCCAACTTGTACCGCGTTTGGCTTCGGTGTATTCCTTGTAGTCCATGCCTTTTCCCTGAGAGGGAGGAATAACTGACAGCCCGTGTTCAGCACATATCTCATCACTGAGATGCCGCATCTCACGATAGGTTTTCTTATTGCTTCGGTACGCATGGAAGTCAACATAGTTGACAGCGTTAAAGATAATATGATTGTGGCAATGCCCCTTGTCGATGTGCGTTGCAATCACATACTCGTACTTTCCCTTGAGCCATTCGTCGGCAAACTGCTTACCGATTTCATGCGCTTGTTCCGGCGTGACTTCATCAACCGCAAAGGATTGGATCAGATGTCGGGCGATCACCTTCGGCATCTGCATTCCTTGTTGAGCAGCAAGATTTCTTGTCCACTCAAATTCCTTCGCTGCGGCATCGCTGGCAGCGCAACCATAGGAAGAGACATAGAGCTGGTCATCTGTTTTCTGCGGATCAAGAATGTATGCGAGAGCCTTGTTCACAGTTCCTCGGATTGGCTTGATTTTAGTAATCGCCATATCTCAGCCTGCCTTTCTTTCAGCTCTGCAACATCGTCCTCATAGAAGTGTCCTGTGGAGTTGATTCGACGGCAAATGTGATTGATATTTGCCGCTGCGCGAGAAACTGCTGCGGCAAGTTTCTTCTGCTGCGTGTAGTCCACTTTGATGATGTAACCGTCAATCGCCATCTTGCGAAGATATGCTCCCATGTTGTTTGTACCAAGCTGTTTCATCTTTCCTTTGATAATCCGTTTCTCGTCATCTGAAACAAAGAAGAGTATCTGATTTGGTCGTGTTCTGTTTGCCATAAGCGGTTTGTCCTTTCATAAAGATAGAGGGTTTGGGAGACATCCCAACAAGCATTTTCTGGATTAAGGGGAGGGTTTCCTTAATCCAAAATCGCCGTGTGTATATACACCGGCTGTGCTTGCTATTCTCTAAAATCGTAATCTTAGTTGGAAGTCCCCCGTAAAATACCCCTTCGTAATACAACGGACAAATTCCGCGTTTTTGTCTCACGCACAAAAGAAAAAGACGCCCGAAAGCGCCTTTTTAGTATTGTTCAAGCGATGAGAACGCATCACTCTCAATGGTCAGGATGTCATCCATCGGGATCTTCGTGCCGTCCTGCATGGTAATCAGGCGTTCAAAATCATCCAGCTTTTTCACGATGCCTGTTGCTTCAAGATAAGCACCACCGGCTTTTCGCTCATCTGCTTTGAAGTATGTGATTGCCACCTCCGGCTCATCTTCAAGGTGCTCCACAAGAAGCTGAAACTTCAAATTTAGGTTATTGAGTTCTTCATCATCCAACTCAATCTTTATGTCGGTCAGACGCCCGGTTTCTTTGATAGCGGCATCATAACCAGTGAGAGCTGCGAACGGAGAAAACTGAGCTGCACGATCTGACATCGGCATCTGCGGTCTGGTTGCAGAGACATGGTGAGGCATATTAAGAATATCACCATATTTTTGCTCAGAGTAATTCATGCCGCACCACCTTTCTTTTAGATCCTGTTGTATATCTCAAGTGTTTTATTACGAAGCTGCTGTAAGTGTTGGTGTAACTCCCATGTTTGATTTTCGTCTTCACTCAATCGTTTAGCAATCTCTTGGAATTTGCGTTCACGCGCGTAGTCATCGGATATGTAAACATAGTCAATAAAGCATTGGTGACACCAATAATTTCGGATTTCTCGAATTTTCTCCAACAACATATAGTCCCGTTTAGTAAGATCGGGGTGTCCATCGCTATAATCTAATTCCTTTACTTTTTTTATCATTGACCCCAGATTTACTTTTTCAAGAGCATCAAGGTTTTTGTCAAAATCACCCTTGCACATTCCGGCATAAATCAACTTCAAGTCATGCTCAATACACTGAACTTGCATTATCAACTCACTGTGAATCAGTTTGAATTTGTCTCGTGTCATATCTATTCTCCTTACGCCTTATGCCCACCAATCTGCTCATTGCGGTCCTTTGCGGTTGCGCCTTCCTCCAAGTTCATGCCTTTGAGTATGGCGTTCTTTCCATACTTCTTCTTGATGATGAGCATTGCCTGTTGCATTTTCTTTTCCCGATCCAGGTCTGCTTTTTCGCGCTTTCGTTGTGCTTCTAAGGCAGTGAAATCTGTGAAGAGATCAAGCTGCTCATAGCCTCCGTTTTTCACTGGCGCGTCTGCTTCTGGAACAACATGATTTGCTGTGATATTCAGCCGACGCACAAGAAGATTCTTGTCCACGATCCTATCAAAGAGTTCTGCCGTAGCACACATTATTTTCTTCGTAGATGATGTGTGACCGTCAAGATTGATTGAGCCGTGCGCCTGTTTTGGTATCTGCCGTCCGTAATGGTCTTTTACAACTGTCCCGTGATATTTTCGGCTTCGTTCGGGATCGGTGAGGTTTTCTATATCGTAGCCAACTGTGATGACGATTTGATCTGTCACAAGTCCTTTGTCCACCAAGTCCAGCACGAGAAGATCAGTCATCTCACGGAGGACGAGCTTTGCCTTTTCAGCCTCATAGGGGCAATGCAGGACTTGTCCTGAGCCTAAGCTGTTGGTGCTGGGCTTGTAGGCTTTGATTGCTTCAACCGTGCAAGGCTCCCAGCCCCACGCATGGTCGATCAGCAGTTCTGCGTTCTTGCCGAAAAGTTTGTAAAGCAAGTCCTCATTTTTCGCCGAGCATCGGGCAACATCGCCCATCGTAAACATTCCGTTTTCTTCGAGCTTCTTTGCATAGCCTCTACCGACTCTCCAAAAGTCTGTGAGCGGCTGGTGCGTCCAAAGCTCACGGCGAAACTTCATCTCATCCAACTCTGCAATACGAACGCCGTTTTTATCTGCCGGAATGTGCTTTGCCACAATATCCATCGCAACTTTGCTGAGAAAAAGGTTTGTTCCAATCCCGGCGGTTGCGGTGATACCGGTTGTCTCAAGCACATCCAAGATCATCTTCATCGCAAGGTCATGTGGCGTGAGATGATAGGTGTTCAGATAATCCGTCACATCCATAAACACCTCGTCGATGGAGTAAACCACAATGTCTTCCGGCGCAACATACTTCATGTAGACCTCATATATCTGCGTACTGATCTCCATGTACCGAGCCATTTGCGGCGGTGCGATGATGAAGTCAATCGCAAGCTCAGGATTAGCTTGCAGCTCAGAAAAGAAATGCGATGATCCTTCGAGCTTTCGTTTCGGTGCATCGTGCTGTCTTCCTGCGTTCGCTTCTTTGACACGCTGCTTCACCTCAAACAATCTGCCGCGTCCTGAGATGCCATAACTCTTGAGGGATGGGGTAACAGCAAGGCAAATGGTTTTGTCAGTCCGGCTTTCGTCCGCGACAACAAGGTTTGTGTCCAGAGGATCTAAGCCTCTATCACGGCATTCGACGGAGGCATAGAAGCTCTTGAGGTCGATGGCAATATAGGTGCGTTGTTTCAACTCCTGTGCCTCCTTTTTATCACTGCATCAGTTCGCCAAACTGGAATTTATAGTCCTCTCAAAACCAATTTGCTTTTTCTTCTCGAAATACGGGAATA
>ERZ827104.2343-NODE-2343-length-14774-cov-2.629051_pt1 | contig 14774 bp, 11 predicted proteins | sample MGYA00519781_ERZ827104 | MGnify/ENA primary metagenome ERZ827104 (study PRJEB31778, sample SAMEA3449257) | human gut metagenome | biome: human gut; feature: human-associated habitat; material: faeces | place: United Kingdom | collected 2010/2012 ... | reverse complement strand
CGGCCTGTCCGGCGGAGCCACGGTTACGCCGACGTCAGGAATTGTCACAGAGCATTTTCCGCTTGCCCAATCGGCGTCCCTTGTAGGACTCCTATTTTTAGGGCACCAGCTGGGTGCTTTTCTCAGTGCTTTTTGGGGCGGCATGACCGTTGCTGCAACAGGAAGCTATCAATCCATCTGGGGAATCGATAGCGTGCTTTGTCTTCTGGCGTCCTATCTAAGCGCCAAGATTTTGCCGCATCAGCAAAAGAATACTGGATCCGGGCATAAAGCGTAAATCGATAAGGTCCTGTACAGGACCTCTTTTTTTATGCTCTCCCCTATAGGGCGTTTTTCATAGGATAGGCAGACCTTTTTCCATCCTCTGCGCCCCAATCTTGACATCCTTTTTCTATGCAGTACAATAAGACAGGATTACAGCGTACTTTCTGCTTCATAAGGAGGATTTCATTTGTCAAAAGATCGTTTATGGACACCTCAATTCATGACTATGGGGGGAGGAAATTTCTTTTATTTTCTATCCCAATACCTGCTGGTTGCGGCCATGCCGTTATACATCCTCGAAGAACTTCAGGGAAGCGAAAGGGACGCAGGCCTTGCCATGACGTATTTTCAGCTGGGAACCGTTTTATGCCGTCCTTTTGCAGGAAAGATCATTGATTCCCTGAATAAACACCGGCTGCTCGTGGCGGGATCATGTGCATTCCTTCTCATCATGACGGCCTTTTTCTTTTTGCGGGCCTTGCCGGCGGTCTTTGGACTGCGCTTCTTACACGGTGCTGCTTTTGGCATCACATCAACAGCGGCTGCTGCCGTGGCAGCGCTTGTCCTGCCGCTTTCACGCAAAGGGGAAGGCATTGGCTACTTTGCCCTTTCAACCAATCTTGCCATGGTCGCAGGTCCCCTCGTTGGGCTTCTCCTCATGCAGTATTGGGGGCCATCGGCCGTCTTTTTCTTTTTGATCATCGGCGCCCTCTTTACGCTCATTGCCATGCTCCGCACCGCGCTGCCGATTTCTATCACCCGTCCCAGTGCCTCCTTTCGCTCTTTTTCAGCAACCGATTTCATTGAACCCCGCTCTGTCATCCCCTCTTTATTTGGGGGCTTGGTCTTTTTTTCCTATGGTGGGATGCTTACCTTCATTCCGCTTTATGCCAGGAGCCTTGGGCTGGGTTCTGTAACCAGTCTCTTTTTTGTTGTCTTTGCCCTCATCATTATCGTCACACGGCCGGTCATTGGACATCTTTTTGATACCAAGGGCCCTGATTATATCGTTTATCCGGGGTTCATCATCTTTCTTCTGGGATTCATCCTTTTTGCCTCCATTTCAAGTCTCACGGGGCTGCTGCTTTCAGGAGCTGTACTGGGACTTGGTTTTGGGGCCCTTTCACCAGCCTTTCAGACCCTTGCCGTGACCATGGCACCGCCCCTTCGAGCCGGGGTCGCCACAGCCACTTATTTTTGGGCCCTTGACATCAGTGTTGGCCTTGCGGCCTATTTACTTGGACTTGCGGCGGCTGAATGGGGCTATGCCATGATGTATGGTGTCATTTGTCCTGCCGTACTTGTCGGGGCTGCTGTCTTGTATCTTGTCTGGAGACGCATGGAAAACTGATGAAAGGAACCGAAACGGGCTCCTTTTTCTGCCTGGGAGCAGTGCTTCCTACCCTATCATGAATCTATGGCAAAGGCCCAACAGCCAATATTGGCTGTTGGGCCTTTGCTCAAAAGAAAGAAAAAACATGACGAAACATTTCCAAATGGCCTTGCCAAGGCGGGATGGCTTCTGCCGTCTGGAAGCAGAAAATCTCAAATGGCAGACAGGCATTCACGGGCCTGACGCAGGCCCTTTTCCCCGTAACGGGAAAAGATGGCTGCAAGCTGGGCAATCATCTTATCCTTTTCTTCAGGAATCCTCCCATAGATAGGGGTGATGATGGAGGCATTTGCTGCGTCAATCAGCGTCGGATTCTTAAGACGTGTCAAAAATTCCTTCCATTCCAAAACGCGTTCGCTTTCCGTCGCTTCAAAAAAGGACGGTGCCTTCATCAATGGTTAAGGAATCATCAGGGACAAGGGCATCGACATGGACGGTCTGGACCTTTCCCGTCCCCTCACAGCGCGGGCAGGCGCCTTGACTGTTGAAAGACAGTTCTTCTGCAAAAGGTGCGTAAAAATGGGCCCCCAGGTCGGGCAGAGGAGTTCCTTTTCCGCTGCGACGGCAAGGGACGGCGGGACCTCATGACCCTTTGGGCAGCGGTGCACCGCAAGACGGGGAAAAAAAGACGCAGGCTGTTTAACAGTTCCGTTCCCGTCCCAAAGGTGCTGCCCATGCCAGGAACACCGGAACGCTGGTGCAGGGCAAGGGCAGCCGGCACGTAAAGGACTTCATCCACGTCTGCCTTGGGGGAAAAGCTCATACGCCGTCTCGTATACGCCGAAAGGGAATCAAGGCAGCGCTTTGACCCTTCTGCCTAAAGGACGCCCAAAGCAAGGGAGGATTTTCCCGAACCTGACACCCCCGTGATCCCGACAAGCTTTCCCAAGGGCACATCCACATCGATATTTTTCAAATTATGGACCCGTGCACCGCGGATCTTGATGGCGTCTTTCATGATTCCATCCCGATTCTTTCCCGTCTGGTTTCCGGTTCTTTTCCTAAAGGTTAAAGGCCCTGTCGTAGACAATCGTGCCTGCAAGGGGAGCAGCATCAGGAATAAGCTTTATGGCCATAAAATATTTTTTAGGGAAAGCAGCCGGTGGCGTGATTCCCAATTTTTCTGCCTCTTCATAACCCAAAGGGCCATAAAATGCAGGGTCTCCTAAAACAGCAGCATAGGCAAATCCAGCCTTTGCAGCAAGGGAATGACCTTTTTTTACAAGGGCGGTCCCAATCCCGCTTTTTTGAAAACAAGGCCGCACAGCAAGGGGTGCCAAGGCAAGGATTGTTTCTTGGGATACCCTTGCTTTTGTAAAGAGGATAAACCCTGCGGGCTGATCTTTCCGTTCGGCCATAAGGGCTAGGTCTGGGATAAAGGAAGGGCCTTGCCGCAGCCGGTCTACAAGAGCTGCTTCTGTCCCGTCCGAATAAGGGACCGAGGCAAAAGCTTGCTTTACTAGGTCCTCAATGGCAGCCCAGTCTTGTTCCTGTACTTTTCGAATCAGATCCATCATCAAGCCTCCCTAACTTATCCATCCTATCGAAGAATCTTTCTGCTGCCTTATCTTTTCATCAGGCAGGAAGCTTATTTGGCGCAAAAAAGGCGTCAAGATCCTTTACAATGGAACCATCGATTTTTCCTTTATGGGCCAGTTCAGCCATAATGGCAATGGCCTTTTCATGTGAAAATCCTTCTTTATAGGGTCTTTTTTCCGTCAAGGCCTGATAAATATCGATACAGGCCATGAGGCGTTCTTCAAAGGAAAGGTCCTTGCTGCAAAGACCTTTGACGTAACCGCTTCCATCCAGCTTCTCATGATGGAAGGAGGCCCAATCCCGAATATCACCAAAATCAGGGATTTCGTCAAGGACTTCATAAGTCCAGCGGACATGGTTCTTCATGACTTGAAACTCTTCTGCAGTAAGTGGCCCTGCTTTTTCAAGGATGGCAGAAGGTACCCGCAGTTTCCCATAATCATGGAGGCTTGCTGCTAGAAGAAAACGTTCCTGCTTTTCCTCATTCCATCCATATTTTTGGGCCATGGCAAGGGCTTTCATGGCAATTCCGTGGGAATGGTCCTTCGTGAAGGAGGACTTATTATCGACAATCCGTTCAAAAAACCGGGTGATGGCAAGCATATCTTTCAGGCTGTACTCACAAGCATGGCTCGGCACAATCGATTTGAGGAGCCTATTAAGAGGAATCTCTTGAAGTTTTTGTACAGCCTCAAAAGTCAGGTTCTTTTCAAGAAGCGCCAAAGCATAATGGGAAAACTCAATATGTTCGAGGTCAAGCAGATCACGGACCATCTCCCTAAATCCGCTTGCTGAAAGGGACAATAAGTCGTAACGGATGTCCATGCGATCGGCAAGATAGAGCACTTGGGCCCGCTTATCACTGGCATCTTCCCTAAGTCCCATGGGCCCCGTTCCATTGGCCCACTCGTGGTGCATCATGACAACCCCTTTGATTTGGGAATAAAAAGGCATATCCTGCAAGAGGTCCTCCCCCTTTTGAGCATGGATATTGGCGTCATCTACAACCCTGCCATTGGAAAAAGTCCCTCTGAAGGGTTTCCCATTTCGGGCGGCATCCCGCATTTCCCGAATGGTCTCTACAGACCCGCAGTCATGGAGCAAAGCAGCAAGGACAAAGGCCAGCCGCTCATCAGGGGACCACGGAAGGCTGCGCGTCATCAGGTAGGACAGATAGGCAACTCGCTTACCATGGCCGACAGTGGCGCCGACAAGGTCATGTTCTTCCCGGTCAAGGGCCTCAATCATAGGTAGGAAAAAATAGAGGGGATCAAGTTTCACAATAAGTCCTTTCTGTCAGCTGAGGGGAGTATTTTTTGAAGAAATGACCAAAGAGCCCTGCAGCCAGCCACAATATCACGATAGCTTGTTTCAAAGTCCCGGGTATACCAAGGATCGGCCACGTCCCGGGGATGATCCGTATAATCAAGGAGCAGCGATAGTTTATGCGCCTTATCCCCACCGCAGATGCGCCGCATGTCATGTAGGTTTTCCGCGTCCATGCCGATGAGATAATCATAGAAAGCATAATCAGCCCGCGTCAATAGGACCGCCCGCTTTCCTACGGGGTCAATGCCATGACGCAGGAGCGTCTCCCGAGCCGGCGGATAGACGGGATTTCCTACGCCGCCAAAAATTTCGTCCGTTGTCGTCGCCGCGGAAGCAATGAGGAAATCTGCTTCCTGACCGGCCTTTTTGACAATGTCCCTAAAAACAAACTCCGCAACGGGGCTTCTACAAATATTGCCGTGGCACACAAATAGGATTTTTACAGCCATTTTGAAAGTCCTCCTGAGGATACGAAAGGCCACGTAAAGCCGCATGATGCGGTCTTCCCCAAAATTGGTCATTTTTCAGGAACTTGGCATATGGTTGCCTTTCGTGGCATAAATTAGCCGCCTTTAGTAGTAAAAATGGTAGTAAAACGGGCTTTCCGTACTACCGTAATATTTTCACCTTTATTCTACCAGAAAAAAGACCTTTCATCACCCCATGCCCTTTCTTGATTTTCAACACAAAATCAATTACCTAAAATTTGACTTTAGATCAAATAATTACGGATACCACTGAAAAAAAAATAATAGGTATATAAATCATCCTGCGGTGTGGTCACCCCTATAACACTTTTTGTGGTCGAAAGGGCTATGACAAAATTGTGGTCGCCCCTTTAAGGATTGTATACACCCCTATAACATTTCTGTGGTTTTGCTTTAAACAAATTGTGGTTCTGGATTTCGAGAAAATAAGAAAAAACCTCCTGCTGTAAAATAAAGATATGCAATCCATATTTTCAGAGGAGGTAAGACAAAAATATCTCTAGAAAAGTTTATCACAAAAGTGCTTAACGTTAAAGCCGATGGAATCCAGAAAATGACCTCTATCGAAGAAGAAAATGGCAGCCTGACGTTAAATCGAACCCCGTCCTTAATGAAACCTGGCACTATATCAAAATAGCTTCCCTGAACAATATTTGAATTTCCCTCACTATGTATCAGCATATTTGTTGTGGGGGCCCATAAACAAGTTCATCATATTAAACCCCGTAGATATGGTTTTTCTTTGCCTCATCTTCTTCGCTTTTCGTATGGCAGTCCAAAAGAGCATGAGTCATTGCCCTCACAAGGAAGGACCCGCTGCCACAGGTCAGATCTATTAAGACGTTAATTTGGATACGACGTCCGGGAGCACGAAATGCCCAGTAATCGCGCGGTTTCCGGGATTTTGGGCGACGCGAGGCGGAATAAAGAGGCGCACTTCCGGCCCTGCATCTGCGGGTTCTCGTTGCTGTTCGAGTCAAAAGTGACACCTCCTGTCTGCTGCCGCTAAAAGGTATGGCTGCCGCTAAAAGGTTTAATACGCTGTTCAGCCGACTGTCTTATATGGCCTCCAGCACGTCGAGCAGGTGCTGATACGTGTCGACGTCGTGGTAGACGACGTCCTTGTTGGATAGGGTCTTGAACAGTTGCTTTGCGCAGCTGATTTTTGCCTGCTCGATGGGCTTCAGGTTCAGGCTCTCCATCGTGCCCTTGGTCTCCGCGATGAAAAAGATGTGCTTCACGCTTCCCTTGCTGAAGGCGATGGCCCAGTCAGGCGCGTAGTTGCCGACGGGCGTCGGTATCTGGAAGCCGCGCGGCAGCTTGGCGTAGACCACGACCTTCTCGTCCAGTTCCAGCTCTCCGGCAAAGGCCTTCTCGCCATCCGAGTCCGGGAACACGTAGTCTTGCACGTTCTTCTTGGCCTCGATCGCGCGGGCGAAGTCCGTGTTCTTCTCGGCCGTGAAGATGGCGCTGTCGTAGGTGCCTTCCGTCTGGTTGTACTGGATCTGCTCCACGATCATCGTGGCCTTCTCCTCGTCGATCAGACGGATGGCTTTGGCGATGAACTCCTCCGGGTTGTTCTGGTACATGGCGAAGGTCTGGGGCTTGATGCCCTTGAGGATTCGGGCGGTTGTCCGGCGCGTGAGCTTGGCTCCTTGGGCCACCTTGCCGACCAGATCGTAGCGAACGGAGCTGCCCTCCGCTCGGTCGAGGTTGTAGGTCGCGCGGGTTTCCGCCACAAAGCCGATCCCAGCTTTGACCTTCTCGGTGCTCCAGTCCTGTCCCTGCTCGCCTTGGGTCACGGTGTATTGCAGCTTGGCGACGAACATCTTCTCGTCGATATGCCGGATCGCCTTGTCGATGAGCTCCTCGCCGTCGAACGAGACGGTGTACGCATACTTGTGGTTGATGTAACCCCAGAGGGTCTGGAACTCCTTCTTGTAAAAGTTGTCGTTGAGCGCGTTCTCACGGACCTTGGTCTCGTGGCCGTTGCTTACCATGCCGTCGAGCGCGTGCTCGTCGAACACGCTTTGGATCAGCGCGTGCACGCCGTCCGCAATCTCCCTGCAGCTATCGGGAAGCGGGGCGAGTGCGTTGTTCGCGAGGTCCGTCCGGTACTGGTCCGAGACGTGGTCATCGTCGTCGATGTAGTCGTTCTTGATGAGGTAGCGGTAGATGTCGTGCGCCTGCCTGTCGCTGACCGTTTTCTCGGCACCGTCCAGAACGATGGTCTTTCCAGCGAAGTAATCCTCGGTCGCCTTGGTCGGGCGGTCGTAGAGGTCCTCGCGTATGCCGCGCTGAAGGTCGGCAACGAAGTCCTTGTAGCCGTCGCTTGCGATGACGGTCAGCTGGTTGACCTGCTGCACCGCGTCTCCCAGCACGGCGGCGTCCATCCGGTCACCGTTCTGGTTCACGCAGAGCCTGAGTCCCCGCCCGACCTCCTGCCGCTTCTGCGTCGGCGAGTCGCCGCCGTGCTTGAGCGTGCAGATCTGGAAGACGTTCGGGTTGTCCCAGCCTTCCCTCAGGGCCGAGTGCGAGAAGATGAAGCGCACGGGATTGTCAAAGGAGAGCAGCCGCTCCTTGTCCTTCAATATCAGGTCGTAGGCGGACGTGTCGTCGCTCTCGTCGCTGCCGCGCTTGAGCTTGCTGTCGACCTTGCGGCCCTTCTTGTCGATGCTGAAGTAGCCCGCATGCGTGCTGTGCACGTCGATGGACCTGAGGTAGCGCTCGTAGGGCGTGTCGAACAGCGTCAGGTACTCGTTCAGGATGTCCGTGTACTCCTGCTCAAAGATGTCGCCGTACTCGGAGTTCGTCTCGTTGCCGTCCTCGTCGTACTTGCGGTACTTCGCCACCTCGTCGATGAAGAACAGGGACAGGCACTTGACGCCCCGGTCGAAGAGCTCCTTTTCCTTCTCGAAGTGCGAGCGGATTGTTTCACGGATTTCAACGCGTCGCATGTCCGCCTCCGACACGTCGCCGGTGACCTCACCCGCATGAATCGTCACGCCGTTGGTGAAGCTCACCTCGCCCCGGATCGGGTCGATCGCGCTGACGTGGTAGCCGCGATACTGCTCCATGCCCTTTGATAGCGCGTACAGGTCGTCGTCCACGCCTACCTGCCGGGTCTCCCGGTTGATGGATTTCTGATAGGCGATTTCGAACTCCAGCCGTGCCATCGGCGGCTTCTTCGGCGAGATCACGATTCTCTCCAGATACAGGTAGCTGTCCGTGCCGCGCAGGTTCTTGATGTCAAAGCCCTTGACCTCGATCCGCTTGACCAGTCGCTTGTTGTAGGCGTCCAGCGCGTCCAGCACGTACACGAGGTCGTGATGCTCCTTGTGCGTGGCCGAATAGTTCAGGCAAAACAATGGGTTGAACGCCTCAAGCGCCTTCTGGGTCGCCTTGCCGCCCATCTTCTGCGGCTCGTCCATGATCACGATGGGACGGTTGGCGGCGATCACGTCGATTGGGCGGCGGCTTCCGAACGAGTCGCGCCGGGAGAAGATGATCCTCGCCGCGTCGTTGCCCTTGCGCCCCTCCACATTCTTGTCCTTGTTGAAGGACGTGTTGAACGCCTGCGTGTTGATGATCATGACCTGAATGTCGGCACTCTGGCTGAAGGAGTCGATGTCGGAGAGACGCTTGGAGTCGTAGATGAAGACGCGCGCCTTCTTGCCGTACTGCTCCATGAAGTGGTCCGACATGGTGTCAAAGCTCTTGCGCACGCCCTCGCGGATGGCGATGGATGGCACCACGACGATGAACTTGCTCCAGCCGTAGCGCTTGTTCAGCTCGAACATCGTCTTGATGTAAACGTAGGTCTTGCCCGTGCCCGTCTCCATCTCCACGTCGAGCGAGCACGCGCCGAGGTTGGTCTGTGTCAGCGAGTCGGACACGTGAATGTTGTTCCGCATCTGAATCCGCCGGACGTTCGCGAGGATCTGCGCTTCGCCTATCTGCACCCTGGCGTTGGCGAAGCCCATGGTCAGCTCCTCGTCGGACTTCGACCAGTTCGTGATGTCGCGGTGGATCTCCACGTCTCTGCGGTAGGTGAACCGGTCGTTGTACGGCTGGCCCGCGAACACGTCCGCCACGCTCTCCACGGCATCCGTCTGAAAGGGCTGTATGGAAAATTTAAATCTCATCCGTCGGCCCTCCTTCCTGGTCCGCGTGCTGCAGATAGAACAGCTCCTTTTGCGTCTCGATCTCCGCGCGCAGCTCCTCCTCCGTCGGCAGGTACAGCTTGTACTTCGACGCGAAGAGCTGGTCGCTCTCGTTCATGATTGAGTAGCGAGCGATGTCGGAATCCGTGTCCGCGCACAGGATGATGCCGATGGTCGGATGGTCGTCCGGCTGCTTTTTCCGCTCGTCGTACATGCGGATGTACATGTCCATCTGGCCGACGTCCTGATGCGTGATCTTTTTCGTCTTCAGGTCGATCAGGACGAAGCACTTCAGGATGTAGTTGTAGAACACCAAGTCGATATAGTAGTCTTCCTTCTCGGTGTGGATACGCTGCTGCCGGGCGACGAAGGCGTACCCCTTGCCCAGCTCCATGAGGAACTTCTGCAGGTTGTTGATAATGCTCTGCTCGAGGTCCGACTCCAGATACGACGTGTCCTCCTGCATGCCAAGAAACTCGGCGATGACCGGGCTCTTGATGAACTCGAGCTTTTTCTGGTACTCCGCCGTCAGCTCCTGCATCTCACGTTTGACGGCATCCTGACTCTGCGTCTTCAGCATCCGGTAGTAGTACTGCGACGAGATGTTGCGCTGCAGGGTGCGGGTGCTCCAGTTCTCAGTCGCGGCCTCCTGCGCGTACCACTGCCGGGCCTTCTCGTCGCTCACCTGGAGAAGCGCCCGATAATGCGTCCACGACAAAAGCGGCGTCTGAGATTTTCCACGCAGTGAGTGGAAAATCTCCGGGAAGGCACGATAGAACGAAAAATAATAGTACAGATTCGTCATCGTGAACCCTCTGCCGTACTTTGTGGTCAGCGCACGCGCCAGCTTCTTCATGACCTCGGAACCATATTCCGTACGTCCGTCCCCGTTAGCGATCTCCTCGGAGATGCGCTTACCGAGAAGCCAGTTCCGCTCCACAAGAAGCAGATTGACCGCCTGATAGGCATTCCCTTGAGCCGTCTCTATGATTCGTTCCGAATCCGCCACCAGATTGTCCGATCTGTGATAGGCAATCCGCATGAGTTCTTCCGCCATCACAGCACCTTCCTTTGCGTCTGGGGACTATACGTCTCGAAAATCTGCTCGAAGTTAGCCATCACGCTGTCATTCGCCATGCCGCTGTCGCGGAAGACGGCGTAGAAGGGATGGCGCTTGGCGATGGCCTTGACCGTCTCCTCTGTAACGTCCCTGTCGAAACAGGCGATGAGATAGCCGTCGGCGACCGAGAACACCTTCCGGCCATCGACCAACTCCTCATCAACCGATGAGGACAGCGTGACCCCAAGATCCAGCATCACCTGAAAGAGCAGATCCTCCGGCGTGCGGTCCGGCTTGATGTTGTCCGCAAATAGGTCCAGCTGCGCCTGCTTCACGTCGGCGGGACGATAGTAGACATCCTCCATGTTCGAGCTGTCCACCTTAAAGACACGGAAACCAATGTCCAGATTCGATGTGGTCAAAGGAGACTCTTCCTTGATCTTCCTGCCCGCGCGACGGATACGCTCTTCGCCAATTTCGCAGATGGTACGGTAGCCGGCCTTATAAGCCGCGCTCTTTTCATCACAAACTTCCGGCAACTGCACCATAATGAATTTGCGATTGCCACCATCCTCAGCATTCAGCTGCATCACTGCGTGAGCTGTGGTGGCTGAACCAGAAAAAAAGTCCAGAATTAACGAATCACCTGAAGTGTATAGCTGTAAGCTACGTTTGATTAGTCCAACAGGTTTGGGATAGTCAAAGAGTTTCTTGTTGTCAAAAATTTTGGACAGAGCTTTTGTTGCGTCCTGAGAGTGCCCAACATCCGTATAGTGCCATATGGTCATGGGAGTAACGCCAGTTTTGCGGAGCTCTGAAAGAAAACGTTTCATAGCGGGAACATTGTTTCCATCTGGTCCAAACGAAATGCGATTATCCTTGAGTCTCTCGCAAAAAGCTTTTTGCGAGAGACTCCAGCTGGGCGCAGCTGGAGGCTCTACAACTCTACCGGAAGGAGTAGTAATAGGATAAATATTTGACTGAATAGCCGGACCAACTGAAAGGTCACTTGCCTTCCAAACTCCTCGCGGATCATTATCAGGATTCGAATACCTACCATTAGCTTCGTCAGATCTTGGTATTCCATTACAAATCGTTTGATCAATATTACGTCCATAACAAACGATGTAATCATGCGAGGTAGAAAAATGCTTCACAAGATTTATTGGAGCATAAGCGCGTTCCCAAATTACCTGAGCAATAAAATTCTGTTCTCCAAAAATCTCATCGCATATCTTCTTTAGATTTTCCTGCTCATTGTCATCGATTGAAATGAAGATCACACCGTCGTCACTCAACAAATCCTTTGCAATCCGAAGCCTCGGATACAGCATGTTGAGCCAGTCCGTGTGGAACCGGCCGTTTGACTCGTTGTTGGTTCGCATGTCGAACAGCAGGTTGCCGTCGTCGTCGCGCTGGCCGCTGCGCTCGGCGAACTCCTCACCGCTGATGGAGCTGTCGTCGTCGTACACAAACGCATCCGAGCCTGTGTTGTACGGTGGGTCGATGTAGATCATTTTGACCTTACCGAGGTAGGTTTCCTGCAGGAGCTTGAGGGCGTCCAGATTGTCGCCCTCGATGTAGATGTTCTCGGTGTCAATGCTGCCAGGCGTGCCGTCGCGTCCCACGGATTTCTCCCGGTCGAGACGCAGTGTCTCCGCGATGGGCTGGTTGGCCAGCACGACGGACTTTCTTTTATCCGGCCACGTAAACTGGTAGCGTTCCTGCGTGCCTTCAACGACGGTGGCGGCGATCTCTGACCTAAGCACATCCGCGTCGATCGCGCGGACGGTCTCGCCGTTCTCGTCCTTCGTTTCCGTCACCGCGTTCGGGAAGAGCGCAGCGAGCTTCTCGTAGTTTTCCTTCGCCAAGTCAGGCGTGTGCATGTTCATCTTCTCCATGAGTCAACTCCTCCAGTTCCTTCTGATATTCTCGCAGGCGCGTGTAGGTCTCAAACTGCTTCTTGGGCTGCTGCTGTCGCCATGCGGCCGCCTCCATCCTGCTGATCAGCCTCTTCAGCTTCTCTATCCTGTCCTGCCGGTCCAGCCGCTCGTCGATGGACAGATTTTCGTTCTGCCCTGAGGCGTCCTCCTCCAGCAGCGCGATCTGCTCGATGATGGAGTCCCAGATCTCGTCCAAGGAGAAGCCGTGCAGGCTCAGATGGACATCCGACGCCTCCACCCATGGCGTGCGGTAAAGCTTGCCGTAATAGAGCGCCAGCTGCCGCCTGCTCTCAAAGCACAGCAAGAAGACGAGCCGGTGCTTGTTCTGCCGGGCGATCGCCTCGATGACCTTGCCGTCGAACTCCTGCTTCTTCAGCCTGACGGACAGCAGGAGGATCTCCTTGGTGTCGGCGCTTGCCGTCAGGTTCAGCGTCTGTTTGGTGAAGCTGTTCTCCACCATGATCCGGTCCACGTCGGATACGAATTTTTCCTTGAGTGCGTTTGTCAGCGCGAGGGGACGGTAGAACGCCTCCTTGGGCAGGCGTTTCCTCACCGTCGTCGCGGTTGGGAAGTTCATCATGTCAGAGCACCACCATGAAACATATCAGTTCGAAGTCGTCGAGTCCCGAGAATCCGCCCGAGAGGAAGGTAGTCTGTCCGCCGCCGAAGAAGCTGTCGATGTCACTTTCGTCCTTGGCGTCGATGACGGACATGATCGCGTCCTCCAACAGCTTCGATATGCGGCCCATGTTCCGGCCGTCGTCCGTCGCCTTGTTGAACCTTCCGCAGAGCGCCTTGTCCGGCACGGACTTTCCCCGTGCGAGATGACGCATCATGTCCAGCGTGTCCTTCGGCTGCAGGTGGTTGGTGACCACCTCGCCGTCCATGCCGACGTAGACCATGTAGAAGGGGTGAAGCCTGTTCTGGTTCTGGATGTTGACCTGCTTGTTGACGTTCTTCAGGGCGAAGATCACGCCGGGCTTGTCGCCCTTCACGACCGTGTGGATGCCAAGCGGCATGTGGTCGATGTCCCCGTGTTCCTTCCTGTAGGCGATTAGGTCCATGCGGAACTCGTTCAGCCCCAGGTCCATGAATGGACACGCCGTTCGTCATGTCCTCCAGGTCGACGACCTCCTCCTGCAGCTTTTTCAGCTGGCTGCGGCGGTATTCGAGGTCGCCCTTCTCCTCTTGGTCAATCGGGTTGTCGTCGCCCGTCGAGGTCATGACGGAGATACGCATCCTTTCCTCGACACGGGACTTGAGCTGGATGTACTCGTCCAAGTCGAGGTCGGGCCAGAAGTTGACGAGCTGGATTGCCTCGTTGCGGCTGCCGATACGGTCGATCCGTCCGAAGCGCTGGATGATGCGCACGGGGTTCCAGTGGATGTCGTAGTTGATGCAGTAGTCGCAGTCCTGCAGGTTCTGCCCCTCGGAGATGCAGTCCGTCGCGATCAGGATGTCGATGTCCTCCGTGTCCTTGGGGTACAGCACGTCCCTGTCCTTGGACTTCGGGGAAAAGCAGGTCAGGACGTGGTTCATCTCGGCCTTGAACCCCGGAATCGTCGTCTTGCCGTCGACCGACCCCGTGATGAGGGCCGTGTCGAGTCCCAGCTGCGTTTTCGCCATGCCGCTCACGTGCTCGTACAGGTACTCCGCCGTGTCCGAGAAGGCGGTGAAGATCAGGATCTTCTTGTTGCCGGGGTTGATCGGCTTTTCGACCTTCTCGCGGATCACGCGGAGCAGCTCGTTGAGCTTGTAGTCGTACTGCGGGGTGATGTCCTCCACCTTGCCGATCAGCAGGGACAGGGTGTCGATGTCCTCGTCGATGTCCCGCTTCCATGAGATGTAGTCCATGTCCCGAAGGTCGATGCGCACCTTCTTGCCGACGCCGAAGAAGTCCGTGTTCTGGTCGTCGTCGTCGAAGTCCGCCGCCTCGCCGGACAGGTCCGTCATCTCGTCGAGGTTGCCCGATCCGCCGTTTTGGAACGCCTCGATGGTCTGCGAGGTGTCGTACAGGTAGTCGTAGATCCTCTTTACCGTCAGCAGGAAGGAGTGGACGGAGCTTTCCATGCGCTTGAGGAGGTTGATGCTCATGAGGCGCTGGATGCCGATCTCACGGCCCATGCGGAACTTCTCCGTCTCCTTCTCGTCGAGGTACTTGTGCAGCTTGCTCGGCTGGATGTAGACGGTCGGCGTGTAGATGGTCAGGTGCAGCGCGGTCAGGCGCTTGAACACCTCCTTGTAGTTGATCGCATTCTCCAAATCGGTCAGCTTGGGCCGCAGGGATACGGGCTTCAGCCGCTTCGGGAAGGGCCCGATGTCCGTCACGTCGTAATAGGCCTGGATGTGCTTTCGGGACCGGGCGATGGTCACGCTGTCGAGAATCTCGAAGAAGTCGTAGTCCAGGCTCGCAAGCAGATTATCCGTCGTGCGCTGCGCCTCGGGCAGCTTGCACCATGTGTTGTAGACGGCCTGCGCCTGCCTGAAGATCGTGTCGATGTCCGATTGGGTCTTCAGCTTCCCGTTGATCTCCTCCGGGTCGCCGCCGTAGGCGAGCGCCAGCTGGTTGCGCAGGTCGTAGAAGCGGTTGTTGAC
>ERZ827104.2338-NODE-2338-length-14797-cov-2.907882_pt1 | contig 14797 bp, 16 predicted proteins | sample MGYA00519781_ERZ827104 | MGnify/ENA primary metagenome ERZ827104 (study PRJEB31778, sample SAMEA3449257) | human gut metagenome | biome: human gut; feature: human-associated habitat; material: faeces | place: United Kingdom | collected 2010/2012 ... | reverse complement strand
AGAATCTACTATCGGACAACATGCTGATGGCGGGGCTAGTGCAATTTATATTAGGAGAATGCCTATTACTTATACGGCAACATTCACAGGTGCCGGTTCTGCAACATGGACTTATGGATCAGTTAATAATAGTTTACCTGCTGCACCAACAGCTCCAAGTTTTTCAGCATCTTTTTCTGATGGCGGCGGTAATTCTACAGGAGCAAGGGCATTTAGCGGATGGACAATTAAAGGCGTAGGTGGAAATTATGCTGCAGGTGCAGCTTTCCCAACCAATTTTACAAGTAATGTTGTTTTTGATCCTGTCTGGGGAAATACAATTTTTACCATGCCAGGTGCACCATCTAAAAAAGGATATGATTTTATAGGATGGAGATGTGCCCAGAATGGGGGAGTATACGGCGCAGGTGCGCAGCATGAAGTAAACTGTGATGTGTCATACACGGCGCAGTGGAAAGCGCATAGCTATACGGTTAAATATGTATCAGATGGAAATGAAGTAAGTAGCCAGTCCTTTACATATGGTACAGCCCAGAACTTAAAAACTCTTGCATCCCTTGGCATCAGTAAGCCGGGATACACATTTGCAGGTTGGAATCATCAGTACAAGGATGGAGATAGCGTTAACAACCTGACAGATGTAAATGGTGGTTCTGTAACACTTACGACGCAGTGGACGGCAAATACCAACACTCCATATACGATCAACAGATACGTTCAGAAAGAATTTGACAACACTGATCAGGCAACAGGATATGAAATTTACCAAGCACCGGAAGGTACAGAAAATCCTCTGCTTGGTACAGAAATTAAAGCAGCAACAACCGATACATCCGTAACAGAAATTCCTACGGCTATTCCGGGATATGAAACACCGGATGCTATTACGCAGAATATCTCAGGAGACGGATCAACAACATTCAACTTCTACTACAATTTGATCGATAACAGAGCAACCGTTACAGTCAATCATTATTACCAGACAGTAGAGGGTGGCGATTACGTTCTCTATGATGGTAAATTTGGAGATTATGAGCAGGATAACTACACAAATACATTCAAGGGTACGGTCGGGGAAAATAAAGAGATCCCGTTTCTGACAAGTGATTCGATAGCAATGACGAATTTTGGCTATGCTTACAAAGATTATATCCTTGTACCGGTAGATGCAGCTCCAAAGACAGTTACTCTGACAAAAGAAACAGTTGTAAATTATTACTACAACCTGAAAAAGAAAAATACGACTGTAAATTATACGGTAGAACATTATATCCAGAAATCTGTTGGTGGTAAATATGAGAAATATGCAGAAGACAAAAAACAGGCAGAATTGGGAGCAGTTATCACACCGGCTCTTAATGAAGATGCCATTGCAGAAGTAAACAAGATCGAAGGATGTAAATGTGATAAGCCGCAGCTCCAGGTAGTAACCGTTAAAGAAGGTCTCGTTGTAAAATACTATTATGCGTGCATCAGTAAAGCTGCAGCAGGAAAAGACGGGGAAGATGGTAAGGACGGTCAGAATGCCGTAGATATCACTGATGAAGCAACTATCAATGAGATTGCTAAGAAACTGGCTGCAGGACTTTCCTTCAAGCTCGATCTGGAAGGTGCAAGTTATGAGATTGTTCAAAATCCGGACGGTACGCTTGGAATTAAATTTGTAACTACGACTGACACAAAGGTTGTTATTCCTGATGTGATCAAGATCGGTGATAAAGTATACCGGATCACAGAGGTACATGATAAGGCATTTTATGACAATACATCTCTGCGTGAGGTAGTAGTTTCCAAAAACATCAGTACGATCGGTAATTCAGCATTTGAAAAATGTATTAACTTAAAGACTGTTAAATTAAATGAAGGTCTTGTCAACATTGGAGACAAGGCATTTAGGGACTGTAGTGCACTTGAATCTGTAAAGATGCCGTCTACTGTACAGAACATCGGAAACTATGCATTTGAAAACTGCGTGAAACTTAGAACTGTAACTCTCAATAATGGACTTTTAAAGATCGGCAAAAAGGCTTTCTATAACTGTAAGAGTCTGAAAAAGATCAAGATTCCAAAATCAGTATTAAAGATTGGAAGCTATGCTTTTGGCAAGTGTATAAAACTGGCATCAGTTACATTCGCTGCAGAGTCACAGCTTCTGGAAATGGGAGAAGGGTGCTTCTATTATTGTAGAGCTCTAAAAAAGATCTCTCTTCCGGCTAAGCTGACTACAGTTCCTGTTAAATGCTTCAAGAGTGATACAAAACTTACAAGCGTTACGATTGGAAAAAATGTGACAAAGATCAGAAAACAGGCATTCAGCGGATGTAAAAAGATTAAAAAGATCACGCTTCCGTCAAGAGTACAGACGATCGAATCACAGGCTTTCTATAATTGTAAGTCGCTGAAAAATGTTACGATCAAATCAAATGCATTAACAGGCGTAGGATCAAAAGCATTCAAGAAGTGCAAAAAGGGAATCCAGTTTAAAATTCCAAACAAGAAGACTGCAAGCTATAAGAAACTCTTCAAGGGAAAATACTAAGCCCTCACTTTACACTTTCACATAAGAAACAGGCTCCGGTTTATGGAGCCTGTTTCGCTAATATGGAGTATAAATGAAAAAAATAGAAAGCATTATTAAAAAAGTAAATGAACTAAGGAAGAATAAATACATCAGGGTAACCGAGAAGCTCCTTATCATGGCACTGGTTCTTAATAAAGTGGTGTTACCTATTTATGGGAATGTCATGGATAGTGTGAGGAAGCTGGTACTTGCGGGGGATGTAGATGGCACCCTGCAGTTTGTAGAAGCCTTCTTCCTTTTGTGTATATTTTTTTTCTATATCATGAAATGCGTAAAAGTTGGCATGGGGTATTGTGAAAAGGAAACATATTATCGTCTGGATCCTGGAGAGGGATCTGCTACATTATTAAAGACACCGGAACTAACAAATGAGGTAAAGGCGGCTCATGAAGCCGGACACTGGCTGATGGCAGAGCTTCTTGGTATTCCGGTGAAGGAAGTATCCATAATTACCGGGCGCACGACAATGGAAGATTATATAGTAAATATATCTGACTGTACACATGTGTCAACCTGCGTTAAGATATTTTATGCTGGGCTTACAGGAGAACAGATCCTGCTTGGAAAAGCCGGAAACGGATGTATGGGAGGAAAAAATGCTGATCTGGAAAGAGCGGAAGATCTCATCAAGCGTCATATACTGCTTACGGATGAGACAGAACTGACACCTTCTTACATATCGCAGGAGACAGCCGAAAAGGTAGCAGCCATGTCAAAACAGCTCCGGCAGGAAGTAATGCTTGATATGACAGAAAATAAAGCTGAACTGGAAGAGAAATATAAGCAGCTATTGGATAAGAAAGAAATACAAAACATTGAATGATTGGGAGATTGGAAAATGAAAGAAAAAATTTTATTCTTTTTACACTTAATAATAACAGTAGCATCATCTATTATGTATGTTATCACGATGAAACAAAAAGCTGCAGCTATCAGGGAATATAATAGTTTGTCACAGTGGCAGCGTTTACCAATGTCTGTAAACCCATATAATCCAGACTATACAGTTTATTTTTTAACTGTTGCTATTGTTTCTTTCATATTTTGTATGTTGTTTCTGGTTTTTATGATAAAAGAAAAAAAGGATAAAAAAAATAGATCAGCAGAATGATTTTATACACTTTTTTGCAGATTTTTCACATATAACTTAAAAAATAAAGGAGAATTTGTTTATGAAAATCCAATATGAAAGACAATGTTCTTCGTCAGAATGTTCCGAAAAAGGATCGGAAGAATATGGAGGAAAATATTACTGCAGAGAATGTTATAAAAATATCATGCGGGATTTATTAGAAAAAGACCATGAATCTGTAACAGAAGAAGATCTGGAACGGTAAGCAGGAAAATTCTGATTGCAATTTCTTGTGCATGATACTTTTCTCATTCACAGAAGATTAGCTCCGTTTGAGTGGGCTAATCTTCGTAGTGATATTTACATGAGTATATAATCAGATTTTGGTTATTATCCATATTGTAGACAAGCCTGTGTTCATCTGTAATTCGCCTGCTACACGCTTTACGGTGTTTTAATGGTTCTGGCTTGCCTATACCATATAAAAGCCCATTTCTATCAATATCCTTGATAAGCTCATTGATATGCCTTACCATCTTTTTATCTTCCTTCTGCCATTCGTTGTATTGCTTCCATGCAGTAGGTGTAAATACTACATTCATTTACTCATAAGCCTCCAGTTCTGAAACGGTCTTTGTAATAAAGCCTCCTGCTTCGGCTTCTGCCATGGATTTATCCAGCATAGCAAGGTAATCAGCATTTCTTTTTGCTTTCATAATCTCATTGTATTCAGCTTCCGATATCATCACTATGTTTTCATTCTTTGGTCTTGATATAATCAGTGTTTCCCCTCCAAAAACCTTATCGCATAAACTTTTGAAATTATCTCTGACATCCATGCTCTTTACAGCTAACATATAAAAATCTCCTTTCCGTACAAAAAAACGTACAATTTTTTGTACTTTTATTATATGCTATTATTATTTCCACGTCAATAATATTCATGCTTTCCATTTTACAAAACAGACAAAATACGAATATGTATAAAAAACCACCAAAAAGGGATACTTGATTTTGAACATGGCATATGATATAGTGAACTTAGGCAATTAAAGATACTAACATTTCCGTAAGAACGGACAAAACGAAAACCCCAGTGCTGGAACACTGGGGTTTTCTATTCCGTTTTGGCAGGGAGGTTTAAGCCCTAGGCTGGTTGCCAATTATTTCTCTCCGTCCAACCATTTGCATATGTAGTAGGCGGCTACACTTGCCACAACAGAGAGTATAAACGATACTAACATTTCCATAAGACACCCCCTTTCTGGGGTGGCAGCACAAATATCATATCATATATTCAGTTTTATTTCCATATTAAAAAACGGACAAGAACAGAATAACTATAGTATAATGCATTGACAAAATGCGAATATTTGTGGTAATATAATAGTACAGAGAAAGCTACTATGTAGACGAATAATATACGATAAGATATAATCATAAGAAGGAGGGTTTACCATGAAAAAGAGAAATTTATTTATTACCATGATACTTGCATTATCAATCATTTGGCAGTCTGTGCCTATGGTATATTCTGATGTAAACATTGTTGAAATTGAGGATGTATCTGATACCGTTTCTGATAATGAATACACTGCTGATATAGCGGAAGATGAGGAAGATACTGAGGAAGTATTAGATATTGATGCAGAGGAAGAAAGCAGTGATTTTAGTTTTAATGCACCACCTAACGGAACGATCAGCTCCGGCAGAAGCTATGGTTATGCAGATCATAACGCAGCCGGTGGAGAAAATAATATTGATGCTGATACATATGTTAGTTTCCCTGCAAAGTATGATCCTCGTCCTAAAGGCGTATCTGGAGTAAGAAATCAGTATCTTGGTTCCTGCTGGGCTTATTCAGTTATTGCAGCGGCAGAATCCAATCTTATTAAAAAGGGACTGGCAGACAGTTCCGTTGATCTGTCTGAATTTCAGCTTATATATTTCATGAACCATAAAAATATAGATCCTCTTGGAATTTATACAAATGATACCTCTGATACAGGTAGAACTAATGTGCAAATGTTTGATAATGGTGGTCAGCCGACAGCAGCAATATCCTTCCTTTCTAAGTGGACCGGACCGGTACTGGAATCTCAGGCTCCGATATATAGTAAAACACTTCCGGGTGGCGGAATCGAATATGACGAAAATGCTATTAACAATGCTGTATTGGGACAGGAGCTGTGTGCCGGATCAAGTAACTGGCATTTTAAGGGAGCAAGATTTTGTGATTATGATATAAACCACTTAAATAATGTAAAAGAACTTATCAGTACATACGGTGGTGTAAGCATGAGTTATTATCAGTCAGAAGGAAGTGAATATACCTGCAAAGGAACAGGAGAAGATGCAAGTTATTATTTTGCATATAAAGCTGCAGCCAATCATGCAGTAGAAATTATAGGATGGGATGATAATTATTCAAAAGATAATTTTAATCATGCCGGAAGTAATGTAAAACTTCCGGAAGCGGATGGAGCATGGCTTGTAAAAAATTCATGGGCTGACACTTATATCATGGATCCCTATGTTGCAAATACATACTATAAATCCAGTGGTTATGTATGGATTTCTTACTATGATAAAACGATTAGCGAAATCGCTGCAGTAGACTACGATAATAAGGATACCTATGCTAATCTGTACGCTTATGATGGCGGCAACATGGTCAATCTTAGTGCAAACAAAGGAACCACGTTTTTAAACATCTATGAGGCAAAAGCATATGGAACAGGATCAGTAGAAAAGATCGATGGCGTTATGACTTATCTTGCGGCAAATATGCCGTTTTCGGTAACAGTGTATAGTAACCCTGTTGTCGAAAGTGGCAAACTGGTAGGTTATTCCGGAAAGAGCGAAGCTCTTACCGGGTGTAGCGATTACGAGGGATTTTATACGATCGATTTAAAAAGCCGGAATATTTATGTGCCGGATGGCATGACATACGGCATCTGTATAGAGACTTCAAAAGACAGAACAGATGAAGGAATTTCTTCAATAGGTAATGGAGGGTATTACCAGGAACCGGGACAGACCTATACAGGTTATTCTTTAAATGACCTGGCAGATAATACAGACTCTCCTTACAATAAATCGGGTGCACCGTGTATCAGAGGACTTACAAATAAAGCCTCCGGTATTACATTATCTACAAGCATCACACTTGATAAGCACAGTATCACGCTTGCAGAAGCTGATAGTAAGAAGCTGACAGCAAATGTATACCCTGCAGGTACTACAAATAGAACCTATGGTTTCAGATCAACGGATAATTCTGTTGCAGAAGTAGATGCAAATGGGAATGTAACAGCAGTAGGTTATGGCGAATGCGATATCATTGTAACAAGTTATGATGGCATGAGTACAGATAAATGCCATGTGACAGTTTACAGCACAGGATTTTCGCTGCAGGATAAATCACTTTTAGCCGGAAATTCCGTAGAACTTACTCCGGTATTTACAAAAGAATTTGCAGGCATCAGTGCCGATAAGCTGACATGGAAAAGCTCCGATGCAAATGTCGCATCTGTTGATGCTTCTGGAAAGGTAACGGCAAAGACAGCAGGATGTGTCACTGTCACTGCATCATATAAAGACAGTAAGCTCACAAATGGAAAACAGATAAGTGCTTCCTGTAAAGTGACGGTAGGCAAGCTGGCAGAAAGTATTACGACTAATAAAGATACCGTAACGCTTTATGAAGGAGAGACATACCAGATAAATGCCGTGGTATTACCGGAGAATACATCAGATAAGAGACTGTCCTATAGCTGCAGTAACTCATATGTTGCTACAGTATCTGAACAAGGCGTTATTACTGCAGTAGAGGAAGGTACAGCGACTATTACCATGACTACATTGGACGGAAGTAAGATCACAAAAGATATCACGGTAACAGTGCTTCCGGCTATAAGAGATATCCAGGTATATAATGGTAATGTAACGGTTAAGCAGGGAGAAACCTATAAGACGTACTTTGATGCATCACCGAGTATGGATGGCTGGAAAGACAGGCTGAAACTGACATCAAGTGATCCGTCAGTGGCACAGGTTGGTAATGCCGTTCCAAGCGATATTAACCCGGACAGCGGAATGGCAGTCATAACAGCGTATAAAGCAGGAGAGACAGATATTACGATCGCATCAATAGATGGAGATAAGGTATCGGTAACATTCCATGTAACTGTAACCGGATCGGCAGATATGCAGACACCGGATCCTGTAAAGCCATCCCAGATTCCGGATGTGCCAAAAACAGATGATACAGTAAAACCATCCGGTAAACCAGTCACTAAGCCAGGGGAAGATACAGAAGAAAGTATCTCTATCACTGTTGGAAATATGTACTTTGAAACAGACTCATGGATTGGGAATGAATGAGAGGATCTTTCTGAATACGAAAGGGCAGATCAGCGAGGGAACCGTCAGCAATATATTCTTTGTGAGAAGCGGGAAGCTGTATACACCGGATCCGGAAAGAAAACGTCAGACGTGACAATCCCGGATTATGTATATCAAAGCGGCAGAAGATATAAAGTGACCAAGATCAATGATAAGGCTTTTTATAAGAACACAAAGCTGAAATCAGTGGATATTCCGCAGACAGTAACAAAGATCGGAAGCAAGGCTTTCTATGGATGCAAGAAACTTACAAAAGTGACGATCCCAGGCAAAGTACGTGTGATCGGAAGCAAGGCTTTTTATGGATGCAAAAAACTTAAAAAAGTGACGGTTAAGAGCACGAAGCTGACAAAGGTAGGCAGTAAAGCATTTACCGGTATCAGTAAAAAAGCTGTAATCAAAGTGCCGAAAAAGAAGCTGAGATCATACACGAAGCTGCTGAAAGGCAAATATACCAAAGGTGTAAAGGTAGAAAAGTAAATGTCAGGTTGCGGGAGATCCATTTCTCCCGCAGCCATACTATTAAGAGTGCATGTTGGAAGGTATAAAGCCATGAAGGAAAGAAAAATCATAGATGGATAGATAATGGAAAGAAGCAAGAGTTTCATATGGTTTTAAATTGGAGGTAGATAATATGACACAGAAGGCACAAGAATTATTTGAAAAATTTCTTAAAGAGTATTGCGATAAAGGATATATGTATTCTGGAATGTTACCATATGATATTCGGCATAAAAACGAATATAAAGAACTTGAAAAATTAGAGCTTATCCAAAAGCGAAATTGTGACAGTTTTGCTTACGAATTGACAGAGATAGAAAGGCGTAAGCTTATTACGGATTGCAACCTTGAAAAATTATGGGAAAAGAAAGCCAGTTATTTTATGGAAAATGGTAAATTTGAGGAAATAGAGAAAGTAATGAAACGATGATTTTAGAACGGAGGAAAAATAGATAATCACAATTATTTTCAGAGCAGTTTGAACAGCTTGCGGTACATCTGCAGGAGTGTGAGACCATTCCCTTGGATATGTCGGATATCAAATTTTGTGATATATGCAGGAAAGAATATGACAGCTGCCCTGAAAACGATTGCCTTTCTCTTTGCAGAGAGAGATTTTCAGAATATGCCAACAGGCAGGTATAAATAATAAAAGAAAAATCCAGAAGATCGTTTTTCTGGATTTTTTTTATTTTAATATTGATTTTTTCTTGACATGGGTAAATGATAGAGGGAGGAAGGAGGTGGATGAAGTTGATATATTTATTTCTCATACCAATCATACTTGCAGCTGGATTGGGACTGGATATGTGGATACCATGTTTTCTTAAAAGAAACAGATTATTTAAAGACTCAGAGGACATAGTAAAAAAATTTATAATTATAATGTATATAATTATGTGCATCCTAATAATCCTTATCGTTTTTTTTAGTAAATTGCAAAATCAAATGGCAGTGTTTTCAAATTTATGACACTATGAATAGCCAGGCTCTTTCAAATATATATGAAAGAGCCTGTGTCTTTGTCTGTGTATCTGCACGCTTTAATTGATTGTGTGTCATTATAAATTATGTTATATTATAAATATGAGAAACCAAAGAGCCGGGCGGCTTACCCTCTTATCGGAGGGGCTAACCCTCCAGACGAAAGAAAGGAGGGCGTTGCCAATGTATGTTACATACTCTGATTTATTTCAGATTGGAATGTTCATTGTTGCTCTTGTAAGTCTTTTTATAAGATTTTTAAGGATAGATGAAAATAGCCGCCATTACTCGCAATAATGACGGCTGACCTATAAAGGTTTGAAGTTATTGTTTGGGGTAAGCCGCTTCTCTGGTTTCCCTCTTTGTTACTTTACTGTATCATAAAATTTTTACATATACAAGAAATTGTCAGAAAAATTCTCTATTGACGATTTTTTCTATATAAATTATAATGTAATTGTTATTAAGTAAGTTATATTAAATTAGGGCATTTATGAACCGTTTTCCGGTAAAGGAAAACGGTTTTTTTATTACCTATTTTAGCAACCTGCTTAATATAGTTCATGTTAACTATAAAAAAATTAAAGGAGGAAAATCAATATGAACAAAGTAATCTTAATGGGAAGACTTACAAGAGATCCGGAGGTACGTTATACGCAGGGAGAGAATCCGATGGCGATTGCCAGATACTCTTTAGCGGTAAACCGTATGACTAAACAGCAGGAAGGTCAGCCAAGTGCAGATTTTCCAAACATCTTAGCATTCGGCAAAATGGCTGAATTTGCAGAGAAATACCTGCATAAAGGAACCAAAATCGCACTTGTTGGTAGACTGCAGACAGGCAGCTATACCAATAAGGACGGTGTAAAGGTATATACGACAGAGGTTGTCGTAGAAAGCCAGGAATTTGCTGAAAGCAAAAATACACAGGGCGAATCCGGAAATGCACCACATGAATCACAGGCTGCAGATGACGGATTTATGAATATCCCGGATGGACTGGATGAAGAATTACCTTTCAATTAAGTAAAACAACTACATAGCAACCAATCAACTTAGAGTAGGAAAAGGGTATGTCGCAAGATATACCCTTTTTTATTAAGGAGGAAGATCAAATTGGAAAAATTACTTACAAAAAACTACGTTACTTTCCTTGGAAAAGTAATGAAAAAAGCCGGATGTACAAAAGATATCAGAGAGGCTGAGGATGTAATGAGTAATCTTTACTATCTTTCAAAAGAAGATGGTAATGGGAGACGGTTCATCCCCCTGCAGTATAAGCGCATCATTGAAAAACTTATCTGTGGTATGTTTAATACCGCTTTTGAGTATAACGATAAAACCGATGTCTATTTTGAGAAAGTCGGTGATACTACGATATGCTGCGCAAATGTCTACTGGGTTAAATATCTGGAAAATGGCGAAAAACAGGTTTTAGGTCATGGATTCCATTCGCTTGCATTAAGTGAAATCTTTTCCGGTGTCTTTATGTCGGATGAAGAGAGGATTTCCAAATGGAAATCGACTGTGATCGGCGGTGCAAAATCCTGGGCACTTTATGATGGCGGCATTGGACTCGAATTTTATGGAGATGTATTTGCTCCGGAAGAAAATCTTGATGAAAATGAGGTATCAGGATCTGATGCAGCACCTAAAAAAAGAGGCAGACCGAAAAAGGTAAAGGAAGAAGCTGCGGAGGAAGAAAAGACATATTCTGAATCCGGTATGCCGGTTCCCAAACCGAAAAAAGAACCGGATGCTGATATCAAAAAACCGGAGGTTCCAAAAATGCCGGACAGATCTTCTGAGACAGATCCGGTAGAGGAAGATGAACCGGATGCTGCAGCTTCTGAGACAGAAAAGGTAAATTCGGAAATGAGTATTGAGAGTGCAAAGAATGTAATTGCAGATGTGGGTAATTACAAAGGCATTCCGCTCGGTAAGATCTATGATGTGGCTCCGGCCAATATCATTTACCTTGTAAACAGATCAGACAGCATCGTGGTAAAAGATGCAGCACTTGCGATCATAAACAGTGATCCGGATCTGAAAGATAGATATAACAGATAAAATAAAGCAACCAAAAAGAATTTGGAAAAGGCATTACCTGCGGGTGTGCCTTTTCACAGTTTAGGAGGAAAATCAAAATGGCAAAAGTAAACTTGATATTATGCGATTCAAGCATTAAAGACAGAAATGGTAACGATAAAATTGTTGCCTGGATTTGTGATTGCACACAGGATCATGTGAGAAAAATCTTATCAGCAAATCCGACATGGTACAGCAAAGAAATGAATTAGAATCAGGAGGATTATTATGTGTGCGATCAAATTTAAGAAAACAGACAAAGAATTTCAGGTAATGCAGCAGTTTTTTTCTCTTATGAAAAAATACGGCTCTGTAAACTGCGAGGAAGATATCAAAGCTTTTAGAAAAGAGGCTGAGACATTTACTGCAGATGACGAAGCTGTATGGGCTGAATATAAAAAAGCTCTGGCAAATGCCTGGGAAGCAAAGCTGAGATTTGAAATGAAGCAGCGACTTGAAGTAATGAATAAGTACTACGAGTTTATGCAAAAATTTGCCAAAATGGAAAAGGACACTGAATGGGAGCAATCGATAAATGCCTTTAATGACTTTGCTACAAAGCTTAACCCGAACTGGGAGCAGTTTAACCGCATGATCGCTGGGGCATGGCTTGATAAATTAGAATCAGACTATAAAGATGAAAAGGAGAAATGATATGAGCAAATTATTTATTTTTTTATTATTAGCCATTTTCTTGATTTTTGAAATTATCAAAACGCAGGAACAGGAAAATAAACTTGGAAAATACATAGCAGCGTCAACCATGACAATATTAGCTCTGTTTTTCGCCTTTTTTATCAATGTAAATTAAAACACCGAACAAGTCAAAGGCATTCCTGTATAGGCGTGCCTTTGTCTTTTATATGAAAGGAAAAAATTATGTTTACAGAAAATAAAGATTTTTACCCAACACCACAGACTTTAATTGATAGAATGATGGAAGGTCTGGAGTGGAAGATGATATATACAGTTTTGGAACCATCGGCAGGTAAGGGAAATATAGTGGAAGCTTTAAAGAAGAAAGAGGCTTTTAACCATAGATGGTATACAACAAATAAATTGAATATTGACTGCATAGAGAACGATGCGAACCTAAGAGCAATTTTAAAAGACAAAAACTTTAGAGTTGTACATGATGATTTTTTGACATATGACACTATGAAAGAATATGACTTAATCATTATGAATCCACCGTTCTCAAATGGATGTAAGCATTTACTAAAAGCTTTAGAGATGCAGCAGAGAAACGGAGGTGCAGTCATTTGTCTGCTTAATGCTGAAACATTGAAGAATGAATGTACAAATGAAAGAATAATGCTTAATAGGATGTTAAAAGAATATAATGCAGATATTCAGTACGTCCAGGATGCATTTGTTGATGCAGAAAGGAAAACGAGTGTTGAAATTGCACTAATAAAAGTAAAACTTCCAGATGTTCACAGGGAATCATTTATATTTGATAACTTGGAAAAAGTGAAAGAACAGAGAGAATATACATATAATGCAGAGAATACACAGGTTGCAGAAAACGATTTCTTTAGAATGATTGTTGAACAATATAAAATGGAAGTCGAAGCTGGTATAAGACTTATCAAAGAGTATTATGCAATGTCACCACATATTCTATATCAGTTTGGCAAAGATAAAGAAACAGGAGAAACAATACAAACTGGTGGATGCGTATTAAGTCTTAGCATTGGAAAAAACAGTGCATCAGTAAACGAATACATAAGAGAAATTCGTGGTAAATATTGGTCTGCATTATTTAAAAATCCGAAGTTTATTGGACAGCTTACCGATAATTTACAAAGGGAATATTGCAGCAAGGTAGAGGAATTAAAAGATTATGAGTTTTCGCTGCATAATATCTATGAGTTGAAAATTGATATGAGTAAAAAGGTTATCAAGGGGATTGAAGATACGATTATTTCACTCTTTGAAGAACTTAGTAAAAAATATTCCTATTATGACGAGTGTTCAAAAAATATTCATTACTTCAACGGCTGGAAAACAAATAAAGCGTGGATCATCAATAAAAAGGTAATTATTCCACTGAACGGCTGGAAAGACTTGCAATATTCATGGGGCGGATTTAAGCCAACGAATTACGATGCCATACGAAAATTAAGAGATATAGAAAAATGTTTCAATTATCTTGATGGTGGATTGACTGAGGCGGTTGATTTGGAACAGTCCTTACAGTTCGCAGAAGAATGTGGAAAATCAAAAGATATTGTACTGAAATATTTCAATGTAACCTTCTATAAAAAAGGCACTTGTCATATCACATTCAATAACGATAAGCTGCTTAAAAAATTCAATATCTTCGGAGCACAGCATAAAGGTTGGCTGCCACCTTCCTACGGAAAGAAAAAATACAATGATATGTCGGCAGAAGAAAAGGCTGTTGTAAACGAATTTGAAGGAGAAACTGAATACAACAAAGTTATGTGTAACACAAGTTATTATCTGGCAAATGCAAATTCAACTTTAATGCTGGATATGGCAGAATAAGAGGTAACATGGAATCACATACAGAAAGCATACTATGTGTTTCATAGGAAGATTGGAGGTATTATATGTATTGTGTGGTATTAAGTAAAATCAAGGACATTTATATAGTACGGCATATAATTTATGATGTTGATAAGAATGATTCACTAAACACTATAAAAGAAAAATACTATGCTGATTATAATAAAACATCAACAGATGAATTTCATCTATGTCAAACAAAAAAAGAAATATCAGATATTTTATCAGCATTGAAAATCAGCCATTGAAACTAAGATTAACATGAAAATACGTGTTTCATTTGAAAAGAAAGGGAAAAAACAATATGGAAGAATATATTAAAGAAATCGAACGAATTGCAGCAAAATGTACAGAAAGTCAGTCTGATGGATATTCGCAGATTATGAGAATCTGTGATGCCATGAGAGAAGAACAGAGATATTGTTTAGGATACACCTCAAAAGGAGAAATTAAATCTCCGCAATTTGATTAACAATGAAACTAAAATTTACTTAAAAATAAAGAAAGGTAGATGGAAATGAAAAACAGATGGAAAAACTTATGTGAATGTGCAGATTATCAAAAGGTATATCAGTATTGTTGCACCCCTCTCAGCCTGACTTACAACTAACCTAGTTGCCTGTCACAGA
>ERZ827104.2332-NODE-2332-length-14820-cov-7.898205_pt1 | contig 14820 bp, 14 predicted proteins | sample MGYA00519781_ERZ827104 | MGnify/ENA primary metagenome ERZ827104 (study PRJEB31778, sample SAMEA3449257) | human gut metagenome | biome: human gut; feature: human-associated habitat; material: faeces | place: United Kingdom | collected 2010/2012 ... | reverse complement strand
TGCCGATCGGGCAGTGGATGATGTTGGTCTTGTCGAGACGGTACTCGATCTTACCGGCTTTGGCTTCCTTGATGGCGTTGGCAATGTTCGGCGTGACGGTGCCGGCCTTCGGGGACGGCATCAGGCCCTTGGGGCCGAGCACTTTGCCGAGACGGCCGACGACGCCCATCATGTTGGGAGAGGCGATGACGGTGTCGAACTCGAACCAGTTCTCACCCTGGATCTTGGCCACGAGATCCTGGCCGCCGGCGTAATCGGCACCGGCGTCGAGCGCTTCCTGAACCTGCTCTTCCTTGCAGAAGACGAGCACGCGGGTAACTTTGCCGGTGCCGTGGGGCAGGACGATGGCGCCGCGGACCTGCTGATCGGCGTGACGGGAGTCAACGCCCAGCTTCACATGCAGCTCGACGGTCTCGTCGAACTTGGCCTTGGCGGTCTTGGTGATGAGCTCGAAGGCTTCCTGCGGCTCGTACTGAGCCTGCTTATCAATGAGCTTAGCGCTCTCTTTATAATTTTTACCTCTGAACAATTCAGTTTCCTCCTAATAAAGTGGTTCGTCGGATGGATGATCCTCCCACGATCAGGGAGACGAAGCTGGCGGCTTAGTCGCCGACCAGAACGCCCATGCTGCGGCAGGTGCCGGCGATCATGCTCATAGCAGACTCGATGCTGGAGCAGTTGAGATCGGGCATCTTCTGCTCTGCGATCTTGCGCAGATCTTCCTTGCTGATGGTCGCGACCTTATCTCTCTGGGGCACGCCGGAAGCATGCTCGATGCCGCAGGCCTTCTTGATGAGCAGTGCGGCCGGAGGAGTCTTGGTAATGAACGAGAAGCTGCGGTCAGCGTACACGGTGATGACGACCGGGATCATCATGCCCATGTCGCCCTTGGTGCGCTCGTTGAAGTCCTTGGTGAACTGACCGATGTTGATGCCGTACTGGCCAAGCGCGGGGCCGACCGGGGGCGCCGGCGTTGCCTTGCCGGCAGGAACCTGGAATCTGACGTATCCAACTATTTTCTGTGCCACTTGAAAGCACCTCTTTCTTGTAAGATTTTAATCTTTGATCGCTTCGACCTGATCGAGCTCGAGGTCGACGGGCGTCTCTCTGCCGAACATGGAAACGACGACGCGGACACGGTCCTTGTCGGGCTCCAGCTCGTCCACCGTGCCGATGAAGCCCTCGAGCGGGCCGTCGGTGATCTTGACGGAGTCGCCAAGCTCGTAGCCGACCACCACTTCGTGATGCTCGACGCCGAGGTCGTAAATTTCCTGTTCCGTCAGGGGGATCGCCTTCCCGTCGGAGCCGACGAAGCCCGCGGCGCCGCGCACGTTGTGCACGAGATGCCAGCTCTCATCGGTCAGCACCATCTTCACGAGCACGTAGCCCGGGAAGACCTTGCGCTCGACGGTCTTCTCACCGGAATCGGTGATCTCCTTGACCGTCTCCATCGGGATGTTGACTTCCTGGATCAGATCCTGCATTTTGCGGTTTTCCGCCGCCTTGAGGATATTCGCGGCCACGCTGTTTTCGTAGCCGGAGTAGGTATGGACAACATACCATTTTGCAAGTTCAGACATGTTACCCACCCAGCTTCAGCAGAAGCTGCACGCCCTGGTCGGCCAGGGAATCAAAGCCCCACAGCACGAGTGCGGACACGACCATGACCACCAGGCAGACTGCGGTGTTGTTTGCCGTCTGCTTCGGCGTCGGCCACACGACTTTTTTGAGCTCGCTCTTCATGTCGCGGAACCATTTGCCGATGCGTTTGAAAAACGGGAGTTTTTTATCGACTTTCTTGACGGCTTCGGTAGAAGTTTCTTTCTTTTCCGGTTTCTTATCAGCCATGAATCATTCCGTCCTTTCGAAAGCCTTATTTGGTTTCAACGTGCTTGGTGTGCTTGCGGCAGAAGGGGCAATACTTACTCAGTTCCAGCTTTTCGGTAGTGTTCTTCTTGTTCTTCATGGTGTTGTAGTTCCGCTGCTTGCACTCTGCGCATCTGAGCGTCACCTTGACACGGGATCCAGCTTTAGCCATATTTTTCGGCACCTCCTTATTGATTTCGCCCCTGTCGGGACGTGATTGCCTCCCTGTATGAGCCGAAAGGGCATAAAAAGGGAACCTCTCGACTGACAGGTAGATTCACTATACCACACCCGCTGTCAAAGGTCAAGCCTTTTTGCAGCGCCGCAAACGGGCAAAAAGCTCCGCCCCCGGCAGCGCCGGGAGCGGAGCGGAATATGCGGTTTTTCGGCCTTCAGGCGACGTCCTCGAAGCCGGGCACCGGCTTCTTGGCCGTGACGGCGCGGATGACAAACAGCGCCGCGAGCACGAGCACAACACCGATGGCGAGGCAGATGTAAACGTTCTGGATGAAGCCCGCCAGGATGTAGTTGACAAAGCAGATGATACCGACGGTGCCGGCATACGGAAGCTGCGTGGACACGTGATTGACGTGGTTGCACATCGCGCCGGCGGAGGCCATGATGGTCGTATCGGAGATGGGCGAGCAGTGGTCGCCGAGCACGGCGCCGGCCAGGCACGCGGACACGCCGATGATGAACAGCTCACTCGTCGGGTCGAACACGTAGGTGACGATCGGCAGCAGGATGCCGAACGTGCCCCAGCTCGTACCGGTAGAGAAGCTCAGCACACCGGCAACCAGGAAGATGATCGCCGGCAGGAAGCTGAACAGCGAGCCGGCCGCGGAGTTCATGACGGAGGCGACGAAGTACTTGCCGCCGAGCAGGCCGGTCATGTTCTTGAGCGAGGTGGCAAAGGTCAGGATCGTGATGGCGGGGACCATGTTGATAAAGCCCTTCGGCAGGCAGTCCATGGAATCCTTGAAGGTGATGAGACGGCGGCACAGGAAGTAGATGATCGTGAACACGAGCGCGATCAGCGAGCCCCAGGGCAACGCGGCGAAGGCGTCGGTGTTGCCGAAAGCGCCGACAAAGTCGTGGTAGTAGTCACCGGCAGCGTCCCAGTAACCGCCGACATAGACCAGACCGGCAAAGCAGGTCACGATCAGCACGGCGACGGGCAGGATCAGGTCGATGACGCGGCCGTTCTGGTTGCATTCAATGGCATCGCTGTTGGCATCGGCGCGGTCGCCGGTGGTGTAAAGGTCATTCTTGAAGCGGGCGTTCATCTCGTGCAGGCGCATCGGGCCGTAGTCGAACTTCATGAGGATGAGCGCGATGATGAACACGAACGTGAGCAGCGAGTAGAAGTTATACGGGATGGCGCGCACGAACAGGTCAAAGCCGTTGTAGTCCTCGACGACGCCGGACACGGCGGCCGCCCAGGAGGAGATCGGCGCGATCATGCACACGGGCGCGGCCGTGGCGTCGATGAGGTAGGCAAGCTTGGCGCGGGAGACCTTGTGCCGGTCAGTAACGGGCAGCATGACCGAGCCGACGGTCAGGCAGTTGAAGTAATCGTCCACGAAGATGAGCACGCCGAGCACGAACGTGGCGAACATGGCGCCGGCGCGGGTCTTGATGTGGGTCTCGGCCCAGCGGCCGAAGGCGGCGGAGCCGCCGGCGCGGTTGATAAGCGCGACCATGGCGCCGAGGATGACGAGGAAGAGCATGATGCCGGCGTTGTCGGCAACGGCGGGCACCATGCCGTCGTTGATGATGGCGTCAAGGCCGGTGATCGGGTTGAAGTTGGAGTAAAACAGTGCGCCGAGCAGGATACCGACGAACAGCGACGAGTAAACTTCCTTCGTGATGAGCGCGAGGATGATGGCGACGATCGGCGGCACGAGGGCCCAGAACGAAAACGCCATGCGGCTGGTGGATGTGATCACGCCGGTGCCCTCGCAGGCACCGCATTCTTCACCCTGCGAGACACCGGTGCCGTTGCACGTGGTGCAGGTGATGGACTTTGCCACATCGTCGCCGTCGTCGGCAGCGAGCGCGCACACGCTCAGCAGCGACACGGCCATCACGACGAGCAGCAGTACGGCCAGGATCTTGCGTCTGGAATTCATCTTGAAATTCCTCCCATAAAAAAATGTCATGAACAGAGCATACTGTTCATGACACTTGAAACTCCTGGTCAATGACAGCGCTCCGCGTATCGCGGCAGTCCGGCGGATATTCTCCGACGGCCCAGGCCATCCCGCGGCAGGAACCTGCGAGACCCTTCGGCGGCTGCCCCTTTCCCCTCCCGGTTACCTGCCGGTGAGCGAGGGTACTGATGACGTCCGCACCTCTATCATGCTTTGTTCAGCACTGCTCAGTATACGGTCGCGTACACAGAATGTCAACCAATTTTGCAAAATTTATGTAGTTTCGCGTTTCGCACAAAATCTTGGCGCCGTCTTTATGCATTCCATACAAAAACCGCCCGCCGGAGTTTCCGGCGGACGGTTGCCTGACGGGCGGTGCGCTCAGCGGCTGCCCTTGTCGTAGGGGATGCCCTCGGCCTTGGGGGCGCGGGAGCTCTTGGATGTAAAGGCGAGCACGATGATCGTGATGAGGTACGGCAGCATCTGATAGAAATGTGCGCTGATGCCGATCTGCGCGAGCAGATACACGCCGTCGCCGTTGATGTCGAGGCTGGTGTAGGCCGCGGCAATGCACTTGAACAAGCCGAACAGCAGCGACGCGCCCGCGATGTTCAGCGGCTTCCAGTTGCCGAAGATCATGACGGCGAGCGCCAGGAAGCCGAAGCCCGCCACGTCGCCGTTGGACGAGCAGTTGGCGGTGGTCAGCGCGTAGACAAAGCCGCCCATGCCGGCCAGCGCGCCGGAGATGGTCGTGCCGGCGTAGCGCATCTTGTAGACGTTGATGCCGAGCGAATCGGCCGCCTGCGGATTTTCGCCGCACGCGCGCAGGCGCAGGCCGAAGCGCGTCTTGTACAGCAGGATCGACAGGATGATGAACAGCAGGATGCACACGTAGGTAGCGAGGTAGACCTTGTTGACAAACGTCTCGCCGAAGAAGCCGAGGTCAACGGACTTGTCGATGCCGAGCGTGCTCTTTTTGATCATGAACCAGCTCGCGGAGTCGCCGCTGGCCATGTTGAGGGTGTTCTGGTTGGCGATGATGCGGATGAAAAACAGCACCAGCGCGGGCGCAAGCAGGTTGAGTGCCGTGCCGCCGATGGTCTGGTCGGCGCGCAGGTTGATCGACGCGAACGACAGCAGCAGCGAAAACAGCGCGCCCATGGCCGCCGACACGAGCATGGCCAGCAGCACGAGCCCCTGCAGGGTGCCCCAGTCGCCGGCCGCCTTGGCGGCGATGAACGTGTCCACGCCCTGCACCTGGCGCACGAAGAGCACGCCGATGAATGCGCCGAAGATCATGATGCCCTCGAGCGCGAGGTTGATGATGCCGCTACGCTCGGCAAACACGCCGGCGAGCGCCACGATCATGAGCGGGACGGCGTAGATGAGCGTCTGTTGGATGAGAAATGTCATGCCTGCTCGCCTCCTTCCGCGATGGGCGCGGCCGCGTCCGGATCCGTGATGTCCGGATCGGGATGCAGATCCGGGTCGCCGAGCGACTGCGCGGGTTCAACGGGCGCAGCGTCCGCCGGCGCGCCGCCGGTGCGGTGCTTTTTCTTCCGGCCGTCGATCAGCATGCGGATCACGAGCGAGAACGCGCTCAGGTACACGATGGCCGCGATAATGACGTCGGTGATGTATTCGTTATAGGCCGTGAGATTCGTGAGCTGCAGACCCGCGATATCGAGCACAGACATGAAGATGGCCGTGAAGATGACGGCGATGGGGTTGTTGACCGCGAGCAGCGCGACGGGGATGCCGTTGAAGCCCTCGGCCGGGAGCGTCTGATACGTGCTCCAGAAAAACTCCGTATTGCCGGACAGGTAGTACAGCGCGGCGCCGCCGCCGGCGAGACCGCCCGCGATGGCCATGGACAGGACGATGTTGCGCCGGTCGCGGATGCCGGCATAGCGGGCGCTGTGGCGGTTCATGCCGCAGGCCTTGAGCTCATAGCCGAGCGTGGTCTTGTTTATGAGGATGTACATGGCGACGGCAAACAGGATCGCCACGAGGATGCCGGCGTTGACCTGCGAATTCGGGAAGAGCTTGTCGAGCCCGAGCTTGGCCGTGGCCACGCCGTTATAGGTCGTCTTGTAGATGTAGCCGGACTTCGTGTTTTCCACGACGTTTTTGAAGTTGCTGATATCGAACATCCACGTGACGAAGTTGGCCGCCAGCCAGTTGGTCATGATGCTCGCCAGCACCTCGTTGATGTTCAAAAACGCCTTGAGCGCGCCGGGGATCGCGCCCCAGAGCGCACCGGCGGCGACGCCGCCGAGGAAGGCGAGGATCCAGATCAGCCACGGAGCCATGCTGCTCGACGGGATGCCGAGCGCGATGCACAGCGACACGAGCGTGCCCATGAGGTACTGGCCGGGCGCGCCGATGTTGAACAGGCCGGTCTTGAACGCCACGGCGACGGACAGACCCGTCATAATCAGCGGCGTGGCGCGGAAGAGCATGTTGCCGAAGTTCGTGGAGTTGAAGCCCCAGGTGAGCACGCCGGAGGCGGTGCGCCCGGTGCTGAACAGACCGGCGAACACGATGCGGATGCCGTCCCAGACGCTGGCCGCGCCGAGCTCCGGATTCGAGAAGCCGACGGCCGCGATGATGACGCTGCCGACGACCAGACCGATGAGGATCGACAGCAGGGAGGCAAGGATCTTCTTGGTCATGTCCTTTTCATAGAGGGTGTGGAGTTTGCTCTGCTTCATGCCGATTCACCGTCCTTCCCGCTGCGCTTGGCGCCGGACATATACAGGCCGAGCTCCTGCACGGTCGTCTGCTTCGGGTCGAGCTCGCCGACGATCTGCCCCTCGTACATGACGAGGATGCGGTCGGACAGGCTCATGACCTCATCGAGCTCGAGCGACACGAGCAGCACGGCCTTGCCCGCGTCGCGCTGGGCGACGAGCTGCTTGTGGATGTATTCGATGGCGCCGACGTCGAGGCCGCGCGTAGGCTGCACGGCGATGATGAGCGGCTTGTCGCGGTCGACCTCGCGGGCGATGATGGCCTTCTGCTGGTTGCCGCCGGACATGCTGCGCGCGATCGTGACGGCGCCCTGGCCGCTGCGCACGTCGAACTGCTCAATGAGCCGGTCGGCGTATGCGCGCACGGCATCGCGGCGGATGAAGCCGCCCTTCTGGAACTGCGGCTCCTCATAGCGCTGGAGCACCATGTTCTGCTCGAGCGTGAAGTCGAGCACGAGGCCGTGCTTGTGCCGGTCCTCGGGGATGTGGCTCATGTTTTTGCCGCGCCGGCGGATGGATGCGTGCGTGATCGTCTCGCCGCAGAGGGTGACGGTGCCGCCGGTGATCTTATCCAGACCGGTCAGGCCGTGGATGAGCTCGGTCTGGCCGTTGCCGTCGATGCCGGCGATGCAGACGATCTCGCCCGCGCGCACGTCAAACGACACGTGGTCAACGGCATTGCGCTTGTGCAGGTGCGACAGGACGCACAGATCCTCCACGCGCAGGATCTCTTTGCCGGGGCGGGCGGGCGCCTTGTCGATGACGAGCTGCACGGGGCGGCCGACCATCATGTTCGACAGCTCCTGCTTGTTCGTGTCGCAGGTGTTGACGGTGCCGATGCATTTGCCCTTGCGCAGGACGGTCACGCGGTCGGCCACGGCCATGATCTCGTTGAGCTTGTGGGAGATGAAGAGGATAGACTTGCCCTCGCGCGCGAACTCCTTCATCGTGGCCATGAGCTCGTCGATCTCCTGCGGGGTGAGCACGGCGGTCGGCTCGTCGAAGATGAGGATCTCGTTGTCGCGGTAGAGCATCTTGAGGATCTCGACGCGCTGCTGCATGCCGACGGTGATGTCCTCGACCTTGGCGTCCAGATCGACCTTCAGGCCGTATTTCTCCGAGAGCTCCTCGACCTTTTTGCGCGCGGCCTTGCGCTGGATGAAGCCGAGCTTCGTCGTCTCGGCGCCGAGGATGATGTTGTCAAGCACGGTGAACACGTCGATGAGCTTGAAGTGCTGGTGCACCATGCCGATGCCGAGCGCGGTGGCATCGTTGGGGTTGTCGAGCTTGACGGGCTTGCCGTTTTTGCGGATCTCGCCCGCCTCCGGCTGATACAGGCCGAAGAGCACGCTCATGAGCGTGGATTTGCCGGCGCCGTTTTCACCGAGCAGGGCGTGGATCTCGCCCTTTCTGAGCTGCAGGGTAATATCGTCGTTGGCCTTGATGCCGGGAAACTCCTTTGTGATGTGAAGCATTTCGATCACATACGGAGGCGCATTGTCCATACCGCCACCTACTTTCCATATTTCTGTGTTTGGGTATCGGGAACCGTCCGGACGGAAAAACCGCTCCGCCCAGCGGGCGCAATCGCTTCGCCAATGCTTTGATTATACCCGGTTTTCGACGTGATTTCAAGCACTGCGGCCGGATTGTGTACAGAATATTACGGAATGTTGCCCCGCGCCGCCGCCCGGCCGGCGCTTGCAATTTCTGCCGAAATCTCCTATAATGGATTGTCAACAAATCTGGGAGGAATGACATGAAACTGGACGAACTGACGCAGCGGCGGTGGCGCCGCCTGCAGCCGGCGCAGCGCGCGGCCTTTTTCGCCTGCATCATCACCGGCTATCTGGTGCATCTTTACGCCTTCACGAACCTCATCCCCTGTTCCGACGGGTTGAGCCGGATGTACGACACGCAGCAGATGACCGTGTCTGGCCGCTGGTTTCTCCACTATGCCTCCGCGCTCAACGGCTTCACGCAGATGCCTGCGGTCATCGGCTTTCTGTCGCTGCTGCTGCTGAGCCTTGCGGCCGTGCTGGCGGTCGACCTGATGAAGCTGCGCAGCCGGTGCCTCGGCGGCGTGTGCGGCGCCGTGATGGCGGCCTTCCCCTGCCTGGGCTACACCTTTTTGTATATGTTCACCGCCAGCGCCTACTGTCTGGGCATTTTCATGGCGGTGCTGGCCGTGTGGCTGGCCGTGCGCGGCAAGTGGTGGCTCGTGCCGGCGGTGCTGCTGCTGGCCATGGCCATGGGTACATATCAGGCCTACGCGGCGGTGAGCATCGCGCTGAGCGTGCTCGTCGTGATCGAATATCTGACCCGCCCGGAGGCGACGCTGCGCGGCACGCTGCTGCTCGGCGGCAGGCTCGTGGGCTTTCTCGTGCTCGGTGCGGCAGCATATTACGGCATTTTGCAGATCTTCCTGCGCGTCAAGCACGTGCAGCTTCTGTCCTACCTCGGCATGGACACCGTCATGACGCACTACCCGTTTTCCAAGCTGCCGAGCCTGCTGGTGACCACCTACAAGCAGGTCGCCGCCTTCTTCTTCGTCCCCGGCAGCGCCAACGGCTATGACACGCCGGTCATGAGCGTGCTCAACGCGCTGCTGCTGCTCGCGGCCGCCGTGAGCCTCGTCGTCTGCCTGCGGCAGGACGGGCTGCTCCGCCAGCCGTGGCGCGTGCTGCTGCTGCTCGTACTGATCCTGCTCTTCCCGCTGGCGATCAACTTCGGCCAGGTCATGAGCCCGTACTCCGCGCCCACGCCGATCATGAAATACGCCTTCGTGCTGGTGTATCTGGCGGCGCTGCTGATGCTCGACCGGGTCGACGGCCGCATCCCCCGCCCCCGGCTGGCGAGCGTCGCCGGTGCGGTGTGCGTGTGCGCGCTGCTCGTGAGCTTTCTCCAGACCAACAACCTGCTCTATACGGCGTCCGCGCAGGCGCACCGCGCCACGCAGAGCTATCTCACGCGCATGATGACCCGCGTGGAGGACTGTGACGGCTACGAGCCGGGCATGGAGGTCGTCATCATCGGCACGATCCCGGACGCGCAGATGCAGTCCGCCATCGACAGCTATGCGCAGGTCAGCCATTACAGCGTGCCCATCCACCAGTTGGCCACCATGAACAAGCACATTTACTACTATCTCAACGACTGGCTCAGCATCCCGATCGCGGAGCCATCGGAGGAGACCATGATCGCCGTTTCCGGCAGCGACGCCTTCGCCGCCATGCCGCTCTACCCGCAGCAGGGCAGCGTGCAGGTGCTCGACGGCCGCCTGGTCGTAAAGCTCGGCGACCACTACACGCCCAAGTCCGACTTTGAGATCGCCTACGAAAACCGGCGATAAGCCGATCAGAAAACCCGGCCGGGGAGACGCGCTGCGCGTCTCTCCGGCTTTTTCTGCTCTGCGCACGTGCGCCCGCACCGATGCGCTGCGGCGGGGCGTCCGCGGCCGTCCGTGCGCAGCCCTGTCCCCGGAAGAGAAGGCAGCAAAGCGGCGCACCGCCCTGCCGCGCCGCTGCGCCCCGTCCGGTGCCGCCCCGCCCGCAGGCAGAAAAAAAGAGGAGAAAGCCGAAGCTTTCTCCTCTTACGGGGATCGGGTCAAATTACTTGACAAGATTGAGGGTGACGTGATCGGTGCTGGCGAGCTTGCTGAAGTCGTTGTCGATGGTGATCTCGCCCTTGACGATCTTCTCGAACATGGCGTTGTACTGGTCAACGGTCCAGTTCTTGAGGCTCCAGGTGTCGGTCGGCAGACCAACAGCGCCCTCGGCCGCGCCCAGGGTGGTGAGCTTGCCGCCGTAGTTGGCCCAATCGCTGCCGTAAGCGGCGGTCAGAGCCTGCTGAGCAGCCTCGCCGATGCCCTTGAGGGCGGAGGTGATGACGGTGTCGGAGGTGTAGGACTGGTCGACGTCCACGCCGATGACAGCCGCGTCGTTCGCGGAAGCAGCAGCGGTGATGGAGTCGAAGATGGAGCCGCCGCAGGAGAAGATGACCTCGGTGCCGTTCTTGTACCAGCCGGAGGCCAGGGTCTGCAGCTCAGCGGAGGGCTGGAAGCTCTCGCCGTATTTCCAGGTGTAGTTCATCTCGACCTTGACGTTCTTTTCGGCTGCAGCAGCCTCAGCGCCCTGAACGTAGCCGTAGCCGTAACGGCAGCAGGCATCGTTCGTGCCGCCGCCGCCGCCCGTGAAGCCGAGCTTGGTGTAGCCTTCCATGACGGCAGCATAGCCGGCCAGGTAGCCGCACTGCTCTTCACGGAAGTTGATGGCAGCAAGGTTGGTCAGCTTGTCGAAAGCCCAACCGTCAATGAACACGAACTTGGTGTCCGTGAATTCCTTCGCGGCCTTCTCGAGGGCAGCACCCTGCAGGAAGCCGGCAGCCACGACCACTTCCGCGCCGTTGTCGACAGCGGCCTTCATGGCGTCGTAACGATCGTCATCGGTGGCCTTGTCGCCGTTGGCGGGCTTATAGTACTTGTAGGACTTGCTGTTGGCATTGGCGTACAGCTTCACGCCATCGTAAGTGCCCTGGTTGAAGGACTTGTCCTTCAGATCGCCCACGTCGGTGACGAACGCGACCTGATACTTGCCATCGCTGGACGTCATTTCGTCCGGGATGTCGTCTGCCTTCATAGCCGTTTTTTTGCCGTCGTCTTTCTTGTCCGTGTCCTTGGCATCCTTGGAGCCGCAGGCGCACAGCGCAAAGACCATGACGAGCGCGAGGAGCAGAGCAACAAGCTTCTTCATGTTCATGCTATTTTTCCTCCAATAAAATTTTACCCGTGTGACAGGTAAGTTTTTGGTGTGTTTTCACAACCGCCCTCAGTATAACACGCGCGGGAATTGCAGGCAATCCCATTTGTTTCGCAAATATAAAAAAAATATAAACAAATTGGGCATCTGTCCTTGCTTCGTGGACAGATGCCCTTGTGTTACAGATTTGCCATATTGACGGCGGTGTCGAGCGCGATCGTAATCATCTGCACGAAGGAGTTCTGCCGCTGCTCGCTCGTGAGCTCCTCGGCGCGGTAGATGTGGTCCGAGATCGTGAACAGGCCGAGCGCGCGCTTGCCGGCGCGGGCGGCGTTCATGTACAGGCCGGCGGCCTCCATCTCGACGGCGAGCACGCCCATCTTCTTCCACTGGTCGGGGCCGTCGCTGCCGTCGTCGTAGAAGTTATCGGCCGAGAGCACATTGCCGACGTGCAGCGTCACGCCATTGGCGGCCGCCGCGGCGACGGCCTGGCTGAGCAGCGTATAATCCGCAATGGGCGCGAACGTGCCGTTGAGGCCGAACTGGTGCGCGAAGTTGGAGTCCGTGCAAGCGCCCGCCCCGGCGACGACGTCCATCAGGTTCAGGTCATCGGCGAGCGCGCCGGCCGAGCCGACGCGGATGATGTTGTCGACATCGTAGAAGTTGTACAACTCCCAGCTGTAGATGCCGATCGACGGGATGCCCATGCCGGAGGCCATCACGGTCACGGGCACGCCCTTCCACGTGCCGGTGTAGCCCTGCACGCCGCGGACGTTGTTGACGAGCACGGGACTTTCCAGAAAGGTCTCGGCGATGAATTTCGAGCGCAGCGGGTCGCCGGGCATGAGCACAGTCTTGGCGATGTCTCCGGCTTTGGCTGCGATATGCGGCGTGGGAACAGGCATGATACTACCTCCGTTTTTCTGTTTTTTTCAGGTTTGGCCGCACGCGGCGGCCGGTTTTATTTTAACCGCAAAAAATGCAAAAGTCAAATTGCAACGGCCCTGCGCCTGTGGTAGAATGTTGGAGAAAAAAGCGACATACGGGAGGCGGCACCATGAGCGACGTCATCACCATCGGCATCGCCGGCGGCACCGGCAGCGGCAAGACCACCATCACGCGGCGCATCCTCGACGAATTCGGCGGCGATGTGAGCGTGCTGTACCACGACAATTATTACAAGCGGCACGACGACATTCCCTTCCCCGAGCGCAAAAAGCTCAACTACGACCACCCGAACGCGTTCGACACGCCACTGCTCGTGCAGCATCTCGACGCGCTGCGCGCCGGGCAGGCGGTGGAATGCCCGACGTACGACTACACGGTGCATAACCGCGCGGCCGAGACCATTACGGTCACGCCGGCCAAGGTCATCGTCGTCGAGGGCATCCTCATTTTTGCCGAGCCGGAGCTGCGCGAGCGGCTGGACATCAAGCTCTTTGTCGATACGGACGCCGATGTGCGCATCCTGCGGCGCATCGTGCGCGACGTGCGCGACCGCGGCCGCGACCTCGAGTCGATCGTGACGCAGTATCTGACCACGGTCAAGCCCATGCACGAGATGTTTGTCGAGCCGTCGAAGCGCTACGCCGATATTATTATCCCCGAAGGCGGGCATAATCAGGTTGCGCTCGATTTTGTCATGGAGCGCATCCGCGCGTGTGTAAAGGAGCGGGATTAAATGGCCAAACTCTATTTTAAATATGGCGCCATGGGCTCGTCGAAGTCCGCGCAGGCGCTCATCACGCAGTTCAACTACGAGGAGCTGGGCATGACGGTCTGGCTCATCAAGCCGTCGGTCGACGACCGCGACGGGGCGAACATCATCCGCTCGCGCATCGGCCTGCAGCGCGAGGCGCAGGTCATCCACCCGGACGAGGACATCATCGCAACGTTCGCGCGCGCGGGGCACGCCGATGTCATCATCGCGGACGAGGCGCAGTTTTTCTCCCCCGAGCAGATCGACCAGCTTCGCCGCATCGTCGATGAGCAGAACATCCCCGTGCTCTGCTTCGGCCTGCGGACGGATTTTCTCACGCACTTTTTCCCCGGCGCGCGGCGGCTCATGGAGCTGGCCGATTCCATCACGGAGATCAAGACCGTGTGCGCCTGCGGCCGCAAGGCGACGGTCAACGCCCGCATCGACGGCAATGGCCGCGTCATCACCGAGGGCGGGCAGATTCTCCTCGGCGGCAACGACAGCTATGTCGCCATGTGCCACAAGTGCTGGGTGGACAAGATCCGTGCCCAGCGAGAGGCGGACGAAAAATGAACCGCCGCACCGGCCGCATCCTGACGGTCTGCGCTGCCGTGTGGCTGCTGGTCATCTGGGGGCACTCGTGCATGCCCGCCGCACAGAGCAGCGCCGAGAGCGGCGCCGTACTGACCGTGGTGCAGACGCTCCTGCCGTGGATGACGGATCACGTGCTGCGCAAGTGCGCGCACTTTGCCGAGTACGCCGTGCTCGGCGTGCTGACGGCCGCCGCGCTGCGCACGGGCGCGTATTTTTCGTGGCCGAGAGCGCTGCTGCCCGGCACGCTCGCCGCCCTGTGCGACGAGACCATCCAGCTCTTCGTCCCCGGCCGCAGCGGCCGCATCGCGGACGTCTGGCTCGACACGGCGGGCTACCTCACCGGCGCGCTGCTGACGCTGCTGCTCTTCCACCTGTGCCGAAAACGGCCTCAATAACGACAAATCCCCGGGAGCCTGTGCATGATGCACAGATTCCCGGGGTGATTTTTATGCCTTGTGCCTTATGCCTTCACGTGGCAGACGAGCGCGCCGTTCTCGGCGTCCACGACGAGCGTGTCGCCGGCGTGCAGGTCGCCGGAGAGGATCGTGCGGGCGATGAGCGTCTCGGCGTGGCTCTGCAGGTAGCGCTTGAGCGGGCGCGCACCATAGGCCGGGTCGTAGCCGTTTTGGATGATGAGCGCCTTGGCGGCGTCGGTCATCTCGAGGTTCAGCGTGCGGTCAGCCAGGCGGCTGCGCAGACCGGCGACGAGGTTGTCAATGATGTGCGACAGGTTGTCGCGCGTGAGCGGACGGAACATGAGGATCTCGTCCAGACGGTTGAGGAACTCCGGCCGGAACGCGCGGCGCAGCTCGCTCTGCACGCCTTCGCGCGCGGTCTCGGTGATCTGGCCGTCGGGGCCGATGCCGTCGAGCAGGTACTGGCTGCCGAGGTTCGACGTGAGGATGATGATCGTGTTCTTGAAGTCCACCGTGCGACCCTGGCTGTCGGTGATGCGGCCGTCGTCGAGGATCTGCAGCAGGATGTTGAACACATCCGGG
>ERZ827104.2324-NODE-2324-length-14880-cov-4.857066_pt1 | contig 14880 bp, 23 predicted proteins | sample MGYA00519781_ERZ827104 | MGnify/ENA primary metagenome ERZ827104 (study PRJEB31778, sample SAMEA3449257) | human gut metagenome | biome: human gut; feature: human-associated habitat; material: faeces | place: United Kingdom | collected 2010/2012 ... | reverse complement strand
TATAGCCCATAGACGCAGTGAGATTGCCCTGCGGGTCATTGTCGATGAGAAGTACGCGCTTGCTTTCATCCGCCAAAGCAGAAGCAAGATTCAGAGCAGTCGTCGTCTTACCGACGCCACCCTTTTGATTGGTGATCGCAAAAATTGTACTCATAATAAGCTCCAGAAATAATGATTCGAGTCAGCGTTCTGAACCTACTGTGCAAATCTCTGTTTGCAATTCATTTGCAAATAGTGTAATATAACTTCAAAAAGAATAAGAAAAAACACGAAAATGCTTTCTCACGAAATATTTGCGATTTGGTTCATTTTTTGTTGTAATCTCGACAAAAAAATGAACCCTCGACCTCTGGATTAAGAGTCACCTTAAAGGTAGCTCATAACCCGGAGGTCGGGGGTTCAAATCCCTCTCCCGCAACCATAAAAACAGCCGGTTTCAGTGTGAAATCGGCTGTTTTTCTATACTTTTTCAGAAAAATGAGCAGAGCGGACAAGCGAAGAATTCAACTTTAATTCAACTTGCTTTCAAAATCACGCTTTTTTCAGGAAAATATCCGAGAGGATTTCTGCGTTCTTCCTGTCCGCTTCCTCGACGACGTGCGCGTAAATATTTGCCGTTGTGCTCACCTGTGCGTGGCCCAGCCGCTTGGAGATCGAAACGGAATCCACGCCGTTAAAATAGAGCATGGACGCCATTGTGTGCCGGAACGCATGGGGATTGATATGCGGCAGGCCGTGGCGCTTGCTGAATTTGCTCATCCAGTCTGTCACGCTGTCCGGGTGCATGGGGCTGCCGTTCTCCTGCGAGAAGACAAAGCCCTGATTCTCGTAGAATTCGCCCAGACGCAGCCGCTCGGTGTTCTGCCACGCGCGATAGGTGCGGAGAAGCTGCATCGTCTCTGCCGGGAGCGTAATATAGCGGTCAGACGCGGCCGTCTTCGGGGTGTCCTCGTAAATTCCGCGATCCGGGGCATACAGAATGTTATTGCAGATATGGACGCGGTTCTTATCGAAGTCAACGGCGCTCCATTTCAGGCCCAGCAGCTCCCCGCGCCGTGCGCCAGTCAGCAGAAACAGGTGCGTCAGCGTTTCCCATTTTAACGGCTCCTGCTTGAGCGCGTCGCGGATCGCCGCGATCTGCTCCGGCTGGAAGTAGTTCACTTCCCTCTTGGCAACCTTCGGAAGCGTGGCCTTTGCCGCGACGTTGAAGGGAACCTGGCCTTCCTTCTCCGCCTGGTCAAGCACCGTAGAGATCAGCCGGTGATGCTCCAGAATGGTTTTCGCGGACAGTCCGGAACCGGTGCGCTTGTTCTGCCCCGGCTTGCCGAGCGCCGTATAGAAGCTGTTCAGATGGTCGGCCCGCAGGTCTTTCAGCTTGATATGACCGATAGCCGGATAGATGCGCTCGGTCAGCTCCTTGTAGCGGACGATCGTGGAGTGCTTCGCTCCGCGCTGCTCCTTCATGGCAATTACATATTCGCAGTACGGCTCAAACTTCTGGCGGCTGTCAGTGGTCACGCCCGCTCTGCATTCCTTCTCAAAGGTCGCGGCAAACGCCTCGGCCTTTTTTCTTGCGCTCCTTTCCACCCAAGTCGGTGAAACCTCGAACGTAGCCGTCCACGGCTTCAACTGCTTCCCATCCGACCCCCGCCCGCGATGGACACGGATGGAATAGGAGATCAACCGCCCGGCCTTGTCGCGGCGTTCTTGGATGTTAGCCATTGTCCACATTCTCCTTTATTTTCACATACTCATTCGCCATATTCTGCATATTGTCTGTGAGGGCTGAGCATATCAGAGTATCAATTAAATTCTTCTTTTGGGCAACTATTTGCGAACCATCCAATGAAATATTAACTTCTCTTTTTTGTAGGGAATTATGATACTCTTTTGCATTTGTACAATGCACTTCTCCGTCAATATTTTTAATAATCGGCTTTACATTCATTTCTGGTGCCGAATACGCAAATCGTTTATCTAACAGATATAGCAAGTATTCAAAGTTTCCACCCATAATAAGCGCTGAGAGTGCATCTGAGTATTCTTTTCTTTCCGTCCTTATTCTTTGCAATTTTTCAATACTTTCCAACGTTAAACCTATCTCGTCATGTATAAATTGCAGATCATGTGATGGGAGTTCATCCTCTGCAACCAAATAATCCATACTGCATTGAAAAATACCACAAAGGTCGCAAAGGGTCCCAAAATCCGGGACAGCCTTCCCCTGCTCCCACTTCTTTACCGTTGGAAGCGAAAAATGATATTTGCAGGCAAAACCCTCTTGGGATAATCCCGTTTTTTTCCGTGCTCTTTTGAAGCCCTGCTTAAAAGAAAACATATCAGCCTCCCGAAGGGATAATTTGATGGTCATAAAGCGCATTTATTCATCTTTCTAGGATAATATATAGGATATTTTAATTATCCTATCCCTATGATAGTATGAAGATACCGAGAAGTCAACGACTTTCAACGAAAAATGACTATGCAGAAAGGAGCTAGTTTATGCCAGAATTCAAAACGATCCGACAAACTGCCGCAACGGGCATTCTTTCGGAGCACCGAATCCGTCTCATGGTTGCAGCAGGGCAATGTCCCGGAATCAAAACCGGCAATCGCTTTCTCGTTAACGTTTCTGCCCTTGCGGAAATGCTGGACGCAGAAAGCCGCAAGACGAAGGAGGTGCGAAGCTAATGCCGGAAAAAGAAAAAGCCCCTGCCGGTGCTGGAACACCGACAAGGGCAGCGGGAGACGGTTTGCCGACCATGTATCCCACAAAGAATTTTACCACAAGTGCAGGGAAAACGCTACATATTTCTGCTCTGCTCCATCCCGGCGCAGAGAACGGGATCAAGCTGCCGGAACTTGTAAAGCTGACCGGTCAGGAGGAACGAATTGTACGTCGACGCATTCAAGCGGAACGCAAGGCAGGCAAGCTGATTTTGTCGGACTGCTTGCATGGCTATTTTCTGCCAGCATCCGAGCAGGAAGCGCGGCGTTTCATTCGATCCATGAGCGGCCGTGCAGCTGAAATCGCTGCTGTCAGCCGCGCAGCAGAAGCAGCGCTCGCGGATATGGCCGGTCAGACGATGGTAGAGGGGTGGGGCAATGTCTAAGCCAGGTGTCATGTTTTACTTTGATGTCCGCCCATGCATCAAGCGACTAAACTTGAACGAAAAGGGGCAGCTTTTCGAGGCAATCTTGGACTATGCTGAGAGTGGCATTGAGCCGGAACTGGACGGTGCTTTGGGTATCGCGTGGGATTTCATCCAGCCACGATTGGATCAGGACACAGAGCGATACGGGAACAAGGTATTACAGAAACAGTATGCTGCTTTTGTTCGGGAATTGAAGAAACGAGGCTCTGTTGTGATATCGTTCGATAAATGGAAGAAGATGACCGACGTCGAGCGCGATCAACTGATATCGGGTGATATCGGGAGATATCCAACTTCAACTCCAACTTCAACTTCAACTTCAACTCCAACATCAAATTCAAAAGAGGGATATGAGTCTTCGCCGCCGCGCGCTTCGCGCTTCACCCCGCCCACTGTCGACGAGGTCAAGGTTTACTGCCAAGAACGAGGAAGCAGCGTTGACCCGGAAAAGTTCGTTGATTTCTACTCTGCCAACGGCTGGAAGCAGGGCAGGAATAAGCCCATCGTCGACTGGAAGGCTGCGGTTCGGACGTGGGAGCGCTCGGACGCGCAGCAGAAGGCGCGGGACAAGAACAGGATTCGCAGCTACGACGCAGACGAATCCTTTGTGTGAGGGGGCAACGATATGAACGTATCAGGAATGGTGAACCGACTTGCAGGGGATGTCCAAAAGATGGACACCCCCGGAGATTACCGGGAGAACGGCATCGTGCATTGTGCCGTTTGCGGTGAGCCAAAGCAGGCACGCAAGCAGCTTCCGGACGGCAGCGGCGGTTTCGTTGAACGCATTGTTCCTATCTCCTGTGCCTGCGTCCGCGCGAAGGATGAGGCTGTGAAGGAGAAAGACCGGCGTGAGCAGTTTATGGCGTCTATGCAGCAAATGTGGGCAGCGGATCAGCTGCAAATTCCGAACTGCCTGCGAAAGACCTTCGACGTTGATGACCGGCACGCGGCAAATGTTTCGGACGTCTGCCGCCGGTATGCGGCGCAGTGGCCGAAGATGAAGCTGGAAAATATCGGCGTTCTGCTGTTTGGCGCTGTCGGTGCAGGCAAGAGCTTTTATGCGTGCGCGATTGCAAATGCGGTTCTGGCACAGCTTGATTCTGCTGTCATCACGAGCTTTCCCCGGATTTTGAATCTGCTGCAATCCACGCAGGACAAGCAGGCACTGCTTGACCGGATGCAGCGTTATTCTCTGCTGGTGCTGGATGATCTCGGCGCAGAGCGGGATACGGCATACGCTGCGGAACAGATCTTTAACGTCGTTGACGCCCGTGTGCAGACCGGCTTGCCGCTCATCGTAACCACCAATCTACCAGTCAAGGAAATGCAGGAAGCGGATTCCATGCAGCTGAAGCGCATTTACGACCGCGTGCTGGAGCTTTGCCCTGTGCGGATCAAGCTGGAGGGCGAGAGCCGACGCACACAGAATGCGCAGCAGCGGCTTGCGGTTGCAAACGATCTTCTGAAGCCGCCATCGCGTACATAAAAACCGCCCTTCCGGTCGGCTCCTGTGCGGCGTGATCCTGATGAAATCATTGTAGCACAGGAGGGCAGGACATTGCAAGCACAAACAGAACGCGCCGCGCAAACGAACAGAATCGCGGAGGCTGTGCAGCGCGGGCAGCTGGATACTCTGACGCTTTGGGCAGCTGTCCGGGGCTACGCTGCGAAAAAGGCCCGCCGCTGGGTGGCTGCGCTGCATCACCGCTGCGGCGTGGAACTTGACGATCTGATGCAGGAAGCCTACCTTGCCATGCTGCGGGCTGTCAGACTGTGGAGGCCGGACGGCGGCACGGGCTTCATCGGCATTTACGAATTTACATTGCGAACCGCATTTGCGGATGCGTGCAGTATTCGGACAGTGCGAAGCAGAAGCGATCCATTGCAGACCGCCATTTCCCTCGATACGCCTGTAGGTGAGGACGGCGAGGAAACAAACGCGCTGGTAGATTTTGTGCAGGACACGCAGGCGGAAGACCGACTTTTGGAAATCGAGCGGGAGGAACTGGTCGAGGCCGTACAAGCGGCCTTGCAGCAGCTTCCGAACGAGCTGCGCGAGGCGTTAACCGACGTATTCTGGCACAACAGGCCGGTTGACACGAGGCTTCGCAATACCGCCCTGAACGCGCTCAGAACGCCTACGGTCTGCCAAACGCTGCGGACGTATGTCTGAGTGCTTTTAGTTTTTGGACACGACTACGCGCGCGAGGAAACTTCGGGCAGACACCGTACAGAACCTTAAAAAACCTTAACTTTTTTGCATATATGCGTTCTGCATCGAACCGGCACACAGAAAACCTCAGAAAACTTAAGATTTTTCTGTATACAGATTCAGGCCTGTTGTATAAAAAACCTAACAAAACCAGCCTTTTCTTCCTATTTATGAACACTCCGCCGACTATGTTTTTCCGGATTTTTTCGGCAAAAGAACAATACGGAGAAAAAACAAAATGAATGGAGTTAAAACAAAGCTGGACGATGCAAACCGCGAACTTGTAAAGGACAGCAGCGGCTACCATCCCCCGCTTTTTAAGGTCAGCTATGAGGCCGACAGCGTATTCCGCAACGGCTATGAAAACTGTCCAAATTTGGACTGAAAGGAAGCACATGGACATTTTGAAGGAATACCCCCTAATTGATGAACACGGCAAAAGATACCGCGAGTTTGGGCGCAGATGCCGTGAGTATGCGCCGGTTATTGTAACCTCTGCGGGCGAAGTGCCGATTTGACTTGCGGCGATACCTGCGCCATGTATGAAAATGGGCGCTGCACCCTCTTTTGCAGCAGAAAGGAACGAAAGAATGAGCAAGTTTAACGATTTTGCAAAAGAATTTGACGCCGCTTTCAAGGCGGCACGGGACGAATACGCTGCGGCCTATGACAATCTTGTGCAGGCACGGCGGGTCGACACCGACGCGAAGGCGTGGAGGCCTAATGACACCGCCGAAGACAAGCAGCTGCGAACCGCAACAGCGGCGCTCGATTTGAACAGAGCAGCGGCGGAATTCAAAATTGCAGGTGGCCGAATCTGGGCGGAATTTGACGTGAAGTGCAAAGAGCTGCGCAAGGGGCTTGAAAAGGCCGTTCAGAAGGACGGGCTTGCGAACCCGGAGGCAATTGACGCAAACGCGCTGGAGCTGCTGAAATCGGGTGTGCTGACCGTGGAAGATTACAGCGCGTTTTCGGAGAAATATTCCGGCAACAGCACAATGTTGAAATTGGTTGCAAAATACGCATTGGAAGCTTCCGAAAAAACGGACGATGTCGAAGACGCGGCTGCGCTGCGTATTCTTTCCGACAACTGCAAAGCGGGTATGGGGACAGTTTTGCGGGCTTGGAACGAACTGGAAGGTGTGGCGTCCTATTGTTCCGGACGCGGAGGAAGCAGCCGCACCGCAATTGACCCAACGCATATTATCAGCATGGGAAAATGGTGGGAAGAGTTGGCCGGTCAGTCTATTGAGAATTTCTGAGGGGGTGTTCGTATGCAGATTGTAATTGGCGCGATCATTTTTGCGGTTGGCTGCTTCTGCGGCGCGGTTCTGGTTGCGACGGGCGAAGCCCTTGAACGCAGAAAGCGGTGATTGCATGGGGATTCCTGCGAAAAATCTTGCAGCTGCGAAGAAGTACCTTCACACGATGAATAAGAACTTTTTGAAAGCGTGGGAAATGGGCTTTCGCGATGCAGACGCGGGGCGCGATCAGCGCCCCACCCCATGCCCGGACAGCATAAAGCCGGGAACCGCAGCATATGCGGCGGTGTCTTTCGCCCGAGAAGTATACATCATGGGATACAGAGCGGGAAAGAGGGTGCATAAAGAATGAATTTGTATGAACTCTGCGTAAAGATCGGCGCAGATGTTACCGACGTAAACAAGGGCATTGACGAAACCGGAAAGAAAATGTCCGGCCTCGGCGAAAAAATCAAAAACGGGCTTGCTGCTGCCGGAAAGGCTGCAGTGGTCGGCGTGACAGCAGCAGCTACGGCAGTCGGGGCGCTCGGAACAAAGGCGGTTCAAGCATATGCCGACTATGAGCAGCTTGTCGGCGGTGTGGAGACGCTGTTTGGAGCGGGCGGGCAGAGCGTCGAAGAATACGCAGCGTCCGTCGGGAAAAGCGTAGACGAGGTAAAGCGTGCATATAACGATCTCATAACCGCGCAAGAGGGGGTTATGGAAGATGCTGCGAATGCCTACAAAACCGCCGGAATGTCTGCGAATGAGTACATGGAGACGGTGACAAGCTTTGCTGCTGCACTTAGTGCAAACCTCGGCGGCGACACAATGGCAGCAGCAGAATATGCCCGTGTTGCAGTTACGGACATGGCTGATAACGCGAATAAAATGGGATCCAGCATGGAATCCATTCAAAACGCATATCAGGGCTTTGCCAAACAAAACTATTCCATGCTCGATAACCTGAAGCTCGGCTACGGCGGTACGGCCAAAGAAATGTACAGACTTCTTAGCGACGCAAAAGAAATTGATGAAACCTTTGACGCCGTTTTTTCACTCGACGAAAAAGGGCATCTTGAGGCGAACTATTCAGATATTGTTCAGGCAATCCACATCGTACAAACTGAAATGGGCATCACCGGCACGACCGCAAAAGAAGCTGCGTCCACGATTCAGGGTTCGTTCGGCATGGTAAAAGCCGCGTGGCAGAACCTCGTGACCGGTCTCGCAGACCCGGATCAGGACTTGGGGACCCTCGTGGGCAACTTAACGGATTCCATTGTCGCCGCGGGAAACAACCTGATCCCGCGCATTCAGGAATTACTGCCGCGTATCGTGGAGGCTGTAACGTCTCTTGTTGGAACGGCCAGTGAGCAGCTGCCCGCACTGCTTGAATCTGTCCTTCCCTCGCTCATCGAGGGCGCGACAAGCCTGATTGCTGGGCTGATGGCTGCGCTTCCTGCGGTTCTCGCCGTGCTTGGCAATGTTGCGCCGACAGTCATTGGAATCCTAGTTCCGGCGCTGATTGATCTCCTGCCGCAGATCGTGCAAACGGGCATTGACGTTATTGTTTCACTGGTACAGGGCATTTCCGAAGCCATGCCGGAACTGATTCCGGCAGCGACGGAGGCGATACTTGAAATCGCTGATACGCTTACGAACCCAGACAACATCGGCAAACTGGTTGACGCCGCGCTTAAGATCATCCTTACTCTGGCGGACGGGATCATTGACGCTGTCCCGCGTCTGCTCGAAGTGGCGCCTAAAATTATCGAGAATCTCGTTACCGCGCTTATAACAAATTTCCCCAAAATCATTGAATCCGGCGCAAAACTTGTTAAATCGCTGATCGATGGCCTGATTAAATCCATTCCGCAGCTTACTGCTGCTGTGCCAAAGCTTATTATCGGGATTGCACAGGGGATTCTTAACAATCTTCCGCAGATCATCATGTCCGGCCCGAAAATCATCATGGCGCTTATTGAGGGCCTTATTAGCGCGATCCCGGATCTCGTTCAGGCCGTGCCAACACTGATCAAGTCGATTGTAGATACGTTCCTCAATTATGACTGGGGCAGCATCGGCAGAAATATTGTGAGCGGCATTAAAAACGGCGTCTCAAATACATGGAACGGCCTAAAGTCTGGCGTAGGAACGGCTGTGAATGGGCTGGTTGGCGGCGTGGAAAGCATTCTCGGCATCGCGTCTCCGTCCAAAGTCTTCGCCAGAATCGGCGGCTACATGGCCGAGGGACTTGGGCAGGGCTTTGACCGCGAAATGACCGGCGTTCGGAAGGACATAGAGGATCAAATGACCTTTGGCACAACATCCTTCTCCGTATCCGGCGCGGCAAAGTCCTCCGTCGGCGTCGTGAACGGCCTGCTTGCCAACAACCAGCCGAGCGGGCTGACACAGGTAAATCTTGTCGTTGACGGCCAAACGTTGGCACGAGTGCTGTTTGACCCGCTGCGCGGCGAAATTCTGCAAAGGGGTGTGTCGCTGGCGTAAACCCGCAGCTTAAAATAACAGAAGGAGGTCGAACACAGGCCACCAGCCGAGAGAAAGTCCCGGCGTCCGTCGGCAGAGCGTGCGGGGCTGCCTACCCTTTGCAGCTTTGCAAAATCCTGCGCGAGGTACTGCGCAGGTACGCCGCTAAAGCACCTGCGGCGTGCTGACCATCTGTTCTTAGCCCAATACATAGAGGGACGGGGACATCCTCCGTCCCTTGTGTTATTCACCAGCGAAATTTCGCTGATGAAGCCTTGAAGAAACACGAACGTTCGTTTGCTGTGTGGCTGTTATAACGCCGCACACGCCGCCAGAAGCCATATACCCGCTCTCCGTTTATGCGGGAGAATAAAAAACGCCGCTGTGGGGCTTGTACGGCCTCACAGCGGCGCGTGCCTGCTTAACCGCTAGGGCATAACGTTTCGTTACACCCTTACTGTATATAGCTAATATCGCCAAAAATGGCGGCATTCAATTCCTCGCTTATTCATGGGGTAGATGCGCTAGCGAATCGTTAGGGCATCCCTTACCCCGTTCCGTTTCGGACCCCCCCTTCGGTAAGGGTGTCGCGTTTCACGACACCCTACGCCCTGTGTCAGGGCACCCCCTGTGGTCGTCTCACGGGGCGGCGTTTTGCCGCCCCGTCTCAAACACCACCTTTTCAATCATCAAATCTGTACACAAAGCCTTTCAGCAGCTTGTTTACTGCGATACCACCCATGCGGCAATCCGGGAGCGGACAGGTGAAGTAGCTGGCGCTGTAGGGGCAGACTGTGCAGGGCTCCCGGTACCGGTATGTCGACTTGGGCTTCTTGCCGTTGGCTGCGGCGCGTAAGTAGCGGACATTTCTCTTTGTCACGCCGAGCCGCTGGGCAATCTCGCAGGTGCTGAGCCCCTGCCGGTACAGCCGCATGACCTCAGCCTGCTTGCTGGTCATGGTGCTGCACCTTCAATTCACGATTATGCACTTCTTCGTCTTCCACGTTAGCCTTTGCCTGTGCTGCGCTTTCGAGGTACTGCTGTACGCAGGGAGCGTCACCGTGTCCGGCGTGCAGGTGATATTCCAGCTGCGCGTCTGCGAGTAAGTCATCGGCGATCCACAGGTTATTCCGTATTGTTTGCGCGTCGTGTTTGTCAAGCGTTTTTTGCTCTCGGTCACTTAAAAACGCATCGATAAGGTCATAAATCAGCTGCTCGGCCTGATCGATTTTCAGAAATGCGCTGTCGAGTGCTGTTTCAATCGTCACGCGTTCGTCTCTTGTCGTTCTGGAAATGAACATATTAATTTTCCTCCTTCGTCTGCACCACAGGGAGCATTTGCAGCGTGTCTGCGGTAAGAGAAACCAACTGCTCAACCGCGAACAGTGCCGCGCCCAGCGCGTCAAAGTTCTCCTCCATCCACTCGCGGGCGGCCTTGTCCAGATCGCCGCCGGTCTCTTTCGCATACTCCTCCAGAATCCCCTTGCAGGTTTGAGAGTGAATCATCGGTTCCAGAACGTGTTCAAGAAGCCCGTGCGCGGATACGGCGTTCAGTTCAGCGCCGAACAGTTCCGCCTTGAGCGCAGCGGGGGCGATAATATATCTTTCGTCCATAAGAATCCTCCTAATAACAAGTTTCATAAAAGCGCAGCTCGCGGATGCGGCCGCTGAAAAAGTGATTGATGTTGTAATCGCAGCGGCGGTATCTTGTCTGGAAATGCTGGTCGATCATGGGCGGGTAGCTCTCCGGCGGAATGTCGGCGTATGCGCTGCCACGGTCGGCCTGCTCGATCCACGGCATATCCCGGACGATGCGCACGATCTGGCTTGCACAGATCGGCGGGTGCGGCCTGCCGGTGTGTACCTCGTACTGCTCGAAGTAGTACCGGAACACGCCAAGCGCTTCGTCCAGCGTGTACGGCCCACCGGGGAATACCGAAGCTGTGATATCCGCGAATTTGTCAAAATCAAACAGCAAGTATCTGCCTCCTTTGTCGGGGTGGGTGGAGCGGAGCGCGGAAGCGGCTCCGTTCCCTTATACCCTTATACACATTTAGAGTTTATTGTTTAGGGTTTATTGTTTGTATTCGACTGGTTTACCAGTGGTATACGACTGGTATCACGCTCGCCGCCAGCGTTTATTGCTGTTCTCGGCGTTTCGTTTACAGACTTCCTGATACTTGGCATTGTTGCGGTCGATATCCGCACGCATGATCTGGAAGACCTTCTCTGCAACGCCATCAAGCCCGCTCGGCAGCTGTCCGTAAAGATAATAGTTGACTGTCGCTTTGATTGCCTTCGCCGCGTCGCTCTCCGGCATCAGGGAGAACATCAGCGCCGCTTCCCGGTAGGTCATGTACCCGGGCGCTTCGTACTGCTTTTCTTGCTCCATTCGTATAAGAAAAACACCTCCGTAAAAAGTCATAGTTGACCTTCTGCGGGAGGTGTAGTAAGATATTTACACCACTCCCGCAAGGGTCTGGCCTGTATCGGTTCACTGTCCGTCCGGCAAGATAGAGCAGTGAGCCGATATTTTTATTTCTGTACCAAAAGCAAGTGTATTCCTCTGCGTATTGCCTCGGCCCGTGTAATTCCGTGGGCTTTACAATACTCATCAAGTTTCTGTGTCGTTTGGTCATCAAGTCTGACTTTGAGATCATTTGATTTAGGATTTTCTGCTTTTGGCCGTCCTGTTCGTGGAGACACGCAATCACCTCACTTTTTGAGTTCCACAATATCATTATAATATTTGAGTTCCAATAAGTCAAGAGTTTTCAGAGCAAAGAATTAGAATTGGCGGAATAAACAAATATATAGCATATCATATCATGCAATATTTATATAGCAATCATATAAAATGCGCGGTATAATAAACAAAAAAAGAGGATATCATGGGCGATAAATACACGGATGCACAAAAGAAGGCATCCATAAAATATCTGAAAGAAAAAACAGACAGTATCCAGATCAGAACACAGAAAGGCGTAAAGGAACGGTGGCGAAACGCCGCAGAAGAACGCGGCAAGTCGCTGAACCAATTTATTGTGGATACAATGGAAAATGAGATTTCAGTCGGAGGTGTAAACAATGAGTGACCGCGAAAGAGCAATGAGCTTACTGGAAAGTGTCCCGGACTACAAAATCGGGTATGTTCTGGCGTATTTGCAGGGCATTACTGCCGACGAAGAAGCGGACGATGCGTTTTGCGAAAGAATGATTGAGCGCTATGAAAACGACCCAGACCCGGAAAAGAATAAGACCTATTCATTAGAGGCATGCAAGCGGGAATGGGGGCTGGACTGATGTACCGGATTGTTCTCCGAAAGGCAGCAAAAAAGTTCATTGACAAGTTACCGATGAACGAGAAAAGGCGTGTTGTCTCCGCAATCGAACAGCTGCCAAACGGCGAGGATATTAAAGCGCTGAAAGGCCATCCCGGGCTTTTGCGGCTTCGTGTCGGCTCGTACCGGATTATCTACACAGTAGATCACGGAGAATTGATCGTGTGCGTCATAGACGCCGGAAACCGCGGACAAATTTATAACAGGTATTCGTAGATACACCTTTACGTGAAGTTTATAAACAGAAACGGGGCAACCACCCATGCAACCTGAGTATTCAAAACTGTCCACATATCGCATATTAGAGAGCTTTTGCAGAATGTTAGACATTCGCGTTTGCTATGGAAAGACTCCGGAAAATTCCTACGCAATCGCAGATGTTGATTCTTACCATCCGCGCATTGTTATGAACGAATCACGAATTGAAACAGGCGATCATGCCGCGCGTGTACTGGGGCACGAAATCGGTCATTTCCTTGTAGAGCAATTCTATGCTGATAAAGACGCAGAGGAAAACGGTTGGGCTGTGAGCTACTTAATAGAAATGCAGTGCGATCAAATCGGAAACGCTCTGTATCTGCTGGCAGAAAGAATAGCTGGCAATGCAGAAGCAGAGGGTGAAGATCTTGCAGGCTTTATCAACCGCGCGATCTCGGAGACGATGGAGCGGGACGGGAAGCCGAAAACGGATTGACAACGGCGGGAAACGCCGTATAATGAAAGCAGGAGGGATGAAACTATGCTTGATGAAAAGGATTTGCAGGCTATCCAGGACATGATTCAGGAATCCGCAAGCCAGACCCTGAAGGACGCGATGCAGGGCGCTTCGGTTCTGATGGAATCTTATTTCGGGCCGAAGTTCAAGCTGCTGTTTGAGAATCAGCAGACCATGATGGAAACACTTGCACCGAAGAGCCGGGTTGACGAGCTGGAGGAAGAGGTTGCATTCCTGCGCTCGATCATCCGCCAGCACAGCCGGGAAATCGAAGAGCTGAAACACGCATAAGCGAAATAACAAATGGCCTCCGAGCTTTCCCGGAGGCCATTTTCTCATACAAAACTTCTCACCGCTTTGAGTTCAACAAAAATTCAACTCCATTACGAAAAGTTCAACAAAGTTACAAAACGATATCAAACGCAGAATTCAAAAAAGCTAGTGTTTTCAAGGCTTTTTTACACGATGTAACACGATAAAGAACGGCGTTTTTAGAACTCATAACCCGGAGGTCGGGGGTTCAAATCCCTCTCCCGCAACCATAAAAAACCTTGAAACCATCACTGTTTCGCCTAATAGGTACACAATGTGTCATAGGGGTACAGTCGGTATGGGTAAAAGCAAGCCGTAAACTCATTTGTTCGAGTTTATGGCTTGCTTTTTACATAAGGATAGAGTTTGCCAATAACTACATCGACTGTCTGGATTTCCAAGCAAAGACTATTAAAATTCTATATTTTCTAGGGCTGTATCCAGCATAAATCTCGGTCAAACTCCGGTTGTATCCGCAGCCGGAGTTTTGTCGTTTTAAAGCTGCCGCCCGCCAACGAGGATAACTGTGCAGTCCCTTTTGCTTTCCGGGACGCAATCGTGTATGTATCCGCTAAAATAAGTCTATCACAACGACGCAGGAGGAATGCAGATGGGACGGGTTTATGGATATGTGCGCATATCGTCGAGAGATCAGAATGAGGCGCGGCAGATGGCGGCGATGCGGGAGGCCGGCGTTTCGGACAGGGATATTTATCTGGACAAGCGCTCCGGCGCGGATTTTGAGCGGCAGGGCTACCGGCAGCTGCTCAGGCGGCTGCGAGCCGGGGATACACTTATCGTCAAGAGTATCGACCGGCTGGGGCGGAATTATGATGAAATACTGGAGCAGTGGCGGATCATTACGCGGGAAAAGTGCGCGTCCATCCTTGTGCTGGATATGCCGCTGCTGGATACCCGGCAGAACCGTGATCTGACAGGAACGCTGATCGCGGACATTGTTCTGCAGCTTCTGAGCTATGTCGCGCAGACAGAACGTGAGTTCATCCGCCAGCGGCAGGCGGAGGGGATCGCGGCGGCGAAGGCGCGGGGTGTCCACTTCGGGCGACAGGCGCTGCCTGTGCCGGAAATTTTTCCAGAGATCGTGACGGCGTGGCTCGGTCGGCAGTTAAGCTCCCGCGCAGCTGGAAAAAAGCTCGGCGTTTCGCAGACGACTTTCCTCAAATGGCGCAAGCAGTGGGAACAAACGAATGGAACAGAACCCATATGTTGTGAAACAGCCGATAAAAAAGCACAGAAAAGCTGTAAACACTAGTAGACTTTTCTTTTCGCCCGAAAATCGGCAGGTATCAGGCAAAAAAGCGCCGGTTCCTACCCCGCCGTCATTATATCTCAGAAGAAAAGAAAAGTCTGCTTTTGCGCGCGATGCTTTTCGCCGGAAACACAAGTTCAT
>ERZ827104.2312-NODE-2312-length-14941-cov-3.274285_pt1 | contig 14941 bp, 14 predicted proteins | sample MGYA00519781_ERZ827104 | MGnify/ENA primary metagenome ERZ827104 (study PRJEB31778, sample SAMEA3449257) | human gut metagenome | biome: human gut; feature: human-associated habitat; material: faeces | place: United Kingdom | collected 2010/2012 ... | reverse complement strand
CTAAGGGGAATTTTCTATAAAATAATTATAGAAAATAGTTAATTAAAGAATTTGAGAAATAGAGGTAGTATTAACATGGCACAATCCAAAAATAATGCTTCATCAAATATAGTTTACGAGTGTTTAAAAAAAGATATATTAAATCTAAAATTAGCACCTGGTTGCGCTATTAGTGAAACTGATATGGCTTCAAAATATAATGTTTCTCGTACACCAGTGCGTGATGCTTTTAAAGCCCTTGCGCAGGAAGGTTTGCTAGAGGTAAAACCACACATAGGTACTTTTGTTTCATTGATAGATATAAATCAAATTTCTGATGTTTTATATATTCGTAAAGTAATTGAGCAATCCATATTGAAAGATTTATGTTCATCTTTTTGTGAAGCTGATACTTTAAAATTAGAATTTAGTTTAAATAATCAAAAACAACTTTTAAATAATGATAATTCTTGTGATGATATTGCATCACAATTTATTAAATACGATAATAATTTCCATAAATTAATATTTCGTATTGCAGGAAAAGAAAGTATTTGGGATATGATTTTTGGTCTTAACCAACATTATGAAAGATTTCGTGCTCTTATAAATTTATATGGTGACAACAATATACAAAATTTATATAAAGAACATTGCGCTATTGTAAAAGCTCTTAATGAAAAAGATTATAATACTTTGAAAGAACATATTAACAAACACATTTATGATGGTTTTAAAAACAGTTCAAATATAATAATGGAGTATTCTCATTACTTTGTTAATTATCATGAGTAATGTAATATATATAACCGTATAGTAAAAACACTCAATTTCGAAAATTTGAATTGAGTGTTTTTGTTTATATTATAAAATTCTTCTAGCATTTACATATGAATTTATATAGTAAGAGCTATTTAAGTTATTTATTACCACTTTTCCTTGCCCTGAAGCTGCATGTATAAATTGATTATTTCCTATATATATACCACAGTGAGTAACTACTCCATTGTTTGCTCCTACTGTGTCAAAAAATAATAAATCTCCTGGTTTTAAATTACTTTTACTTACGTAAGTACCATATTTACTTTGAGCCGATGATGTTCTTGGTAGTGTTTTTCCTGCTGAATTTTTGTATACATAATATGTAAATCCAGAACAATCAAATCCATTAGGCCCTTGTGCTCCCCATACATAAGGCTTTCCTAAAAATTTCTTAGCATAACTTATAACTTTACTTGATGAAGTAGATTGTGAAGAATTTGAATTTGATGTTATAGCAGAAGAAGTAGCTGATGTTTTTTTAGAACTTAAGTATGAACTTGAAACGTATCCTGTTACATTTTTATATTTCACTTTTGACCAGCCATTACTACTTGAAATTACAGTTACTTTACTTCCCTTTGATAACTTCTGGATTGTTGAATAAGTTGTTGATGGTCCTTTTCTTAAATTTAATCCAGCACTTGTCGCTACATATTTTGTCTTAGTAGTCGAAGTAGATGTAGACGCTGATGATATATATTTTTTATGTACATAACCTGTTTTTAAATTATGTTTTATTTTTATCCATGAGCCTCTCGATCCCAAGTATGTAACGTTTGTCCCTTTAGTTATTTTTCCATAAGAAGTATGTTTAGTACTTGGACCACTTCTAAAATTTACTCTTCCTGTTATTGTTCTCATGGATGCTGCATGAGAATCTGTCACATTAGACATAGGTAATACAAAAGCTGTAGCTAGTGCACCTGCTATCATGTATTTTTTATTTATACTCATAATTATTTAAATTACAACTTGAATTATTGTAATTTTTACCTCCTCCTAAAATATTAAAAACCTTTATCATCTTCTATTTTTTTATAATTATAACATAATATTACTTTGTTTACATTATTTTTGTTACCTTTTTGTAACTTTTATTTGTTTTTATATGATGAATTATCATATAAATAAAAAACTCCCAATTTATAAATTATAAATTGAGAGTTTTCATTTAATTTTTACGTTTTACTACTTTTTCCACCACTGTTACTATCCATGCTAAAACTGCAGCCACCAAAATTCCTATTGGTAAATAAAATACAAAACTAAACTCCATTTGATTCGCCTCACTTTGTATAATATCATGTTCTTTATATAATTATAGTACTACATAGCAATTTAGTTGACTTTTATTTTACAGTTGATTTTATTATTTTTTCTTCTTCATCAAAATTATTTATATTTATAGGCCATTTTCCATATTTTCTGCCTGCATCCATTAAAGCATCTATATTTTCAATTGGTGAATTTATAGGAATTCCACAGCCTGTACTTAATAAATATCCCTTTGGACTATCATAAGCATCTTCTATACAACATCTTACTGCTTTATAAACATCCTCTATACTACCTAACATCATAACTTCAACAGGGTCTACATTTCCAACAATGGGAAGCTTATCTCCCACAAGTTTTTTTGTTTCTTTTAAACTAACTCTATTATCTATACTAAGCATATTACAACCACTTTCAACTAAATCAAGAGTCATATGAGAAGTGTCTCCACAAACATGATAAGTAAGTGATTTACCAAAACTATGGACATAATCTACAATTTCTTTAGTATAAGGAAGCACAAATTCTCTATAAGTTTTTCTATCTATTAAAGTTCCTGATGCCATTGGATCACATAATGATATTCCTGCTCCTATTTCTAAAAAGTCTTTCATAACTATTTTTATTGCGTCAGTACTAAATCTCAATAATTCATGAACTCGTTGTGGCTCTTTTCTCGTAGATCTCAATAATTTTTCTACAGGATAAATACTTCCTGCTGCTGTTATTGGTCCATGTATGCTAAGAGAGGCTCCTACCTCATCTCCACACTCATCCATACATATATTATACGCATCATAATTTAATTGATTCCATGGATCATTTTTTCTTTCAACTTTTGATAAGTCAAGATAATTTAAATCTTTTAAATTTTTTAAATAATGATCTATTATAGCTGGTACCCCATCTTCTGGGTCATTAGTTTTACTTCCTAGAGCTATTCCTATACCATGAAGTCCATATTCAATAGAAATAGAATCATTGCCAAATCTTTCATAACAAGCTATTTGAGCTCTTGCTTGATTTTTTGCACAACTTCTTTTTTCTTTATGAGTCATACCTGCAACTTTTCCTGATACTGATGTTACAAAAGGTAATATTGGTATTCTATCTATTGGTTTATTACTAAAAAATCCTGCTAATCTTTCTTTTGGTGTCATCTGATCATCTTTATGCATATTTATCCCCCCAGTTATCTTTAATTTGTAGGAAATTTTAAACAGTGTGCAAATAATTTTTCATATCCCAATGAAGCTCCAAGTTCCATATAATCCATTTTTTCTGATAACAATTCCATCTCTTTTCTGGCATTTTTGCTCATTAAGGCCATATATGCTCCTGTTTTTGATGAATTTCCCACATAAACTATCTTTTCATTCACTTCTTTTGGTAATATGCCCACTCCAACTAAACTATCCACACTTACATGAGCTCCAAACTGACCTGCAATAATCACCTTTTCCAAGTCATTCATATCTATATTTGCTTTTTTTAGTAAAGCATAAAATCCTGATAATATGGCACCTTTAGCCAATTGTACTTGTCTTATATCACTTTGAGTAATTAAAATCTTGTTTTCTTTTGCATATAAAATAAATTCTCTTTTTTTATTATTTAGCTGAAGCTTATTTAATCTATAATCATCTTTATTTAAATCTTCTAATTTTATAAACGCTCCATTACTTTTCACTATATTTGTTCTAAGTAGTTCTTTGACGACTGACAAAATTCCACTACCACATATGCCTACAGGATTTTCATTTCCTATAACTGTCAACTTATTATCTTCTTTGTCTATTACTACATCTTCTATTGCTCCATTTGCTGCTCTCATTCCACAACTTATATTCATTCCTTCCAATGCAGGACCTGCTGCACAAGAACAACATAAAAGTTTACCTTTATTTGATAAAACAATTTCACCATTTGTACCTATATCTATAAATAATACGTTATTTTTTACTTTGTCTAAGTGACAAACATAAGCTCCTGAAACGATATCTGCTCCTATATAAGAAGACACCCCTGGCAAGCAATAAATTCTTCCTTCTTTACAAATATCAATATTTATATCTTTAGCCAAAATATTTTTTGATTTTACAAATTTTGGTGCAAACGGTGATTTTCCAATAGATCTAGCATCCATACCAAGAAACATGTGTAACATGGTACAATTTCCTGACACTGTAATTTCATATATATTTTCTTTATTTATATTTGTCTCTTTACACATATTTTCTATCATTTTATTAATATCACTTACTATTGCTTTTTGTAAATTTAAGATACCTTCTTCTTTATTTTCCAATTCATAAGTAATTCTCGTTAAAACATCTAAGCCATATTGTTTTTGTGGATTTATCATGGATTTTACAGATAATTCTTTTCCTGAATTTATATCAATCAGTGATGATACTACCGTTGTCGTTCCTATATCGATTATTACACCATAGTTTTTTTGTGTTGTATCATCTTCTTCTAAATAAATTAATTTATCATTATTAAATACTGCTGTAATTTTTTCTTTGTAATTTATGTTTTTTAATAATTTCCAATTTAATTTATCAATTTTTAATTGTTTTAATATTTCATCTTCTAAGGGTCTTTGATTTTCTAATGTTGGCTTTTCCAATATGATAAGTTTTTTATGTATAGATGGATTAAATTTAAATTTAGGCATATATCCACTGCTTAGAACTCTATGCTTTCTCTCCCTTTGAAGTAATTCTATTGTTATATTACTCTTAGGTTTTAATAAGCAAGCTAGACGTATATTATTTTTAATTTCTTCTTCAAATTTTTCTTTTAATATTAAAATTTCTCTACAGAACCTTATACCTTTATCTGTAAGTAAAAGCTCTTTACCTCTATAGTTTCTATTTTCCATTGTTAAATATCCTCTTTCAATTAAGCTTTTTGCACATTTATGAGCTCCTTGACGTGATATTCCAATTATTCTTCCCAATTGTGCTACTGTTAATTTTTCTCTCTCTACTAATGCTAGCATATATGATTCTGTGTCACTTACACTTTCTTCTCCCATTTCTATCCAAGTTTCAATAACCATTTTTCTAAGCTTCGCATGTTTCTCACTTAATAAATCTATTATATTTAAATTTTCAAGATATGTACTCATCTCAAATCTCCTTATCCTTTTATTAGTACCTATATTATATATCTTTATAAAAAAAATTAAAACATATATGTCAACCAAGTTGACTTTTTATTTCTTCAATGTTATTATGTATTAGTCAACCAAGTTGACAATTTATAATAAAGAGGTGTTTCCATGGGAAAAAATAAAAAAGAACATTTTATATTTATATTAATGATATGTACAACAATGGTATTTATAATGAGTTGCTATAATATGGCTATTATGGAAGGTTTTTCAGCTAACGTTTTTAAACATGCAGTTATGGGATTTATTCCTGCATTTATCTTTGCACTAATTGGTGATATTTTCATAGTTGGGAAAATTGTAAAAGCTATAACTAGCAAATTATTAACACCAGAAGATAGTATGAAAAAAAGAGGAATTTATATGTCATTCTTCACAGGTTGTGGAATGGTTCTTTGGATGTCATTCTTTGGAGCTGTTACAAATGTGGGATTTGGACCTAACCTTTTACCTGCTTATGGTATGGGTATAATTAAAAACTTTATCTTTGCTATACCTTTAAATTTATTAATTGTTTCTCCTTTAATGAGAACAATATTCTTTAAAATGTTTCCACCTGTTGCAACTAAAGACTTAAAAGAAAAAACAGCTTAAAAAATGCAACTAAGCTAGATTTATATCTAACTTAGTTGCATTTTTTCTAACCTAATCTTTTTTAGTTATGCATTTGTTTGATTATTTAGTCCTTGAACTTTTTCAAATTCATCAATCATATCCTGTGAAGGCTCTTTATCCTTCTTACTTACAATATATATAACTAAAGCTGATAATAAAAATCCTGGTACTATTTCATATAAAGAGAATATTCCTCCCAATGCTACTCCTAGTTTTCTCCAAATTATAACACTTACACCGCCAGTTATCATTCCTGCTATAGCGCCTTTTTTAGTTGTTCTTTTCCAGAATAACGAAAATAGTACTATAGGTCCAAAAGTTGCACCAAATCCAGCCCAAGCATTTTCCACAAGACCTAAAACCGTATTATTTGGATTAGTGGCAATAATAGCAGCAATTATTGCTACTACTATAACAGTACCTCTACTAACCATCATAGCTTCTTTTTCACTCGCATTTTTTCTTATTTTAGTTTTATAAAAATCTTCTGTAATAGCTGATGCTGTTACAAGAAGTTGTGAATCTGCTGTACTCATAATAGCTGCTAGTATAGCCGCCAAGAACAATCCTGCAAATACTATTGGGAATATGGAAAGCACCATTTTTATATAAACTGTTTCACCTGCTGTTGCACTTAAATCTTCATTTATATAAACTCTACCTAATAAACCTACTAATACAGCGGCTGTCAATGAAAACATTACCCATACCATAGCTATTCTTCTAGAATGTTTAATATCATCTGCATTTTTTATTCCCATAAATCTTACTAATATATGTGGTTGACCAAAATATCCAAGTCCCCAAGCCAGTGAAGAAACTACTGATATTAAAGCAACTCTGCTTCCATCAGATGACGTAAAAGCATTTAATAGTTCTGGATTTACTGAGTTTATGTTAGATAATGTTGCACTAAGGCCTCCCATACTTTCAACTGCTGCTACTGGAACTATTACAATTGCCATAAACATTAATATTCCTTGAACTAAATCAGTCCAACATACAGCAAAGAACCCACCTGCAAAAGTATATGATACTACTACTAAAACTGCTATTAATAATGCCACATTATAATTTAAATTAAACACTGTTGAAAATAATTTTGCTCCACTAACAAATCCTGATGCAGTATACACCAAGAAAAATATTAATATGAATAATGCACTTACAAGCCTTATAATATGTTGTTCATCCCTATATCTATTGCCTAAAAATTCTGGAATAGTTATTGAGTTTCCACATACTTCTGTATAATTTCTAAGTCTCTTAGCAACAAATTTCCAGTTTAAATAAGTCCCTATGGCTAAACCTACACCTATCCATCCAGCTTCTAGTCCAGATAAATATGCAGCCCCAGGTAGCCCCATTAATAACCATCCACTCATATCTGAAGCTTGAGCGCTGATTGAAACAACCCATTTACCTAAAGATCTACCACCTAAGTAATAGTCTGCTGTATTTGATGTCCTTTTAAATGCTACAATTCCTATGACTAACATCATTAATAGGTATAATATAAATACTACAATTATTGTGATATTATTTCCTATCATAATAATTCCCCCTTTAAAACTTATATTCCTATTGATGTTTAGATTTTAATGTTATCTTAACAATTTCTGGCTTACAATTAATTCTAACTAGTACCTTAGATCCTCCCAAACCTTTAGTAACTATCATAGTAGAATTATTTTTATCATATTTTCCTAAGTCATATTTAGGGAAAAAATGCCTGTTTGGTGATAATAAACCTCCAACAAAAGGAAGCCTTATTATTCCTCCATGGACGTGTCCTGCTAAAATAAGATCCGCTCCCCATCTTTCATATTCATCAAAGTAAAAGGGTGTATGAGCTAATAAAATATTATACTCATCTTTATTTATAGTTGGTAAATTTTCTTCTAAAAAGTTTTCATCTAAGTTAGTATTTTTATCCTTATCAAATAAATATTTATAACATTTAAATGGTATCGTTAATCCATAAAGGTTTATTTGACTATCTCCCTTTTTTATTTGAATTTTTTCATTATCTAAATATATAGCATTTATATTGCTTAACTGTTCAAAATATACTTTATACAAATCTTTATGTTTCTTTATTAAAGCTTTTTGTTCGTGATTTCCAGTAATATGATATACCTTGTATTTACTAGTTAAATTATTTAATAAGTCTAATGCAACTTGGAAATTTTTATTTTCTCCGTCAATTATATCTCCTGTAATAAATATTGCTTTAGGATTGATTTTATCTATTTCATTAATTAATTTAATATTATTTTTTCCAAAAGATTTATTATGTAAATCACTAATTTGAACAATAGTATAATTATCAAATTCCTTTGGAATCTTTTCATTTGAAATCATGTATTTAGCTACTTCTATTTTACTCATATTTTTATTGCCACCTATTATTTATGATTATTAAAAAAGTTATAGATTTTATCAGAATCTATAACTTTATGTACGATTATTTATCTAGCACTTCATCTTTAATTTTATCAATAATATTACTTGTTTTATTCATAACTTTTATATTACTTATTTTATTATCTTCTGTAAATATAACTAATAATTTACTATCATCATCTAATTTATATACATCCACCGATTTGTTTTTTTTATCAAATAAATGTATATCATAGGATACTTTTTTATTTCCTACTATTTTTCCCATTTCACTTGAATCAATACCAATAAAATCACTTAAGTTTTTATTATTTATATTATCTAAATTTACTAAATCTTCATTCGTATAACAATTTACAAGTATTTTCGACTTTATTAAATCTTTACTTATCTCTGAGCTAGAACAATCAACTATTTGTACTTTTTTAACTTTCTTGTTCTCTAGTTGCAGATATAATGCACTATTATTAATATCTTCATCTGAAACATCTTTTAAATATACTAGATTTATATTTTTTATCTTTTCTAAATCAAAGACACTATTTAAATCATTCACATCATCTTTATTTATCCAATATGATGTAACATCAGGTTGCCCTAGATTATTTAAAACATAATTATAATCTTTATCTTTTATCTCATTAATATCGTTTTGAACTTTAGTCATAGTTTTTTGCTTTGTAGCTTCATTTGGTAAATCTAATGTATTATCTTTAATATCATTATTAGAACATCCTACAAAAAACATACTGCAAAGAACTCCTAAAGCTAATAATCTTTTAATGTTCATAATTTAGCCTCCTTATACTAAGTATAAATCTCTGCTTTTGCTTATTCAATAATTATAACCCATATTAAAGATAATTTGATTAATAAAGAATGTTTTGTAATTTTTTTGTAATACAAGACATTTAAATATATAGTTTCTACTATAAATGTAACAAAAGTCGTATTAGAAATCAACAACTCACAAAAAGACCTTCAAACTTAAAGTAAGAAGGTCTTATAGTATATAAATTTTTATATTTATAAATTTATATTAAAGAAGGCTTTATATCCTCTATACATTTCAAATATATCTGCTTTTGAAGCAACTTCATAAGGTGCATGCATACTAAGTAATCCTACACCACAGTCTAAAACTTCAGCACCATAATTAGCTAATATATAAGCTACAGTACCTCCACCGCCTTGGTCAACTTTTCCAAGTTCTCCAGTTTGCCATACTATATTTTCTTTATTAAATATTCTTCTTATTTCACAAACAAACTCTGCATTGGCATCACTAGTTCCACTTTTACCTCTTGAACCAGAATATTTCATAATAGCCACACCTTTGCCCATATGAGCAGAGTTAGCTTTTTCATATACTGATGAGAAGTTTGGATCATAAGCAGCATTAACATCACCGGATAACACTCTTGATTTTGACATTGCTCTTTTTATTTTTAAATCAGAGTAATTTCCTTGTAAGTTTATTAATTCAGCTACAGTATTTTCAAAGAATCTAGAGTGCATTCCTGTATTACCATATGAACCTGTTTCTTCTTTGTCTACACATAATGTAACTGCTGTATATTCTGGATTTTCTGTTTCAAATATAGCTTTTACTCCTGCAAAAGCACATACTCTGTCATCTTGTCCATAAGATATAACCATAGATTTATCTAAACCTAAATCTTTAGCTTTTCCTGCTGGAACCACTTCAATTTCTGCACTTAAAAAGTCTTCTTCCGTTATGTTATATTTATTATTCAATAATTTTAACATATTGTATTTTACAGCATCTTTATCTTCATTATCAAATGGAATACTACCAATTAACACATTTAAGTCTTCTCCACCTATTGCCTCATGAAGTTTCTTTTGATTTTGTTCTGAGGATAAATGAGGTAGTAAGTCATTTATACAAAATACTGGATCATCTTCATCATCACCTATGGCTATATCAATCTTTGTTCCATCATGTAATAGAGCTACTCCATATAAAGCTAGAGGCATTGATACCCATTGGTATTTTTTTATTCCACCATAATAATGAGTTTTAAAATATGCCATATTATCATCTTCATATAATGGATTTTGTTTTAAATCAAGTCTTGGTGAATCTATATGAGAAGCAATTATTTTCATACCTTGCTCTATATCTTTTTGTCCAATTACAAATAAAGCCACGCCCTTGTCTTTATTTTCTGCATAGATTTTATCACCAGGTTTGATTTCACCTTTTTTCATAACTTCTTCTAAAGATATAAAACCTTGATTAGAAGATAATTTAATTATTTCTCTTGCACATAATCTCTCAGTTTTACTTTTATTTAAAAAATCGATATATTCTTTAGAATAATTCATAACATTTTCCATGTTATTCATCTTTTTTATAACTTTCCAACCATTTTCAAATTCATATTTTAAGTTCATTACTTACCCCCTGCTTATTTACTAGTTTTTATCTTTTTTAACTAGTTCATCATACTCTTCTTGAGTATGTACAACCTTAACATTTTCAAGTCTAGATCTAAAGTGAGCTCTAAAGTTTTCTAAGTATTCTTTTCTTAATACTTCTCTTTCTTCTAATTCTTGTTTTGTTAATCCTTCTTCTTTATTTTTCTTTGCTAAAAAGTTTATTCTATCTAGTTTTTTTTGATCAAACATTTTATTCCTCCTAAATTTTCTTACTTTGTATTAATAAAATATTTTGTTACTTCTTATATCTTCTCCATTTTTATAAGATGTAATAAATTTATCTAAATTATTTTCTATTATAGTTATTCCTTTTTCTATATTCTCAATGGTTTCATTTGCTATATTAATCCTAAAAAATCTATCATCCATTATATTATCAAAAAAATAAGTTCCTGGTGTAATAGAAACTCCTTTTTCTAGTATAAAGTTATAAAATGCTTGTGATGAATATCCTCGTGGTAATTCTAAAAAAAAGTTTAACCCACCTTGAGATTTACTAATTTTCAACTTATCGCCTAATTTTTCTTCTAATAAAGTTTTTGTTAGTTTATATTTTTTAGTATACACTTTATCTATGCTTTTTAAGTATTCTAACCAATCAAAATACTTCATATAGTAATACATAGATTTTTGAATAAGTCCTGGTGTTGATATATCTGAGGAATATTTTGCCCAAAGTATTTTTTTTTGCAGTTCCTTAGGTATATCAACTATACCTATTCTAAGCCCTGGCATAAGTATTTTGGAAAAAGATTTAATATATATTACTCTATTTTTCATATCATAGCTTTTAAGAGGTCTATTATCCTCACTATCAAAAGAAAAATCACTTATAAAATCATCTTCTAAAATATAAAAATCATATTCTTCACTTAATTCTATTAACTTCTTTTTCTTATATGTACTATAACTTATCCCCGTTGGATTTTGAAAATTTGGCATAACATATATTAACTTTGGCTTTATTTTTTCTAATTTAAGTTTTAATATCCCTATATCTAGTCCATCATCTAACATGGGTATTGTAATAATTTTAGCACCTCTACTCTTAAAGACTTCCAAAGCTCCATTGTAAGTAGGTTCTTCCACAAATACTACATCAGAATAGTTTATAAGTCCTTTACAAACTATGTCTATACCTTGTTGAGCTCCAGATATTATTTGAATATTATCTTTATTAGTATTTATTTTTTTTCCTTTTAAATATGTAGATAATTCTTCCCTTAACTGATTAGAACCTTTACCTTCATCATACTCAAATATGGAAGCTCCATCTTTTTCTAAAGCCATATTTATTGCTGATTTAAAGTCTTTTAAGGGAAACATATCTTTAGAAGGGTTACCACTATCAAAGTATATTATATCTTTATCTTTAGTATTTGTCCTTTCTTTTTTTAAATTAAAAGAAGAAACAAAAGTACCACTGCCTATTGCCTTATACACATATCCTTCTTTTTCTAATAACTCATATACTTTTACAATAGTTGCATTATTTACATTTATAAAATCTGATAACTTCCTTATAGGTGGAAGTTTTTCATGTTCTTTTATATCGCCGTTAACAATCAATTTTTTTATATGATTATATATTTGAATATACTTACTATTGTTATTTTCTAGTTTTAATTTGTATCTTTCCATTTAATCACCACTTACTTATTTTTAGATTTATTGATGTTTAAATATCTATTTGCTATCATTTATATATATAATACCAAATTTTCTATGAAAGGGGAAATAATAATGTTCTATGATTATCACGTCCATTCTAACTTCTCTCCAGACAGCAAAACTTCCATGACAAAAATGATTGAAACAGGTATAAATCTTGGTTTAAAAGAAATTTGTTTCACTGACCATATGGATTATGACATAAATCAAACAGATAAGTTTGTGCTAAATTATAAAGATTACTTGTATACTCTAGAATTAATGCAAAATAAATACAAAGATAAAATTAAAATAAAAAAAGGAATTGAACTTGGACTTCAGCCTCATCTTATAGATAGATATTCTAATGAGATGAAAAATAATCAATTTGATTTTATAATTTGTTCTCAACATGCCATTGATAAAAACGACTTATATTATGATGAATATTTTAAAGATAAAACTCAACAGAAATCTTATGAAATTTATTATAAAACTTTTTATGATATAGTTAAAAATTTTGATGACTACAGTGTTTTAGGTCATTTAGACTTAATAAAGAGATACGGCCCCTATGAAAATTCTTTGGGAGATAGTTTATTTATGGATATTATTGAAGCTATTTTAAAAGAAGTTATTTCTAAAAATAAAGGCATTGAGATAAATACTTCTTGCTTTAGATATGAATTACCTGACTTAACACCATCTCGAAGAATCATTTCTCTTTACAAAGACTTAGGTGGCGAAATAATCACAACTGGTTCTGATGCTCACTGTCCATCCTTTATTGCTTGCAAGTTTGATTATATTCAATCTTATTTAAAAGATATGGGCTTTAAATATATTTGTACTTTTGATAATTTAAAACCCAATTTTATAAAATTATAATTATTTTTTCACCTTCATAAGAATACATTTTTAATATGTGGAGGTGATTTTTTTGAGAATTCCTAATTTAGTTTTATCAACCATAATTTTATTTATATCCAATTTAATAGTAAGAGTCTTAGGATTTCTATATAAAATTTTTCTATCACGGGTTATGGGAGATGTGTGTCTTGGCATATATCACATGATATTTAACTTTTTAATGATTTGCATTGCTCTAACCACCACAGGCATACCTACTGCTCTATCTTGTTTAATTGCAAAGGAAAATACTTTTGAAGATAAAAAGGACGTAAACATATTTTTTATATCAACTTTGTATGTTTCTTTTTTTATATCTTTATTTATTTCTATAATGGTATCTTTTTCTAGTAATTATTTATCTTTTAGACTTTTGCAAAATAAAAATTTAAATTTATTTATTTTATCCATCTGTCCAGCAATTGTTTTAATTACTATTTCCAATGTATTAAGAGGATACTTTTATGGCATTAAAAAAGTATTAGTTCCTGCAATTGGCCAAGTGATTGAACAAGTTACAAGAATATTATTTGTTTTTTTACTTGCCATGTACATAAATAATAAGGCTATGATTTGTTATATAACTTTACTTGCCATATCCATTGGTGAGGCTACTAATGTAATTTATATGACTATTTGTCTATATAATGAATCGACCTTATACAACAAATTTACTATTAGACTTAGAGACTTTTATTATTCTTCAATGGAAACCTTAAAGATGTCATTACCTATTACTTGTAATAAAATGTCTTCTGTTATTTTACAATCTGTAAGTTCCATGATAGTTCCCTCTAGATTAGTATTATCAGGAATATCTTACTCTCAATCTATTGGCCTTTATGGAATAATATCTGGTATGGTTATGCCTTTTGTTTATCTTCCTTTTACCATAGGATCTGCTTTAGTAGTAAATTTGATTCCTAGCATCTCCCAGGAGGTTGCTTTAAATAAAATTAAAAGTGTAAAAATTAAAATTTATTATTCTGTAATTTTAACTTTAGGTGTTGGTATTATATCATCTTTATTTTTTTATTTCTTTGGTGAAAAATTATGTTTATTAGTTTTCAATAATAAAACTGCTGGTATTTATTTAAAGACTATGTTTTTAGCTCCACTTTTTCTAAGTTTAAATCAAACTTTATCAGGAATACTTCATGCAATTAGAAAAGAAGTTATCTCTAGTGTTAACACCATTTTAGGTATGATTATTCAAGTTATTGCCATATATTTTTTATTACCTATACCTAGTTTAAATATGCATGCTTATATTTATGCCATAACAATAACAGCTATTTTTACAACACTTCTTCATACTATTACTTTGCTAAAAGCTTTAAAAAAATATAATTGAAAGTAGGTGAAATTTTGATTAATAGTATCAAACCATTTTATGTTTATGAGGAAAATAACTGTCTATTTATAAAAAATATAAATGAAAAAATAGAAAAAATTGCTAATAATATAGTTTCCTACTGCGCTAATTTTGATGATAAAAATTTTATTCATATTTGTGCCATTAATACAAAAGGTAAATTAATACATTTCATTTATAAGAATGGTAAGGTAAAAAGAAAATCTCTTTGCAAGGTATGTCATGATACAAGTAATTTAAAAAATATGAGATTATTTATAATT
>ERZ827104.2305-NODE-2305-length-14973-cov-3.091835_pt1 | contig 14973 bp, 11 predicted proteins | sample MGYA00519781_ERZ827104 | MGnify/ENA primary metagenome ERZ827104 (study PRJEB31778, sample SAMEA3449257) | human gut metagenome | biome: human gut; feature: human-associated habitat; material: faeces | place: United Kingdom | collected 2010/2012 ... | reverse complement strand
GCTACAGACGCAATCGGTGCATACCATTTTATCGCCAGCCTGTACTAGTCAGCAGTGCGTCGCCGGGAGCGGCATGCCGCTCCCCTCATTTTTCATTTCCAAATAATTATCCCCGGATGCGGCGCATCCGGGGACGTTTTTGTATTCTCTTACAGCTCGCGGAGGGCATCGACAAAGGCGGTCTTGGAATTCGTCCTTTCGTCGCGCTGCTTCAGCACGCGGGCGGGCGCGCCCGCCACGACGGCATTCTCCGGCACGTCTTCCGTGACGACGGCTCCGGCCGCGACGACGGCATTTTTTCCGATATGGACGCCCTCGAGCACAACGGCATTCGCGCCGACGAGCACGCCGTCCTCCACGATGACCGGCGTGGCGCTGGGCGGCTCGATGACGCCCGCCAGCACGGCTCCCGCGCCGATATGGCAGTTTTTACCCACGGTGGCACGGCCGCCGAGCACAGCGCCCATGTCGATCATGCTGCCCTCGCCGACGACGGCGCCAAGATTCAGGATCGCGCCCATCATAACGACGGCGTTCGCGCCGATCTCCGCGCCCTCGCGGATGATGGCGCCCGGCTCGACGCGCGCATGCAGGCCCTTGAGGTCCAGCATGGGGATGGCGGAGTTGCAGGCGCCGTTTTCCACATGCAGGCGGTCAATGTGCGCGGCCTGCGCCGTAAGCTGCGGACCGAGCGTTTTCCAGTCGCCGTAGAGGATATGCAGGCCGTTCCCGCCGGAAAAAACCTCCGCGCCGGGGAACTCGCAGGGCGCATTGGCCTGCAGCACCACACGGACGGGCGTCTTCTTCTCCGACGTGCGGATGAGTTCAATGAGTTCCGTTGCTTCCATAAAGCTGCTCCTTTCAGCGGACGGAGCGCTTGCGGCGGATCATCTCGCGCCAGTCCAGGTCACCGCGCTGCAGGCCGAGGATGAGCATCTCCGCCGTGGCGAGGTTCGTGGCCATGGGCACATTGTGCGCGTCGCACAGGTGCAGCGTCTGCACGACCTGCTGATCCTCCCAGGGGTCGCTGTTATTCGGATCGGTGAACAGCAGCACCAGATCGATCTCGTTATAGGCGATCCGGGCGTCGACCTGCTGGTGACCGCCCTGATTGTGGGAAAGATACAGCGTCACGGGCAGGCCGGTCGCCTCCGCGACAAGGCGGCCCGTTGTGGCCGTGGCGGAGAGGTTGTGCTTGCTCAGCACGCTCTTATAAGCCGTACAGAACTGGACCATCAGTTCCTTTTTCTTGTCATGCGCCATCAGCGTAATATTCATAAGATCACCTCATCTTCAAAATCGCATCAAGGGCATTGGCTCACCGCGCAGGCGGCGGGAGATGCGCAGGCAGGCCTCAGCGGCACCGCCGGAGGAATTCAGGATCAGCGCCTTGCCCGCTGCGGCAGAAAGCACGACGGCCGGGTCCTCCGGCACAAGGCCGAGCAGCGGCAGGCCGGTCTGGTCCATCATGTCGTCCACCGTCAGGTTCATGCGCGAAAACAGGCGCGGCTGCACGCGGTTGACCACGAGCTGCAGCAGCTCGTGCCCCTCGAGCGCGAGGGCGTCTGCCGCGCAGGCGGCGTCCCGCAGGGAGGCGGGATCCGGCGTGGCAGCGACGATGCAGCGGTCGGCAAACTGCGTGGCAAGGCGGAAGCTTGTGCCGATCCCGGCGGCCGCGTCGATCAGGACCCAGTCGAAGGCCTCGCGGGCCTCGCGCAGCAACGCACCGAAGCGCTGCTGCTCCACGAGAGCGTCCTGCTCGCGCACCGGGGCCGTCAGCAGGAACAGGCCCGGCAGGGCCGGATGCTCCGCGGCGTCGGACAGCTTGCAGAAGCCCTGCGTCACGTCCGTGAACGCGACAGCGGGCTGCTCGGCCATGCCGAGCGCGATGTCGAGATTCCGCAGGCCGATGTCGGCATCGATGCACAGGACGCGCTTGCCCTCAGCGGCAAGACAGGCCGCGATCCCGGCGCAGAGCGTCGTTTTTCCCGTGCCGCCCTTGCCGGAAATGACGGAAACCGTTACACCCATGTGCATGTCGCCTCCTTTGGAGTTTCCTTCCTGTAGTATAGCCGTTTCTCAGCACAATTTCAACAAAGATTTTTGCCGCAATCATGTTTTTCCATACGCATCGCTCTATTTTCCGGCATGGCATCCGGTTTTTTGCCCGCGCGTAAGAAATTCCGGGCGATATTTGCCATGCCCACTTGCGCGGCGCGGAAAAAAACATTATAATGAAGGCACACCGTCGGGTAAAACCGACAAATTTTTGTTTGAAACGGAGAGGCTATTTATGAAAAAGATCCTCGCATGCATTCTGGCAGTGGCTCTGCTGACGTGTGTCTTTGCCGCCTGCGGCAAGACGGAAGACAAGGGGGACTCCTCCTCCGACCTGAAGCTCGCACTCGTCGTGGCCGGTACGTTCGGCGACCGTTCGTTCTATGACTCGTCCAAGGAAGGCGTAGACCGTCTGGCCAAGGACTTCGGCGTGCAGGTCAGCACCATCGAGTGCAACAACGAAAACCACGCAACGCAGATGAAGAACGCCGCCGATCAGGCAGACGTCGTCGTGTGCGTCGGCTGGGAATTCTATGATGTCGAGACCATCGCGCCGGAATATCCGAATGTGAAGTTCATCTGGATCGACAACGCCACGAGCGAGCCGGTCGCCAACGTGCTGAACATCACCTATGCCCAGAATGAGGGCTCGTTCCTCGCGGGCTACATCGCGGCCGCCATGTCCGAGAGCGGCACGGTCGGCGCAGTCGGCGGCGAGGACAGCGATACCATCAACGACTTCATCGTCGGCTACACGCAGGGCGCGGAGTACTACGGCACGGAGAACGGCAAGGCCGTGAACGTCGTGAAGAACTACGCCGGCACCTATGACGACCCCGCAAAGGGCAAGGAATGCGCGCTGGCTCTGCACGATCAGGGTGCGGACGTCATTTTCCAGATCGCCTCCGCCACGGGCGACGGCGTGTTTGAGGCCGCGAAGGAGAACGGCTTCTACGCCATCGGCGTGGACAGCGACCAGAAGTACATCGACCCCGACACCATCATCTGCTCCATGAAGAAGGAAGTCGGCAGCTCCATCTATGACGCCGTGAAGCGCCTGCTGGACGGCGACAGCTCCCTGTGGGGCACGACGTGGGTCGCCGATATGAGCAACGGCTATGTCGGCATCGGCTACGGCGAGGACGGCGCGGCACAGCAGGTGCCCGACGACGTGAAGAACGCCGTGGAAGAGCTGTCGAAGAAGATCGTCTCCGGCGAGATCACCGTCGAAACGACCCGCTGATGCAGAATTGTCCGGGAGGGGCTTGCCCCTCCCGGAGCTGGAAAAGGCCGCAGAATGGTGCGGCGGCGCGCAATGAGCGCCATGGGCAGCTGCAAATTTTTGGGGGGCATTTCCGCCGACCGCACCTGCCGCTGTAGGGGCGGTCAGTGACCGCCCTGTACAGGGCTATTCAACCGCAGGAGGCCATTGGTACACCGCTTCGCCACCCTGACGTGTCATTGCGAGGAGGCGCTGCCGACGCGGCAATCTCGCAGTACCATGTTGGATAGCAGGTAGGCCTCGGCGAAAACGTAACCGGCTGCAGGAGATTCCCACGTCGCTTCGCTCCTCGGAATGACAAACTTGGGAACCTCGCACCATAGAATTCATGCCGCAAATATTGCCAGCCTCCATGGCGCTCAATGAGCGCCGCTACAGACGCAATCGGTTTGTGCGTTATGATCGACGCCCTGTACGAACTGGTAGCGCCTTCCCGAGATTGCCACGGGCGCAAAGCGCCCTCGCAATGACAAATTTGGGGGCATTGCGCCACTGAATTTGTGCCGCAATATTGCCAGCCTGCATGGCGCTCACTACCCGCAAGGGGCACGCCGCATCCGTAAGGCGGCAAAGCCGCCAACGGCTGCGCAGTGACCGCCGCTACAAAGTTGTAATCAAATCAATCGGATCATTTTGAAATTCACCATACAGGAGTCTTTTCGGGAATGAACATTGTTATCATCGGAGCCGGCAAGATCGGCGCGACGCTGACGGAGCAGCTGCTCCGCGAGGGTCACGAGATCACCGTCGTCGACACGCGCACGGCTGCGCTCGACGCCATCGGCAACACGCTCGACGTCATGACCGTCGAGGGCAACGGCATCAGCATGGACACGCAGGTGGAGGCCGGCGTGCCCTCTGCCGATCTTGTCATCGCCGTGATGTCCACGGACGAACAGAACCTGCTCTCGTGTCTCATTGCCAAGCGCCTCGGCGTGGGCAACACGATCGCCCGCGTGCGCAACCCGGAATATACGAGCGGGCTGCACCTCATTCAGGACGACCTCGGGCTGAGCATGGCGCTCAACCCGGAGCTGGCCAGCGCCACGGAGATCGCGCGCATCCTGCGTGCCCCGGCCTCCATCAAGATCGACACGTTCTCGAAGGGCCGCGTCGAGCTGCACAAGATGCGCATCGACGCCGGCTCCATACTCGATGGCATGAAGCTCTCCGACCTCGGCCGCCTGCAGTCCGGCGCGCTTGTGTGCGTTGTGGAGCGCGGGCAGCATGAGGTGTACATCCCCGACGGCAGCTTCACCCTGCTGGCGGGCGACCGCATCAGCGTGGTGGCAAGCCCGAAGCTCGCCGCAAAGTTCTTCCACAAGATCGGTGTGCAGACGAACCCCGTCAAGCGCGTGATGCTGCTTGGCGGCGGGCGCATCTCCTACTACCTCGCGCGGCAGATGCTGGACTTCGGCGCGAGCGTGAAGATCATCGAGTCCAGCGCTGCCGTGTGCGACTCGCTGGCAGAGCGTCTGCCCGAGGCCACGATCATCCATGGAGACGGCACGAGCGAGCAGCTGCTCGCCGAGGAGGGCATTGCAAAGATGGACGCCGTGGCCTCGCTGACGGGCATCGATGAGGAAAACGTGCTGATGAGCCTCTATGCCCGCAGCGTCTCGAGCGCGAAGATCGTCACGAAAATCAACCGCACGACATTCTCCCACATCATCAAGGGCATGGACCTCGGAAGCGTGTTCCATCCCCGCTATATCGCGGCCGACCACATCGTCCGCTACGTCCGCGCCATGCAGAACTCGCTCGGCTCGAACGTCGAGACGCTCTATAAGATCGTCGGCAACAAGGCCGAGGCACTGGAGTTCCGCGCCACGGAGAAATCCGCCGTCTGCGGCAGGCCGCTCATGGAGCTGCCCACGCGGCCGAACCTGCTTATCGGAGCCATCAACCGCGAGGGCCGGATCATCACCCCCGGCGGCCGCGACACCATCGAGCCGGGCGACACCGTCGTCGTCGTGACGGCGGCAACGGGCCTGGACGATCTGGACGACATTCTGGACAAGCGGAGAGTGAAAGCATGAATTACCGCATGATCCTCTCCCTGCTGGGCGACGTGCTGCTGGTCATCGGGGCCTTCCTGCTGCTGCCGTGCATCGTCGCCGTGATCTACGGCGAGCCGGAGCTGTGGGTCCTGCTTGCCTCGGCCGCAGGCAGCGGCCTGCTCGGCGGGCTTTTTATCCTGCTGCGGCCGAAGCGCCGCCGCGAGCTGCACGCGCGCGACGGCTTCGTGATGGTCGCGCTGAGCTGGATCCTCATCTCGCTCATCGGCGCGGTCCCCTTCACGGTCTCCGGGGCGATCCCGTCGTATCTCGACGCCGTGTTTGAGACGATGTCCGGCTTTACGACGACCGGCGCAAGCATCCTCCGCGCCGTGGAGGACCTGCCGAAGTGCCTGCTGTTCTGGCGCAGCTTCACCCACTGGCTGGGCGGCATGGGCGTGCTCGTATTCATGCTGGCCATCGTGCCGCTGTCCGGCGAGAGCATCTATCTGCTGCGCGCCGAGTCCCCCGGCCCGTCCGTCAGCAAGATGGTGCCGAAGATGCGCACGTCCGCCGCGATCCTCTATGCCATCTACTGCGCCATGACGCTGCTGCAGATCCTGTTCTACCGGCTGGGCGTGCTGTTCGGCTGGGGCGAGATAACGTGGTTCGACAGTCTGTGCCTTGCCTTCGGCACGGCCGGTACGGGCGGCTTTTCCGTGCGCAACAGCGGCCTTGCGGACTACTCGGCCTACCTGCAGGCCGTGACGACGGTGTTCATGGTCCTGTTCGGCGTGAATTTCTCGGTGTATTTCTTCCTGCTGCGCCGCCGCTTCAGGCTCGCGTGGCACAACAGCGAAGTGCGCTGGTACTTTATCATCATTTTCGGGGCCATCGTCCTCATCAGTGCCAACCTGCTGCTCACGGGCGGGTTCTTCTCCACCGTGTTCCAGACGATCCACCATGTGGCCTTCTCCGTCGGCTCCGTCATCACGACGACGGGCTTCGGCACGGCGGATTTTGCGAAATGGCCGGAATTTTCCAAAACCGTGCTGCTCATCCTGATGGCCATCGGCGCGTGTGCCGGGTCGACGGGCGGCGGCATGAAGGTCAGCCGCGTGCTCATCCTGGCCAAGACGGCCCGCGCCGAGACGCGCCACCTGCTGCACCCCCACTCCGTGGAGGTCATGACGATGGACGGCAAGCGCGTGAGCAGCGAGGTCATCCGCGGCACAATGGCGTTCTTTATCTGCTATGCCGCCATTGCCGTCGTGTCCATCCTGCTGGTCTCGCTCGATAACTTCGGGGCCGAGACGAGCGTGACATCCGTGTTCGCCACGCTGAACAACATCGGCCCGGGCCTGAGCCTCGAGGTCGGCCCGTTCGGCAGCTATGCGAGCTTCTCTGCCCTGTCGAAGGTCGTGCTGACGCTCGACATGCTTCTCGGGCGGCTGGAGCTGTTCCCCGTGCTGCTGCTCCTCAGCCCCGCAACATGGCGGAAGCATTAAAGGCCAAATGTAGGGGCGAGGCATGCCTCGCCCGTCCGCGAAGCGGCATAAGGACGGCCCATTCGGTGCAGGGCACCATTGTCAGCGCCGCGCTCCCAGATTTGTCATTGCGAGGCCCCAAAGGGGCCGTGGCAATCTCCTGCGACCGGTCACGTTTTCGCCGGAAGTTCCCTGTTATCCGGCATTGTACTGTGAGATTGCCACGTCGCTTCGCTCCTCGCAATGACACATCAGGGGAGTGCCGTGGTGCACCAGTGCCCTCCTGCCGTTGAATGTCTCTGTACAAGGCGCTCAGTGAGCGCCGCTACAGACGCAATTGGTGCATACCGTTTTATCGACGGCCGGTACGAGTCGGAAGTGCCTTCCCGAGATTGCCACGTCGGCCGTTGGCCTCCTCGCAATGACAAATCGGAGGCCGGTTTCATTTTAACGAAAGCCTGTACGGGTCGGCGGCGCTGCGCCGGGAGGGGCATGCCCCTCCCCTACAACGCACGACTGGAGATCGGCGTATTATTCATTCTTAAGTCTTCAGTATTCATTATTCATTTGTTTTTACATGCCCCTCCCCTACAACGCACGACTGACAGCCCAGCATCACTCAAAATCATTCAAAATTCGATCATTCTGGAGGCAACTGCGCCATGCAGGACTATTTTCACCCGCAAATGACCCAACAGGAGCTGCTGGCCATGTCGTCTCTGGCGCTGGCGCACATCGGCGACGCCGTGTTTGAGCTGCTCGTGCGCACAAAGCTGTGCGTCGAGGGCGGCACAACGAACGGCCGCCTGCATCAGGCGACGATCGCGCTCGTGCAGGCCCCGGCGCAGGCGCGCTTTGCCCTGCGCATCCAGCCCCTGCTCACGCCGGAGGAGGCCGCCGTCTATCGCCGCGGCCGCAACGCCCATCCTCACGGCATTCCGAAGCACGCCACGCCGGGCGAATATGCCCGCGCAACGGGGCTGGAGGCCCTGTTTGGCGCACTGTATCTCTCCGGGCAGACCGCGCGCATCGAGGCGCTGTTTGCCGCCATGATGGAGGAAGACCATGCCATTTGACGCCATGTTTCTCACGGCCGTCGCCGCAGAGCTGCGCCCCGCCCTCGTCGGGGCCCGCGTGGACAAGATCCAGCAGCCCGCGCGCGACACCGTCGTGCTCCAGCTGCGCGGGCGCGACGGCGGCGGAAGGCTGCTGCTGTCCGCCAACGGCAGCCGGCCGCGCGTCCCCCTGACGCAGGCGCAGCTGGAAAACCCCGCGCAGCCGCCGATGTTCTGTATGCTGCTGCGCAAGCATCTGGCGGGCGGCAGGCTTGCCGGTATCCGCCAGCCCGCGGCCGAGCGCATGCTCGACCTGACGCTCGACTGCACGGACGAGCTGGGTGTGCCCTGCCGCAAGCACCTGATCCTCGAGCTGGTCGGGCGCAATTCCAACCTGATCCTCACGGGGCCGGACGGCCGCATCCTCGACTGCCTGCGGCGCGTGGACTTTGAAATGTCCGAGCTGCGCCAGCTGCTGCCCGGCCTGTTTTACCACGAGCCGCCGCGGCAGGACCGCCGCATCCCGCAGGAGACGACGGAGGCCGAGCTTCTTGCCCTGCTCGCCCGGCCGGACGCGGCCATGCGGCTGGACAAATGGCTGCTGGCCCACTTTGCGGGCCTGTCGCCGCTCATCGCGCGCGAGCTGTCGTTCCGCTTTGCGGGCGAGACGGACGCGCCCATCCCCACGCTGGACGCCGCGCGGCTGGCGGCATTTCTGACGGCGGAGTTCGCCGCCCTGCCGCCCGTACAGATGCAGCCCATGCTGCTGTGGAAGGACGGCGCACCGACGGATTTCACCTATCGCGACATCCGGCAATACGGCGGCTATCTGCGCGCCGAGCCGTGTGAGAGCTTTTCCGCCCTGCTCGACCGCTTTTACACCGAGACGGACCACGCCGAGCGCATGCGGCAGCGGTCGCAGACGCTGCGCAAGGCCATTTCGAACCTGCACGAGCGCACGCGCCGCAAGCTGGAGCTGCAGCGGCAGGAGCTGGAGGCCACGCACGACCGCGAGCAGCTGCGCCGTCAGGGCGACATCGTCACGGCGAACCTGCACGCCATCACACGCGGGCAGACGCTGCTGCGCGCCGAGGATTTTTATGACGAGGATCTGCGCGAAATTGAAATTCCGCTCAAGCCGAACCTCTCCCCGCAGCAGAACGCCGCGCGGTTCTACAAGGACTACGCCCGCGCCAAGCATGCCGAGCAGGTGCTCACACAGCAGATTGCGCAGGGCGAGATCGAAGAGGCCTATCTGGGCGGCGTGCTCGAGGAGCTGGCCCGCGCCGAAAATGAGCGCGATCTGAGCGAGATTCGAGCGGAATTGGAGGCCGGTGGCTATGTCCGCCCGGCGGACCGCCGCAAGCAGGTCAAGCAGCAGCCCTCAAAGCCGATGCACTTCCGCTCGTCGGACGGCTTCGACATTTTTGTCGGCCGCAACAACCGCCAGAACGACCAGCTGTCGCTCAAGACGGCGCGGCGCGACGACCTGTGGCTGCATGTGCAGAAATTTCACGGCACGCACGTTATCATCGCGTGCGCGGGCGTGCAGCCGCCGGACGGGACGATCACGGAGGCAGCCGAGCTTGCGGCCTACTACTCCGAGGCGCGCGAGAGCCAGAACGTCCCCGTTGACGTGACGCCGGTACGCTGCCTGCGCAAGCCGAACGGGGCCAAGCCCGGCATGGTCGTGTATGACCGCTACCGCACGGTGCTTGTCACTCCGGATGCCGCCCTCCCCGCCCGCCTCCGCGTGGAATGAGAAATAACAGGAACGGCACGCTTTGCGTGCCGTTTGTTGTTTTATAAAAAATCAATTGTGGGGGCGGGGCATGCCCGGCGCAATGCTGCCGATCGGTACGGGCCAACGTTAAAAAGGCATGCACCGATTGCGTCTGTGCATTTTTATCGACAACTTGTACGAACTGCAAGTACCTACTGAGATTGCCACGTCGCTTCGCTCCTCGCAATGACAATTCGGGGGCGTTTACCATTTTAACGATGGCCTATACCAGTCGTGAGTACCGCGCCGGACCCGGCTGTCCCCTCCCCTACTTTTCCTCTCGCAAAGCGCGCAGAGCCTCGGGGGTATCGACATCGGCCAGCGCCTCCGGCGGGACGTCGACGGCAAGGTAGCGCTCCGGATACTGCCGGATGACGGCGCTGCCGCCGCGGTCACCCTCGAGCGCGCACAGGGCCGGGAAAAATTCCCGCGGGAACATGTTCGGATTACCGCGCCGCGTGCCGCAGGCCGCGCCCACGATGCACGACGGATGCTCCCGCCACTGCCGCACGACCGCGCGCACGGCCGATGCCGACAGCAGCGGCTGGTCGGCCACGAGGAAGGCGATGCCGTCGCACTGCGCCAGCGCCTGCGTGCCGAGGCGGACCGTGCGGCTCAGCCCGTCGCCGGGCCGGTCGTTGCGCACCGGCTCGAAACCGAATTCCCGCGCGAGGGCTGCAACGGCGGGATACTGCGTGACGACGACGACGCGGTCGAATACTCCGGCCGGAACGGCCTCGAATGCCCGGCGGATGAGCGGCTTGCCGTTCAGCTCCGCCTCGAGCTTGTTCGCGCCGAAGCGCACGGCGTTCCCCGCCGCCATGATGACACAACCGAGCATGGTGATACCTCCAGTAAAAGGGATAATGGAATATGGAAAATTTCGCAGGGGCACCGGTCGTGCGTTGTAGGGGCGGGGACAGCCAGGCCCGTCCGCGAAGCGGCATAAGGACAGCCAAATCGATGCCGTGCACCGTTCCCTGCGCACGCCCCTTGATGTGTCATTGCGAGGAGCAAAGCGACGTGGCAATCTCGGGAAGGCAGTTGCAGCTCGTACAAGCCATCGCCGACCGCATGCAGTATTGTAGGGGAGGGGACAGCCGGACCCGGCACTGCACCGGCGGGAAGTGCGGGCTAATATTAAAAAGGCAATGGCCCCCAAGTTTGTCATTGCGAGGAGGCCAACGGCCGACGTGGCAATCTCACGCAACCGATCACGTTTTCGCCTGGGCTTTCCTGATATCCGACATGGTACTGCGAGATTGCCACGGCCCCTTCGGGGCCCCGCAATGACAAATCCGGGAGCCATCACCGTTTTAGCGATAGCCCGTGCGAATCGTTCGTGCAGCGCCGGGCCAGGCTGTCCGCTCCCCTGCATTTTCCGTTTTTAACTATAGTATATCCGCAATCGGCGGGGTTTTCCAGTCGGAGCGTTCGCCATTGCCGAATTATCCGTTATCTATAACATAGAATAACGTTTTCGCTTTCCACGCTGCGGAATTTATGCTATACTTCAAATTACAAAGAAATTTTTCGCAGAATCTGTGCACATTGCCGGTATTCTGCTGCGATCCAAAAGGAGGGTTCCCCATGGAGGTTGGCAAGAGCGTCCGCCGTGTGGACGCATTCGACAAGGCAACCGGGCGCGCAAAGTACTGCGATGACCTCTGTGACCGCAGTGCGCTCGTCGCGCGCGTGCTGCATTCGACCATCGCAAACGGCGTGGTCAAGTCCATCGACACGAGCGCCGCCGAGCAGATCGAGGGCGTCGTGAAGATCGTCACCTGCTTTGACGTGCCGCAGATCAAATTCCCCACGGCAGGCCATCCGTGGTCGACGGACCCGCACCATCAGGACGTCGCCGACCGCCTGCTGCTGACGTCCCGCGTGCGCTTCTACGGCGATGACATCGCCGCCGTCGTCGCGGAGAACGAGGTCGCCGCCGCGCAGGCCCTGCGCGCGCTGCGCGTGGAATATGAGGAATATCCCTTCGTGCTGGACGTGCAGGAGGCTATGAAGCCCGATGCCCCGCTGCTGCACGAGGAATTCCCGAACAACATCCTCGCCCACACGACCATCCGCAATGGCAACTATGAGGAGGCCAGCCGCGAGCCGGGCCTTATCAAGGTCGAGGGCTGGTACGACACGCCGACCGTGCAGCACTGCCACATCGAAAACCACATGTGCTTCGCCTCCATGGAGGCCGGGCGCATCGTCATCTACTCCTCCACGCAGATCCCGCACATCGTCCGCCGCGTCGTCGGGCAGGCTCTCGGCATCCCCTGGGGCAAGGTACGCGTCGTCAAGCCGTATATCGGCGGCGGCTTTGGCAACAAGCAGGACGCGCTGTATGAGCCGCTGTGCGCCTACCTCTCCACCGTCGTGGGCGGCCGCCTCGTCAAGCTCGACTGCACGCGCGAGGAGACGTTCGTCTGCAACCGCGTGCGCCACGCCATCCGCACGCACATCATCTCGTGGGTGCGGCCGGACGGCACGTTCGCCGCGCGCAAGATCGAGTGCTTCTCGAACCAGGGCGCTTACGCCTCCCACGGCCACGGCATCGTCGCCAAGGGCATGGGCGCGTTCCCGCAGCTGTATCCCTGCCCGAACGTCGACGGCGACGCCTACACCGTGTTCACGAACCGCCCCGCTGCGGGTGCGATGCGCGGCTACGGCATTCCGCAGGCCATGTTTGCGGGTGAATCCCACATTGAGGACGTCTGCCGCGTGCTCGGCGTCGACTCGCTGGAGTACCGCCGCAAGCACATGATGCCCGTCGGCTTCGTCGACGGCTTCTCGAAGAACGAGAACCATTCCGACACGCTCAATCAGGTGCTGGACAAGGGCGAGGCGTGGATGGACTACAGCCGCAAGCACCGCGAATACGAAAACCAGACCGGTCCCGTGCGCCGCGGCGTCGGCTGCGCCCTGTTCTGGTACAACACGGCCGTCTGGCCCATCAGCCTGGAGAGCTGCTCGTGCCGCATGGTCCTGAATCAGGACGGCTCCATCCAGCTGCAGACCGGCGAGACGGAGATCGGCCAGGGCTGCGATACCGCCTTCGCCCAGATGGCGGCGGACGCCGTGGGCATCCCCGTTTCGGACGTGCACGTCGTCACGGCGCAGGACACGGACGTCACGCCGTTCGGCACGGGCGCCTACGCCTCGCGCCAGACCTACGTCGGCGGCTTCGCCATCGCCCAGACGGGTGCGCTGCTCAAGGAGCGCATCCTGAAGTACGCCTGCGAGCTGACGCGCCAGATGCCTGCCCTGCTCGACATCGTCGACGGCCGGATCATCCGCAGGACGGACGGCCGTGTGCTGATGACGCTCGGCGAGCTTGCCACGGAGGCGCTCTACAGCCTGTCGCACTCCGAGCATCTGACGGCGGAATCTACTTACCAGATCAAGAACAACGCCTATTCCTTCGGCTGTTCGTTCGCGGAGGTCGAGGTCGACATCCCCCTGTGCAAGGTGAAGCTGCTGAAGCTCATCAACGTGCACGACTGCGGCAAGCTCATCAACCCGCAGCTTGCTGAGGCGCAGGTGCACGGCGGCATGTCCATGGCCATCGGCTACGGCATGTCCGAGGAGCTGAAGTTCGACCCGAAGACCGGCCGCCCGCTCAACAACAACCTGCTGGACTACAAGCTCTCGACCATGATGGATCACCCGCATCTCGAGGCCCAGTTCGTGGAGAACGCCGAGCCGACGAACCCCTACGGCACGAAGGCCCTCGGCGAGCCGCCCGCCTGCTCCGGCGCGCCGGCCATCCGCAACGCCATCCTGAACGCCACGGGCATCGGCATCGACGTCGCGCCCATCACCCCGCACGTTCTCTTCGCCGCATTCGAGAAGGCGGGCCTGTTCGAAAAGGAGGAAACCGCCCATGTATGATATGAAAGCGCTCTACGAGGCGCATTCCGTGGAAGAGGCCGTCGCCCTGCGTCTGGAGCATCCGGAGGCGCAGATCATCGCAGGCGGCTCGGACGTGCTCGTGCAGATGCGCGAGGGCAAGCGTGCCGGGGCGGAGCTCATCTCCATCTACGGCATCGACGCCATGCGCGGCATCTGCATCGACGAGGACGGAAACATCCGCATCGGCTCGCTGACGAGCTTTTCCCACATCACGCGCGACCCCATCATCCGGAAATACATCAACGTGCTCGGCGAGGCGGTCGACATGGTCGGCGGCCCGCAGATCCGCAACATCGGCACCATCGGCGGCAACACCTGCAACGGCGTGACGTCCGCCGACTCCGCCTCCACGCTGCACGCATGGGAGGCCATCGTGGAGCTGACCGGCAAAAACGGCGTGCGCCGCCTGCCCATCAAGGACTTCTACCTCCGCGCGGGCAAGGTGGACATCCGTGCCGAGGAGGGCGAGATCCAGACGGCCATCCTCATCCCGAAGGCCAGCTATGAAAACTGCTTCGGCCACTATATCAAATACGCCATGCGCAACGCCATGGACATCGCCACGACAGGCTGCTCCGTGAACGTCGTGCTGAGCGAGGACAAAAAGACCATCGTCCGCGCGCGCATCGCCTATGGCGTGGCGGGCCCCGTGCCCATGCGCGCCCCGAGCGCCGAGGCGCAGGCCAACGGCCGCCCGGTCTGCCGCGAGACGGTCGACGCCTTCGCGCAGGCCGTGCTGCAGGACATCCATCCGCGTGACTCGTGGCGCGCCTCGAAGGCCTTCCGCGAGCACATCGCCGTCGAGCTGGCGCGGCGCTGCCTCATCCGCTCGATCGAGCTTGCAGGAGGTGCGGTAAAATGAACAAGCAGTATAAGCTCGTGCGCTGCAACATCAACGGCAAGGACGTCGAGCAGATCGTGGACGTCCGCGCCTCACTGACGGACATGCTGCGCAATGATTTCCGCCTGACATCCGTGAAGAAGGGCTGCGAGGTCGGCGAGTGCGGCGCGGGCAACGTCATCATCGACGGCGAGTGCTTCAACTCGTGCATCTACCTCGCCGTGTGGGCGGAGGGCAAGCACATCCGCACGCTCGAGAGCCTGCTCGGCCCGAACGGTGAGCTGTCCGACATCCAGCAGGCCTTCATCGACGAGGCCGCCATTCAGTGCGGCTTCTGCACGCCGGGCTTCATCATGACGGCCGTCGAGCTGCTCGAGACCGGCCGAGAGTACACGGACGACGAGCTGCGCAAGCTGCTCTCCGGCCACCTGTGCCGCTGCACCGGCTATGAGAACATCCTCCGCGCCGTGAAGAAGACCATGTACAAGCGCCTCGGCAAGCCCATGCCGGAGGCGGAATAAGCAGCTGAAAGAACAGGGACGCACCGAGACC
>ERZ827104.2297-NODE-2297-length-15027-cov-2.726623_pt1 | contig 15027 bp, 14 predicted proteins | sample MGYA00519781_ERZ827104 | MGnify/ENA primary metagenome ERZ827104 (study PRJEB31778, sample SAMEA3449257) | human gut metagenome | biome: human gut; feature: human-associated habitat; material: faeces | place: United Kingdom | collected 2010/2012 ... | reverse complement strand
AATCCTGATCCTGCTCGGGCTTGAAGTTCAGGTAGTAGACCTTGCCGTCAGCCTTTGCAGCGGTCGAAGAACCGGCAGCAGAGCTGGCAGTGGAGGAAGCGGTGGAGCTGGAAGAACCGCCACAGGCAGCCAGACCCAGAGCAGCGGCGGATGCACCGGCCACTTTCAGGAAATTACGACGAGAGATCATCTTTTTCATAGTAGTACTCCTTCTTCTTTTGGTTAATATCTGCCACCGTCCACAGCATGAGGACGGAAGTTAGACTGAATAGTTCCGGCGGCAGGGGCAAACGCTTTCGCCCTGCTGCAATTCCGGCTGGAGCGTGACGGTCTGGGCCGGGGCTCCGTGTTCGATCTGCCGCACCAGCAGCTCGATGCTCTGCAGTGCGATCTGTTCACTGGGCTGGACGATGGTGGTCATCACCGGCACGCAGTAGCGGGACATCGTGATGCCATCAAAACCGATCACTGAGACATCCTCCGGCACCCGCATACCTGCACTTACCAGCGCCCGGATGGCACCAAAGGCGATCACATCGCTCATGGCAAACAGGGCAGTGAACTCGGCCCGGCGGGCCAGCAGACTGTTCATGGCGTGGTAGGCGGACTCGAAATCGTAGTTGCACAGGCCATAGAGTTTATCGTCAAAGACAAGCCCTGCGTCCTCCATGGCATCCTGCGCACCCAGACGGCGCATCCGGCTGGGAAAGCTGGTGGCCGGGCCGCCCAGCACCGCGATCTTGCGGTGCCCCTGTGCGATGAGATGGGAGACTGCCGCTTTTGCTGCGGCCCGGTCATCCACACCCACCATCGAGAGGTTGGGGAAGTCCAATTCATTGGAGACCAGTGTGGCCAGCACGGAGGGAACGGAGATGTTTGCAAAGCCGTTCTGGAAGTTCGTAACACTGCCGCCCAGAAAGATCATGCCCTTGGGCTTGATCTCCCGCAGGATCTTCTCGGCAGCATCGATCTCGTTGGCATTCTCGTCCAGGTAGGAGACGATGCCGTTGTACCCATACAGGGTAGCGGCCCGCTGCAGCTGAACGAGGAAGTCGGAGAAGAAGATGTTCCGGGTCCCCTTGACCACGAACACCAGACTGCGGGATTGCTGGATCTTCAGCTGCCGCGCGTTGGTGTTGGGGGTGAAGCCCGCCTCCCGCATGACCTTGAGCACATGCTCCTTGGTCTCGGGCCGGACATCCGGCCGATCATTGATGACGCGCGAAATGGTGCTGACAGAACAGCCGCTGATGCGGGCAATGTCCTTGATCGTCATATCGCGGGCCCTCGCTTTCGGTTGGATTATCGGGAACGGTGTCGGGAACGTTTCCAGTGGCTATAGTATGGCACAATTTGCGCAAAAAATCAATCGTGTGGAAGCAATTTCGTAAAAGGTGTACAAAGAATCAACTTGCATTTGTGCAGATTGATTTGCCAACACATCAAAACACCGGTTGATTTCTGAAATTCCCGGTAACATGTCAGAAAATACCGGAAAAACCGTACCGGTTTGTAACTTTTTGACCGGGTGATGCAATTTTATGGACGAGGGTGATCTGCCCGGAAATTGCGGGAACGGTTCCATAAGATGTTCCCAGAATGCAGTAAAAAGAAACAGGCAGACGGAAGAAAAACACCGGCTTGCCTGTTTTGATTTTTAAAGGAATCAAACTTTTTTTATATTGAGCAGATGTGCGATTCCGGGTATGCTTTCTCCCTGGAACGATGATGTGGGGGACATAAGCGCGCCGGTGGACATAAAGAGGATATTGCCGAAATCGCCCTTCTCCAAACGGTGCATAATATAGGAGCATAAGACCGAGGCGCTGCAGCCGCAGCCCGAGCCGCCCGCGTGAACATCCTGCTTTTCACGGTCGAATATCAGCGTTCCGCAATCGCTGTGGCGGCAGCGAATATCTATACCCTCGCGCTCCAAAAGCTCATAGAGGAGGTTGGTGCCGACATAGCCGAGATCGCCTGTGAAAATTATATCATAATCATCGGGCTTTGTTTCGGTGTCCTTAAAAAAGTTGAGCAGCGTGCCCGCTGCGGCGGGAGCCATTGCCGCGCCCATATTGTTGGCGTCCTTAATATTCAGATCCTCAATTTCGCCGAAGGTTACCGAGCTTATATAAATATCTCCGCCGTCCTTACCTAAAATAAGAGCGCCAGAACCTGTCACCGTCCACTGGGCGGTTGGGGTGCGCTGCGAGCCGTAGTTGAGCGGAAAGCGGTATTGCCGCTCTGCCGAGCAAAAGTGCGAGGAGGTGACCGAGACCGTTTTTTTCGCCGTGCCCGAATCAATGAAAACTGCGGCAAGCCCCGCCGACAGCGCCATTGTGGAGCATGCGCCGTAAAGACCTATAAAGGGTATACCGAAGCTGCGCAGACCGAAGGAGCTGCCTATGCACTGATTCAAAAGGTCACCCGCGAAAATATTATCGATATCATCGGGCATCAGCCCCGCTTTATCAAGCGCTGTCTGCACGGCGGTCTTCTGCAGTCGGCTTTCGGCTTTTTCAAAGCTTTTTTCGCCGAAAAAGCTGTCGGTTGTGTAGGAATCGAATTCGTTCGAGAGCGGCCCCTCATGCTCCTTTTTTCCTACCACCGAGCCGTAGCTTATAATCCTAGGCTTATTTTCAAAGATAATTGTGCGTTTTCCGATTCTTTTCATGCTCTCACCCGTAAATACTCATGATATACAGAATAATGCCGTATATAACGCTTGCCAGCGTGCCATATACTATAACAGGCCCGGCTATCGTAAACATTTTGGCGCCCAGCCCCAGAACATAGCCCTCGCTTTTGTACTCGATGGCAGGTGAGACCACGGCATTTGCAAAGCCGGTTATGGGAACGAGCGTACCCGCGCCCGCATGCTTTGCAATTTTATCAAACAGCTTAAGCCCCGTAAGCCATGCGGCAATGAAAATCAGCAGTGAGGGAATGGCTGCCTTTACAACCTTTTCGGGCATATCAAGCGCCGTAAACCATTCCATAATAAGCTGCCCTATAACGCAGATGAGACCGCCGACCGCATATGCCCATATAAAATCTTTGAGTTTGCTTGAAGGCGGCGAGAGCCGCTTTGTCATTTCACCGTATTCCTTTTCGGAAGGAAACATATAATCACATCCCTTTTTTGTAGTATTTACAGCGGAATTCGGGTTTATTCCGTATTTACAAAGCAAAAACAGACCGATTCGATCCTGTACCGCAGCGATGCGTGTTAAGCTTTGAATATTGCGGTGCTTAAGGAACTCCTGTATTCATCGTTGAGATGCGTTTCCGTTTTCAATATACAGATTGATTTCATGGCGCTCTGTTTGCTGCTTTTATTTTTCCTTTTTGTCACACATTATTGTAATACATACATAGCGCGCGGCTTTAAAATAAATTTTAACAGTTGCGATAAGGAAAAAAATGTGTTATTATAAAATGAAGTATGAAAAAAGGGGTGGTTGCATGGCGGACAGTCGTGCAATAGGAGTTTTTGATTCGGGACTCGGCGGTCTTACAGTTGCACGGGAGCTTATAAGAGAGCTGCCGCAGGAGGATATCGTCTATTTCGGGGATACCGCAAGAGTGCCTTACGGAAACCGAAGCCGCGAGACCATAAGAAAATACGCCGCGGAGGATGAAAGCTTTTTGCTGCGGCACAGCGTAAAGCTGATAGTTGCGGCTTGCGGAACGGTCTCCTCTGTTGCGGCGGACAGTGCCGAAAAGCTTCCCGTGCCTTTTTTTGAGATGGTCACATATGCCGCGGCGGCTGCGGCGGCTGCCACTAAAAATAACAAAATAGGGGTTATAGGCACACCCGTTACCGTAAACAGCGGCAGCCATAAAAAGGAAATACTTAAATTAAAGCCGAATGCGGAAATAACCGCTTGCAGCTGCCCGCTTTTTGTGCCGCTTGTGGAGGAGGGCTGGTTTTCTCCCGAGGACGAGGTGGTAAAGGGAACGGTTTCCCGTTACCTTGAGCCTATAAAGGCGGCGGGTGTGGATACTCTGATACTCGGCTGCACGCATTACCCGGTGCTTGAGGACGCGGTAAGGCGGTTTATGGGGGAGAGCGTTACGCTTATAAACCCCGGCGTTGCGGTGGCACAGGCGGTAAAAAAGTATCTTGAAAAAGCAGACTCGGCAAACGAAGGTCAAAATATCGGAACGCACCGCTTTTTTGTTACCGATAAGCCGGGATCGTTCAAAAAAACCGCTTCGGTGCTTTTGGGCGAAGAAATTGACGACCGAAAGGTTGAACAGGTGGATTTGAACAGCTTATGTTAAAGGATGTTTTAATTAATATAAAGGGCGCGCAGGGCTCCGACGGCGAGGAAAGTGTCATCGAGCTTACGACCGACGGCCGCTTCGGCGAGAAGAACGGCGGGGTTTACATAACCTATGACGAAAGTGAAATGATCGGGATAGACAATGTCAAAACCAGCCTTTATATAAAGCCCGATAATTCGGTAATATTGCAGCGCAGCGGCGCAATTGACAGCCGCATTGTGGTTGAAAGCGGTAAGCGCAGCGTGTGCTATTACAATACGCCCGCGGGTGAAATGCTTATAGGTATATTCGGTGAAAAGGTAGAACATAATTTAAAAAAGAACGGCGGAAGTATTTCCATGAAATACACAATAGACCAGAATTTGAATTTTGTGAGCCGAAACACGGTCAGTATCACGGTTAGAGAGGTTAAAGAATAATGTCGATTTTAGTAGGAAAAGCAAAGGAACAGATAAGCAGCTGCATTTTATCCGCAGCAGAGAGTGCAATGGCTGACGGCTCGCTTGAAAGGGCGGAGCTTACCGAGTTTTCGGTTTCCGTCCCGGCGGACAGAAGCCACGGCGACTATGCCGCAAATGCCGCAATGGTGTGGGCAAGGCTTTTTAAGAGCGCGCCGCGCGCCGTTGCGGAAAAGCTCTGCAGCCATATGAGCTTTGAGGACACCTATGTCGATCGCTGCGAAATAGCGGGACCCGGATTTATAAACTTCTTTTTATCGGACGCGTTTTATGCCGATATTCTTACCGATGTTGATAAAAAGGGCGAAGATTACGGAAAAAGCGACTACGGCAAGGGCAAAAGAATACTGGTTGAATTTGTTTCGGCAAACCCCACCGGACCTATGCACATCGGCAATGCGCGCGGCGGTGCCTTGGGCGATTGCCTTGCTTCCGTTTTGGAGGCGGCGGGCTATTACACCGAGCGCGAGTTTTACATTAACGACGCGGGCAATCAGATAAACAAATTTGCACTGTCGCTCGATCTGCGCTATCGGCAGCTATTTGAGGACGGCGTTGAAATGCCCGAGGATTCATACCACGGCGAGGATATAATAAACCACGCAAAGGCATTTGCCGAAATACACGGCGACAGCTTTATGAAAAAAACGGAGGAGGAACGCCGCAAAGCGCTGGTGGATTTCGCTCTGCCGAAGAATATTCAGGGGCTCAAGGACGACCTTGCAAAATACCGCATACATTACGACACCTGGTTTAAGGAAAGCAGTCTGCACGCAAACGGCGAGACTAAGCGCATTATAGAACTGCTTAAAAACAGCGGTCACACCTATATATCCGAGGACGCGCTGTGGTTTAAGGCTACCGATTTCGGCTGTGATAAGGATTTTGTGCTGGTGCGCGCGAACGGCGTGCCCACCTATGTTGTGCCGGATATTGCCTACCACTATAACAAGCTTGAAATAAGAAAATTCGACCGCGCCATTGACATTTTAGGCGCAGACCACCACGGCTATGTGCCGCGCCTTAAAGCCGCGCTTACCGCCCTCGGGGTAGACGCTACCCGTCTTGACGCAGTGCTTATGCAGATGGTGCGCTTAGTGCGCGACGGCGAGGTTATAAAGGCTTCAAAGCGCTCGGGCAAGGCGATAACCCTTGTAACGCTGCTTGACGAAGTGCCGATCGACGCGGCGCGGTTCTTCTTTAACCTGCGCGAGCCGAACAGCCATTTTGATTTTGATTTGGATTTAGCGGTAAACGAGTCAAATTCAAACCCCGTTTACTATGTGCAGTACGCCTACGCGCGTATTTGCAGCATTTTCCGCAATTTGGCGGCAGAGGGCATAACCCGCCGCGAGTGCACCGCCGAGGAGCTCAAAGCACTTAATACCCCAGAGGAGCGCGAGCTCACACTCCATATAGTGGCGCTGACGGACGAGATCGTAATGTCGGCAAAGACCTACGACCCCGCAAGAATTACCCACTATGTAACGGAGCTTGCAACCAAGTTCCATAAATTCTATGCCGCCTGCCGCGTTAAGGGCATTGAAGAGCCGCTTATGCAGGCAAGACTGACCCTCTGTGCGGATACCGCAGCGGTTATTAAAAATGTTCTCACGCTTATGAAAATAAGCGCTCCGGAGAAAATGTAAGGAAAGGCGCTTTCAAAATGAATATGACCGAAAAAAATCTCACAATGATAATGGATCTTTATGAGCTGACCATGGCGAACGGTATTTTTACAAGCGATATGCGAGATACCGTGACATATTTCGATATGTTCTTCCGCCGCGTGCCGGATGACGGCGGCTACGCCATTATGGCGGGGCTGGAGCAGCTCATAGAGTATATGAACAATTTAAGATTCGGGGAGGACGATATCGAGTATCTCAAAAATCTTAATCTGTTCTCGGATGAGTTTATAGATTACTTAAAGAACTTTAAATTTACCTGCGATGTCTGGGCGGTGCCCGAGGGTACGGTTATTTTCCCGCATGAGCCTATCGTTACGGTAAGAGGTCCTGCCATGCAGGCGCTGATGTTGGAAACTATGCTGCTGCTCACAATAAACCACCAGTCGCTTATAGCTACCAAGGCAAACCGTATAGTCAGAGCCGCAAACGGCAGACCCGTTATGGAATTCGGCGCCAGACGTGCGCAAGGATTTGACGGCGCTATTTACGGAGCACGCGCAGCTTATATCGGTGGCTGCTGCGGTACAGCAAGTACACTTTGTGCAAGAAAATTTGACATTCCTCCAATGGGCACGATGGCGCATAGCTGGGTACAATTGTTTGATAGTGAACTGGAAGCATTCCGTGCATACGCCAGAGCTTATCCTGCACAGTGCACTTTGCTGGTAGATACTTATAATGTACTCAAGTCCGGCATTCCAAACGCCATTCGTGTATTTAACGAAGAACTTCTTCCCAGAGGCTACCGCCCTGCGGGCATTCGCATAGACAGCGGAGATATTACCTATTTAACACGCCATGCACGCAAAATGCTGGACGATGCCGGATACGAAGACTGTAGTATCTGCGCTTCCAACTCACTTGATGAGTTTACTATCAGAGATATTCTCATGGAAGGCGCCTGTGTGGACAGCTTTGGTGTAGGAGAAAGAATGATTACCTCATCATCGGAACCTGTATTTGGCGGTGTTTATAAATTAGCAGGTATTGAAGATGAACATGGTAATATTATTCCTAAAATAAAAATCAGTGAAAATACTGCAAAAATTACAACACCGTGCTTCAAAATTATATGATAGAACCAGCGGCAAAGCAATTGCGGACGTTGTAACCCTGTTCGATGAAGTGATTGATGATTCCAAACCGTACACTATTTTTGACCCTGTGAATACTTGGAAACGGAAAACAGTGGAATCATTTCATGCAGTACCTCTGCGTCAGCAAATATTCAAACACGGCAAGAATATGACCACGCCAAAATCATTGCAAGAGATTCAGGCATACTGTAAAGAACAAGTGGATACCCTTTGGCCTGAAGTCTTACGGTTTGACCATCCACATAAATATTATGTAGATTTATCTCAAAGACTTTGGAATATCAAAGCAGAATTGTTACAAAAGAACAACAGCAAGTAAAGAAAAGCGATTGAATAATTCAATCGCTTTTTTCATGTAAAAATATATAACCTATTTGTTTTCTTCTATTTCAATAGGACCGTTCTTCTTTTTAAATGCTACTACCGCTTGTTTAATATAATACAAAACTTGACTATTTGCAGATCTTCCATCATATGCAGCCATATAATGTAGTTTGTGTAAAAGGTCTTGTTCAATTCTGATAGAATAGCTTTTAATTTTCATGAACCCTTCCTCCCGAATATGTTTTGTATTCATTTTAAACTTAATACGGACTTCTGTGTGAAAAACAGATACAAAATGTAGCTATACATTACATAATCAGTATATATCTATTATTTGTTTCGTAGATAACTTTCACATAACATCTTTCTACTATGAGTGATGCTCATCCGGATGATAAAATCCCGGTGGTGGGATTATATTACTTTCATCTGTTTTTTCTTTTGACATGGAACGAAATTGGAAATACAATTTTTCATCTGCAGTAGCTCCGAATTCCAGACCGCTTTCTTCATGTGCATACTGTTTCAATACAGCCAAAAAAGAAACCTTATGCGATTTTTCTCTATGCATCAAATATTCTATCGTTTTACGTACCTGTTTATCTTCAATTTGATGATATAAAGATTCATATATTACTTTGGAACGCTGTTCCGATGCAATATTAGATAGTAAATCTGTTGCAACATCACCTGTAACGGTAATATAATCCGCACAAAACGGAATACCGTCCATATTTACAAAACAAAAAGGAGATTGCACCCAAAAATCGGAAGTCTTATCAGAAACATTTTCACCTTTCAGCATTTGTATGGTTACACTTATCATCTCCATATGATTGAATTCTTCGGCAGCAATTTCCATAAGCATGTCTTTTAATTCTTGTTCTTTTACATAAAAGCTTTGAGCCATGTATTGCATGGCTGCCTTTAATTCGCCGTTTACTCCTCCCAGTTGCTCCTGAAGCAGAACAGCATATTGTGCGTTAGGGCGTTCTACTCTTACAGGGTGCATCAATCGTTTGAAATGTTTTAGCAACTTGATTCTCCCCCTTGCTTTATTTTCCGTTCTTTTTCTTACGCCTATATTTTTGCGCATAATCTGACAATAATAATACCACGATTACAATGACCATACTGCATATGGCTACAAACCATGGAGATGAGATAACTGTATTCATTTTATCCCATAACTGCCCTCGTTTTATCTCCGGATATACATTGTGTGCCAATACAGGACTGCTCTCCTGAAAACCTTGAAATGCCCAGTCATACAAGTTTTTTGTGTCCAACATTTCTCCATGCACGTCACCAATTGGCGCACCTAAGGCAACAATCATATACCGCTGTCCATTTTTCTGGGCAGTGGTAACCAAACAATAACCTGCTTCATCATGTGAACCTGTTTTTATCCCTTCAATATATGGTTCATAATAAACAGGTTCATTCTTATCCATCATTTTATTGGTTGTATAAATGGTGCGTTCTCCCGTATATAAATTCGTCGGAGGCAGCGTGTATTCTGTTTGTGTTACAATATCCATAAAATATGGCAGGTCCATTGCATACTGTGTTATTTTATAAAGATCCTCTGCTGTTGTATAATGATTATCGTCGTGCAAACCGTGAGGATTGGCAAAATGTGTATTGGTGCATCCCAGCTCCGCAGCCTTCTCATTCATTTTGTCCACAAATATATTAATATCTCCATTGCCGATGTATTCCGCTAAAACAAGTGCTGCATCGTTGCCTGATGGTATCATCATACAGTTTAACAGCTGTAATGCAGTTAATTGTTCTCCTTGCCGAATTCCGGACAGCGAACTGTCTGTTCCCTGAAGCATGGCTGATACATAACTGCCGGCCGTTATCTTTGTATTTACCAAATCAGATATGGATTCCACAGCAACAATATACGTCATAATTTTGGTACAGGAAGCAGGCTCCAACTGCTGTGCAGCATTTTTTTGATATACCACTTCCTGTGTGTTTAAATCTACCATATACAGCGCTTTTGAATTTGTTTCAAACGTTACCTCTTCTCCTGCAACCTGAATCGACAGAAACGGAATGATAAAAAAGATTGCAAGAAAACTTGCCATATAAGGTAGTATTTTTTTTGCCATCTATGATTCCTCCGTTACACAAAGTATCCCCTTATGTATGTTTCTTTCATTATCCATATCATTGACATACATATTCGGAATTATTCGATTCTTTTTTAAAAATAACAAAACTGAATTTGTAAAAAATAAAAAAATGCATCCTATTAACATAGAATGCATTTTAAAAAATTTTATGCCAGAAAACCGTTATCCAATAAATATTGATACGTATTTGGAAATTCTGATTCATCAATCACATAGGGGAAACTTGTTTGTGAAAGTCTAATCTGTCCGTTATAAGAACCAATTAGTTGGCGTACGATACCATTTTGAGATGGGACAAATGGTTTTGTATCTATTGTCAGCAAAATCGTATTTTCATCGATTTGCGTATCAGCACTCTCTTGCAACAAAGGTTCATTTCCGTCAGAATGAGAGCGATTCATTTCTGCTCTCATAATATCTTGTTGTAACATTTGGAGCAAAGTTTCTTTTTGTCCTTCCTCTGTAATGTATGTTCCGGAATCGACATTTCCTTTTACAACCGTTACTGTATTCAAAGCTTGAGGTTCTACATAAAAAATTAAATTTGATTTTTTAATGTATTCCTCTTGATTCTCCAACAAACTCTTCTTCTCTTTTCGTTTGGAAGACATACTGTTTGTTTCCGCGGCATTTGAATCTCGGAAATATTCCACTGTTCTGGTTAATGTACTACCATCCTTTAAGTGATATGTCACTTTTCCGGAAAAAATATGGTCAGACATCTGATAAGGATAATGCTTCTCCCGATTCTCATCTACAGTAGCCTGGTGCCAGCCGATTACCGCTTCAATGGACGTTCTGTCTTGTAAGTGAACAGGTGTGACTGTACCAATGATTTTCCCATTTACATCCAGAATTTCATTTGTTGTGGTATTATTTAAGTCTAAATCCACACTTTCCACCTGATTGGCAAGCGGTACTTTTGTATCATATCCAAAACATCCTGTAGCCAATATGGCATAGTAAGTACCAAACAGTACCAAAAATCCTGCTAAGTATGGCAGTGATTTCAACAAAGTACGAAAACCTCTGGCATACAATACTTCAATAATGATATGAGCAATTACTGCTCCGATTACTACACCTGCAAAGAAAGCAACTGTACCACCCAATGTAGAAAACAAAATATATCCCAATCCAATTCCTACTGCGCCCGATACTACAGTACGAATGATGATTTGCGGTACCGGATATGCTTTTCGTCCTTCTGCATTTTCACTTTTTCTGGCACGATACAATAACCATGATGCAGCAATCATGACAACGGTAATACATGCCCACCAAACAAAAAAGGCAATCATATCCGCACTCATAGTTATTCCTTGGCTGGTATAAGCTATAAAAAACACAGGAACAAATGACGCCATATACGGAGAACCTGCTGTTAAAATAGTAGTAAACCCTTCCAGTGTAAAGCCAGGAAGTAATGAATTTACCATGATAATAAGAAGGTACATAAAGATTGGGTATGCAACTCCTATTGCAACGGCTGAAATAATTGCATTAAACGTAGTCCCGCTGCATACTGCAATAAACACCGTAAACGCATAAGTAATTAAAATGATAATCAATAAATAAAGCAGATACAAAAATAATGTACCGTATGGCATTCCTAATATATTTACTGTCCCTTGCAAACAAACCAGTACAATTGCCGTAATGCAGCAACAAATGATCATTGGAACGGCTAAAACAGTAAATCCGGCTAAAAATCGTCCAAAAAACATTGCAGTACGAGAAACCGGCAAGGCATGATAGAAATCCGTACTACGTTTGTTATGCATGAACCGAAACAATAAAACAGCAGTAATAAAAACAAATAACAATGTCCCGGGTATTACCAAAAATGTAAATAGTATATGGAGTCCGTTTGCAATATTTTCACCGGTAAGCACATGCTGATTCTTGATGGAACTAAACAATATAATTCCCAGCAGAAAAGGCAATGCCAGACATAACAAAATCAAATATATAATGCCGATACCACTTTGCTTTTTTAAAGACCAAGTATACACTGACCACCATTGCCGAAAGCTGTTATGGTATGATTTTGTCAATGTCATAACCGGATACCTCCATTTCACTAATAAATACTTCTTCCAATGTTAAAGGAAGCATTTCAAAATAAACAGGCTTTAGCGCCTCTATTCTTCTGGAAATAACACCTTTGTCACCGCGTATTACCATATTGATTAATGAACCTTTCATATCAAATTTCAGAATATCCAAATCAGAAAATACATCCATTGAAATCATTGGTTTAAATACAGCTTGCAGTTTATGCAGATTCAATTTCAGGCCGTCCAGCTCTTGCTCAAATACTACACCACCTTGATGAAGCAGTCCCACATGGTCACATACATCCTCCAATTCTCGCAAGTTATGGGAAGCAATCATAACGGTAATATTGCGCTCGGACACTTCTCGTGCCAATAATTTTTTCAGTAATTGACGCATAACCGGGTCAAGTCCATCAAAGATTTCGTCCATTAGCAGTACTTTTGGCTGGGTGGACAGTGCGCAAATTAAAGCAACCTGCCTTTGCATTCCTTTGGACATGCTGGAAATTTTCATTTTTTCTTCAATCGGAAATAAATTACACAGTTCACGATATCGCTCATGACTCCAGTTAGAGTACATAGAAGCGTAAAATTTAGCCATCTCTTTCATGTTGCTTTGCGGAATAAAATAAGGAAAATCCGAAATAAAGAAAATATCATTTTTTACATTGGGATGTTCAAAAATAGGAGTACCGTCAATGGCAACCGTGCCGCTGTCCGGTTTATAAATACCTGCAATGGTTCTCAGCAGAGTAGATTTACCTGCCCCGTTAGAACCTACCAAACCAAATACCGAACCGGGCTGTACAGAAACAGAAATTTGGTTTAAGGCAGTATGGGTTTGAAATTTCTTTGTAAGACGCTCCACCTGTATCATGTTTCTTCACCTGCACTTTCTATATTTAACAGCTGTTCTATGTATTGCAGCAATTCATATTTCTCTACGCCGTGGTCAATGGCTTCTTTCACTGCCAAAGCTACCTTTTCCAATGCCTCTGACTTTTTTACGTCTACACTGGATAAATCCGGTGAAATAAAAGATCCTTTTCCCGGTATGGAATAAATAATTTGATCTCTTTCTAACATTTGATACGCCTTTTGCACTGTATTGGGATTGACGCCTAACTGCTGCCCCAACACTCGCACAGAAGGAAGTTTTTCATTGGGCTCCATTACACCGAGCGATGCCATTTTAATAATTGATTTATATAACTGCTCATAAATTGGCAGTCTGCTTTGATAGTCTAATGTAAACACAAACTCCCTCCTATCTGTAATAACTGTACTATTCAAATTAATACAGTTGTAATATATCATATACACTATCAAAAGTCAAACTATTTTTCACGACAAAAAAGCGCATGTTCATACACGCGCTTTTGATTTGCAACTTCTCTGCGGATTCCCGAACACCCACCCTGTCACCATTCTGCCATAACCGTCCGTCAGAGTTGTTTTGCTTCTTTCTTATTTACTTTTTTATGAGATTTTTCTTTCGGCGGGAATAATGCTCTTATCATACGGAACAAAAGCTTTTCAATTTCTACCACAACAATCGGCACCAATGCCAATCCAATGACAATTGCCCACTGTAGAATGCCTAAATGTGCTGTTTTAAATACCGCAGACAAGGGCGGAATCAAAATAACGCTTGCTTGCAATGCAATACATGCAAGCGCAGCAATCACCAGTTTACGATTTTTAAACACACCAATATGGAAGATAGAATGCTCTGACCGCATGTTAAATGCATGCGCAACCTGAGACAAACTGAGTACCGCAAAGGCCATTGTTCTTCCGATGAGCGGTTCTGTGCCTGTTCCGTCAAAGAATACACGGCCAATGGTAAATGCCAGCAAGGACAGCGCACCTATCATACAGCCCTCTACCACAATATTATAGCCCATTCCGTTGCCAAACAAGCTTTTGCTTTGGCGTGACGGTTTGCGCTGCATAATATCATCATCAATCGGGTCTACTCCCAATGCAAGCGCGGGCAAAGAATCTGTCACCAAATTCACCCACAACAGTTGAATTGCCAACAAAGGACTTGGCATTCCAAAAATAAATGCCACCAAAATGGTCATAATCTCCCCAATATTACACGAGATTAAGAAATGGATGGTTATATTTTCATAGATACCTCTTCCTTCTCTGACCGCAGACACAATGGTTGAAAAGTTGTCATCGGTCAAAATCAAATCCGAAGCTCCTTTTGCAACATCCGTGCCGGACTGTCCCATAGCGCAGCCGATGTCTGCCGCTTTTAAGGCCGGAGCATCATTGACTCCGTCGCCTGTCATGGCAACAACTTCCCCTTTGGCTTGAAACGCTTTTACAATACGCACTTTATGGGCAGGTGATACCCTTGCATAGACACAATATTTGTAAATTTCTTTTTCAAGCTGATGCTGTTCCATTTGGTCCAACTGTGCCCCTGTCAGAGCCATACCGTTTTCATCGAGAATCCCTAACTCTCTGCCAATGGCAGTTGCGGTTGCCACATGGTCTCCCGTAATCATAACAGGACGAATACCTGCTTGTTTACACATACGAACCGCCTCTTTTGCCTCGGGGCGCGGAGGGTCAATCATACCGATTAAACCGCAAAAAGTCAGGTTGCTTTCTATCATTTTCTCTCCGCTTGGCAATTCTGTTACATCTTTATATGCAACTCCCAGCACACGGAGAGAACGGGAAGCCATATCGCTGTTTCTGTGCATAATACGATTTTTTACAGAAGCAGTCAGCGTGTGGCTGTTATTTTGGATATGTACCCCTGTACACAAATTCAACAGAACATCGGGAGCGCCTTTTGTAATAATGCGATATCCACCCGTATGCAGACGATGTATTGTCGTCATACGTTTTCTGTCAGACGAAAACGGGATTTCCTTTATGCGAGGATACTGCTGTTCCAACACATTTTTCTTATTCTTGGAAGCAATCACCAAAGCTGC
>ERZ827104.2227-NODE-2227-length-15326-cov-5.664528_pt1 | contig 15326 bp, 16 predicted proteins | sample MGYA00519781_ERZ827104 | MGnify/ENA primary metagenome ERZ827104 (study PRJEB31778, sample SAMEA3449257) | human gut metagenome | biome: human gut; feature: human-associated habitat; material: faeces | place: United Kingdom | collected 2010/2012 ... | reverse complement strand
CCTGAATCTAACGCGTCTGCCAATTCCGCCATATCCGCATATTCTGTTTTGTTCGTGAGCCGTGTCGCTCGGAACGATAGTTATTATACCAGATGCAACAGAAATGTCAACACCTATTTTCAAATTTTTCTGACAAATTTTTGCATGGAAATTGATGCAGTCCGTACAGCGGCTGTGGGGCGAAAAATTCATTAAAGTGTGGTACAATAAAAGCCACGCGGCGGGGCGCTTCCCGTACAATGATAAAAACGAGGGAATGCATATGGCAAACGGAATCATCTTTCTGGTGGGTGCACTGATCATGTTTTACATGGCGCTGCGCAGTGTGCGGCAGCGGCGCAGTCTCTGCACGAACGGCGAAAAAGTACAGGCACGCATCACTGGCACAGTGCAGAGCCGGGACGGCACGGCCTATGTGCTGGAGTTCACCACGGCGGGCGGCAGCCACCGGCTGCAGTACCCCAAACCCTCCCGCAGCAAGGATTTTGCCGAGGGCAGCGTGGTGACCCTGTACTACGACCCGGAAGCCCCGGAGAAAATGTATGTGGAGGGCGATAAGTCGGTGCTGGGCGCCGAGGCGCTGTACGCAGGCATCGGCGTGGCATTGCTGGTGCTGATGTTCGCACTGCTGTGAGAGGAGGAACCATAAGATGAAACTGGAACATTTTGGTATGGCAGAGCCGGGGGACTGCCGGCTGGTATTTACGGCGGATGCCGAAGAGCTTGAACGGGCCATCACGGCCGAGCAGGCTGCGCCGGACGCCCCGCAGGCCGAAGAGGACTTGCTGACGGCGGCGGTGAACCGCACCATCCTGGAGGGCTTTTCGGCCCTGTATGAGCAGATCGCGGCGGAGTACGGCGTTACGCCGGTGACCGACCCGGACTTTGAATTGCTGGCCGTGAACCGGGCCGAAGGGTTCCGGGCCGGGGCGCAGTTCTATGCCCTGCCGCCGCTGACGCTGGGCCGGTACACCGGTTTTGTGCAGGCGGTAGAGCCGCACCTCATCCGGCAGCTTACCATTGAAATGGAGATCAACCGTCATCATGGCGATGAGGAGCGTGCGGCAGATGCTGCTGGAAAGGCCGCCCTGCGTCAGCAGGTGGCCCGGGAACTCTATGCCCAGCGCTGCGTGCAGGCAAAGGCCCGCGCGGAAAAAGAAGTCATCTGGCAGCTGGGGGACGAGGTGACCGGCCCTCTGCCCAAACAGCTGGTGGGCGGCAACTACTTCGCCGAGCAGCGACAGTTCAACCTGAGCCTGCAGGCCAACGGCATCAACTTTGATCAGTTCCTCAAGGTGCGGGGCCAGACGGTGGAAGAGTTCCGCTCCTGGCTGCACACCCAGGCGGAACGCAAGCTGCGCAGCTGGCTGGGGCTGCTGCTGGTAGCGGAAGCAGAGGGCCTGCAGCCCACGGAAACCGAGGTGACGGCCGCCCTGACCGACTGGAATGAGAAACTGGACGGGGAACGCACCTTCCCGGCCAACGATGCCCGCAAGGTGCGCCAGCGCCTGATGCGTGCAAAGGCGACGGCCTTTGTGCTGGAGCATTCCACCCTGACGCCGCCGCCCCAGGAGCCGGTGGTGCAGGAACTGCCTCAGAAATAAGGAAAAAAGCCGTGTTCCCACGCCGACAGATCGGCAGGGAGCACGGCTTTTAAAGGATGGGGGCTAGGTTTGGGCTCAGGCCTCTTCCAGATGCAGCACACCGGCCTGCACCAGACGCTTGCGCAGCAGGGCACCCACAATGCAGGACACCACGATCTTGGCCAGATCCAGCACGATGAAGGGATACACGCACACAGCCAGTGCATAGCCCAGGTCGCACTGCATCTGGAACACGAACCAGGCGGTACCCAGGACGTAGCAGGCGGCATCGCCCAGCACCAGACCCACGGCGGAGACCACCGGCTGGCCATTGCTTTTTTCAATGAACAGGCCGCCGATGAAAGCCAGCAGCAGGTAACCCACCAGATAGCCGCCGGTGGGGCCTGCCACCTTGGCCAGACCGGCACCGTAGCCGGAGAACACCGGAACGCCGATCAGGCCGATGGCCAGATAAATGACGACACTCAGAGTGCCGAACTTGGGGCCCAGCAGCCAGGCGGTCAGGCAGATGACAAAGTTTGCCAGCGAGATGGGAATGGCTCCGATGGGCACGGTCAGCGGGCCGAGCACGCACAGCACGGCGGCCATCACCGCAGTAACGGCCATCTGGTAAGTGGTGATTTTTTGATTTTTCATAGTAAAATTCCCCTCTGTAAAAATTTGCAAGGCAGTTCTGTGCAAGAGTATAGCCTGTGAACGGACAAATGGTCAACAGAAAAGTTTGCGCAGGGTTTACAATTGACTGGAGAGGGGAGAGAACGGAAGGGAGACTGTATGGGCGGAGGACACGTTTCACGGCCGGATTTCGGTATGGCACAGCCGGACCCGGCACATCCGCTGACCGAATTCTATCTGCTGGTGCAGCAGGCTCTGGATAAGGCAGGCTGCTTTGCGCTGCCGGCCCTGTATGCCAGCCTGCAGGCCCCTGCGCGCCGGATCTACCCGGAAGAAGCGCGGGAGTATCTGCGCCTTGCGCCGCAGGCAGGGGAGGGCTTTGTCCGCCTGCAGGCGGCGGTGCAGATGCAGGTGCTGTACAGCAGCCTGCAGGTGGCAGCCGACGGTGCCCCGGCGGCGCTGCTGCTCACCGAAGAATGCACCCGCAGCGTGACGGCGCTGCAATTGCTGCCGCCCTTTGTGTGGGAGGATCCGCTGCCGCCGCTGCCGGATGTTCCGGCGGCACTCACTTTGCAGCTGACCGTGCAGGATGTGGAGGCCATCGACGCTGACCCGGCAGCCCTGGGGCGGCGGCTGGTGGGCAGCCCGGCGGGTAAGTGCTGGCTGACCCACCCCAAGGCCGAGACCTTTCTGGCAGAGCGGGTGGCGCTGCTGCAGCGGGTCTACCGCCGCTGACCGGCCGGAAAAAAGAATGAAGCAGCGATGGAACTGCCGCAGACGCGGCGGCTCCCTCTTTTGTTTTGCAGGGGTTCATGGTATACTAAAACCGATACGCCGCTGCGGCGGGGTGAAAAAAGTTTTGTTGCACGTTTGTGAATGATACGCAATAATCGGGACTGCTCAACCGTTTCTTGAGTGAAATGTCCCCGTGGAAAGTATTTCCACCGTGCCCGTTGAGGGCGTCAAAGGAGAGTTTGAACAATGGGACAGCTGACCAAAAACGAAGTGTTCGCGCTGGCGGTGCAGCGATACAGCGACGCCGTTTACCGCGCGGCCGTGCACAATTGCCGATGCACGGCCGATGCCGAGGATGTGGTGCAGGATGTATTTGAAAAGCTCCTGCATTACGAGGGCTGCTTTGAGAGTGAGGAGCATCTCAAGGCGTGGCTGCTGCGGGTGGCCATCAACCGCTGCCGGGACCTGACCCGTGCGGCGCATCAGAAGGATACCGAACTGGACGAGAACCTGCCCGCACCGGAACAGATGGAGGACGGCAGTGTGCTGGATGCAGTGAAGGCCCTGCCGGAGAATTACCGCAACGCCATTTACTTACACTATTATGAAGGGTACACCACGGCGGAGATCGGCCGGATGCTGAAGGTGCCCACCAACACGGTGTTGAGCTGGCTGCGGCGGGCGAGGGCACAGTTACAGACGGTGCTGAAGGAGGAGATCGAAGATGAGGTGGTATGAGTACAAGATGGAGGCGGATGACCTCCACGCCCCGGAAGATCTGAAGGCAAAGCTGCTGGCCATGGCCGACACCCTGCCCGAAGAGGAAAAGAACCGCCCGATGATGCCGGCGCAGGCAGACAACACGGCTGTCGTGCGCCCGCAGGAACCGCTCAAAAAGGCAAAGCTCATCCACTTCCCTGCAAAGCAGGTGGGCGCGCTGGCCGCCTGTCTGGCCGTGTGCGTGCTGGGCTACGGTGCCCTGAGCACCGGGAAGCTGGACATCGGTGCAAAGAGCAGCAACATGGCTCTGTATTCGGCCAATAGTTCCGCAGCTTCCACCGCAGGTGGCTTTACCGCCCAGCAGGCCATGCTGGACGCTACCCCGGAGGCTGCCACCTATGACCTGGACCAGGCGGCCGCCCTTTCTGAGAACGACGCTGCTGCCGCCGAGGACCGGCAGGCCAGCACCAGCCCCAAGATCATCTACACCGCCAACCTGACCCTGGAAAGCAAGGACTACGACACGGCCCGCGCGGCACTGGATGCTGCCCTGAATGACGCAGGCGGGTATCTGGAATCCAGCAGTGAATATTCAGACGTCGGGTCCAGCCGCAGCGTCAACCTGACCTTCCGTGTGCCGGAAGAAAATTACCAGAGCTTTCTGGATGCTGTGGCGCAGGCGGGCAATGTGACCTACAAGAGCCAGCAGGCCGACGATGTGACCACCCAGTACATGGACGTGGAAACGCGGCTGGCCAATCTGGAAGCCCAGCGCACCCGTCTGCAGGAGCTGCAGGCCCAGGCCGACAATCTGTCCGACCTGCTGCAGATCGAGACCAGCCTGACCGACGTGCAGTCCCAGATCGAGAGCTGGCAGAGCCAGCTGGACTGGTACAGCAATCAGGTGCAGCAGTGCACCGTGTACGTCAACCTGAACGAGGTGCAGAACTACACCCCCACCGATGAGAGCTTCCTGGGCAGCGTCGGTGCAGCCTTTGCACAGGGCTGGTCCAATTTTGTAAACGGCCTGCAGCAGCTGGCCGTCTGGCTGGCCGGTGCCTGGCCGGTGGTGCTGGTGGTCGCGGCCGCCGCCGCAGGCTTTGCCGTCTGGCGCAAAAAGCGGAAAAAGTAAGGGCGGCAAGCCCCTCCTGCACAAAATTCAAAATTTTTGGAAAAAGGGGTTGACATTGTTCCCGCCCTGTGGTATTATACTTGAGCAGTCAGCGAACAGCTGATGAGCGAAAAGTAAATATCGCGGGGTGGAGCAGTCTGGTAGCTCGTCGGGCTCATAACCCGAAGGTCGTTGGTTCAAATCCGGCCCCCGCAACCACCAAGCGTTCTGAGATTTCTCAGAACGCTTTTTGTTGTGTTTTACGGCAAAAGGATCCCCCGGTCCGCCTGCAGCGTGGACCGGGGGATCCTTTTGCCTTATACTTATAAATGTTCTGCCAGTTCAAACATGGCGCGCACGCTGGCGCGGCTGCGCTCCCGGCGGGAAATGAGCAGGAAGCTGAAGTTCCACTGCGGGCCGTCGATGGGCACGCTGCACAGGTCCGGGCGCAGGTATTTGGGCACGGAAGAGGGCAGCAGGCCGATGCCCACCCCGGCGCTGGCCAGCAGGAACAGCTCCTCCAGCGTCCGGGTGTGAAGGACCGGGTTTCCTTTCAGACCCAGTTGATTGTAGTACTGGCGCAGCAGCTCCTCGGTGTTGCCCCGGGGGTCCTCTTGAGTCAGGATCAGCGTTTCACCCTGCAGCTGCTGCGGAGCAATCTTCTCCGCTCCGGCAAGGGGGTGGCCGGTCGGCAGCAGCCAGGTAGTGTGCACCTGCTGCAGGATGATGCTGTCCAGTCCCTCCAGATCGGGCAGGTCAAAATCCATGGCGACCAGCAGGTCGATCTTTCGGTCCACCAGCTGGCTGACCAGCTGCTGCCGGGAGCCGGCCACGGTGGAAAGCTGCACTTCCGGGTGCAGGCTGTGGTACTGACGGAGCAATTGGGAGATGGCGTGCTGCTCCAGGATGGTGGGGATGCCCAGGGTCAGGCGGTCTGCTGCTCCTGGGCGATGGTCTGGGTCCGGGTCACGACCTCTTCCAGCCGGGCCGTGAGCTCGTTGACCTGCTGGAAGAAATACTCCCCGGCCAGCGTCAGCTTGACATGGGCTGTGTCGCGCTCCAGCAGGGTGACGTGCAGTTCCTCTTCCAGGGCGCTGATCTGGCGGCTGATGGCTGTCTGGGACACAAAGCAGGCCCGCGCCGCCTTGGTAAAGCTGCCGGAGCGGGCTACCCGCTGAAAGTACAAGATCTGCTGCAATGTCATACGCTTTTTCTCCTGCCTGCATCAAAAATTGTGGAACCTTGCCAAGAGTATAACAAATTTCTTGTGCAAACTCAACCGCCTTATGCGTTTAAGTTATAAGCGGGCAAATTATTGGTATTTCAAATCTTTGCCGAAACCTGTTAAACTTGTAACAAGAGCGCCGGGCCTACACAAGACCGGTGCAAAAGAAGAAAAGAGGTAACCAAATGAAGAGCAAGATCTCTCGCCGCAGCTTCCTGCGCAACATTGCTGCCGCTGGCAGCGGTGCCGCTGCGCTGGGTCTGCTGGCAGGCTGCAGTTCCAGCAGCACCGCCGCATCCTCCGGCAGCACCGCAGCCGCCGAGGACAAGTACACCCCGGGCACCTATTCTGCCTCCAAGACCATCTCCTACTCCGAGATCGGTGTCTCCATGACCTTTGATGCCAACAGCATCACCGCCTGCGAGATCACTTCCTCCGGTGAGCAGGACCTGCTGACCGACGACAAAAAGACTGCCATGGCCAAGGCCATCGTGGAGGGCCAGAGCGCCGATGTGGACGCTGTGACCAGCTGCACGCTGGTGGCCTCCGTGGGTGCCATCCAGGAGTGCGTAGCCGACTGTATCGCACAGGCTACCGGCACTGAGGTGGAAAAGCCTGAGACGACCGAAGTGACCGGCCGTGTGCCCGGCTACTGCGGCCCCGGCGACTGGCTGGGTGAGGCTCCGGCAGACCCCGACAAGTATGAGGAGGCCGGTACCTATGATGTGGTCATCGTGGGCGGCGGCCATGCCGGCGTCGGCGCAGCCTTTGGTGCTGTGGATGAGGGCGCTACCGTGGCGGTCATTGAAAAGCAGCCCTGGGGCAACTTTGTGGACCTGGACGGCACCGGCACCAACATGGGCGGCTGGTACGGCGAGGACATCGGCCACGTCAACTCCAAGCTGCTGATCGAGCGCGGCTATGGCCCCTATGACACCGGTGCCATCACCTCCGAGTTCTGCAAGCGTGCCGCAGGCCGTGTGAACCCCGAGATCATCAAGAACTTCGTGCAGTATTCCGGCCAGATGTTCGACCGCTATGAGGAGATCTACGACTCCTATGAGGAAGAGCGCAAGGCCAACGACAGCGACGTGTATCTGGCCGATACCGCAGTCATCGTGCCCAAGGCCACCGGCGACGGCAAGACCGGCGACCAGTGGGTGGACGGCGAGCCCGCAGGCGGTGCCGGTCACTACGACCTGAGCGATATGTTCAAGTACCCGCTGTGCAACACCCAGGCAGCTTACGGCCAGCACAAGGCCAGCTACCCCATCAGCTGCGGCGGCTACCTGACCTGGCCCTGCAACGCCCAGTTCTACGGCTATCAGGGCAACAACATCGAGTACATCCACAAGTACATCGTCAAGTATGTGCAGGAGACCCCCAACTGTGCCTGGGACTTTGAGCGCGAGGGCATCAAGCTCATCCAGGACGAGAGCGGCAAGGTCACCGGCGTGTACGCCAAGGGCGCAGACGGCACCTACTACCGCTACAACTGCAACAAGGGCGTCATCCTGTGCGCAGGCGACTTCATCGGCAACCCCGAGATGTGCTGGGCGCTGCTGAACGAGGGCATGGAGTGGGCTGAGCGCAGCGGCGCGACCGCTGACAGCTGGGCCTCTGCAGGCACCCGCAACGGCCAGGGCCACAAGATGGCCTGCTGGGCAGGCGGCATGATCGAGCCCACCCCCCGTGGCTGGATGGCCATCGGCGGCGGCGCTTCCGGCCCCTGGGGCACCGCTCCCATGCTGATGCTGAACAGCCGCGGCAAGCGCTTCATGAACGAGGGCGCCATTGCTCAGATGCAGGCCACCTGCCTGCGTCAGCCCGCCGGTCTGGCCTGCTACGTCACCGACGCCAACTGGGCCAAGACCCTGAAGGCTGCTCCGCTGGACCACGGCGCACCCAACTTTGGCATGCAGGACTACTGGGATAAGATCGAGCAGGACATGAACAACACCGTGTCCGGTCAGGCCAACACCATCACCATTGCAAACCTGGCCGAGCGCACCCAGATGGCCGGTACCATCTACCGTGCCGACACTCTGGAGGAGCTGGCAGATCTGCTGGGCTACAAGGGCGCTGCCAAGCAGAACTTCCTGGACAGCATCGCACACTACAACGAGCTGTGCTATGCAGGCGTGGACAGCGACTACGGCAAGGATGCACCGTACATGGTGCCCATCGACACCGCTCCGTTCTTCGGCGGCACCAGCTCCACCGGCCACTCCTCCAACCCGATGATGGTCACCATGAGCGGTGTCATCACCGACGAGACCCAGAACGTCCTGAACAAGGACTGGGAGCCCATCGAGGGCCTGTATGTGGCTGGCAACTGCCTGGGCGGTCGTTACGGCTTTGGCTACAGCACTCCGTTCGCCGGCAACTCGGTCGGTATGGCCATGACCCACGGCTGGACCGCAGGCCATCAGGTGGCTTCCGACAAGAAGTTCCTGGGTGAGCCCGTGGAGGCCATGGAGGCACCCGCAGGCGGCCCCGGCGGTCCTGGCGGCCCCCACTGATCTCTTCTGACGCGTTTCTTTCTCTTCTTCTCTGGGGAAGCCCCGTTACAGGGCTTCCCCTTTTGCATGAATGCGTGTATACTTTATAAAAAACGACAAGGAGCATCACCATGGCAAAACCGCTCGTGCTTGACCTGCACATCCCTTACTGCATCCGCCCGGAAAACTACCTCGCGCACTTCAACGCGGTGGGCTCCAATGCGGAAAAAAACGCCTATATGGACGCCCTCAAGCGGGAGGTGCTCTCCTATGAGGGAGAACTGGACGGTTACGAGATCCGGGCCGTGCACCTCAGCGGCGGCAGCGCCAGCGTGATGGCCCCGGACTTGCTGGGCGATGTGCTGCGCACGGTGCGCACCCATCTGCCGGTGGCGCAGGGGGCAGAGGTCAGCTACGACTCGCTGCCCGTCACCATCGGCACGCCGTCCCTCACGGGCATCGCGTCCGGCCACCCCAACCGCACCGAACTGATGATGCGTTCGGACAACGACGCCGAGCTGAAGGCGCTGGGCTGCACCCACAACGCGCAGCATATCCGCAACGCCATGCTGTTTCTGGCAAAGTTCCACCTGAACAATGTGGGCCTGACCCTGAACTACGGCATCCCGGGGCAGACGATGCAGAGCTGGCACAACAGCCTGCACGCGGCGGTCATCATGCAGGCCGGGCACATCACGGCAGAGCCGCTGGCCGTGACCGACGCCGAGGGCATGCCCAACGCGGCGGAGCGGTTCGAGATGTTCCGCTATGCCTGCGAGTACCTGCCGGAGAACGGCTACAAGATGTATGCTGCCGGGTGCTTTGCCCGCCCCGGCTACGAGTACCGCGCCCGTGCCATGGAGTGGAACGGGGATGACGTCATCGGCATGGGCGTCAACGGCGGTTCGGTGTACGACGGCTATGCCGTGCGCAACACCAACAATCTCAAGCTCTATATCAAGAATGCCGGTGACTTTGAAAAGCTCACGGCGCAGGCCGCGCAGCTGGACGAGAACGCGCTGATGCTGCGCTACCTGCGGGGCCGCATGAAGCTGAACGACGGCGTGGTGGAGCCGCTGTTCCGGGAGCGGTTCGGGCAGGAACTGCCGCAGGAATTTTCCACCCTGCTGGATAAGGCGGTGGAAAACGGCCTGGCCCAGCGCACGGCCGACGGCTGGATGCCTACCCTGGAAGGACTGTTCCGGGGCGAGGTACTGTAACACAAAAAACGGGAGCTGTCCCATGGGAGAGACAGCTCCCGTTTTTTGTATGCCAAAAGTCCCCACGGCGGGTCGATTTGTGGTATACTGGTAGAAAACACGGACCCGTGAAGGAGAAAAGCATGCAATACAAACTTCTGGTAAGCGATTTTGACAATACACTGGTGCCCTTCGGGGAGCCGAAGCCCCGCCCGGCGGTGGTAAAGGCCGTGAAAAAAATGCAGGCCGCCGGGGTGAAATTTGCGCTGAGCACCGGCCGCGCCTATCCTTGCGTGCACAGGGAGCAGCTGGGCGGCATCCGGCCGGATTACATCGTTACCTGCAACGGTGCCTGTGTGACCGACAGCAAGGGCACCGTGGTGGCGGAACACCCCCTCACCAACGAGGAAATGTACGCGCTGGTGGATTTCTGCGAGGATTACAACTACCCACTGCAGTTCAATTTCCGGGATGCCTGCTATGTGTACTGTGAGTACGAGGCCCTGCGCAACAATTACGCAAAGATGGGCAGCAGCGGCCTGACCTGCGTGGACGGCGAGGACCAGGACCGGCACCTCATCGATATGCCCCACGCAGCGTTTGCCGCGGTGCCGCCGGAACATGTAGCAGACTTCATGGCAAAATACGGCCATCTGAACCTGAACTGGATGCAGGTAGGCGCGAAAAACGCCGACGGCTATGGCTTCTACGACATCGTGCGCGGCGGCATGGACAAGGGTGTGGGCCTGACTGACCTGTGCGCCCGGCTGGGTCTGTCGCCGGAAGAGGCGGTGGCGGCGGGAGACTCGGCCAACGACCTGAGCATGCTGCGCACGGCCGGCTTGGGCGTGTGCATGGACAATGGAACCGAGGATGCAAAGGCCGCTGCTGACCGGGTCATCGGTGATGTGCGGGAGGACGGCCTGGCGGCGCTGATCGAGGAACTCTGGTTCGATGGCCCGAAAGCGGAGCCCTCCGGCCGGGACCTGGGCTCGGCCTGGGCACAAATCGAAAGCGCAGGCGGCCAATGAGCTTTGCGCCGGTGTACAATGAGCATAGCCGGGCGCTGATCCTGGGCACCTGGCCCAGCCCCAAAAGCCGGGAGATGGCCTTTTATTACGGCCACCCGCAGAACCGCTTCTGGCCGATGATGGCCGCCCTGACCGGGGAGCCGGTGCCGAAGCGGGAGGACATCGAAGCAAAAAAGCAGATCATCCTGCGCCATGGGTTGGCCCTGTGGGACACGCTGGAAAGCTGCACCATCACCGGGGCGTCGGATGCCTCTATCCGGGACGTGGTGCCCAACGACATCGCCGCTCTGCTGCAGAAGGTGCCCATTGAGGCGGTGTTCTGCAACGGGGCCACGGCCTATCGCATTTATACAAAGTATCTGCAGCCGGTCACCGGCCTTGCGGCGGTCAAACTGCCCAGCACCAGCCCGGCCAATGCGGCCTGCCGCCCGGAGATGCTGCGGCAGGTGTGGGGCACGGCGCTGGCAGACTGGATCACCAAATAATTGCCAAGCTGTAAATTCTTCATGAATCCGCTTGCGTTTTTCGCAAAGGGTTGTATTATGGGTACTACAAGGGGCACCTGCCCCGGAAAAGGAGAACGACCATGAGCAAGATCATCCGCACCCGGAAGCCCAGTGTCCTGCCGTACTATGCGGCGGCGCTGGTGTTCGTGGTGCTGTGCGCGGTGCTGCCGGTGTACCGGCTGTGGGCCCTTGCGGCGGCGCTGGTAGCCGCTGCGGCGGCATTCCTGGCGGCCAAAAAGGTCTGCCCGCCCCGTGTGGTGGAAACCGAGGTGCCCTTCCACACGGGTGTGGAGGACGTGGACGCCATGCTGGCAGACATCCAGCAGAAGCTGGACACTCTGCACAGCCTGAACGAATCCCTGCCCGACCCGCAGCTGTCCGCCGCCATGACCCGCATGGAAAAGGCCGGACGCTCCATTGTGGAAGTGGTGGAGGCCAACCCCGCCAAGGCAAAGCAGGTGCGCCGCTTTGCCAACTACTATCTGCCGGACGCCGTGAATGTGCTGCAGCAGTATGCGCAGCTGGCCCGGCAGGGGGTGCGCGGCGAGAACGCCGCCGCCATCCGTGCCGAGGTGGAGCACAATGCGTCCTCCATTGCCACGGCCTTTGAAAACCAGCTGGATGCACTGTACGCCGCGGAAAGCATGGACCTGTCGGCAGACCTGACCGTGCTGCAGAACATGCTCAAAGGGCAGGGACTGAGTAAATAAACGGATATACTGGAAAGGAAGGAATCTCCTATGGCAGACAACACGTTCAACTTTGACCTCGACGCACCCGCTGTGCCTACCCTGACGCTGGACCCGGCTCCGGCACAGGAGCAGGCCCAGCCCAAACAGCCGGAACCCGCCGCTGCCCCCGAGGCACAGGTCAAGCTCAGCCCGGAAGAGCAGGCCATGGTGGATCAGTTCGCGGAGAAGATCGACATCACAAACAGCCAGCAGGTGCTGCAGTACGGCTCCGCCTGCCAGAAGAAGATCGGTGATTTCTCCGAAGCAGCTCTTTCCAAGGTGTCCACCAAGGACCTGGGCGAAGTGGGCAATATGATCACCGACCTGATCGGCGAGCTGAAGAGCTTTGACGCAGGCGAAGAGCAGCAGAAGGGCATTCTGGGCTTCTTCAAGAAAAAGGGCGACCAGATCGACGCCCTCAAGACCAAGTACAACAAGGCCGAGACCAACGTGGAGAATATCCAGGGCATGCTGGAGGCCCATCAGGTGCAGCTGCTCAAGGACATCGCCATGCTGGACAAGATGTATGACCTGAACATGGCCTACTTCAAGGAGCTCAGCATGTACATTCTGGCCGGGAAAAAGAAGCTGGCCGAGGTGCGTGCAGGGGAGCTGCAGCAGGCCATGGACAAGGCCAAGGCCTCCGGCCTGCCGGAGGACGCCCAGGCGGCCCGCGACCTGGCCGACCAGTGCGAGCGCTTTGAAAAGAAGCTGTACGATCTGGAGCTTACCCGCAACATCAGTCTGCAGATGGGCCCCCAGATCCGCCTGCTGCAGAACAACAACACCATGATGGCCGAGAAGATCCAGTCCACCATCGTGAACACCATCCCCCTGTGGAAGAACCAGATGGTGCTGGCCCTGGGCCTGGCCCACAGCCAGCAGGCCATGCAGGCCGAGCGTGCCGTCACCGACATGACCAACGACCTGCTCAAGAAGAACGCCGAGGCGCTCAAGCTGGGCACCATCGAGACGGCCAAGGAGTCCCAGCGCGGCGTGGTGGACATCGAGACCCTGCAGCAGACCAACAAGAGCCTGATCGAGACGCTGGACGAGCTGAACAAGATCCAGACCGAGGGCCGCGCAAAGCGCGCTGCCGCCGAGCAGGAACTGACCCGTATCGAGGACGAACTGAAATCCAAAATGATGGAGATCCGGAGCTGAAATGGCAAACGCAGATTTTAACCCCAAGCAGACCGGCACCCCCGGCGGCTTTGACGCGGGCAGCTACCGCGAAAAGGCCAGCCCGGAGCAGGCCGTGCAGCTGACCCCGCTGCAGCAGAAGCTGGCCGGGCTGGAAGCAAAACTGCCCGCCGCCCTCACCCGGCAGGCCGTGGCCCTGGCGTTGAGCATCATGGTGATGCTGGCGGCCTTTGCAGGCTTTGGCAGTGCCAAGGTGCGCAGCAAATACAACACGGCCCGGCAGTGGTTCACGGTGGGCGTGTCTGCCGACAACGGCTACAACCTCAGCGAGGAACTGACCGCCCGGGCCAATACGGCGGCAAACGTCATCACCACCGCCGGCAATACGCTGGGGGCCGACAATGCTGAAGTACAGGCCGCGCAGGCGGCGCTGGATGACTTTTCGGCCTGTCTGGACGCCGTGCAGTCTGGCGGAAAGAGTCAGGCGTTGACCTCCCTGAGCTACTACAACGGCAGTTCCATGCACGCGCTGTATCAGGCCAACGAGACGCTGGGCAAGGCCATCGACCAGCTCTATGCCAAATTGCAGGAGCAGGCCGCCGACCCCATGAAGATGGGCGCTGTGCAGGGCCAGTATGGCCAGTTCAACGGCGCAGGCACCATCATCGGCACATTGAAATACAACGAAGCAGTCTACAACTATCGGAACGAAGTCGGCGGGTTCCCGGCCAATGTGCTGGGCGGCCTTGCCGGCGTGAAGGAGGTTGAGCCCTTCGCATGAAAAACATTGCAAGAAAACTCAGCGCACTGCTGCTGGTGTTCGTGGTCAGCATGGCGGCCCTGTGCCCGGCCTTTGCGGCCTCGGCCAGCCTGCCCTCGCTGCCCAGCGGCCAGTGTGTGGTGGACGATGCCAATGTCCTGAGCAGCAGCACCGTGCAGATCATCACCGACCTGAACGCCCAGCTGGAAAGCAGCTGCAGCGGGGCGCAGATCGGTGTGCTGACGGTGGATTACACCGGAAACCTGACCACCGAGGACTACGCCCTGCAGGCCTTCAACACCTGGGGCATCGGTTCGTCGTCGGAAAACAACGGCGTGCTGATCCTGCTGGTGATGGAGTCGCAGGAGTATGAGGACGGTGACTACTACCTGACCTACGGCGACGGTTTCCGCAACACCACGCTGGAAAGTCAGGCCAGTGCCCTTGCCCAGACCATGGAGGACGACTTCGTCCGGCAGGACTATGACGACGCCGTGACCACCTGCGCCCAGAACGTGGCGCAGACCATCGCGGACATCTACGGCGTGAGCCTTTCGGGCGGGAACACGAACAACGGCTCCTACAACGAGCCTGCTTATGATGACAACAGCAGCGGCGGGCTTGGTGATATCCTGCTTGGCTTTATCACCATTCTGTTCACGGTCGTTCTGCTGCTCATCATCGTGTCGGTGGTCGTGTACACCTTCTCCGGCCCGCTGGGCGGCCTGTTCTGGTGCTTTGGCGGCCCCTGGCACAGAGGACCCCGTCCGCCGCGCGGACGCCGCAACCCGCCCCCGCCCCCGCCGGGCGGCCCCTATGGCGGCTTTGGCGGTCCTGGCCCTTACGGCGGCCGCGGCCCGCGCAGCTCTCCGCCGCCGCGCCGTACCCCGCCCCGCAGTACTCCGCCCCGCAGCGGCGGCTTCGGTGGTGGTTCCTTTGGCGGCGGCAGCTTCGGCGGCGGCTCCTTTGGCGGCATGGGCGGCGGCTCCAGCCATGGCGGCGGCGGCGGACGCGGCCGTTGATGCCAACAACATAACCGCATAAAAAACAAGGCAGAGAACTGCTGTGGACGAAACGTCTGCGGCAGTTCTCTTTTTATGTGCTTCTATCATGAACGAAATTCATTTGACAAAACAATTTTGGTAACATATACTGGATGCCATCACGGAAACGAAAAAGGGAAGGAATCGTCATGTTGACTCTGGATAAAATCTACCACGCCGCCTTTGTGCTCAAGGACGTTGCCCGCAAGACCGACCTCATCGAGGCCCCCAAGCTGTCCAAGGACTGCCAGCTCTACCTGAAAACCGAGAATCTGCAGGCCACCGGCAGCTTCAAGGTGCGCGGTGCTTACTATAAGATCAGCCAGCTTTCGCCCGAAGAAAGCGCCAAGGGCGTCATTGCCTGCTCGGCGGGCAACCATGCGCAGGGCGTGGCGCTGGCCG
>ERZ827104.2224-NODE-2224-length-15332-cov-2.755973_pt1 | contig 15332 bp, 13 predicted proteins | sample MGYA00519781_ERZ827104 | MGnify/ENA primary metagenome ERZ827104 (study PRJEB31778, sample SAMEA3449257) | human gut metagenome | biome: human gut; feature: human-associated habitat; material: faeces | place: United Kingdom | collected 2010/2012 ... | reverse complement strand
TACACAAAATCAGCAACCCTCATTCCAGGGGGTTGCTGACTTTGTTCTTTATGGCTCCTAGAATCCAGGATTCTCTCCATGAAGCAAAATTCTTCGGCTCGTCTTTCTCTCTAGAATTTAAACCGGAATCCGGCATTAAACTGATATTTCGTTTTTACATCTGCTTTAAAGTTCCGCTCTGCGTCCAGATAGAATTGAGACATATCCGCCAACTGAATATTGGTTCCCAAGCCAACAACATACCAAGTATCGCCCAGGTCATCCCGATCGGTAAAGCGAACATCGTCCCGGATGCTGCTTTCCGTACGGCCTAAGAAATCATGGTTAATGGAAGCCTTCAGATACACACGGCCAGGATGCTTGGTCTGTTCCTGGAATTCATGGCTGATTACAAAGCCCAATCTACCAATCAGGCTATTTCCATTATCCTGATGGACTTTGGCACCATTACGAGTTGTGTATTCGTCTCCCCACAAGTAGCTATAGGTAAGCTGTGCCTGGGGTTCAATAGTCCAATGCTGCCCCAGTACTTTCTTCCGTCCATATTCGGCGCTGATGCTGCTGCCCCAGTTTTCAAACTTTCCATGGTCCCCATAGGCGGTATTGTAATCAGAATCAATACGCCCCACACGGGCAACCAGGTCCAGATAATGGCCATGAGGACGGATATTCGTTCCATACAGAGACAGAGCCGTGGATTTTTGTTCACCGTGCCCCTCTGTATAACCTGTATCCCCCCACATATGGGAAATGGCACCGCCATAGATCCAGCTTCCAGCCTGATCGGTCTCCACTTTCTTATCCAGACCAACCTGGACTGTCCGGTAGGTTCCCTTAAATCCATGTTGTCCGCTTCTTTCCATTCCTTTATGAATGAAACGGGCCCATACCCCTTCATCAGCCTGATTATACCGCAGTTCGCCCAAGCGTTTTACAAGGGTATCATCATCACGCCACAGGGCCAAAGCCGTATGATAGGCTGTTCCAGGAACTGTACCATTAGGGTTGATGGCATTGCCATTTTCTCCGCTGGAGGAATCCGGAGTCAAGAACCAACGATCGTATCCGTCATAAGCAGGATTCCCCGTATCTGATTCTTTTTGAATCACAAGGTTTTTATTATAAATCCGCTCATAATTTTTCACCTGAACCTGTTCATTTTGGGTAAAAGAAGCGCTTTCGGGAGCAGTCGAAGCAAAATAGAGTTTGCTTTCATCCATCATTCCGTTCACACTGCTGCGATCAGACATTTCCAGGGTATAGCGGCTGCCGACGCCGTCATGCGCCACCACAAAATCACTGCGATCCCCGCCGCGGTAAGTTTCCACATCATCACCCAGGTAACGAAGATCCATTTTCAACGTACCGCCGGAGCCGCCCAGCCATTCTGTCTCCAATTTTCCGGCCGCTCCTGCCAGCGAAACCGCACTCCCCTTATCCAAATAAACGGCGTGGGTCGTACTGTCACCGGTCAGCTGCCAAAGGGAATTTCCCGCCAGAGAAACAGCGCCGTTTCCAGAAGCTTTTCCTTTCCATAAGCTGCTGCCTGCCATATTGATATGGGCCGATCCATCAGCAGAACGATCATCCATATCTCCATTCCAGCGGCTGCCATTATGCAAATTAATATCTACATTTCCTGTAGTAGTTTCAAGATTGCCATTCCAGACAGAACCCTTATCAAAAGTTGCCGCCAGGTTGCCTTTTACTGTTTTTATAGGCTGATGGTGTACATCCTCATAGGTTTTCTCTCCATTCTTCATATCTCCGGTCATAGTAGACTGGTTGGTAAAGGACAGATTCATGGTCCCGGCATTATCCACATTACCGGTAAGAGAAGACCCCTGGCCGGAATATACTGCGTTAAGGGTATTTTCGCCTGCAGCTTTAAAATTCCCCGTTTGTTTTGTATGAGCTCCGGTCAAATTTAAATGAACAGTATTGCCTTCATAGATTTTTTCCACCCAGGTAGGATTGCTCGTACTGCTGGAAGAAATCATATTTCCCACAGATTCCGCGTTGCCTGTCAGACTCCCGTTGGTGCCGGAAAGATTGACCGTAATGGTACTTCCACTGGTATAAGCGTTAATATTCCCTGTCATGGAAGCATTGTCTCCGGAAAAGTTTGCCTGAATAGATGCATTGTCGGTTTCAGAAGCGTGGCTGGGATCATCCCAGGATGTTTTCAGATTCCCTTTGAAATTCATATTTTTCCCGGTCATATCCAGCTGAATATTTCCTTTGGTTTCTGCTTTTACCTGTCCTTCCACCTTGCTGTCATTTCCTGTAATGGAAATCTTAGCCAATCCTTCTGATTCTGCTTTGAGCAGATTGGAATCAGCACCTATACCATCTTCATAGGAACGTTTTAGAGCAAACCGCTCGCCTGTCGCATGAATCACAAGCGTTCCTTTATCGCTTACAGCTGTATCGCCCCGCACAAAGGAATCGTTTCCGTTTACATTGAGATCCACTTTTGCCCCATCGGACACGCCAATGGCGTCTTTTGTAAAGACTCCGCCGCCGAAATCATCGGCTTTTGTATCGATAAAGGAACCATCTCCCGTCAGATTGGCCAGTACAGTGGTTCCTTGCCCGCGCGCCTGAATTTCGCCCAGGATTTTCACCGTTCCTTTAGCGTTTTTATTAATGGTTACGTGGGTTCCTTCCCCTTGAGGACTGGTTCCGGCACTAATGCTTGCCCCCATACCCGGAGCGGTAATCGTTACATCGCCCCCTATGTTGGGATTAATATCAATATCACCGCCCACTCCTGTAACAGTACCCTTAATATCTACTTTTTTGGCTGCCAGGTTCACATTGAATCGATTGCCACCTGCCCCAGGGCCGGCCAAAATTGCACTATCTTGCCCTTCCAGAGTAATAGCGTCTGCTTTAATTGCAATACCATTCCCTATAGGATTAAACATGGACATCATGGAGTTGCCTATGGCAGGACGACGAAAGAAATCACTCCCATCATCTTCGGAAGAAATCTTGACCGTACTGCCTTCTCCTCCCAGTACAACAATACCTCCGCCATTATCCACCATTCCATATCCGCCAGTGGAGCGAATTTCTAAATTTTTAAAATCTTCAATGGTTACCGATCCAGTGCCTTCCGTAAATACACCGTCGTCATGGGAATCGATACGAATATTTCCGCTGGCCTCTATATGGGTTGTCCCATCAGAAATAACCCCTTTATCCGTCCACTGGTTTCCTGCAAAATCAGTATGAATTGTAATATTTTTTGCCTTCACCTGAGCATCACGGATGGCGGCACCGTCTCCACGGGAATTATCCGTCCAGTTGATTACAAGATTCCGGTCAGGATGATCGTAAGATTTGAAATCACCTTTACTTGTATCCCCACGGCTTTCGCTGACCATTTGATTGGTCAATATATCCGTATTGGTTGCCGGATCATAAGCTGCATAAGTTGGAGTACCTATGCCCAACGAAAGAATACTGGTCATGGCCAAAGCGGCGACCACTCCTTTTCCCTTAGACGAACTTGGTTGATTCCTCCTGGCAATTTCAGAAACCACCACATAACAATTCTTTGTCCGACTCCAAACAACACGATAACCCTTATTCATCAATACGCCTCCTTTATAACTGATCTAAAAATACATTTTTGCCATTACCGATTTACAACAAACCTATCAACAAAAAATTTCGTTTTATTTAACAACAGAAGATGAGACCACCACATAAGTTACCCCTTCCGAATAAGGAGCCAAATCTCCTGGCTGGAAAACAAGAACCACCCCTTCTTTTTCCTTATCCAGATAAAAATTCCTGGTCATCTCTTCTGGAAAGAAGCCTTCTGTCAATTCAAGTTTTTTCCATTCCGAATTATACAGGGTCCCTTTTCCATCCTGAATGGCTTTTTTCATATCTGCTAAGGTTGTTACATTCGTAACTTCTGCCAGTGTTGCATTGCATTTTTTATTTTTATCATATACAAAGGCAGACACTTTCGTTTCCGGATTGGCCATGTACTTATTCATCCAGGTATTTTCATAGACACCGGAAATATACCGTTTTCCCTGATACGTTACAACATAAGAGGAAGTCGTCGTATAAGATATGGCCGAAACTTCTGCAGGCTGTGGCTGTTCTGCTGCAAAAGAAACCGGGGAAAAGCTGCCGTTGCAATGGCTAACGCTACTATCATTTTTTTCATTTTCTTTTCCTCCATTTTACTGAACATACCATTCACCAATCCATCATCCCATCAATAAAATGCTCAATCCGCTCATTCATACGTTGTTCATGGGTTTTATCTTTATTTTCTTTCGTCCGTTCCTTATTCCAGCAATCATTTCCATGACGCCTGCGGTCATGAAAATGGTAAGAATAGTATGGGACTTTGTCCTGATGAAAGAACGTTTCGTCGTTATACTTTCGGGCTGTTTTATTATATTTCTGGATGGCGTTTTTCCGCTGGATCAGCAGTTTTTCAATCTCCCTGTCAATGTTCTTTACATAGACATCCAAATCTGTTCGAAAAGCATCCATCTCGCCACGAGATGCCATGGCTGGTGTCAATGGTTCATTTCTACTGGTAAAAGGCTGCTGTGCAAACGCTGTACTGGCAGAGGCAACGGCACAAAACAGAGAAGCTGCAATAGATTGTCTTGCAAACAATTTCATGGGATGTCTCTCCTTTTTCGTCATAGTAACCTAATTAAAAACTTTAAAAGACAGAATTATTTTACCATAAAGAAAAGCATCTGTCATTCTATTGGAACAACAGATGCTTTTATGCTTTTTATTGGCAAAAGTTATTTTTCAATATGGCTTCCGTACACATCCCGAAGCTGGTGATTCACCTTGTCATTCTTGTCATTTACCCGCACCCGTTCTATCTTATGCCGGTCGTTATCTTTACCGGAAATACGATCCACACGGAAACGTTCCACTTCCTGGACTTTGATGAGTTCTGGCTTAAATTCTTCCACGACCCGACTCATATTGCTATCATTCGGTGCTCCGTTTTGCAAAGCCCGATAAATAACCGTTGCGTATTCGTAACGAGTCATAGCACGATCGCCCTTAAATTCACCATCGGGATATCCTTCCAGATACCCTCTGTCGGCAAGAGATTTCACATAAGTGTAAGCCCAGTGATCTTTCGGTACATCTGGGAAATTCATGAGAAGCTCCAGCCATTTTGCCACTCATGAATTTTTGAATGATCGCATCTTGCTTGGCTACAATCTTCTTTAATTCCAGCACATCCTTTGCCAGTGCCACACGGGAACGGCTTACATGGTTATGCTGTCCAAGTTTAAAGGTCACACCGGCATTTACCAGGTTCTCGCCTCCGCCAAAGCTGCCACCTACAGACAGCATGGTATCTTCATTGGGCCGGTAGAAGGCACCTACAGCTACTGCATGGGCATCTTTATAATTACCGTAACCTGCTGCAAAATCCCATTTATCATCCGGATCAAAATCTTGGGGATGAAGAGCCGCCAGTGCTGCAGCCCCTGCACCGACTCTATCTACCCGGTCACCTAATTTATTAAGATTGTTCCCCATGTTATTAACTCGATTATCCAAGTTACTGATGTTGTCTGCATTATTCTTTACTTGGCTGTCCAGGATAGACAAATTCTGTCCAGCTGTATTATCCGCCTTAACATAGGAGCCATCATTCGTTACATGCGTCTCATTGTACACAGTCCCACCAGTTACGATTCCGGTGTTTCCGTTTGCCACTTGTCCATCTGCCGTTACATTGATTTTATAGGTAGAACTTCCATCTGTATTTGAGGTTTCATCAATAGTCACATTATCACCAGCAGTTACGGTATTTCTCGTATCTACGCTACCAGCAATAGCAGACAAATCCACGGAGCCTGTTACGGCATTTCCCGCGGTATCGGTCACATTCATAGAAAGAGTATTACCGGACAGGCTGAGCCCATTAGCACTGGTTACTAACGTATCATTCCCATCAGAAGCTCCGGCAACGGCTTTTTTCAGCTGCGCCACATTGACAGCGTCAGTATCTGCCGTGCCCGCTGCTACACTGGTAATCTGACGAGTAACACCGTTTCCCACATCACCTACAGAAACGGCTGCTGATGTAGCCTTCCATGTAGAATTTGTCTCTGTCGAAGTAGCTCCCGTAGTCGGGTCATACCCCGCTGCTCCTTTATCTACCGTAGCATTAGACTTATAACCAAGAGCTACGCCACCTTCTTTATTGACTTTTGCATCATACCCAATGGAAGTTGTATTGGCAACAGAACGTGTATCTGTACTGGAAAGACCGCCGATAGCAATGGTATTATCGGCTGTAACCGTATGGTCATTTCCCATGATAATATTATTGGACGCATTAGTTACGGTATTTTTAAAACCGGATACGGAATTTAATTCGGCAATATTACGGGCCGTACCCGTAACTTTATTATTAACACCAGTAATTTGTGTTTTCTTGGTATAATCGGCTTTGTTACCGCCACCAATAGCCATTGTAGACCCTCCACCATCAGATTCGCTTGTTGCTTCACGCAATATATTTGCCAAATCTTTAGCTGAAGTCGGCGTGGTCGAGAATAGCCCTCCTGGCAAACCGGATATGGAGGTATAGGAATTGGTAATTTCATTCCCGGCGCCAAAGATCAAAGATCCATTGGAGTTCTGAGTCCTGTTGGCAGTACCAACAATGCTATTTGCTATACCGGAATAATAGTCTGAACCTGCACTATCCATCGACTCTATACTGTTCAAAGCACCGGTAATGGTTGCGCCAAAGTTTTTTTGACCATTAGCCAATCGTCCCCCATTGTATTCACCGGAAATAATGTTATAGACACCGGTAGTCGTGGTAAATGCTCCATTGCTAAAGCTATTCGCACCGACAGTAGTCGCATAGACATTCAAATTAGAAGCACGCGTAGCAGCGCTATCGACAGTGGTATCCCCAAGGTCCCCACTGTAATTATGGGAGCCGATCATTGTGCTGCCAGTTCGAGCAAAGGTGTTGTCACCAATAGCGATGCTGCCAACCACTTTCGTCGGATCAGCAGGAATACGAGCACTAGAAAGCATGCTCCCAGAAAAAGTAGTCTGCCCCAGTGCAAAAGTAGCTTCAGCGCCACCGGCCATATTTTCGATTTTGGCATTTTTGCCAATGGCAATACTACCACCTTGGCTGGCATAGTTATTAATATTGGCTCCATTACCTACCACAATGTCTCCAGTAGCTGCACTGGCACCATTAGAATAGCCGATGCTACTTCCCTTACCAATGGCTACGTTTTCCGCTTTCGGAGCATTACTGCTCGTGCCATAGGCTACGCCAGAACCAGTACCCACTGTCGTATCAGCTGCTCCTGCTACACTCATACTACCACATAACAGGACTACACAAAGAGCGAAAGCATTTCGTCTATAACTCCCATGGCTCCGATTATCTTTCGTACAACTTCTCGTCAACTCAGAGACAACTACATAACAGCGTTTTACTTTGCTCCAAATAACCCGATATACCCTATTCATTGTACTCTCCTTTTCCAACCATATGCTCTTTAAAATTCTAATGATTATATTTTACCCCCCCCCGCGTTTTCGTCAACATTTCGTCTAATTGAAATAGGCTTATAAGCCAGGGGAAATCAGAATAGATTCTAAGGATTGGGAATATGCATTTTCACTATAAATATGAAAAGACAAAACAGTAGTCACCATGTTCTCTGATAACTCCTGTTTTGTCTTTTCATATTTATACTATTTATTTCTGAACATAATCACCATAAACATCCCGGAACACATTTTGGACTTTATCATCTTTATCATTTACCCGTACACGTTCTACCTTATGCCGGTCATTATCCTTGCCAGAAATACGGTCCACACGGAACCGATCAGCAGATGCCACTTTTTCAACTTCAGGAGCAAATTCGCTCAAAGAACGTCCCATATCTGCATCTACAGGAGCCCCGTTTTGTAACGCACGATAGACAATAGCTGCATATTCATAACGAGTCATTGCTCGATCACCTTTAAGCTCACCATCTGTATATCCATTTAAATAGCCTCTATCGGCCAAACTCTTAACATACTGATAGGCCCAATGGTCTTTTGGAACGTCCGAGAAATTAACATTTCTCATAGGAGAAACTGTGCCAGCTTTCATCATGTTTTTCAATTCATCAAGTTCTTGGCGCATCTCCAAATTATCATTACGTAAGGCAATAATTTCTTTTGCCATAGATACCTTAGACCGGCTAACAGTACTCTTCTGTCCCAGTTTAAAAGTCACGCCGGCATTAACCATGTTTTCTCCACCACCGAAGCTCCCTCCGACAGAAAACATAGTATCTTCGTTAGGTCTATAGAAAGCTCCTACAGCTACAGCATGGGCATCTTTGTAGTTACCATAACCTGCTGCAAAGTCCCACTTATTATCGGGATCAAAATCCTGGGGATGAAGAGCTGATAAAGCTGCTGCACCAGCACCGACTCTGTTTATACGGGTATCCATTTTATCTAATCTGCCAGTTAAAGAGCCTCCCGGAAGCTGTATATCATTGAAATAGCCTACACCCGCATGAACATCTCCTTTAATATTTGCATCACCATCTACTTGGAGATTTTGTTGAATATGAGTATCACCAGCGATGGTTGTATTCCCACCAATATTGGTATTGCCGTCTACCTGGAGATCCTGTTTCAGGTGGGTGTCACCGCCTACCGCTGCATTACCGTCAATATTGGTATTGCCGTCTACCTGAAGATCTTGTTTCAGGTGGGTGTCACCGCCTACCGTTGTATTGCCGTCAATATTGGTATTGCCGTCTACCTGAAGATCCTGTTTCAGGTGGGTGTCACCACCTACCGTTGTATTGCCATCAATATTGGCAGCACCTCCGATGTGGGCATCGCCAATGGTAGTAATAGAATCAAACGTTGGGTTCTTGTCCATCTTGACTGTGATGGTCGTATTGCCTGCTCCGTCTTGGCTCACAACGGTTTTGAGGTTATCCCCGGAGTATTCGGTGTCCGCTTTTGCGCCTTCACCTACTACGTTAACTGTACTCCCCAGTTTGGCCGTAGCCGGATTTGCCGCACCGCTTGCAGAATTGGCACCAAACTTCAGGCCGTTATTGATGAGTGTCTGTCCGTACTGATATACGCCATTGCTGGTAGCGAGATCTGAATTCCCAGCTGCAATCGTGTCTGTGCCATTTACGCTGATAGTATAATTAGTACTTCCGCCAGCACCTGTATTAGATGATACCGAAACGTGGCTTCCACCTGTAATAGTAGTTCGAGCAGCAGCTGCAGCCTGTGCTACAGCAAAGAGCTGTGAACCATTTACTGCGTCTGTAGACCCTGCATCCACACGTCCGGCAGCCAGATGCGTCAACGTACGTTGTGTAGTGCCGTTGCCTATGGAAACCGTTCCATTGACATTGGTTTCCTGCGAAGTTATAATTCTGGCTTCCAATGGTCATTCCTACAGTTGAGACGGCTCCTTCTGCAGACGAACCCGCACCTAAGGCAACAACATTTGAAAGTCCGTCTATATTAATTTCTGCCCCTAACGCAACATTATTATTTCCGTTTGAGATATTATTACCTGTCCCCAAGGAGACTATAATGGACCCATGAATTCAGACCAGTAAATTTATTTTTAAGTGTATGATATAATCCAATTAAATATGGAGGAACACATCATGCCAAAAAGAAAATACACATCTGAATTCAAAAGCAAAATTGTCTTGACCGTATTACAAGGCGAAAAAGATATCAACCAAATTAGTGCAGAACATGTTCTAAATCCCATGATGGTCAGAAAATGGAAACAGGACTTTTTGGCAAATGCCTATCTTGCCTTTGGGACAAACACTGAGCGAAAAACGGCTCAGAGGAAGGAGGAAGATCTGAAGAAAAAGAACGATCAGATGCTGAAAACCATTGGACAGCTTACCCTGGAACGTGATTTTCTTCAGGACTGCTTTCGCCAAGCTGGAGCACCCATTCCACCTATTCCACCCATTCCACCCATCCCAGACTATGATCAAAAAGAATCATGACCTATCTGTGCGTCGGCAATGTCAGCTACTGGGTATCAATCGATCGAGCCTGTATTATCAAGAAAGGCCACAAAATACAACATACCAAGCCCTGCAAGAAGATCTGATGAAGCAAATAGACAAAATCCATACGCAGTTTCCTTATATGGGATCACGAAAGATCGTTATCAAACTCAAGGAAAATGGGTACAATATTTGTCGTAAGACTGTACGGCGTCTCATGCAAAAGATGGGAATCTACGCAATTTATCCAAAGCCTAATTTGTCCAAGCGAAACAGCAAAGAGGCTGTGGTGCCGTATTTGCTTCGCAATTACGATGCTCGGTTTCCTAATCAGGTATGGTCCATCGATATTACCTACTTACCGATGAATGGCAGCCATATGTATTTAACAGCCATTATTGATTGGCATAGTCGTAAAATTGTTGGACACTATTTGTCGGATACGCTGGACGCATCATCAGTCATCTTGGCTGTCAAAGAGGCCATTTCTCAACATGGCGTGCCGGCAATCATCAATTCAGATCAAGGATCTCAATTCACAAGTCTCGAATACAAGAATGTGTTAAAGGCATTTGGGATTCGCCAAAGCATGGATGGAAAGAGTCGTTGGGCAGACACCATCATGATTGAGCGTTGGTTCCGCTCGCTCAAGACAGAGCTGATCTATCCCAACGAATTTTCATCTCCAAGAGATCTTCGTAAACGAATTAGCGAGTATGTTACAGAATACAATACGCTTCGCCCACATGCTGCACTTGATTATGTAACACCGGATGCCGTATATTATTCACATTTTTCTCAGTCGTTAACAGAAGTCGCGTAATAAGCTTAAAAATTCCTAAATTGCAATATGAAATTGAACACTATCTACATCCGTTAGCTTTTTAATTTCGTCAAGGAATGCCTCTTGCGGTGTACGGTAACCGAGAATTTTTCTAGGTAATGTATTACACCAATCTGTTGCTCGTTTAAGAGTTGCTTCAGATATTGTGTGAATAGGTGTACCTTTAGGAATAAAACGACGTAATAATCCGTTGTGTCTTTCATTAGAGCCACGCTCCCATGCGGCATAGGGATGAGCAAAAAAGATTTGAAGTGTATCGCTCTCTAAATCAGTGATAGAGGAAAACTCCAGTCCATTATCTGATGTTATCGTTTTACATAACGCCTTGCCATCTAAGGCTTCATTGCAGCGTTTCAACCAATTTTGTAAGGTAATCGCAATATCGGTTGCCTTAGCTGAAGGAGACCTAAGTGTTACGTACGCTCGTGTTTTGCGCTCTAACAGAGAGACGATGACCTCGTCTTGCTTATCCTTAATACCTCGCACTGTATCTAGTTCCCAATGACCAAATTCTTTACGGTGTAAGATAGACTCATCTCGTAAGTCGATAGACTTTCCCAGATGCTTTTTGTGCTTACGTGTTCTCGCCTTACGAGTTGAACGGCGTACCATAAGTGGTAAATCAATAGGAGCTATTTGAAGAATTCCTTGGTGCACATAGTTGTATAGGGTTTTGGTAGATACCATTGCATCGCGTGCAAACAAGTGATGACGTATAGCATAGCCAACAGATGCATCTATCGACCATTTATCTTTTAAAGCCATATGCTCTATCCAGGCTAAAAATGCTTCAATAGCACCGGCTTTCAAAGTATTGAAAGAACTCGTACGAGATGTTTCATAACTGCTCTGACCGCGATCGGCTAAGTACATGAGTATTGGTTTTCCTTGCTTGATTTGTACTACGGTGCCGCGTCTGATTTCAGTGTAAATCGTTGTTCTGGAACGACCCAGTGCCTTAGCAATGGCTGACTTTGAAATATTAGCCTGCAACTGCTTTTCGATGTAGAAACGTTCTTCATAGGATAGGTGTTTGTTTGTACGCAATGATGTGTTATGATTAATGTAGTCCATAGTGATACCTCGTGTGTTTGGTTTGGTTTGGTCACTTTAATCATAACACGATGGTAGCCACTATGGATTTTTTATGTGTTCAATTTCATTTTACAATTAACCAAAAGTTTTATCTTTTTTCAGTACTCTATCCCATTTTTAAATGTTACCCGGATATCATCTTTGCTGTATACCGTGATGAAGTCCACCAGACTGCTCCACAGCCGGGCATCGAATTCCTTGATGAGTTCCTGATTCCGAAGTTCCTTGATGAAGCTGTCCATCTGACGGCTCCGGGCCTTGCGATACTGGATGGCTTCACAGGTCTTGTCGTACTGCGTTTTCGCCGCTTCATACCGGCTGACCAGTTCATTGTAGTTTCGGTCATAATCATCCTGGTTCTGCGCGACCCTGGCGTTCTCGGCTATGAGCTGCTGTACTTTGTCGGCCAGCAGGTTCAAATCCGTGCTAAGCCTGTCCCGTTCCTCTTCCATTGCTTCTGTGTCAGTAAGCCGTTCCTTCAGCAGGGTGATGCGGTTAAGGATTTCCGCTTTGTTTTCAATGAGTCGATTGGCAGCCCGGACGAATACTTCCTTGATATCATCCTCCGTCAGATACGGTGTCTTGCAATGACTCTTAAACTTGCCGTTGCATCGGTAGATGGTCCTGCGGTACTTGTCGGTCGAATGCCATACCTTGGCCCCATACCAGCCTCCGCACTGGCCGCACTTGACTTTGCTGGAAAAAATGGATACGCCGCTGTAGCGGCTCCTGCCTTCACACCGCCGCTTGATTTCTTCCTGCACCCAGTCGAAAACCTGCGGGCTGATGATAGCTTCGTGGTTATTTTCCACATAGTACTGCGGCACTTCCCCTTCATTCGCCTTCGTTTCTTTGGTCAGGAAGTTGACGGTGAACCGCTTCTGCAGCAGGGCATCGCCCTTGTATTTCTCATTCGTCAGGATGCTCTCTACCGTCCGCGGATACCAGCGTTTCTTTTTCGCCGGGGTTTCCAGCCCTCTGGCAGTCAGCTCCCTGGCAATGGAGTGGAAGGTATACCCGTCCAGGAACAAACGATAAATCAGTTTCACCGTCCTGGCCTGTTCCCTGTTGACGGCCAGATTCCCATCCGGCCCTTTGTCATAGCCTAGAAAATGCCTGTAGGGAACACACACCTTGCCGTCAGCGAACCGCTTCCGATGACCCCAGGTGACGTTTTCCGAAATGCTCCGGCTTTCTTCCTGTGCCAGGCTGCTCATGATAGTGATGAGGAGTTCCCCTTTACCAATCATATTGATACAAGATAACGATGCACCCCCCCCAAAAACCTATATCACATTATTTTCTGTTATACTCCACTTTCCTGCTGCCGATTAGCTTTGCTTTATCCGTTTGCAAGAACTGCTCTATCGCTGTCCATGTTACATCAAAATTATCAAGAAATGCCGTGTGCCATGCTTTGGGGACGATACATAGGCTGGCTTTTGGGATATACTGCTCTGCCTCCACCATCGTCACCAAAGGCGCATGGTCATCCTCGTCTCCGGCAATCAACAGCACTGGGCATTCAATCGTCCGCAGGAAATCTTCGCCGACTTCCATTTTGCTCCAGAATTTCATATAGTTCGTGCAAAATTCCTGATAGCGTTCCGGCTCCGGCATGATTTTTTTCTGCTGCTCTATAAAAGCTGCATCTATTTTCTCTAAATCCGCTACCTTCATTTCCCCGCTGAAAAAACCTGGCTTGAGTGTACCTGCACCGATGGCCACGATGCGCTCTATGCATTCCGGGTACATGGAAGCGACCTTGTAGGCCGTGTATGCGCCGTCGCTGAAGCCCAGCAGGACGGCTGGCTCATCGGTGACTTCCTTTATTACCGCCAGCATATCATTCGCCTTCTGCTCATAGGTCAGCTCCGAATGTCCGATTTCTGAGCGTCCGTGTCCGCGGGTGGACACGACAATCACTTGGTAATTTTTTCGTAAGTTGTCAATCATCTGTCCCATTTCATAGGGCGTACCCACGCCGCCACCGTGAAAAACAAACAGCGGCTTCCCCTTGCCGTAAATCTCATAGTAAATTCTGGCATCATCGGCCTGCGCATAATGCCCTGCCACCGTATTGTTCCCGTAGGGCGTATCGCTGCCCTTGGCTTCCGGCGCTTGCATAAAATAGCGTATGGCGGGCGCAAACGTCGCATCACGCTCCTGCGCCTGCACTAGCACATCCTGTGCGTTGCTGCTCCCGGCTTTAGTCGCCTCGCCTATTTTCATGCTTCCCGTCAGCAGAGGTGCGCCAGTCCCATAGAGCATTTTTTGCCAAATCATACCTATGCCTCCAAATCCCAGACATCAATTCCCGTAGCTGCATCATATCTCAGCCCGATCTTGCCGCCCTGCACAGGGACAAGAATCAGTTCCGATGTGTAGAGCACCGTCGCTTTTTTCAAATGACCGCCAAAATAGTCTATACGTCCCTTTGCTTCATCAAAGGCAGAAAAGAGGGCATGAGCGTGCTGCACCAATTCCCCCTGCCTTCCGGTCACGATATTTCCCATGAGGGAAATCATCTCCAGCATACCATTCCGCACATGGGGCAAAAATTCCTGCCTGTCCGGGATATAAGTTGCTACTTCCACCTCGCCGCAAGCCCCGATGCCTTGAAATGTCGCGGCGGATATGTGAAGCTGTCGGCACACGTCCACCATCTGTGCGAGAATTTCCTCACCTTTGTCGATGCGGATGTAAACCCGCTCACCCATTTGCCTGTAATTCATCGTTATCCCCCTTTCAATCATCATAGCAGTAATGGCTGCTCCCTTCCAAATTTATCTCGACTTTTTGCAGATAGTCCAGCAAAATCGCAGGCAGGCCTTCCCAATAAGTCGGCATGACCACCCCGAAATTTTCCCCTTCTGGCACAGCGATGGAATACGTCTCCTGTCGTACCAATTCTTTCAGCGGAACAATCTTGTCGTTGGTTGCCTTGGCGATTTGTTCCGCCACATATTTACTGGTGCCTGTGGCACTGAAGTAGAGAATCACGTTGACACCTTCTTACAGGCTGTACACGCTGCTTCGATACATTTGCAGCCTTTCCTCGCCGTTCTCGTCTATGGTTTCCTGCAAACGGCTGATCATGGCATCCTTATCTTCCGGCACTCTGCCGTTGATGCGCACAGGCATGGTGACATGCTCGGCGCGGAAAATGGTGGGGACGATCAGGCAGCGTATAAACTCCTGCATTTCTTCGATGCGCTCACTCTCCGTGGCTTCGGCGAATTTTCCTTCCGACACGTCACGGGAAAGAGGGGTATCAGGGAAGAGCGTAAGTTCCGAAGCGTATCTTCCAAAGGATAGCTCTTATC